>Ga0172379_10006577_pt1 | contig 15462 bp, 13 predicted proteins | sample GrowelOW334metaG_FD_119756 | JGI IMG/M metagenome (GOLD analysis project Ga0172379, IMG submission 119756) | Groundwater microbial communities from an aquifer near a municipal landfill in Southern Ontario, Canada - Groundwater well OW334 metaG | ecosystem: Environmental > Aquatic > Deep...
CCCGCGGCCTCGGAGGAGACGATGATTTCCCTCGACTCGAAGGTTCCCGAAGCCCAGGAGGTCGCGGACTTGGTAGCGCAGGAAGATACGGTGATGCTACCCGCCGCAAGGACACAGAGAGTAAACGCAGAAAAAACAGGTACCCGGTTCATGCATTTCCCCTTCAATAGTTGGCGGCGGTCCTGAGTTGCCTTATCGCCATCTGCAGCTGTATTTCATGGAGCAGCCTCTCCTGGTTCGCCAGACTTTCAGCGTCTATCTCACGGAGTAGATCGGTCACGGAAAGCGCTCCATTGGCTAGCTTCGCCTCCGCCGCCTTCTTGAGCCTGCCACGCAACACGATAAGCTCTGAGTCGCCTTCGAGCAGCTCCCGGAGTTTTCCGATCTCGTCCATCAACTGATTCAACTCGATGTTTTTGTTGAACAGGTACACATCCTTCTGAATGTCGATCACCTGTCTTTCCACAGCAAGCGCTTTCAGGCTGTTTTCCTTCATGTAGAGCGGAGCGGTGTTCCACGACACGCGCAAACCTACAAGCCCGTTCAGTGTTGGCCCGCTTACCATGGCATCCAATCCTGGTTGCCCGAACAGCCCTTGGGCGAATACGCCCAGCTTGGGCATGGTGGATGCTTTCACGGCCAGTTCGCGCTGAACCAGAACATTATTCCGGGCCTCAAGCAGGGCGACTTCCGGCATATGAAGCGGATCGGGGACCGACGTCGGATAGTCCTCGGAAGGGCGCACAAATACCGTATCCCCGGAGAGCGGCTCACCCATGAACAGGGCAAGCATGTCCATGAAAGACCCGCGCGACGCGCGGAGGGAAATGCTGCGTTGCCTCGCATTCACCTCCTCCACCAGGATGGCATCCAGGTCGGTCTGGTTGGCTACGCCGTTAGCGATATAGGCTTCGACCCTTTCAGCGTTCGATCTCAATTCCCCGCGCAGTATATCGAGCTGGGCAAGCTGTCCTTCAAGAAGCAGGACACCAAAACACAGCTGATCGACCCTGTCGTTCAGGGTGTATAGATCGACATCGAGTTTGCTCTTTTCCACCGTTGCCGATGATTTCTCGATCTTCTTCCGTGCCGCGGTTTCACCACCATCCCACAGGATCTGGCTCAATTCCGCCACCACCTGGAACTGGTCCTTCGGCGGGGTGTAGAACGGGGTCGCCGTCACGTCGGATTGGTAGGTTGCCCTACCCGAAACGGATAGCTGTGGCCAATAGGTACGGTTCAGATTGTCGATCGAATAGGCGTTGGCTTTTTCGATAAGCCCGTGGAGCTTCACCAGGGGATAATTGTTTTTCGCCTTCTCCCGGCAGGCTTCCAGAGTGGTCTGGGTCCACGCGTTGGAGACAATTGTCACCAGTACCACCAGCATGACGAATTTTCTGGGTTTCATCCTGATGCTCTCCCTAAACCTCGTTCCTGAGGTATTTCATAACCAGGTCCACATGTTCCTGCCTGCGGTGTTCGATCATCTTTTCGCGTTCCCTATCGCTTGGTTTCGCCAGCGCGGAATAGATCGGGTTCATCAGGAAAAAGAATGCGTTCAGGGAAACGACCGTCATCGCCAGATCAATGGCCGCAACCCGACGGATCGTGCCTTTTTCCGCCTCAGCGTCCAACTCCGACTGCAGGGAGACCAAAGCCTTTTTCATCACAGGGGTCAGCTTTTTCGCCATCTCCTCCAAACGTTTCTCATTGGTAAGCAATTCGTTCACTATCAGAAAGGGTAGTTGCGGGTTCGACCTGAGCACTTCGAAGTGTGCGCCAATTAGGGTCGCGATGCGGGACTCGAAAGGAAGCGACCGGCTGGCGGCTTGTCCAAAAACCGACAAGAACAGGGCGAATTTCCGTTCGAAGACCGCCTCGAACAGTTTCCCCTTCGTGCGAAAATAATAATGGACCAGGGCTTGGTTGCAACCGGCGACTTTGGCGATTTCCGTTGTTGACGTCAGCGCGTAACCCTTGGCCATAAACAGTCTTTCGGCTGCATCCAGGATCGCTTGTTCGGTTGAAAGTGCCGCATCCCTGGCCATTGTTGATACTCCTATTAAATACAGTAATTAACCCCAGGCACTATGAAGGTTAAGCTTGAATCCGTCAAGCGGTATAGTAGGTGCTTCGGGCACCTCCTGGAGCAGCGCTAAAAAAAGGCCGCCCCCGCAGGAGCAGCCTTGAGAGCAGGTGATAGCTTTCTGGTCTATAGCAAATGCTTCAGGACGAAGAAGAATCCGACTATCCAGGTTACCAGCGGGATTTCCTTGAGCTTGCCGGAAAGGGCCTTGAGGAAAATGTAGGACAGGATACCAAAAACGAGGCCTTCGGCGATGCTGTAGGAAAGAGGCATCATCACGATGGTGAGGAAGGCAGGTATCGCTTCGGTGAAGTCCGACAGGTCGATGTCCTTGACGGGGCTCAGCATGAACAGACCCACCAGTATCAGTGCGGGGGCTGTCGCGGCACCAGGCACCAGAAGGAAAAGCGGTGACAGGAAAAGGGCAAGGCCAAACAGGATGGCTGTGGTGAGGGAGGTAAGGCCCGTGCGTCCACCTTCAGCCACACCGGATGCGCTCTCGACATAGGACGTCACGGTTGAGGTCCCCAGACAGGCACCCGCGACCGTTCCGATGGCGTCGGCCAGCAGGGCCTGCTTCACCTTGGGAATCTCACCATTCTTGTTGATCAGTCCCGCCTGGGTCGTCACACCCACCAGCGTTCCAATGGTGTCGAAAATATCAACGAAGAGGAAGGTGAAGAACACCACGAAGAAGTCGAGGGTGAATACCTTGTCGAACTGGAACTGAAACAGGAGCGGCGCCGCAGGCATGCTGAAGGGGTTGAAGCCCTGGGCGATCTTGGTGATGCCGAAAGGTATGCCCACTATGGTGGTTGCGAGGATTCCGATGAGCAGCGCTCCTTTCACACGGAAAGCCAGCAGAACACCGGTGATCACGAGACCGATGATGGCTAGAAGCGCCGGACCTTTGGTGATGGCACCCAGGGAAACGAGGGTGGCGTCGTTGTTGACAATGATGCCCGCGTTCTGCAACCCGATAAACGCGATGAAAAGGCCTATACCCACCGAGACAGCACTTTTGATGTTCTTGGGTATGGATTTGACTATGGCTTCACGGATGTTGAGCAGGGACATCAGGATGAAGACGATATCTTCCAGGAAGACCGCCGTCAGAGCCAACTGCCACGTATACCCCATCGTAAGCACCACGGTGAAAGCGAAGAAGGCGTTCAGCCCCATGCCCGGCGCGAGTGCTATTGGCAGGTTGGACAACAGAGCCATGGCAAGAGTAGCGATAAGGGCGGAGAGGGCGGTGGCGGTGAATACCCCGCCAGCGGGCATACCCGCAGCGGATAGGATGCCAGGATTAACCGCCAGGATGTAGGCCATCGTCATGAAAGTCGTGAGACCAGCGATGATCTCGATACGTGGGGTGGACCCGTGTTCCTTGATCTTGAAGAACTTTTCCAAAATCGTGCCTCCTCAGGTTTTTTGACGGGCTCGCCTGAAAGCTGCCCACCAACCAGTGTTGGACAGAAACGGTGAGGCGTCAAGTTTTTTCGGGGGGACTTTTACTAGCACCATATACTATGCTCATTAGGTCGCAGAAACTTGGGCAGGCCTATCTTGATTGACAAATTCCATCCCTTGATGTAGATATTTGTGTGGAACATGCGGACGAAAACGTAGCCGCCAAGTGTCCCGGGACAAAAACCATGAGTGAATTCATCCCGTCAGCACAAGATTCGGTCCAGAATACTTCTGGAGCGCGTTCCCCCGATGACCAGCCCATCGAGGACTGTGTCGTCATCCATCCTGGGTTCCAAGCCTTGCTGGACGACTTCAGCGTCACTTTCGGCGTTCACCTGCGAGTCTGGACACCCGCCGATCATTGCATGCTCCAGAGTCCCGTTGGCGTCCAACCCACCTTTTGTGGCCGCATATCAGATCCCGACCGTTGCCGTGCCCAGTGCAAGCGCATGCGCCACCTGGCATCCGACAGGAACGGCCCCATGCTCTATACCTGCCACGCCGGGCTCCGTTACTGCCTGTATCCGTTAGCCACAGGCGAGAAGCTCATCGCGATGGTGGAGATAGGAAATTTCCACTACGGGAAGGTACCCAGCACTCCAATAGTCCGGGAATGGCTTCGCCGTCTGGAAGACGCCGTGGAACTGCAGAAGGATTTCGACGTAATTCCCCGTTTCTCGGAATCAGCAGAAGACCGGCTGGTGCGCATGTTCACCCTTGTAGCGGAGCATGCGATAGGGAAACGGCTCATCGCGCTCAGGCAGAATCCGCTTTTCGAAAAGGTTGTCATCTATATCCGGGAATGCATCACCCTGCCACATATTCCCATAGAGGATGTGGCCGAACACGTCCGGCGCAGCCCATCTACGATATCGCACGTGGTGAAGAAAGAAGCGGGGATCAGTTTTTCGCAGCTGGTCATCGAAGAAAAACTAAAGGCAGCGGAGTCAAGATTGGCCGCCAATCCCATAAAGCCCATCGGGGAGCTCGCCGATGAACTGGGGTACTCGGATCAATTTTATTTTTCCAGGCTGTTCAAGAAATACCGGGGCATCTCCCCCAGCGAATGGGCTAGGAGCTATGCAAGATAGTTCCCCAACACCGGAAGCAGACCAGCGTTGGGGAGCCATGACCACAGGGGATTATATCAGAATGTATATTGGTCGATGTTCTGGGCGGTGAAAATCAGTGGCTTGCCATATACGATTTCCCCATCGGCTCCGACGGTGAATTCGCCGAGCTTCCCTGCGGTAACCTTGGCGCCTACCGTATTCTTGAGGGTGCCGTCGAGCGCAGCCTTGGCAACATACACGGACATGTATCCAAGCATCGCCGGATCCCAGATGAAAAAGGCTTTCTGGGAGCCGTCCTTTAGGTAGGACCTGATGGAGGAAGGAAGGGCGACGCCGGTGGCGAAGACCTTGCCCACCTTTCCGGCGCTTTGGATGGCGCGTGCGGCGGCTGGGGCGGAAACTGCGGAGGAGGAGATGATACCACGGAGGTTCGGGTAGGCTTGCATCAGGTTAATGGAAACCTCGATGCTCTTGGCTTCGTCATCGGCGGCGAACTGGGTAGCGACGGGTTTGAAGTTCTTGTATTTGGGATCGGTCTGGCAAAGTTCGGTCATGATGCGTATATGCGCCATGTGGTTGGGAGCGGTGGGCGCGGCTGCGATGAACGCGATCTCCCCACCTTCGGGAGCGTTGATCAGCGCGCAATCAAGCATGGCTCGGGCAGCACCCTCGTAGGACATCTGGTTGCAGAAAAAATCCCGGGCGTTGACCGCCGTATCGGCGTCGTAGGAAACGACCATGATGCCTTTTTCCCTGGCTTTCACGAGGGGCGGCGCCACCGCGTTGAAGTCAATTGCGGAGACGATGATTGCATCCGGCTTCTGGGCGACAATGTTTTCAAGAGACTGCACCTGTAGTTGGACATCGGGTTGTTCGGAACCGGTGTACACGAATTCCACGCCCAATTCAGCGGCCGCTTCCTTGGCGCCATTCGCACACACCTCAAAATACGACAGCCCGGTGAATTTCGGATTCATGAAGATCCGGTACTTCTTGGACCCGGCCTTGGCGTCCGATCCACCGGCGGCGAAGGCGGCACCCGCCAGAAGCGTTAGGGTAACGAGCAGAGCGATTGTCCTTTTCATAAAAACCTCCCTCTCAAAATAAACGGAATCCAGGATTCCGAAAGTCCCGAACGTAACTACTTCTCCGCCTTTTGCATGCCGGCGGAAAAATTGGAGATGATAACCGCCGCTATGAGCAGCGAACCTATGATGAGCTGTTGTATTGGACCGGCGATGTTGGCCAAGCCCATGCCGTTGCGCAGGGTCCACAGGAAAAGCACCGAAACCAGAACACCACCCACCGAACCCTTTCCGCCGTTGATGTCGACACCCCCGAGCACTACCGAAGTTATCACCCCCAGGATCACACCGTTGGCGTTGTCTCCCCGGGCCGAACCATACTGTCCGATGAAAATCCAGGCACCCATTGCCGCCGTCAGTGCCGCCATGACGTAGGCGAGGATCTTCGTTGTGACGACACTGATTCCCGAATATGCAACGGCGGAGGCATTGTTGCCGATGGCATATACGCGGCGGCCGAAGGTAGTGAAGTGAAGCAGGATCGAAAAGGCAATTACAATCGCGAAAAAGACCGGCAGCATCAGGGGGATTTCCGTATTGCCAATCAGTGCGGCGCCCAGATGTTTGTAGGTATCGTTGAAACCCGTATACCCAACCTCGGATCCGATAATGAAGGCAAGGCCACGGTACGCGCCCATGGTTCCCAAGGTCACCGCCAAGGCAGGCAGGCGCAGTCTTGCCACCAGGAAACCGTTCAGGGCTCCAAGGCAGGCTGCCACGCCAAAGATACCCGCAAGGGCAAGCGGTAGCGGCAGACCGGCCGCCGATGCCTTGGCGAGCAGGACGGTACACACCGCGAGTATGGAGGGTAGGGACAGGTCCATTTCGCCACAGATGATCACGGTCATCAGTCCGAAGGCCATGATTCCCGTGAATACAAAATTGCGGGACGAATTGAGCAATTGTGATGACTCAAGGTAATACGGCGACAGGCTGGTCGCCCAGATCGCGCCAAACGCAACCATCAGGATAAGGATGAGTTCCCAGCGGGATCGTCTTGCGAAGTCCTTCATGCCTTCCATGCCTACGCTCCCTTATGCCTGAACATTTTCTGGATGCGACGCTCTATGCCTGCATCAAGGGCGATGGCGGCGACAATCGCCGTACCCTGGATGAACATGCGCCAGAACTCCGGTGCCCGTGCAAGGACCAGTCCATTATCGATGGAAGATAGGATGAGGGCGCCGAACAGGACTCCGATGAGATTGCCCGATCCTCCGGTTGTGCTGACCCCGCCCAGTACGACAGCGGCGAGGGCGATCATCTCCCAGTCACGGCCCAGATTCACCGTAATGGTGCCAACCCGCGAGATGTAGAAGAAGGCAGCCAGTCCGACGAGTGCGCCGCACACCGCATAGGCGAATAGTATGACCCGATTGGAACGCAACCCGTAAAAAACGGCTGCGGACGGGTTCGAACCCACAGCGTACACCCGCCGGAACAGCGGAACACCCCGTAGGAGCCTGGTTAATACGAGTACCAGAACCACAGCAAAAATGACGGTGAGCGGAATACCCGCAACATTCGCATCGGCACCCACGATCATCCAGCGGGGGAGAGCCCCTGACGGAACTTCTATGCCATGGCCGATGATGTACGTAATGCCCCGGAAGATGGACAGGGTTCCCAAAGTCGCGACTATGGAGGGTACCCTACCGTAAGCCACGGCCAGGCCGTTCGCGAGGCCAAGTAGCAGTCCAATCAGGACAGCGACAATGACGATGAGAATCCCCGAATTCGGAAAGGCTGCCGCGAATTTCGCCGCGACATAGCCTGAAAGTCCGATTATGGACCCGACCGAAACATCGAGGTTCCGTGTGATCACCACGATGGCTTCGGCACAGGCTACGATGGTAAGCAACGCCGCGTTGAAGGCAATAATCTTGATATTTTGCAGGGTAAGGAAATTCGGCGTGGTCATTGCGAAAACCAGGGCAACGCCGATAAAGGAAAGGAAAACGCTCACGACCCTCAACCTGAGGGTGTTCTTGAATACATTCGCGGCCAGGCTACTTTTAATGGAAGTGCCCCTGTTTCCGCTTTGCGGCGGGTTCGGATTCATTCCCGGCCTCCCGTGACCAAGGCACCGGCATGCATGGAGGCCGCTTCCATGATCAGTTCCTGAGTGGCATCGGTCTTGCCGAACTCGGCCACTATCTTCCCGCCCGCGATCACCAGTATCCGGTCTGCCATGCCCAGGATTTCCGGAAGGTCCGAAGAAATGAGCAGGACAGGAAAACCCGCGGAGGCGAGTTCCGATATCCGCTGGTGGACTTGTGACTTTGTACCCACGTCTATGCCATGGGTGGGTTCGTCAAGTATTAGCACCTTTGGAACGGTCGCGAGCCATTTCGCCAACACCACTTTCTGCCGGTTTCCACCGGATAGGCTTGATACTGGGGCATCCAGGTTGGCGGCCTTGATTTCAAAGTCATCCGCGTAGCGTGCGGCGAAGCCAATTTCTTTTGCGTGCCTCACCAAGCCAAGTCCGGCGATCCGTCTGAGCGCCGCCAGGCAGATATTGCTGGAGACACCCAACGGCGAGATGATTCCGTTCAGGTCCCTGTCCTCAGGGATGTAGGCAATTCCCAGTTTCATCATCTGTCTTGCACTACGGGGATGCGTTTCCTCTCCATTGACCACGACAGTCCCTGAGGAAGCCCGCCGTAGCCCAAAAATCGTCTCGGCAATTTCGGTCCGTCCCGCTCCCACGAGCCCGGCCATACCCACTATCTCGCCACCGCGTATGGAAAAATTGATATCCTTGAAGGTACCGCCCAAGCTCAGGTTCCGTACCTCGAATACAGGTTCCTCACTTACCGGGGCCTCCACCCTCACGAAGAGGGATGAAAGATCCCGTCCAACCATGAGGTGCACCAAGTCCTGCTCCGAGAGCTCCTCCGCAGGAGCCGTGGCTATATGCTCCCCATCGCGGAGCACCGTGATGGTATCCGCGATGCGCCGCAATTCGGGTAACCTGTGGGTTATGAAAACGACAGACACATCGCGGGCAGTAAGGGATTCCACCACCTTGAAAAAGCGTTCGGCCTCCGAAGGGGTGAGCGAGGCCGTAGGTTCGTCGAGGAAAAGCAGTTTCAGGTCCGCGCACATTGCCCGGACTATCTCCACGAACTGGATTTCAGCAACCGTCCGTCCCGCCAAGGGAGACCTGGGGTCGATGTCGGCACCCAATTCATCCAGCATCCTTCGCGCCTCGGCGTACATGGATCGTTTGTCAACCGTACCATATCGTGTTTTTGGATAGATGCCCATGAAGATGTTTTCCGCCACATCGAGGTGGGGAAACAGCTTGGGATCCTGATACACCGCGGTAATCCCCGCCAACCGTGCATCGATGGGTGTCGCAAAGCTGCAGGGAATCCCGTCGAGCAGGATCTCTCCCGTGTCGGGCTTCTGCATGCCGGTGATCATTTTAACCAGGGTAGACTTGCCTGCCCCGTTCTCGCCCACCAAGGCATGCACTGAACCCGGTGCTACCGAAAAGGAAACATTCCGTACAGCCTTGACTGGTCCGAAACTTTTTGTGATATTCCTGAGTTCCAACCTTCGTTCCATTCAACATCCTATAGGTTATAGGTACCGGATCGCGGTAACGATCACGCACGCAATCCTGCGACAACCTGATTATCCACCCTCCCAAGCGAAGGGTCCATGGACCCCACATGGCATTTTCATGGACTATCCTGCAATAATGGGAGGGAGAGGGCGGAGGGGATGATTGATGGAAGGCTACCATAAAAAAGGGACAAAGTCGCATGTAAGCAATACGGGCAAAACCAGTCATGCTTGCTGCCCACCCAGTCAGCTTCATGATCAGCGAGGTAAATCCCGAACCGAGACTCAGAAAATAAATGTGCTTCGCACATATAAGCTGGAGAATTACTCCTCTGATCACTGGGCCGTTCGATCCGATTTTGCATTATTGCTTACATGTGGGACCTTCTAAAAAGGGCTGCCCAGAAAATATTCCGGGCAGCCCCTTTCTTTTTTTTCGGCAATGAAGGGCATCCTGGACCGGACACCCTTCAAACCACTACTTGAGGGAACGAATCATGCCATTTGCATAGTCGGCGAAGAAGCCCCCTTCCTGCCCCCCCGCCAATCCAAGCGCATAAGTGAGGGATGCGTCGCGAGCCGGACCGCCATCGCCGGAGTAGCCGTAGATGCCATTGCCCGCGAAGGTGTCGATGATACCGGTTTGGCCATCGATCTTCCTGATATAGGTGTAGCCGCCGACGTAGACGCTTCCCTCGGGATCAGCGAGAACGCTATAGATGCCGGAAAGCTGTGCCGAGGTCGCAAGCCCCCCGTCTCCACTGTAGCCCTGTCCAAGAGATGGATTGCCAGCAATCGTAGTAATGATACCGGCGTAGAGATCCACCTTTCGCACCAATCCATAACTATAGTCGGTAAAATAGAGGGAAGCGTCTGTAACATATAATCCATAAACTTCGCTGATCTGGGCCCCGGTCGCAGGTATGTCGTCTCCATTGTAACCATAAGAACCATCCCCGGCGACGGTGCTGATAATGCCATCGGCGTCGACCTTCCTGATGCGGTAGTTGTAGGAATCGGCGACGTATAGGTTACCCTCGGAATCGACTGTGACTCCATACGGTTGGTTGAGCTCCGCATATATCGCGGGCCCCTCATCTCCACTATATCCGTATACGCCTGTACCGGCCACCGTCGTGATGCTTCCTTTGTCCAAATCAACCATCCGGACCCTGCTGTTGCTGCTGTCTGCGATGTACAGTTTCTTGGAACCGGTGATCGTATCGGTGTAGAGGGCAAGCGAAGTCGGATAATTCAGTTGCGCTTCCATAGCAGGACCTTCGTCACCATAATAACCAGAGGACCCGTTGCCTGCCACTTGTTCGAGAATGCCTTCCTTATTGACCTTTCCAACGACATTGTTGGAAATGTCGGAGAAGTATACTTCTCCGGTCTGCTGGTCGAGGACCACCCCCCAGAGATTTCCAAGGGAGGTACCGAGGGCTGGATAACCCCAGTAAGAAACGCCCCAGACTGTGCTTCCGGAACCAGCATAGGCTTGGATAATTGTCTCGTGGGCCTCATTGATGTACAGGGAGTAATTGCCCTCCCCATCATAGTACTTGTACATACCCGAGTTGGGGTCGTAGATTTCGATCCCCGGGCCACCTGCCACCCTGAGGTAATAAGTCCCTTCAACGCTCGGCATGAAGCTCACGATATCCTGGGCCATCGTTCCGTCGCTTTTGGCGAGCAAGTTGCCGTTGTAGTCCGAGATCTCCACTACGTTGTCCACATCGGTGTACAGGCTGTTGTAGGTGTCGATGGTGTAGACATTGCCCGGCATGGCATAGAAGGAATACCAGTCCCCACCATCAGCAGTCTGGCTGGCGAGTTGGTCGCTGTCGATGCTGAGATCCTGATAGAGCATTTTGGTTTCCACCGGCGCGGCGTAGTATTTGGAAAAATTATTGGAATAGTTCCAATTATACCGGTCCTTAAGCACCATATCCGCCGTGACCGAGGTTCCGTCGTCGGGAACCTGCACATAGCCCCAATCGGCTGCCAGGAAGTTCCAGTTCTGGTCATAGCAGTAGACATCGACCTCGGCCTGGCCTGCCGGGAAATTCACTCCGTAGGCATTGAGAGTCTGGTTGATTTCACCACTCCCGTCGTTGGTGAAATTAAAATAATAACCTGCCCCGTCAGATGGATAGACGTAGACATAGATATAGTAGGCAGAGAACGGGATCGTCCTGGCGGTGGCCAAAGCTCGGGAAGCCGAAGCCAGTTGCTTGACCGGCTGGACCAAGGGCTTGGTCGGTGCGTTCGGCGCGGTCCTGTCCACCACGGGCAAGGCAACTTTCAGGGCCAGGTTGCCGCTATGTTCGGCCTTTTCGACCTGCTTCTGGAAGAGGTTGGAGCACCCCGAAAGCGCGATGAGACCTCCAAAGACTACAAGAATCGATAGTACCCTCAAGGTTAATCTTCTCATAACTTTCCTCCCATAATCTGGGTTTCGTCCTGTGAAAGGGGACGGCACCCGGTGGGCACCGTCCCCGGCCGTCGAAGGTCTCAATGGATCGTAGTATCTATCTCACCGCCTGTGGATGCGGTCACCTCGACATTGCACCAAGCATAGTAACCGCCGTCGTTAGTCTGGACATAGATGGTGGTGTAACCGGGGTTATACGCCGTGACCGTACCATACTGGTTGACCTCTGCGACCGTGGTGTCGGTAGACCACCAGTAGACTCCCTGGTTTGTTGCATCGACCGGCGAGATCGTCGCGACCAGTGAGAACGAGGTACCACCAGCCAAAGTCATCATGTCTGTGCTGAGAGAGATCCCGGTGACAAAGATGGTGTTGGCCGATACGTAGATCGTCGCGTAGGCGGTGATCGCGGAATTCTCGGCCGAGGTAGCGGTAACCGTTGTGGTTCCTTCACTCACAGGGATGACATACCCAGAAGAGTCGACCGTTGCGATGGAGTTGTTGAAACTCGACCACAAGATATTCTGGTTCGTGGCATTGTATGGGTAGACGTATGCGCTTAGTTGCTGTCCCTGCCCTCCCGCTATGAGTGCGATGGCGCTGTAATTAAGCTGTATGCTCGAGACCGGTACATTGACCTGGACATCGCAGTATTGTATGAAGCCTCCGTCCTGGGTTATGGCCCAGATGGTCGCGTTGCCACCCGAGGCTGCGTAGACATTCGCAGTGTTGGAGTCAGCAGCGGTTACCGAAGCGACAGCACTGTTGCTGGAACCCCAGCTTATGGTCTTGTTCGTCGCACCCGAAGGAGATACCGTGGCGGTAAGAGTGGTGTATGAACCTTGGGTGACGCTGAGCGAGGACTGGTCGAGGCTGATGCCGGTCACCGCTGTCACTGGTTGGGTGACAGTCACGGAGCAGGTTGCATTGTAGCCACCGTCAACAGTCGTGACGGTTATAGTTGCGGTACCAGGATACTTGCCTGTCACCAGACCGCCCGAAACCGTCGCTATCACGGAATCACTCGTACTCCAGGTGATGCTCTTGTTGGTTGCATTGGAGGGGGTGACGGTTGCATAAAGAGTCTGGCTTGAGCCATTGACTAGCGTCATGTACGAGGTGTTCAGCGAGACGCCGGTCACAGAAACGGTCGCGGTGGTGACCGTGACGCTTGTCGTGGCGGTGAAGTTGCCATCCTGGCTCTTCGCGGTTATGGTGGCGCTGCCGGCGCTGTTGGCGAAGACGTTGCCATATCCGTCAACCGAGGCTACGGTCGAGTTGGAGGAACTCCAGATCACGTTCTGGTTGGTGGCGTCGATGGGATAGATGGTAGCCGTAATCGTGGCTGAGTCACCTACATAAAAGTAAGGATTGCTCGAATTGGGAAGGCTCGTAGGATTGACGCTGATGCCAGTCACTGATACAGAGCTCGAAACGACCGTGATGTTGCAGGATGCACTGTAGCCGCCATCAACGGTGGTAACCGTTACAATAGAGCTACCAGACCCGATGGCTGCGACCGTACCAGCGGAAACAGTCACCACACCAGTATTGCTTGAGTTCCAGGTCATGGCCTTGTTGCTCGCATTGTCGGGGGTGATCGTGGCGGTCAAGCGCTGTGTTTGGCCTATCGCCATGTTCAGGGTGGTTTGGGATAGGCTTACTCCGGTCACCGGAACGCCTGCGGCGCCGACGGTCACCGACGCAAAGGCAGATTTCGAGCCGTCCACGCTCATCGCGATGATGCTGGTGGTACCAGCTCCCACCGGGGTGACGACTCCACCATTATTTACCGTCGCCACGGCCGTATTGCCGGAGATCCAGGTCACGGCTTGGTTGGTTGCGTCGGTGGGAGTAAAATAGACGGTGAGCGTCTGGGACGAGCCGCCAGCGGTGAGGCTGAGGCTGGACGGGCTCAGGGAGATACTCGTCACCGCCTTGTAGGTCTGGACAGTGACCAGGCAAGTGGCCGTGAAGGAACCGTCCGCAGTGATAACCATGATGGTCACGGGAGCACTCGTGTCGGTGTTGGCGACACCGGTCACCACTCCACCTGATGTGACGGTGGCTTTGGAAGGATCCAAGGAAAGCCAAGTCAGATTCTTGTTTGTAGCATTGGAGGGGCTGATAGTCGGGACCAAGGTCGTGGTCGCCCCCACATTGACGGTTGCGCTGGTCGGAGTCAGAGATACACCGGTAACTGCGACGGCTTGGTTGGTTACCGTCACCAGACAGGTGGCGGTGAAGTGGCCTTCAGTGGTGGTCACCGTGATCGTAGCATTGCCGAGTTTGGTGGAACTCGCCGTGACAAGGCCGGAGTTGCTGACCATGGCGACCGTGGAATCGCTTGAGGACCAGGTTACCGCCGGATTCGATGCGTTGGCAGGGGCGACAGTTGCGGTGAGAGTTTGGGTGCCACCAAGAAGCAGGGTGGTGTTTGTCATGTTCAGGGACACACCAGTCACACTGACCGTGGCTACGGAGTCTATTCTGAAGCTTTTTACCTTGACACCCGAACCAACGTCGTTGGTGACCGTGAGCATCACGGTGTAGCTACCCGTTACATCAGGTGTGAACTGGACAGCTGGCCCATAGAGCATGGTGGTCGTGCCGTCTGGCTTTGAGATCTGCCAGGAATAGCTAGAAATGTTGGTACCCGTTGTCATGGTGGCGTCGAACGTCACCTGCTGGTTGATCTGCGGAGTGCTAGGCGTGATGATAAAATCCGCCACAGGCGCCTTGCCCCCAATTCCCGTGAGTACATCACAACCCACGAGGGCAAACGAGGACAGGATCATCATTACCGGGAGCAGTCGCCTTAATAACGATGCTCTGGAGTTTATCATACAAGCCCCTCCTTGATTCGCAATGGGAAATATCGATCCACTCTGAGTGCACACACTCAGTAACACTATAGTTCATTATAACATTTTTGTTTATTATTTCAATTACAAGCGGTATATTTCTCAATTTTTATCTTTTTAACAGATAGTGAAAATGCAGTTGACTCAGTCAAGCATTAGCAAAAAGGCTCCTTCGCATGTACAAATATCCGGTGGGTCAAAAGAAGGTTGAATCTCTTGCACCCTGGTACCAGGAGGAGAACAATGAATGCAGACGACAAACGTCGGTAACCACCGAAACGATCTTTCAGGCTACGAGGTATCCGCTATTTTCTGGGTTTTAGGCAATTTGGTAGGTCAGTACTCACTTGTGGGTAGTCAATGATACATAACAATTCTTGCGACTTGCTGGATGAATCTGCCCTTATGTACAATCCGCGCACATCCAGAACTTGTGGTTTGCCCTTATTTCCCGTACGGGAATACGCAATCTCGGTACTACTGGTTCGGTGTACAGACTTGCAGGCAATCAAGTAGTTCCAATACTACCAATTGTCCTAACTCAGTCAACTTCACACCCAAGAATTGTTATTTCAACCACGCACCAGCGGTCTCAGCAATGACTCCAGACCGTTTTCCTTGATGGCGTATAGAGACGCCAGCAGTTCACCGATTTCGCCTTGGGGCCAGCCCTTGCGGGCAAACCAGACGACGTAGGCTTCCGGCAGGTCTATGAGGAGGCGGCCGGAGTACTTGCCGTAGGGCATGCGGGCGTTCGCCAGTTTGATCAGGAAGGCTGACTGTTCATCCATGGTTTCCTTGCGGCTGTTTTTCCGTCTTCCAGGCCCAACTCGTAGAGTTCCCTCAGTTTCGCGACGCTCTTTTCCGTACG
>Ga0172379_10006578_pt1 | contig 15461 bp, 8 predicted proteins | sample GrowelOW334metaG_FD_119756 | JGI IMG/M metagenome (GOLD analysis project Ga0172379, IMG submission 119756) | Groundwater microbial communities from an aquifer near a municipal landfill in Southern Ontario, Canada - Groundwater well OW334 metaG | ecosystem: Environmental > Aquatic > Deep...
AAACCGGCGGTAACCGCGCAGGGGAATGTTTTTAACGGCGCGAGCCAGCTTGTGCAGCTGGGCGCCGACGGAAAGCTGCCGGCCGTGGACGGCTCGAATCTGACCGGCCTGCCGGCCGCCGTCGTTGCCGATGGTTCTGTTACCTTGGCCAAGATGGCGGACCTGGCGGCTTACAGTTTAATAGGCAACAATACCGGCCTCGCGGGCGCGCCTTCCGCATTGAACGCGGGGAGCGTAAAAACGCTGCTGGGGCTCGAAAATGTGGACAATGTTTCGATAAATTCGTGGGCCGGTTCGGGCAATATCACCACGGTCGGCACGATAGGCGCCGGCGTCTGGAACGGCGCGGCGGTAGGCGACGGCTATATAGCGTCCGCGCTGACCGGGAAGACCTATAACGGCCTAACTGTGACGCCGCTGGGGACAGGCTTCTCACTTGCGGGGGGCGCCGCGTCCAGGACCTTGACGGTAAACGGCGACGCCGCCGTGTCGGGCGTCAATACCGGCGACCAGATTTCCGTGACCGGCAACGCCGGCACCGTTACCAACGGCGTGTATACCGCCGGAGACCAGACGGTCGGAGGTGTAAAAACATTTACTTCCACCGTTCTCGCCAAGGGGTTCGCGAATGCGTCCCAGTCCGTAGTGCTTACAAATCAAACTTCCTTTGCGGCGGACGGTTCCGGAATGGTGCTGTTGACATTCGGGGGCACCGTCGGAGTAACGACCATCACCGGCTGCAGTTCGGGAGCCGTGGGCCAGGGGCAAATAGTCACTTTTGTAGTCGCGGCCTGGTCGGTCGGAGGAGTGAGCTTTGTCGACACCATTCCCGCCGCCGCCGCGGACGACACGATGCTGCTGAACGGGGCCGCGGGTACCTGGACTCCTCCTGCGTCCGCCGCCTCATTGGGCGCGGCGATAACCTTGCTGTGCACGACTATCAATACGGCCGCGCCTCCGTCGGTCGCGCCGGTGAAACTCTGGGTTGAGGTCGGGCGCTCGCTCAGCGGCGTATAAAAGCGTTTATTATAAATTTTTGCCGCAAAAAATTTATACGACATTTTATTGAGATAAAGTCAAAATAGTTAAAATAGTCCTTGACCGAAACCTGTGTTTATTCATAAATTGATGGAGGGGGAGTTTTGTTTCACGGCCGCACATGCCGCTTTGCTCATACCATTAGTTTTTTCATCACGATCCGATCATCAACGGTATACTGCACGCACCGGCAATTATGCGCAGGGGCCGTAAGGGGCGTGTGTCGCCCTGACCGGCGGCCAAAAGAACGGGGGGGGTATGAAATTGTGCAAAGTTCGGGAGCTTGCGAACTCCGGGCGGGATTTGTCCCGGAAACCGGCGTCCTTCAACGCGGTCGATAGCGGGATCTATCCGTACATCCGTGAGAACAGGGCGTCCGATATTTCTATCAGCCAATGGGTCCGGCGCGGCCGTCAGTCGACGGAAGGGCGCGGGCCGAGACTGGCCGCCCTGGTGCGCGACTATTGCGACGCCATCATCATCCGCGATCTTAAAGACAGGATCATCGCCTGGAACCGGGGCGCGCAAAAAATGTACGGCTACACGGAAGCCGAGGCGTTGGGGATGAGCTTCAGGCAGCTGATCCCTAAAAACATCCCCGTTCACGCACGGGAGCTCCTCCGGCTGCCCGCGTCGGGGGAGGAAGCCGCGCCGATAGAGACCAGGCGCCGCACGAAAGACGGCAGGACGCTGGATGTGCATGTAACGGTTACGGTCCTGCGCGACGAGAACGGCTGCCCGGTGGAATTTGCCACCACGGAACGGGATATCACGGGACAAAAGCTGGCGGAGCGGGAGCTCCGCAGGCTGCACGCGAGCGTTCTCTCCGCCCAGGAAACAGAGCGTAAGCGTCTTGCCCGCGAGCTTCATGACGGCGTCGGCCAGATCCTTTCGGGAGTAAAATTCAGGCTGGAATCCCTGCCCGGAAAAATAGCCTTGAGCGGAAAGGCCGAGGCGAAGGTTCTTGAATTGGGCGGGTTCCTGGACCACGCCATTTCCGAGGTCCGGCGCGTCTCAAAGAATCTCATGCCTCCGGAACTGGAGGATCTGGGCCTTGAACCGGCCCTGCGCTCGCTATGCCGTGAGTTCACGGAATGCGCGGGGGTGCCTGTGACGCTGCGGACCGGAGACATTCCGAAAGCCGTCGCGTCCGGGCTGGCGCTGGCGCTTTTCCGCATCGTCCAGGAGGCGCTGAACAATATAGGGAAACATTCCGGGGCGACCATGGTTTCGGTAGACCTCCACCGCATAGGAGATGAGCTGGCGCTGAGCGTGAAGGACAACGGCGCAGGCTTCGCTTCGGGCGGAGAGCGGCCGCTCGGCGGGCGCGGCATCGGTCTGTGCAGCATGCGCGAGCGGGCTGAATCGCTGGGCGGCGTCATTGAGTTCCACTCGGCCCCCGGGACCGGGACCACGCTCGGAGTCCGCGCGCCTTTACTCGGGGCGGATGTCAAATAAACAAGCCGGATCTCCTTACCGCACCGCCGCCGATCCGCCAAATACGCCGTCCAGCGCGGATCTACTTTCCTTGAACAATCCTCGGGCGTCCCTCTCCGTCGGAGAAAGAATATCCGACGGGAACTCCCGCGTTCCGCGCGACAGTAATACTACGGAGGCGGCTGGGCATAATTCCGCATAGATACGGGAACGGTGACGGGGCTATACTTATCTCAACGCCGGGTGCGGCGGAATCGTAAGGGGGTATGAAAATGAGATTGATACCATTGGCTTTCCGGATGATACGCCTGTTCGTATCTATAATTTTGCTGACCGGCCTTTCAGGCCCGGTCTACGCTACGCCTGTGAGCGCGCCGTCGGCGCAAGGCGCGCAGGCCCTGCCTGCCGGGCGTTTAAAGATCCCGATGTATTTTGAGGCCAACCGCGGCCAGACCGACGCTTCGGTCAAGTTCTTCACGCGCGCGGCCGGCTACAACCTTTATTTGACCGCCGCGGAATCCGTTATGGTGCTGCCTAAAAACGGCGCCGCCGGTAAAGAGCGGCCCGGCGTGGTGCGCATGAAGCTGAAAGGCGCCAATGCCGACCCCGCGGTACAGGGCCTGGATCTCCTGCCCGGGCGCACCAGCTATTTCTTCGGCGATGACCGCTCTAAATGGCAGACCGGCGTGAAGCAGTACGCCAGGGTGAAGTTCGGCCAGGTCTATCCCGGGATCGATATGGTCTACCGCTTCAACCAGGGCGACGTAGAATATGATTTTGTTGTGGCGCCAGGCGCGAACCCCTCGCGCATCCTTATAAGCTTTGAAGGCGCCAAAGGCCTCCGGCTGGATTCCAAGGGCAATCTGGTCCTCGGAGTAGAGGGCGGAGAACTGACCTATAAAGCCCCCGAGTTGTATCAGAAGCTGGGCGGCAGACGGGTCCCCGTGAAAGGGAGTTTTGTGCTGGCGGGTAACAACCAGGCCAGGTTCGAAGTAGGAAACTATATAAGAAGCAAGGAACTGGTGATCGACCCCCAGCTGGTCTATTCCACATATCTGGGCGGCAGCGTGGAGGATAAGATCACCGCGATCGCGGTGGATGGGACCAACCAGGCCTATGTGACCGGGTATTCTCGCTCAGCCACGACCGGGGTCGGCGGTTTCCCCGCGCCCACCAATGCGCTTTCGGTCCCCGGTCCCAATAACGGCGGCGCCGATGTGTTCGTGGCGAAGCTTAGCGCGGACGGGGCGACCCTGATGTGGCTGGCCTGGCTGGGCGGCACCCTGGATGAACAGGCCAATGCCATCGCCCTGGACAAATCAAGCGTGAGCACTCCTAAAGTTTATATCACCGGTGTGACGGCGTCCGCCGGCGCGGGCACCTCTTTCCCGGTCGCCGGACCGGCGTTGCAGACCTGCAACACCAACACGGGAACTCTGGCTTTCATAGCGCAGCTGTCTCAGCCCGGTAACATTCCCGCCCTGGGCTATTCTACCTGCTGGGGCGGCGTTTCGGGAACTCTCGGCAACAGCGGTAATGCGATCGCGGTGGATTCGCTCGGCGCGGCCTATGTGACCGGAACGACCTTTGCGTCTAATTTCCCGATCAGCCTTGGGATCCCCGCTCCTTATAACACCATGGGCGCGGCGTCGCAGGCCGCTTTCGTGGTCAAGATCGCTCCCGCCGGCGCGTCAGTGGGCTATTCAATGCTTATGGGTACCTCGGACACTATCACCAACGGCAACGCTATCGCGGTCGATTCCGGCTTCAATGCCTGGGTGGCGGGCATGACGAATTCCAGCACCCTTCCGGCGGTTCTGGGGCATTTCTCCAGTTCGAAAGTGGGCACGACCGACGCATTCGTAGCTGAAGTGAATCCGGCCGGAACCGGACTGCTCTACGCGACTTATATCAACGGCAATTCCGACCAGGCAGCGACAGCCATCGCCCTGAACCACGGCGGCGCGGCGCCCTATCATGTGTTCGTGGCAGGGTGGACGGTGTCGTCCACCGGGTTCCCGTCGACCGCTTATTACAATCTGCCGACTTCGGTGCGCCCCATCGTTTATCAGAAAGACCTTGTAGGGGCCGACGATCCGTTCATCTTAAGGCTTAATCCGGCCGAGCCTAACCCGTCTCCCGGGACGGACAATCCCCTGGAGATGCAGTATGCGACCCACTTGGGCGCGACCGGCGCCGACCGCGCGTACGCCCTGGCTTTGGATGACCGCGACGACGCCTATATCGCCGGTTGGACGGTCTCTTCGGACTGGACCCTGGCGGCGGATCCGGTCACCCCCGGAGCCAACGGCATTAATGTGACAGGAGCTACGACTCAGAATACTTCGGGCGGACAGGACGCTTTCGTGGCGGCGATCAGTTCGGCGGGAATATTCCAGCCTTTCTTCTCCTATCTGGGAGCGACGCCTCCCGGGCAGGCCGCGACCGGCATCGCCATAGACGCCCTGCATAACATTTATGTCGCCGGATATACTCCTTCCGCCATCTTCCCGCTGGTGACCGGTTCGCTGATGGACGGCTCGGTTCCGGCCAAACAGATAAACGGCACCGGCACGGCCGGCGCTCTGGACGGCTTCGTTACGAAGATCGCCCCGGTCCAGCTGTTCGGCGCCCCGCTGGCTGGCATCTGCACGATCGTCGGTCTTGATCCGGCCTCCGGCGACACTCTCGGCGGAAGCACGGTCACCATCACCGGCACGGGATTCAGCGGCCTCTCCGGAGCGAGCGCCGTCGCCTTCGACGGGGTGGACTCCTTCAGTTATACGGTGAACGCCGCTTCCACCGTGATCACCGCGGTGACGCCCAGGCATCCCCTTACGGGGGCGCTCCTGGCGGGAACGGTGCCTCTCACGGTGACGACGCCCGCCGGCACCTGCTCGGCGAATTATGCCTATGTCACGCCCGTGGCCACCTGCACGATCTCCAGTATCAGCCCTACTTCCGGGTTCACGCTCGGAGGCACCACGGTGACCATCATCGGCACGGGATTCACGGGCCTCTCCGTCTCTACCGATGTCGCTTTCGGCGGAGTGGACGCCTCCACCTATACGGTGAATGTTTCCTCCACAATGGTCATCGCGATCTCGCCAAGGCATCCCATTGCGGGGCCTCTCACCACGGGTCCGGTGCTCCTCACGCTGACGACCAGCAGCGGAACATGCTCGGCGACTTATAACTATGTCAGCGCGCCTCCGGCCGTCTGCACGATCCTCGGCATCAACCCGGCTCTAGGGTTCACGCTCGGGGGCACCACGGTCACGGTCACCGGCACGGACTTCTTCGGCTTCTCAGGCCCGGGCGGAGTGACTTTCGACGGGATAAACGCCGCCGCCTACACCGTGAACGCCGCTTCCACCGTGATCACCGCGATCTCGCCCAGGCACCCCCTTACGGGGCCGCTTGTGACGGGGGCGGTGCCGTTCCTGGTAACTACCGCAGCCGGCACCTGTTCGACGATCTATAACTACGCCCTGGCGCCTGTGGTGGTTCCCGGAGTATGCGGGGACGACTTCTTCTTTCCTTCGCCGGCCACCGGCGCTGTGGGGAACTTCGCATATTGCATGGCCCAGGCCGGCACGGCCAGGATCCGGATCTACAATGTAATCGGAGATCTGGTGGCCAAGATCGAGGACGGCAAGCCTGCCGGCGCCCAGATCTCGCAGCTCAATACGGGCAGACTGGCGTCGGGCGTATATCTCTACCGTCTTGAAAAGGACTACGGCGGCGGAAATTCTACAACTTCGAGCGTGCAGAAGTTCGTGGTGCGGCATTAACGGGAGGATTTCATGAAAAAACTGTCTATAGCGATATGGTTTATCTGCGCCGCTCTGCTCTGCGGCCGGGCCTCGGCTGGGGAAACCGATTACGACGCGGGCGCCCGGGCCCTGCCCCTGCAACAGGCGGGCGGCACGGCCAGGGCCACGGCCATGGGGTCGGCCGTAGTCGCGGTCCCTCAGGGCTCGGCATCCCTGCTCTGGAACCCGGCCGGCTTGAGCCGGATGGATTGCACCGAGCTGGGCGTACACCACAACTCAGGCCTGGCTAACACCATCCAGGAAATCGCGATCTTCGGGATACCCCTGGGTCCGGTCAAGCCGCTGGATCCGGTCAAAAATGAATGCCACGGGGGGGCGCTGGGCGGCCTTGCCGCCTCCCTCGGCTATGTGGACTATGGCAGTTTCTCCGGCAGGGACGACATCGGACTCCAGACCGGGAACTATCACAACAGGGAGTATTCCGGCAGCCTGGGGTGGGGCATAGAATTGCTGCCCGGTTTTTCCGGCGGCTTCGCCCTGAAGACCGACAAAGCGGAATTTCCCCATAAGAGCTATTCCACCTATGCCGCCGATGTGGGAGTCTTATGGAAAGCGCTCCCTGCATTGGACCTGGGTGCGGCTTATTCCAACATCAAGTTAGGCAGCAATATAGGCAAACTGGTTTCGGGCCTGCGCCTGGGAGCGGCCTGGACCCTGGACAAGCATCTGCTTCTGGCCGCTTCAGGCGAACTGCAGGAGAGCGCGATGAACCGTCTTCAGGTGGGAACCGAATATCTGATCGGGAACTTGGAGGAAAAAATCAATATTCTGGCGCTCCGCGCCGGCTATCAGGCCAACTATCCAAATCCTCAGTTGAGCGGCCTGACCGGCCTGACCCTGGGCCTGGGCTATACGATCACCCGCTCCATGACCCTGGATTACGCCATGGTGCCGGCCGGCGAACTTGGAACCTCGCATCGCTTCAGCCTGACCTTTAAGTTCGATTGCCCCGAGAAGGCAAAGCCCCAGGCCGCGGCCGCGCCGCAGCCGGAACCGGCGCCCAAAGCCGCGTATGTTGAGCCGCAGCCGATCGTCCTTAAGTCGATCCTTCTGGAAGATTCGCATTTTGACTTCGACAAATCTATCCTGAGACCGGAAGGCATGCAGGCGTTGTGGGAAAATATCCAGATCCTGAAAGATAACCCGAAGGCCCTGGTGCGCATCGAAGGCTACACCTCCATGAGCGGCACCGCGGAATATAATCAGTTATTGAGCGAGAGAAGGGCGAAGGCGGTCGAGGATTTCCTGGTTACGGAAGGAGAGATCAAGCCGGGCAGGATCACCGCGGTCGGATATGGCGCGGCGTGGCCGGAAACATATGAACCTACTCCGGGCAAAATAAACTCGGCCGCGGCCAAGTCCAATATGCGCGTGCTTTTTACAGTGACGGTTAAGTAGAAGAAGCGGTGCTTTGGGGGGGCGGCGCCCCTGCCTTGGGGCAGGGGCGCCGTTGTTTAGTTGAGGCCAGGCGGCCTTCCAGAGGTCTCCGGCCGCAGCCGCGCCCTCGCGGATCGGAGCGGCTGCGCCTTGTCCGTACGCTTATGCGCTATCTGGCCCTGCTGTTCTTCCTGCATGCGGCTCCGCTGGCGGCGGCTCCGCGTCCGGCGCTTCGCCTGCCGGAGGGGCTTATTATTTCTTCGATCACGGTCGAGAGCCGCAATGTTTTCCAAACGGAAATACCCGCTGAAGACAAATTGGCATATAGGGCGGCCAACCGGATCCACTCGACCACGCGGGATGCGGTGATCCTGCGCGAGCTTCTCTTTGAAGTCGGCGACCGCTACAACGCGGCGCTGGCCGCGGAGACGGAACGCAATCTTCGCGCCCTGCCTTTCATCCGGCGCGCCGAGATCGATGCGAAAGTCAACAAGAACGGTATGGTGGAGATCCTGGTGCGGACCTATGACGCCTGGACCCTTGAGCTCGTGGCGAACTATAAACGCGCCGGCGGGGCGACGAGCGTCAAAGCGGGACTCGCCGAGGGCAATATCATGGGCCAGGGCAAATCGGGTTCCGCCGTCTATAGCAACGACTGGGGCGCGGGGTCGGGAGACTTCACCTATGGGGAACGCCAGTTCCTGCATTACAAACGCCTGCACTACTCAATGGCCGCCCGCGCCGCGCCCGGCAGCCGGAGTTTGTCTCTGGCCGTAGACCGTCCTTTCTACGCCTCTATCGCGCGCACGGCCATGGGCGCCACCGTCAGCTACTCCGCCACGCCGGTCGGCGGGCTCTCCCGGCGGGTCGCGGAGGCCGGGATCAACTACGGCATCTCGATGGCGCCGTCCACCGAACGGACGCGGCGCGTAAAATTCGGCCTCCTGGCCCACCGAGCCGGCTCCTCGGGACCCGTACCCGACCGGGAACGATCGTTGACTATCCAGCTGGGCATGGACTGGGAGGAACTGGACTTCCTGACGGTGCGGCGCATACAGAAATTCACGCATGACGAGGATTATAATCTCGGGCTCGGGATCTTTCCCGCTTTGGCGTGGGCGCCGGCCATCCGCGCGCTGGGGGCCAGGCAAACGCCTCTGCTGCCGAGCATCAAAGTGCGCAAAGGTTTCACCTGGGGGGAACAGCTTTTGCTTCTGAACTCCGGTTATAGTTCGACTTACCTTAAAGGCCACAACGGCAATATTATAGCCGGATTCGAAGCGGCGTATTTCCTGCGCGGCTTCAGGTACCAGACGCTGGCCTGCCATACCAGCGCGGACCTCGGCTGGCGTCTCGACCCCGCCGCGCCGCTGGTCCTGGGCGAGTTCAACGGCCTGCGCGGCTACGGAGTAGGCCAGTTCACCGGCAGCCGCCGCTTCCTTCTAAACTTAGAGGACCGCGTTTATGTCTGGGACGAACTTTTGCGGCTGATGGATGTGGGCCTTGTCTTTTTCTACGACTCCGGGTATGTGTGGCCGGCTTCGAGCCCGGTCAGGCTGACAGATCTTAAGAACAGCATAGGCGTGGGGCTGCGCGTGGCCCCGTCGCGTTCGGCAGGCAACAGCCCCGTGCGTATCGACCTGGCCCGCGCGCTAAGCGGCAGCCGCGATCGTCCGGCCTGGTCGCTTTCCATCCTGGGAGGACAGGCTTTTTAGTTATTGAGCGACCACGTACTTCAGGGCGGGGTAGGGTAAAAAATTTGCGACAAAAATTTTTAATCAAACCGGTCGTGCAGGCGCTTGCCGCCCTGCTTTTTGCCGCCTTGTTGACGCTGTTCTTAGCGCGCAGGGAAGGCGGCGGGGGCTTTCCGCCTCCGGCCGGAGCTGGTGTGCCAGCCGCCGTACCCCGCTCTGGGTCCGGCGGGGCGCATAAGAAGGCTCCGGAGCCGGCTGCGGCCGGGAAGGGCGCGGGTCCGGGGAAACATGCCGGAGGTGAGCGGCCGGTGAAGCGCCGCAAAAAACGGGTTTCCAGGCTGGGTGAGCCGGGCGACGCTATGGGCGGCGGGAAAACTGAAAAGATCTAAAATGAAATATCGTATTCTTGTGATGATCTGCGCGCTTGTTTTTTCCTTGCGCTCATCGGGCCGCGCGGAAGGCGCCGCGGCAGCGGAGCCGCAGCGTCTTTCGGTCCGGGACTACGACGGTCCCTTATGGGAGGAGCGCCTCGTGAAAGCTGTCTGGAGGTACAGGCAACTGGTCCGCGAGGATGACGGTGAACAGCTGCCTGTTTCCAAAAGCCTGGTCAAACCCGGGGACCGCTATGCCGGAGCGGCGAGACTTACGCGCTTCTTGCGCCTCGTGGGCGATCTGCCGGCGCAGGCGGCTTCAGACCCGGAACTCTACGCCGGGCCGCTGGTGAAGGCTGTAAAACATTTTCAGCGCCGCCACGGACTGGCCCCCGACGGGGTCCTGGGTGAGCGGACGCTTCGGCAGCTCAATATTCCGCTGGATCAGCGCTTGCGGCAGCTTCTGCTCACACTGGAGCGCTGGCGGTGGCTGCCGCACCGGTTTTCACAGCCTCCCATCCTTGTCAATATTCCCGAATTCCGCCTTTACGCCGGCGGCACTCCTTCCCAGAAAGTGGTGGTAGGCATGGCCTTCGAGCATGAGACCCCGGTTTTTACGAGCCGGATGACGGAAGTGATCTTTCGTCCGCCGTGGACCGTTCCCTTAAGCATACAGCAGAATGAACTGGTTCCGGAGATAGGGAAAGACCCCGCCTATCTTAAGGAACACGACTTCGAGGTGATAGACGGAATGGATACCGTTGTAAGCACGGGGGGGATCAGCGCGGCGGTCCTGGCCCGGCTTAGAGATGGGAACCTTTACCTTCGGCAGAGGCCCGGGCCTAAAAATTCGTTAGGCCTGGTGAAGTTCCTGATCGGTAATAAGCATGGCGTTTATATTCACGGAGCGCCTTCAAAGAGCGGTTTTTGGGCGTCGCGCAGGGATCTGAGCCATGGCTGCATACGGGTCATGGCCCCCGAGGCGTTAGCGGCCTGGGTGCTGCGGGACCTGCCGGCATGGACGCCGGGACGCATCAGGGCGGCTATGGAAGGAACTGAAACCCTGACGGTTAAACTTCCAGAACCTGTTCCCGTACTGATCCAGTATGGGACGGCGGCGGTGGAGGAGAACGGCGAGGTGCGCTTCTTTGACGATATTTACGACCGCGACACGGCGGAGTGGGAGGCGTTCGAGGAGCGGTCGGGGGCGCGGTAAAATGACGGCGCGACGGGGTTTACCACCGCCGCACCCGGCCTATGTCCACATGGATAAAATCGGAGCCCGCGTAATAGCCTACCCCGCCGCGGCCGAGCGCCAGAGCGGTGTCGCGCAAGCGTGAGGTCCGCACCCCGGGCAGACGGATATCGAGGGCCTCCGCTTTCATGTGCAGGCTGTTCCCGGCCACGGCGGGGCTGCGGCTCCGGAGATGTCTGTTGCTTGCGGGGGTGCGGTAGCCGCAGATAATATGGATTTCCGCGCCGGGCTTATTCACTTCGTATTCCAGGGCGGCGAGCAGGTCGAAGAGCCGGGGATCGTAGTGTTTAACTTTGTCCGCGCGCCAATCCCGGAGGAAGCGGTCCAGCTTTGTCAGCGCCCGGCTGTCGTAGACGCCGTCCCTGCGGTAGACAATGTCGATGTGCTCCAGGGTGTGCGTATTGAACAACCGTAAACGGCATTCGCGCGGCGCCGGAAGCGTTCCGTAAGCTAAGGAGCAAGGCAGAAAGAGCGCCGCCAGGAAAAGGTGTTTCATACAGGTCTAGTGTAGCAGACATTTTCCGGCATTGCCAGTGCGAAAAGTTACATGGCGAAAAGTTACACCGCGCGGCGGCGGCGTTCAGCGCGGCGTCCCTTCGCGCGGGCCGGGAGCGTCCGCCGGCAGGTCGAACCAAAAAGAGCTTCCCTTTCCCTCTTCGCTGTCCACCCCGATGCGGCCGCCATGCGCCTCCACCGCCAGTTTGCAGAAGGTGAGGCCGAGGCCGGTGGAATATTTCTTATGATCTGCGTTAAGTTCCACCTGGGCGAACTTCTCAAAGATCCTCTCCCTGTGCTCAGGCGCGATACTCGGCCCGTTGTTTTGTATGTTCACGCGCATCATGCCGCAGGCGGGGCTGATCTCCAACCGTATCAGTCCGCCGTCCCTGGGCGTAAATTTTATAGCGTTATCCAGCAGGTTCCGGATGACTCTGGATATGATCTCGCTGTCCGCCGGGACATTTACCGGGCTTCCAGGAGGGGTGAACCGGATCTCACGGCCCTCAAGAAGCGACTTCATCCCTGAGATACCTTCTTCCAGGAGGCGGTTTAGGTCGCATTGCGACACTTTCAGCTTCATCTGCCCGCCTTCCATCTTGCTTGTGTCCAGGACATCGCTCACCATCTGTATCATCTGCTTTGTCGCTTTCATAGCCGCGGCAAGGTAGCGGGCTGACTTCGCCGAACGGGCGCTTTCCGTGTTTTCGCCGATAAGCTTAAGAAAACCGTAGATGCAGGTCAGGGGGGAGCGAAGATCGTGTATGAGCATGTGCACCAGGCTGTCGCGCAGTTTTTCAAGCTCGCGCAGCCTGGCGTAGTTCTCCTGCAGCCGGCGTTTCTGCCGGCGCAATTCCAGATGGGTTTCAACGCGCGCCTCCACTTCTTCGAACTGGAACGGTTTGGTGATATAGTCCACTCCGCCGGCGCCGAAGGCTTTTACCTTATCTATCGTTTCGCTGAGTGCGCTCAGGAAAATAACGGGGATCTCCTTCAATTTTTCTTCGGACTTAAGTTCCGCGCACACTTCATAGCCGTTCATTTCAGGCATGTTGATGTCCAGAAGGATAAGGTCGGGCGGACTGTTGCGCACGGCCTGCAGCGCGAGTTTTCCGCTGGCGGCGGCGCGCACATTATACCCCCGTACTTTCAGCATCTCGGAAAGCAGTTCCAGGTTCGCGGGAGTATCATCCACCATCAGCACGGTCGACGGCGCTTTTGGATAAACTTGTTCATTCATAATCGGTCGCTACGCGGCAATTGCGATCACTTCCACCATCTCCTGGATGTTCTTGAACCGCAGCTTCCCTTTGGATACAAAGGATAAGGAGCAGGGACCGCTGTTGCCCGGAGCGTCGCACAACGCCGCGTCGCGGGTATAGGGAGTGGTCAAAATTTCCCCGCCCCCCGCGGCGCCGCACAGGCGGCTGGCCAGGTTTACCACATGGCCGAGGGCCGTATACTCCATGCGCCTGTGCGTTCCGTAGGCGCCCACCACCGTTTCGCCTGTGGCTACGCCTATGCCCAGCGGCCGGCATGGCCGCCCTCCGGCTGAGCGTTCTTCCATCCATTTCCGGTGCGCCTGTTGAATGAGGGCTGCGGCGGCCAGGGCGCGCCGCGCGTGGTCCTTCTGGCGGAACGGCGCCCCGAACAAAGCCATAAATCCGTCGCCAAGGAACTTGTCTATCATCCCGCCCGCTTCCTCAATGCCGGCCACCATGACTTCAAGGAAAGAGTTAAGGATCTCCTGGACCTCTTCCGGCGCCAGCTCATTGGCCATGGCGGTAAAGCCGCGCAGGTCGGCGAATAATACCGTCAATTCACACCTTTCCATTTTAAGCAATTCGCTTATGGGCTTTTGTTTCATGGTTTGCACGACCTCGGGAGAAACAAAGCGGGAAAATGTGTATTCAAGGAACCGGTTTTTGTCTTTCAGGTACTCTCTTGCGGCCTTAAGCGTCAAGTGGGTTTCCACGCGGGCCCGGATCTCCTCAAGCTGGAAGGGCTTGGTTATGTAATCCACGCCGCCGGCCTTAAAAGCCTGCACTTTATCAATCATCTCGCTGAGGGCGCTCAGGAAAATTACCGGAATATCTTTCAACTGCTCGTCTTCCTTCAACCGCCGGCACACCTCGTAGCCGTCCATCCCGGGCATGTTGATATCCAAAAGGATAAGGTCCGGCGGATCATTATGCGCGGCCTGCAGGGCGAGTTCCCCGCTGATGGCGGCCCTGAGCTTGTAACGCCGTTCTTTCAACATACCGGAAAGCAGTTCCAGATTCGCGGGTGTATCATCCACGATAAGGATATTGGGAGCGTCCTGCCGGGTAACCGTGTCAGTTGTCATGCGGCAGATCCTTTTCCAGAAGGTCAAGTATAGGCTGCGTGTCGAATTTGCCGGCTAAAGAGCGCAGCGTCACGGCAAGGCTCATATCCACCGCTTCCACACTGCCGGTCAGCTCTGTCAGGAGATTAAAATCTCCGTTGATGGCGGCTTCGCGAAGCCGGGAGATCAGTTCCCGCGGCAGGCCGGCCAGGGCCCCCGTGCTCAGCGTTCCCGTCTCCGCCGCTGCTGCGGCCGCGTCCGGAACTTCTTCCAAATAAATATACTCCGCGCCAAGGAGGACGCGGATCTTTTCAAAGAGTTCCGATTCTCTGAAGGGCTTAAGCATCAGTTCGTCGGCCCCGGCCCTGATCGCGTCCCGGTTCGTCTCGCCGAAAATGCTGGCGCTCACCGCGATGATCTTTACTTCCCTGCCGCCGGCTCCGGCCCGGATGCGCCTGATAGCTTCATAGCCGTCCATCATCGGCATTTGCAGGTCCATCAATATCAGCTGCGGCCGCCACGCTTCAAACTTCCTAAGCGCTTCCTCCCCGTTGACCGCCTGGCGGACCTCAAAGCCGGCGGGGTCCAGCAACTGGTCCAGGAATTTACGGTTGTCTTCTTTGTCGTCGGCAACCAGCACCCGGTAACGCGGCTGGCCGGGTTTAAGCTCTTTAACCTGGCGCGGCTGGATATGCCCGGCTACGGGCAGCGCCTCCTTTAGCGCGGTGTGAAAACTGAAAACGCTCCCCCGGCCGGGCCGGCTTTTGACCGTTATATCCCCGCCCATCAGGCGCGCATAGCCGCGGCTTATCGCCAGTCCCAGCCCCGTACCGGTACCGCCCGCTCGGCCCGCCTGCGCCTGCTCGAACGGATGAAACAGCCGGGTTAATTCCCCGGGCTCTATGCCCGGGCCCGTATCTTCCACATCGGCCGTCAAATATAATCCCCCCTCCGCGCCCGGCCGGGCGTCCATGCTCAAAATAACCGCGCCCTTCCGTGTGAATTTTAAAGCATTGCTGAGGAGATTAAGCAGGATCTGGCGGAGTTTACCCTCATCGGTCTCTACGAAGCGCGGCAAGCCGGAGCCCTGTCGTACTTCCAGGCGCAGGCCTTTGGCTTCGGCGCGCGGGCGCAGCATCTTTTCAACGTCTCCAATTACCGCGTGGAGATCGAATGCCGCCGGATTCAATGTTGTCCGGCCGGCTTCCGCTTTGGCCATCTCCAAGATGTCGTTTATAAGCGCCAGCAGATGCTCGCCGCTCCGGTTTATGGTTTCGATCTGCTGTTTCTGTTTGGGCGTGGCTTGCGGGTCGCGCCGCAGTAACTGGGAAAAGCCCAGTATGGCGTTCATCGGCGTCCGTATCTCATGGGACATGTTCGCGAGGAAGACGCTTTTGGACCGGTTCGCGGCCTCAGCCGCGTCCTTAGCCTTGCGCAGTTCGGTTTCAAATCTCTTGCGTTCGGTGATGTCCTCTATGGCAAGCAGGATGATCCGCTCTTTTCCCAGTACCCGTTGAATTTGGCGGGCGTTCAAAAGCATTATGCGCCTGCCTATGTCGGCGAAATCATGTTCCACCTCGTAGTTGTCGAAGGTCGCTTTTTGGGGCAGTATTGTCTCCAGCAGTTCCCGGA
>Ga0172379_10006579_pt1 | contig 15456 bp, 11 predicted proteins | sample GrowelOW334metaG_FD_119756 | JGI IMG/M metagenome (GOLD analysis project Ga0172379, IMG submission 119756) | Groundwater microbial communities from an aquifer near a municipal landfill in Southern Ontario, Canada - Groundwater well OW334 metaG | ecosystem: Environmental > Aquatic > Deep...
ACGTCAGGTTCGAACTTTCGAACACGTAACGGTCGTTCTGGTAGAATTCGCTGGCCGCCGAATCCAGCGCTATCTGCACATCCTTGAAAGTGTATCCGGCGTCCTTGATGGCCTTGCAGATGGTTTCGATCACCGACTCATGCGTGAAGATCTTGGGCGCGAAACCGCCCTCGTCGCCCACGGATACGGTGTAGCCGCCCTTTGAAAGGATGCCTTTTAGCGTGTGATAGATCTCGGAGCCCATCCGGATAGCGTCCGAGAATTTAGCCGCTCCTGTGGGAACTATCATGAATTCCTGGATGTTGATGCCGCTGTCGGCGTGCTTTCCGCCGTTGACGATGTTGAGCATCGGCGCGGGGATAAGATAATTCTTGTGCTTCAGGCCGTAAGCCCTGCGTATGAAGGCGTACAGGGGAAGGCGGGCGGAAGCGGCGGCCGCGCGGGCCAGCGCCATGGAGACGGACAGTATGGCGTTCGCGCCGAGCTTGGATTTAGTCTGCGTGCCGTCCAGCTCTATCATCAGCTCGTCTATCTTTATGGGGTTGGCCTTCAGCCCGGCGATCTCCGGGGCTATAAGCTTGTTCACATTCTCCACGGCTTTTTCCACGCCTTTGCCCATGTAGCGCTTTCCGCCGTCGCGGAGCTCAAGGGCCTCGTGGGTGCCGGTCGAGGCGCCGCTGGGCACCGCGGCGCGTCCAAAAGAGCCGTCGGTCAGGCAGACGTCGGTTTCTACGGTGGGGAAGCCCCTGGAATCGAGAATTTCCCTTGCTGTCACCTTTTTTACTTTAGCGTCCATATGCGTGATCTCCTGTTTTTCCGCTTTTCCGAAGAACTAGAACTTCCCGTTGATTATTTTTTTGCCCGAGTCGGTGAGCGCGTCCATTTTCGCTTTCCCGGAGGCTTCCGCGTAGATTTCCATCGACTGTTCGGCGGCCGCGGGGCGCAGTCCCAGCCAGCTGCCATCCTTCATTATGAACTTAAAGCCGTCCGTGTGGTCGATCCTCCAGACCGAGGCGCCGGCCAGATTCAGCGGCGGCCGGTGCGTAAGTCTCTCGATGACCGCGGCCAGGTTCACTCCCTGGTCCGCGCGCGCGACCATCCGGGTGTTCACGAAACAGCCGGACCGCTTTTCAAGGTCCGCCAGTATTTTCTTCAGCGATTTGCGTTCATACGCCGCCATCTCCGCCAGCAGCAGGCAGGCAAGTATGCCGTCCGGCGACGGGGTGTGCCCCATGACGGACAGGCCGCCGGTCTCTTCGCCGCCGACGAGATATTCTCCCGTGCGCAGGAGACCGCCTATATGCCGGAACCCGACCGGAGTTTCCCTTATGGTCAGGCCGTGATGGCGGGCTACGGCGTCCGCGAAATGCGAGGTCATGAGCGACCGCGCGACCCTGCCTTTGAGGCCGCGATTCTTTACGAGGTGTTCGATAACCAGGCCGAGCACCAGATTGGGATGTATCCAGGTCCCGTCCGAGTCTATGATCCCGTACCCGGAGGCGTCGCCGTCGCACGCCAGGCCCAGGTGCAGGCGGTTCTTTACCACCGTGTTCGCGAGCGTTTTAAGGTTCTCCGCGTTCGTGTCGGGAGCGGTTCCGCCGAACAGGACGTTCCGGGGTTCGCGTAAAGGAACGACCTTGACGCCGAGTTTTTCCAGCGCCGGCCGCAGATAGTTTCCGGCTGCGCCATGTGTGGCGTCCGCCGCGATCCTGAGACCCGCTTTTTTTATAGCGCCCGCGTCCAGAAGAGAGTAGAGCTGCTTTAAATAATTTTCGCGGAAATCCGTGAGTTTGATCACGCCGGACGACACAGCCTGTTCGTACGGAATGAACTTCTCCGATTCAGCTATGGTCAGGCCCTGGGCGCGGAGTTCCAGATCGTCGGTTACCCCGGGCAGGGCGGGCCCGCCCCAGTAGGGGATCCAGCTTACGCCGCTGTAATGGGCCGGCTGATTCCCCGCTGTCAGCATAAAGCCGCCCGCCGCGAAAGTTCTCGTTACGGTCAGCGCCAGCGCCGGCGTAGGCGTTTCCATGTCCGGGAACAGGACGGTGAGGCCCTCGGCGGCGAAAGCCTCGGCCGCGTTCCTGCCGAACTCCCCGGAAAAATAGCGCGTATCGTAACCGACGACCACATGCTGGAGTTTGGGGGCGGTCCGGCCGTTGTTCCTGAGATGAAGCAGGTATTCTTCGCTTTTGTACCCGTATTCCCGGTTTTCCCGGATATGTTCGGCCGCGGCGTGCGCCAGCCTGCGCAGGTTGGCTAAAGTGAATTTTTCGGCGATAACGGCTCGCCAGCCTGAAGGGCCGAATTTGATCGCGGTGGTTGCCATGCTTGAGAATATAGCAAAAAACCCGGCGCAAAGCAAAACCGGGATTCTGTGCCGTATAAGCATGATTTTAGTAGAATAATAACGTGCTGGCGGGGCCGGGGTTTCGGAGGCTGAACGGCTGGAAGGCCGCCGGCCCGTACATGATAAAGTAATGATAAAAAAATCCGCGTCGCTTCTGTTCGCTTTCCTGATAGTTTCCTGTTCGAAGCCGGCGCCGCAGACGCGGCCGGACCTTGCCCGCAAGGGCGAGCTGGCTCCGCGGCTGGCGTTGTCCGGGCTCCTGAACGCCCCGGTCCCCGTGCTGAACGGCATCGAGGACCTTAAAGATAAGGTCGTGGTCCTGGAATTCTGGGCCACCTGGTGCGAACCCTGCGTGGACAATATCCCGCGCTACAATTCCCTTGCGGAAAAATTCAGGGACAAGCCGGTGGTTTTTATCGCGATTACCGACGAGGCGGAAGACGCGGTTTCCGAATTCCTGAGAAAAACCCCGATAAAAGGCTGGATCGCGCCCGGGGCCGGCGCGGACGTGTTCAGAGCCTACAGGGTCTTTGGCCGGCCGCATACCGTTGTGGTCGGCAGGGACTCGAAGGTCGCTGCCGTAACGTTCCCGTCAGAAGTTTCGGAAGAGCGTCTGAACCTGCTGCTCGCCGGCCAGGCTCCGTCCTTCAAAGCTTCTATTGAAGACCCCGCTATAGCCGCCGGAAGCGCCCCGGCCCTGGCGGAATTTTACCTGGGCGAGCCGCTAAGCGGCGAGACGACCGCGGAATATGGCCGGGGGTACTATGCCGCGCATAACTCTCCGTTGTTCAGCGCGCTGGACTATTTCTACAGGGATGTCCGGAAAATAGACGCCTCGGCGGCGGCGCTGGCCGTTCTGGGAAAACGTTACGAGTTGCGTATACGCCTGCCCCGCGCTTTGGCCGCCGCAGCGGAGGAAAAAGTGCGGGGGGATGACGGTCTGGTAGGATTTTTAGAGGCCGGGCTTGAACATGCGCTCGGACTCAGGTTCAGGACGGTCAAAAAAAAGGAGCCGGTCTACCTGCTGAAGCCGGCCCACGGCGGAGCCAAAGGTTTTAAAAAGTCCGGCTCCGGCAAGGGCTCGGTGCATCTTGACGGCGTAGAGTTTAAAGCTGAAAAAATGCCGGTGAGCGCCCTCTGCGGGATGCTGAAAGACAAGGTGAACCTGCCGCTTATCGACGAAAGCGGGCTCAAGGGCGAGTATGATTATGTTTTCAGGTCCGGCCCCGGCGAGCTTGCTCTGATCAACACCGCTTTAATAGACCAGTTGGGCCTGCGGCTTCTGCCTGCGACGCGGCTCATCACCGTGCTGGAAGTCCGATGAAGCGAATTTCCGCCAAGGCCACGGTTTATCTTATAGACGGGTCCAATTTCTCCCGGAGCTTCTGGAACGGCGGAGCCGGCGGGAGCGCGGGCCGTCCGATGGGCATAGCCCCTGATACACGGCACCGGCATAGCCTTGACGCTCTGGAAGCGGAGTTCCTCAATTGGCTGGACGAGATCTCGCGGCTGGAGCCGCTGCGCGCCTCGTGTTTCCGCGTCATCTTCGACGGCGGCTTCCGGCCCTCCCGGAGCCTGGCCAACCCGGCTATTAACGTCTACTTCAGCGAACACGAATCCGCCGACGATTTTCTGCTTGAGCGGGCTTCCTTCATGACGGCGGAGGGCGTGCGCTGCGTCATAGTTTCCAACGACAGGGAGATAAGGGAAAAAGCGTCCGCCGACGGGACGCAATCTATGCCATGCGAGGTCTTCTACCGCCTCTGCTCCGCCGAACTGAAAAAGAACAGCCGGTAGCGGACCTTTATCCTTCCTGTTTCATGTATTTCTTTTTGAACCATTCCTGAAGGTCGTCGAACAGGGTGTAGGTGACGGGCGTCATCAGCAGCGTTATGAGCAGGGAAAGCGACTGGCCGCCGATGATGACCCAGGCCATGGCGCGCCGGGAGCCTGAGCCCGCCCCCGTGCCCAGAGCGGTGGGGATCATGCTGGCGACCAGCGTCAGGGTGGTCATGAGAATGGGCCGCAGCCGGGTCTTATTGGCCTCAATGGACGCCTGGTGGCGCGGCATCCCCTTCGCGCGCAGAGTGTTGGTGTAATCCACCTGCAGGATGGAGTTTTTCTTGACGATGCCGAACAGCATGAAAATACCCATAATGCTGAACAGCGTCATGCTCTGGCCGGCCGCGAACAGGGAGATCACCGCGAAAGGCAGCGTCAGCGGCAGGGCGATAATGATCGAGATGGGATAGACGAAGCTTTCGAACTGGCTGGCCAGCACGATGTAAATAAAGAGGAAGGACATCATGAAAGCCATCACGAAGCCCATTAACATTCGTCCCAGCTCTTTCGCCCTGCCGGTGGCGCCGCCGCCGTATTCGGCCGGGGCGCGCTGTTTTTTGAACTCCGTATCGGCTTCCTTTATCAATTGGCCCAGAGGCATGCCGTCGGTGTTGGCCTCTATGGTTATTTTGCGCTGACGGTTGTAGCGCTCTATCTGCGTCGGGCCCAGCCCTTCCACGACTTTTGCCACGCTGTCCAGCCGTACCATGCGGCCGCCCAGGGCCGGCACCACCATGGCTTCGATGACTTCCTTCTTGTCGCGGAAGCTCTTGTCGGCGCGCACGCGCACCTGGTACAGTTCGTCCCCGTCCTTGAACTTGGTTATGTCCTCTTCTCCGCCCACGAGGGTGCGCAGCGAAGTGGCGATGTCCTCTATCTTGACGCCCAGGTCATGCGCCCGGTCGCGGTCTATCTCAACGCGGTATTCCGGCCTGGCATAGGAAAAGCTGACGTCCACGTCCACCACGCCCTTAAGCTTCTTCAGGTGGTCCGTCACGGCCGCGGCGTAGGTCTGCAGTTTATCCAGTTCCGGTCCCGAAACTATGTATTGCAGCTCCTTTTCTCCGCCGCCGCCGAAGCCGCCGATGGGCGCCACGGCTATGCGCAGCCCGGTGTATTTCGACATCATGGCGCGCGAGGTATCTATTATCTTTTTGAGGGGGGGACGCTTCGCCAGGTCCACAAGTTCCACCAGTATATAGCCTTCGTTGGAAGCGGACGAGCCGAAATGAGAGCCGCTGCCTGTGCCGATGGACGACAGCGTGGTGGTCACGTAAGGAATGGTCTTTGTTTCCGTTTCCACCTGCGCGAACAGCCGCTTCATCACTTCAAGGCTCGTGCCCTCCGGCGCTTTTATGGTTATCTGGTACTGGCCCGTGTCATCCTGCGGCATGAAGTCCTTGCCGATGAACATGAACAGCGGGATCATGGACAGCATGATGCCGATGGAGGCGAGCACCATGCCCTTTCGGTGCGAGAGCGCCCACTCGAGCATTACTATATATTTCGAAGCCAGATATTCGTTTATGCGATCGGTGAATTTCTGCAGCTTCGTTTTTTCGCTGTTCTTGACCTTAAGGAACAGCGAACACAGCATGGGCGTGAGCGTCAGCGCCAGGAAAGTGCTTACGGCTATCGCGAAGGCTATGGTCAGGCCGTAGCTTTTGACGAAACGGCCCACAATGCCGCCCATATAGGCCAGCGGCACAAAAATGACTATCAGCGACAGCGACATGGCGATCACGGCGAAGCCTATTTCCGACGCCCCATCCATGGCCGCTTTCACGGGGGAGATCTTGTGTTCCTCCATGTGGCGGTAGATGTTCTCGAGCATGACTATGGCGTCGTCTATGACTATGCCGACGGCTATGGTCAGGCCCAGCAGGGTCATATTGTTGAGCGTGAAGCCGGCGTTGTCCATGAAGAAGAACGTCGCGATCAGCGAGGCCGGTATGGCCAGTGCCGAAATTATGGTGGAACGGAAATCTCCCATGAACACCAGAACCATAAGGCCGGCAAGTATGGCGCCAAGTATGAGGTGCTCTTTTACCGTATCCACCGAGCTTTGTATGAACTCGGACTGGTCGCCCACTATTTTCGTCTGGATGCCGGGGGGAATTATCGATTGTATGCTCCGGATCCTCTCCCGGATGTTGCGCACCACTTCCACCGTGTTGGTGCCCGACTGTTTTTTTACCACCAGCGTGACGGCCGGTTTGCCGTTCAGGTAGGAGGCCGTGGTCATGTATTCGCCGGAGTCTTCCACGCGGGCGATGTCGGAAACGCGTATCGGGGTGCCGTTGACGCCGGCGATGACTATCGAGTTGAAGTCCTTTACGTCCTTTATGCGGCCCAGCGTGCGCAGCACGAATTCCTTGCTCTGCTGCTCCACCTTGCCGCCGGGGATCTCTATGTTCTGCTGGGTTATGGCGTCCTTGAGCTGCTTGGCGGAGATGTTAAGCGAAGCCATTTTCAGCGGGTTCACTACTATGTGTATCTCGCGCTCGCGGCCGCCGACCATATCCACGGACCCCACGCCGCTGACGGTCTCGATGTTCTCCTTTATCTTTTTCTTGGCGAAGCGGGTCAATTCCACCAGGTCGCGGTCGCCGGAGACCACGATGTTTACCACGGCAATGGCGCCTATGTCGAATTTGGAGACCACCGGCTGGTCCGTCCCCTGCGGCAGGCGGGCCAGCACCGCGTTTATCTTGTCCCGCACTTCCTGCGCGGCCACGTCGCCGTTCTTTTCCAGTACGAATTTGATCAATACTATGGACATGCCTTCGTAGCTGGTGGAGGTCAGGTCTTCGATGCCGGAAATGGTGTTGACCGACTCCTCGATAGGCTTTGTTATCGAGGACTCTATTTCCTCGGGGCCTGCGCCGCGCAGGGTGGTCTGTACCACTACGAAAGGAAATTCCACGTTGGGGAAGAGGTCCACGCCCAGGCGGAAATAAGAGAATATCCCAAGCACCACCAGGGCCAGCGTCATCATGGTGGTGAGGATGGGGCGTCTAATGGAAAGTTCGGTGATTTTCATAGGTTAAAAATGCCGGAGGCCGTAAGCCATAGGCCGTAAGCTGGAAGGAAACTCCTTAAAAGCGTATGGCATATGGCTTAAAGCTTATGGCATCTGTTCCGTTACTTTTATCTTGCTGCCGTCTTTCAGGCCGTAGAGACCGAAGGTTATCACGTCGTCCCCGGCCTTGAGCCCGCCGGCGATCTGCGTGAAATCCCCGTTGCTGATGCCGGTTTTGACGTCCCGCCGCATGGCGGCGCCGTTGAGCGGCACAAAAACGTAGGACTTATCGTTTTCCGTGAGGATCGCGGACGAGGGAACGGCCACCGCGCCCGCGCGCGCTCCCACTATCAGCCGCACTTCGGAGAACATGCCGGATTTCAGGCGGCCGCCGGCATTGTCGGTCAGTATCTCGATGACGGCGCTGCGGGTCCTGGTGTCGACTACGGGGCTGACCCGGTAAACTTTGCCGGAGAAGATCGTATCGGGAAAAGCGTCGACTTTTATATAGGCCGGCTGACCCATAAAAACCTTGCCGATATAGCGTTCCGGCACGTCGAGCACAACGCGTACCCGGCCCTGGCTGACCACCAGAGCTATCGGGGTCTGCGGCGTCACATTGGCCCCGGAGTCCTGGTAGATCCGGCCGATAACGCCGTTAAGCGTGGAGGGTACCGGGGCGGGTTCATACACGACCCCCGGCTCGTCGCGCTCCACCAGCGCCACCGGCTGGTCCTTTTCCACCTTGTCGCCCTCCGTAAGCAGGTTCCTGAGAAGCTTGCCGGCTACGCGCGGGTAAATTACGGCCTCGTCCATGGCCTTTACGGAACCTACAAGGGTAAGGTAGTCCTCGATATCCTTTATCTGGGTTTTCTGGATCCTGACCTGGAACCTGTCTTTTTCAATGTTGTTGAAGGCTTCCAGGTCCTTGTTCCTGCAGCCGCCGGCGAATACCACCGCCGCCGCGCTTAAAATAATTATCCGTATCTTTATATTTTCCATATTAAGTTCCCTTGTTGTTTCGTCCTCTAAATCCCGTATGATACCCGCTACTCCCCAAGCGTCCACCTCAGTTCCGCGTCGGCCGAACAGGTGTCGTGCTTCGCCTGGGTGTAAAGGATCTGCGATCTGTTGAGCGCCAGCGAGGCGTCATTAAGCTCCAACTGGCTGGCCAGGCCGTTCCTGAAACGCAGTTCGGTGGCGGCCAGGGCTTTGCGCGCCGTCTCCACGGCCGCGGTCTGGGAGGTTAGCCGCTCGGAGGCTTCTTTAATATCCAGCCAGGCTTTTTTCACTTCTATTTTGATCCCCCGTTCCAGTTCCCTGAGGCCTGTTTCGGCTATTTCCGCCTGCAGGCGGGCCTGTTTCACGCGCGAGACCACGGAGCCGCCAGAGAATATGGGGAGTGAAAGTCTTAATCCGGCGGTCGTGCTCCACGTCCGCTCTCCACCGGCGGGGAAGTCCTCGTCCGTGAGTCCCAGGTACTGTCTTGAGGCGAAGGCGCTAAGGTAAGGATAATGCCCGGCTTTCTCTATGGAGATCATCTCGCGGTAAAGGTCCTTCTGTAATTTCAGGTTCCTGTATTCCGGCCTGGTCAGCAGCGCGGTCTTGTAAAGTTCAGCCGCTTCGCCCGGGACTGTTCCTGCGCAGGTCAGGGCGTCCGTGAGCCGGAGCTCAGTTTCCGGGTCCAGGCCCAGCAGGTCCTTAAGCTCAAGCAGGCGTTTTTCGTAAAGGTTCATGGCCAGGGTAAGAGCCGGCTCCGTGTTGGAAACTTCTACTTTCTGCCGCAGCACGGCAAGGTCGCTCGCTATGCCCTGTTTGTATTGCGCCGCTATGGTCGCAAGATGCTGATTGGCGAGATCCAGCGATTCGCGCTGTATCCCGGCCAGTGAGCTTGAGAGCAGCACGGTGTAATACGCCTGCTTGACCGACCTGGAGACCAGTTTTTGAGCCGTCTTCAGCTGCTCGTCGCCGGCGTCCGAATACATATGCGCCATTTTGATGGTGGTATAGACTTTGCCGCCGGCCCAGACGACCTGGTTGAGATCGAGGGAGCCGGTATACACGTTGTCTGTCTTTGGTCCGGCCAAAGCGGCGCGCGGCTTTTCCAGATAATGCGTGTACAGGCCGCCCGCGCTCAACTGCGGGAATACCGTGCCCCGGTATTCCCGCACCCGTTCCTTATATATACCGCGGGTTTCACGCGCGGTCATTACCTGTGAGTTATTTTTCAGGGCCGTTTCCACGGCGTCCGTCAGATTCAGGTCGAGGGCAGCGGCCGAGCCGGCGGCCGGCAGCAGCGCGAGCGGAAGGGCCAGCGCCCTTGCACCGGCGCAGATGGCCTTTGCCAGCCGGCCGGGCAGATTTTTGTCAAGATTTCCGGCTCCCTGTTCCTTAGCTTCTATCATGAAGTATCCTATCACAGCGCTTACCAGATGAAGTACGGCGGCTATCCCGTCTTCGGACAGGCCTTCCTTGTCCGCCACCGTCTCGAGTATTTTTCTCAAAGCCGCCCTGTGGCGCTGTTTAAGGTCCATAGCCATGGAACCCAGTATTCCCGAAGATGACGAGGTCAGTATCTTAAGGGCGCATTTCGGCATATTCGGGTAGCGGCTTATGAATTCCAGCCGGCTGGAGAAGATTTCGGAGAGCCGCTGTTCGAGTGTCAGCCGCGGGTCGCTGATCCGGGCGTTAAGCTCGTCAAAATGCTTTGTGCCTTCGATGAAAGCCGCCCGAATAAGTTCGTCCTTGTTCTTGAAATAGTAATAGATGACGGGCTTGGTCACTTTAAGGCGGAGGGAGATCTCGCGCATGGAAACCCCGTCCGGTCCCTTCTCCGCCATCATGGCGGTCGCTGTTTCCAGTATGCGCCGCCGCATTTTAACGCCTTTTGCCGTTTTGTCCGAAGATGGTGATGGCATAAAATTTACTTACCGGTAGATAAATTATACGGGATTTCCGCCGCCGCGTCAAGCGCCTGCGGGGTTCGGCGCGTCAGTCTTCGGTGAAGTTCCGGAGCTGCCGGCGCAGTTCGGAAAAGCGCGGATTTGTTTCCGGCCGGGTCACGGCGGAGTGCGCTATGTTCTCGGTTTGGGGATACAATATGAATTTATTTCCGGGAGGGTTCGGTATGGAATTCATGAATACATTAACGGCGTCCGGGCTGACCGTCGTGTCCGCCCCGGATTGCACCGTGAATACCCGGGTTCCGGAATTCTTTGACCGCTTCCCTGTACCCGTAGCTCTTGGATGCAGGAGCCGCCAGTATGACCGACAGATAAACCGTCTTTTTCATCGCCGCCTTCTTTCCCGGAACTCCGGTCGTGATCACATCCCCGGCGCTCTGCCTGTCACGCAGATGCTGGTGTTCTTTTTTCCGTTGGTCTTCACCAGATCGAATATCGCTTTGGAATTCTCTTTCGATACCCGTACGCAGCCGTGGGACGCCGGCCGGCCGAGATGAGCCGTGTCGAACGTCGCGTGGATCGCGATGTTCCCGTTAAAGAACACCGAATTGGGCATAGGCGCTCCGCCGTAAAGGCTCGAGCGGTGATTCGCGTCCAGGAAGTCGGGAGCGAAACAGCGGCCGCTGCCCGGGGTGCCGTGTCCCTTCACGCCGGAGGAGATCTCGTATGTGGCGTTCACTTCGGGGGACGTTACCGTAAGGCGCTGCATGGTCAGGTTTACGAGGATCCGGACCGTGGCATTACTCGCGGCTTCAGAGGAGATGCCGTATTTTTCCCCGCTAAAAAGATCGAACACCAGGCCGACTTCTTCGGGCGTGCGCTCATCTATGAATCTGTCGGGATCAGCGGCTGCTTCTTTGCGCAGCTGCTCGAGGGTTTCCTTCTGCTCGCCGGCGGCGGCCACCGCGGGCACCTTTATCCGGTCGAGGCCTTCCAGCGAGCCGCTGAACTGCGCGGAAGCGGGACCGGCTATTGACAGCAACGGTAACAGTATAAGAGCTGGTATGTTCTTCATTGTTTATTTTTCTCCTTCATTTAGTCGGTTTCGCGTATTTCCAATTGTACCGCTCTCCCTTTCGCCGTCTGTTCGTCTACGAACGCGTTTATCAGCAGCAGGCAGTCCGGGCGGACTTTAAGGCATCCCCAGGTATCGCGGAATAAAAAACTCCTGAATTCATTCCTCGCGGCCGATTTGGCGTTCAGGGCCGTGGCGGCGTCATCCCACCTGTCGGTATGTATGGCCGTGCCGTATCTCCCGTAAGGGCCTGAATAGTAGATGGGATTCCTGCTGACCTGTTCCGGATCCTTTTTAAGGTCGGTTCTTTCGTAGATCGGGATCCCCGCGCCCTGGGAAAAACGCTGATATTTCGCCGACCAGACCATATCGACGGGCGCCAGGTTCGTATATTGAGGATCGCGCGGATACCAGTGTTTCCAGGCTCCCGTAAAGAACGGTTTGCTGTCCGCGTCCGGGCCGGAGAGCCGCTTTAGCAGTTCTTCCTCCCCCGAAGTATCCGGGTCGAGAAGTTTTATCTTGTATTCCGCCGGTCTCATGTTCTTAAGATCGTAGATCCCGGCAATGGTGAAACCGCTGTTCTCCTCTTTTGGGGTATAATAAATGCCGGTTTTCCGGCCGTCGGGCTCCCGCACCGTCCCGTGTACCCAGCCTGGTTTGGGAGTATAAGCCGTGACGCCGCGGCCAAGGGCTTCGCACTGGTGAATTCCCTTGTCGGCGCCGGTTTCTATTTCGAACGTAATGACCCCGGCCCTGGCCCGGTCTTTCGGGAGAAGAGCCACCGTACGGGAAAGCGCCTCCCCATCGATCCCCTTCAGACCGTTCAGGCCCAGGGAGCCGAGTCTCTGCCGTATCTGTCCGGTCAGCAGGGGACGCAGCGAATCTCTTCCGACCGCCGGGAACGGGGCCGGCCAGAGGTCTTTTTCAGTTAAGCCCATGCCGTCTGCGGGGGAGGCGGCGCCCGACCTGCCGATAGAGGCGGCGCAGCCGGCCATACAAAATGCAAATCCCGTCACCAGCAAGCGTTGAAATAATTTTTGGTAAGCGGCAAAACGCATGGTTCTCCCGTATTCCGGACTATGTCCTTCACAATAGTCTATTATAAGCCGCGGTTTTTTTTGAGAGCCCTAAGGCCCAAAGTGGAGAAGTTATTAGGTCCGCTTTTCCTGCCCGAAAGACCCAGGGTATTGGAAAACCAAAAGCATTGAACCGCCGTGCCGGGAAGCGGGAGGTCGGAGAGGCAATTGCGGCCAAAAGAGCCGGGCAAGGCCGTTTGACGGGCATAGGCCTTGTTACGGCACAGCCATAGGCAAGTATTGTATCATACCGATAAGGACCCATAAATCCGGACTTTTTCAGGAGAAACTAAGTAATTCCAACGGTCCAGGGACTGGAAAGGGTCATTTCGCATGCGCAATCAATATTCGTCATTATCCGGGAAGGGCCCCACAATGCGCGCGTTTATGTCCCGGGCGCTCCGTAAATTGGCAGTAACCTTAAATGCCGCCTGGAACCAGGTTTGGACCAGGATAACGGTGCGTGTTTTTTTTGTGAACCTTCTCCCCTTCGTATCCAGGGTGATTCAGCTGATGGTAAGGCGCTATATCACAAAGAGATATGAGGTGACTTATGCTGCCGGATTTCCCTTTAAAATCGCTCTGGATCTGAGAAAGACTGTCGACAGTTTTATTTATCTGGGTATATTTGAAAACGACAGTCTTGAGCTGTTTTCCAGATGCCTGGCGGAAGGAATGACTGTTTTTGACATAGGCGCCAATATCGGTCTGTATACGTTAATGGCCTCCCATAAGGTCGGCAATGCGGGGATGGTATATGCTTTTGAACCTTCGGCCTGGGCCATGGGAAGGCTTGAAAAAAATGTTTCGGATTTTGGCCGCGGGAACGTTAAACTGATAAAAGCCGCGGTCGGGGATCGGGAAGGGCCCATGTGTTTTAACATCACAGAGGATGACGCTTACAATTCTTTGGGCGGCGCGCCGATGAAAAAAATCATAGCAAAAGAAACCATTGACGTCGTTTCGCTGGATTCCTTCATTGTAAAAGAAGCGGTGAAAGGGGTGGACGTTATTAAATGCGATGCGGAGGGCGCTGATTATCTCGTGTTCAAGGGGGCCTCCCTGCTGCTTGAGAAGTGGTCGCCTCTGCTCTTCTTTGAATTTAATCCGCAGATTACCGAAGGATTCCCGTTCCCTCCGGATAAGGTGCTCTATTTTCTGGATGCGCATGGTTATGAGCTTTTTGAAGTGGTCCGAAATAAACTTGTACAGATCGCTGATTTCCGTCCCCGGGGGTTCGAGATCATTGGTATAAAAAGAGAGGCGCGCTGTAAATTCGGACTGATCCGCCCGGGCTTGCCTGCTGCATCCCCTGGGTTCAAGCGGCCTCGGAAGTCTGCGGTCATTCGGACGAAAGTCGTCAACCGGCCCTTTGATGACCATAGGCTCTGAGACGACACCTGCGCAAGCCCGGCCCTTTTGGATTAGAACCCAAAGACCATGGCTTTGCTAACGTTGATCAGCGTCAAAATTGCAGCCGAAAGAGCCGGGCAAGTATTGTATTATACGACAGAGGTTGCGTTTTCAAACTTTCCCGGGCGGTCATGACTCCGGAATTCGCGGGTAGCCTGCGCTAACCGGCTTGATGTCGGTACGGCTTTTGTGCCCGAACGTTCTTGATATGCATCTTCCGTATCCCTCTGTTCGCGAGTGTTATCTGATCGAAACCGCGATCGCCTCCGTCCAGTTGCTGGCGCTGTTGGTGATGGCCTGGCGGATCCGCCGGCGCGCGCCGGCTCCGGTCTGGACTCCTGCCGTCAGCGTTATAGTGCCCTGCAAAGGCGCCCGGCCGGAGCGTCTCCGGAACCTGCGTTCTATTTTGGCACAGCGTTACCAAGGTCCCGTAGAATTTCTGCTTGTCGCTCACGATCGCGAAGATCCGGCGTTCACCGACATAGAACAGGCCGCTGCTGAGAACGCTGATAAACGCGTGCGCGTGCTTTTTTGCGACGCCAATTCCGGAAAATGCGCCGACAAGAACCTTAAAATGATCCATGCGGCCGGGGTGTCTGACGCGCGCAGCGAGGTCCTGGTTTTTTCGGAGGACAAGCACCGGGCTCCCGACGGCTGGCTGGCCGCACTGGTGTCGGGACTGCATCCGGACAGCGTTGGAGTAGCCTCTTCGCTGCCGCTTGCTTTTCCGGGGAGCGGCAATGCGGCCGACCTTCTGTTTTCAATATGGTGCCTCGTTACCATCCCGTACTTTTACGTCTGTCCATGGGTCATCGCCGCCTCGTTCGCTGTCCGCCGCAGGGACTTCGAGGGCTGGAAAGTAACCGAGTGCTGGCAGCGCGCCGTGACCGACGATAATATTATGACGGTGCTGGCCTGGCGGAATGGAAAGGCGATCGCTCCGGTTATTGACGCCTCAGGCCTTATCGACCGCCGGTTGTCCCTGCGGCAAGTGATCAGCATAACAACGCGCTGCATGTTCGACATGCGCTTCTTTACGCCCTGGGCCTGGCTGGGCGCAGCGGCTGTGGCCGCGGCAAAGCTGATTGTCCTCGGCCGGGCGCTTTGGCCGGTTGCCCGACCCGATCTACTGGCCTTAATTGTCGTATGTGAAACAGGTTTTGCGGCCGGGATCGTATGGCTGGCTGCGCGGCGCTTTCCTCTATGGGCTGAGAATTGGTCGAGGCAATGGCGGCCGATATGGGTATGGGCGGTGCTGGCGGCGCCGATCGTTTGGGCGCTGTATTGCGTGAACTTTGTGTTATCGGGGATCAGCCGGCAAACCTATTGGACGGGAATTCGCTATCGCGTGCGCGGTCCTTACGATGTGAAAGTCTGTTGATCTTTCGCAGATATAGGTAGTGTTTGCGATCTTTTTCAGGCGGTTGGGACCCCTGAATTCAGGGATAACATGCAATAATCGGCTTTATGTTGCCCGCGGCATAAATGCTAAAATAAAAAGCGGTTTTACCGAGCGGCGGTTTTTTGTACGCGCTTTGGAACCGAGCTTGAAATGTATGGGCTTGTGGCGGAACTGGTAGACGCGACGGACTTAAAATCCGTTGACCGCAAGGTCGTGCGGGTTCGAGTCCCGCCTTGCCCACGCGGATTTCACGTCGGTAAAATCAGGGTCTTGAAAATTGCGAGGCGACAAAATCATGGCCATCATATCCATGGGAATGAAACTTGTATACATAGGCGTTGGGGCCGCTGCGCTGGGAGGCGTGCTCTGCACC
>Ga0172379_10006580_pt1 | contig 15456 bp, 15 predicted proteins | sample GrowelOW334metaG_FD_119756 | JGI IMG/M metagenome (GOLD analysis project Ga0172379, IMG submission 119756) | Groundwater microbial communities from an aquifer near a municipal landfill in Southern Ontario, Canada - Groundwater well OW334 metaG | ecosystem: Environmental > Aquatic > Deep...
GCAAATTATCTTTTCCTGCGAGCTGCACGCCCGGCCAATATTTTTGAAATTTTTCTGAGTTATCCGGCCATCCAAGCGCCGAGATATAATTTACCAATGCATCGAACCAAACATACATCACATGCTCTTCATCATTTGGCACTGAAATTCCCCAAGGCATTTTTTCTCTTAAACGCGAAATACTAAAATCCTCAAGCCCTTTTTTTGTGAATTCAATCATTTCCGTGAGCCGATGTTCGGGCAAAACAAACTCCGGATTTTTTGAGTAAAGTTCCAACAACGGTTTTTGATACGCGGAAAATTTAAAAAAATAATTTTCTTCCTCAATGGACTCCAAGGGCATATTCGGATGAACCGGACAACGCCCCTCTTCATTGAGTTCAGACTCGGTTTTTTCCAACTCACACCCCACGCAATATTTCACTTTATAATTTTTCTTGTAAATATCGCCCTTAGCCGCACACCGTTTCCAAAATTCCTGCGCCGCAGCCACATGATCCTCATCTGTGGTCCGAATGAATTTATTGTAAGAAAGATTGAGTGCCACCTTAAGCGCATCAAATTTCGCCGCATATTCATCACAATATTCTTTTGGCTCTTGCTGAGCCTCCAACGCCTTTCGATAAATTTTCACTCCATGCTCATCGGTCCCGGTATTGAAAAAAACCTCATCTCCGCACAACCGACGATACCGCGCGATCGCATCCGCCTGAATAATTTCCAATGCAAATCCAATATGCGGATCTGCATTCACATACGGAAGTGTGGTGGTGATGTAAAATTTATTTCCCATAAATAAAAACGTTAAATCTCCTGCTATTCAAGCAGAGAAGGAAGAAAAGGGAAAGAAAAATCCATTTCGTTTTAATTCGCAGTCTCGTATAAAACAAAGTTGAATACCGGCAAAAACGATTCGAGTTTCACTTTCACGTCAATATTTTGCGTCACACCGCCGCTCCTGCCATCGGCTTGAATCAATGTATATTCGCACGGCGACTCACTCACCCCCTGATTATTCGTGGAAAGCTGTAATTGAAGCCCATAATCCTCCGGCAATGGATCAAAAGGATCTTGCGCCGACAACACAATCACATTGGTCAAAATAAGGGTGTTGAAATAATGATTGTGTAAAAAATCGGAAATCGGATAATTATTGTAGTGCACATAAGTGCCTCCTTCAGACCCTTCATAAAAACTCGCCGTATTCACCCTTGCATCCAAGGTCTTCGTGTCCCCGGTGTATTCAAAAAGCCCGCTGATCGCCTTGGTATTCCCATCTTTTTTATCAATGCCCAAAATTTTCCATCGCAAAACATTGCCGGAAACCGCATTGGGATTTCCGTCACGATCTTCAACCTTGAAAGAGAGCGTAAAATCCTTAAGATCCGCTCGCCCCACCTCGGCATCCCATCGATACAACGGCCAAGACACGGATTCCTGAATCCCCAATTCGCGCCATGCGTTTTCTTCATGAGCGCAAGGAACCAAGGTCTCCGCAGCCATCATGTTGTACGTCATCAAAGCCCCATTTTCGAGCACCACATCTTGCGTATCCACGGTTGAATCATCTTGCGCTTCATACCCGGGCAACCGATTTTCACGATAATACAACGCAGATTCCACGGCTCCCTCTGCGGAAAAATACGCCATCCCCGCATCCACAACATTGCGTTCCACACGGATCGAATCCACCACAATTTGACTGATTCCAAACCCAAAAACCATCAAAAATGCCATCAATAAAAGGGAAATAAGTAAAGCACTCCCCCTTGGATTTTTTTTAATTGTTCGTCTTTCGTTTTTCATAATTTTTTAATAAATTTTTAATTTAAAATTCCACCCCATACACTCGACTCGCAATCGTGGACTGCATTTTTACCTGCAAAACTTCGGGAAGTAAGGTAGACATACTCCGTGCCGCAATCACCACATTCACGCTCGGCTGATAGTGCGAATTGTCTCTTGTATAATTTTCATACGGACTGCTCAACGGCTTGATCATAAATTGAACATAATCGAGATCCACGCGCTGAGTTTCAAAAAGTTGAAACCCGGAATAATAGCCTTCCGAAGCGATCCAATTCACGGCCGTCGTATCATAATCCAATTCCAAAATCGAAAATTCCCCATCTTGAAATCGATACGACACACGATGAAGCCCGTCCGCGGAAATAAGATGCAACGAAGACGTTTGTCCCTGGGCTGATAATCCGGATGAAGCCCCTGAGCATTCGCCATAATCCGAGCCATAAGAGGAATCCATAACTGCCGCGGCCTCATAACACTCATAATCAATCGTATACAACCGCACATCTTGCGTGATTTTATCCATTAAAAAACGCGTTTCCGCATACACGGACCGCACCTCGGCCGCATGACGCAACGCACGACTCACATAAATATACGTGGTCGAAGCCACCCCCACAAAAACCGTAAAAATCACCATACTGATGATGAGTTCCACTAATGTAAAGGCCTTCATATTTCTCGGTTTTTTTTGTCTTTCGTTTTTCATAATTTTTTAATGAATTTTTAATTTAAAATGTCGCTATTTCCTACAACGGTCCTTCTTTCCAATCCGAAAGTCGAGTCGACACCCTCATGCTTTTTGAATGTCCATGCTCGTCCCACAACACCACCGCCGTCACTTCCGCAATGTCCTCCGCCGTATTCGGATACATAACATACAAATAACGTTTATAAGGAGAAGCTTCCGCCTCGGAGGCCCAAGAAGAAAGACTTGCATCTTTGTCCTGTACATAAAAATGACTGGCATCATTCCCAGCCCAATACAAATACAATTGAACTCCCTCGGATGAAGGTTCTTCTGTCCCCAAAAAAGTCAATTTAAAAGGCTCAACCGTAGATCCCGGGACATAATCAATCAAATAATAACCTTCTTGTTCAAACCCAATCCCCCACAACTTTCCCCCTTCATTCCACGTGTAATTTTGCAACCAATTGCTGTCGCGAATCGTGCGCATTCCTTCCAATCCTTCTTGTGCCAAATAATACGCGGTCAAACGATGGATATTGGCTTCATTCGCACGAATGGACGTGATCGTAAGTGTGGTGATTCCAATAAGCACAATACTCAAAATCGTCACACCGATCACCACTTCCGCGAGGGTGAATGCACGGGCAAGGCATCCTTTTTTCTCAAATTTTGAACGTAAAATTTTCATACAAAAAAATTAAAGCGCCTCAACCTCACTCTGCGTGAGGATCATGAAGCTCGAGGTTACAGGATTGATTTTTACCACTTTATTCAAAACCGACTCCGAAGAATTTTGATACGTCAAACGCACTTGCACTTCCGTCACCTCGGATTTTTCAACAAGCAAACCCGAATCCAAATACACGGAAACATCCCCCTTGGGCGGCGAAAAAAGAAAAGCGATCCAATCAACGGTGTCGGTCTCTGTCCCGGAAACCGTCATCGCCGTCCAATCGATGTCGGTAACAAAAACCAAATCCTCCCAAGACAATTCTTTAACAGGCTCACGATCGGACATCACACATAATTGAGTGTCTTCATCTCGTGACGTTTTAAATAAAACCGGCAAACTTCCTTTTTCAATCGTTACCCCATAACAAACCACGGTCGAGTCCGCTCCATCCACTTCTTCGATTTGCGAAAATTGCGTTTGGCTACGCACAGTGGCATCGCCCAACAAGGCAACCAATTCTTCGGCCGCCACTTGAATCCTCGCTTTTTTAACCGAAAATCCGTAATCCAAAAGCGCCACTCCGGTGAGCACGGCCAAAATCGTAATCACAATAAGAAGTTCAATCAAAGTAAACCCCAACTCCGTCTTTTTTTTCTTTTCTAAAAGCTTATTCATAAAATCAATCTTAAAACATCCTAAACAAGTTCACTGAGAGAGAACACCGGGCCCAAAATCGCAAGCGCCAAAACCGCCACCGCCCCTCCCACAAGCACAATCACGAGCGGTTCCAAAATCGTGGTCATATTTTTAATGGAATGTTCAATTTCCCGTTCATAATGATCCGCCAATTTGGAGGACGCTTGATCCAAGGTCGCGGAATTTTCTCCAATGGACAACATGGAGGTCACGGTTTCCGGAAATAAAAACGGCGTGGTCGCCAAAGTTTCGGAAATTTTTTCTCCGCGCTCCACCGCCCGCACCACTTCACGCACTTTCCATTCATACAAAGTATTACCCATGGAATCGCCCAAAATCGCAAGCGCCTTATTGATCGGCAATCCGGACGAGGACAAAACTCCCAACATACGCACAAATTTGGCAATCAACGATTTTTGAATCAAATCCCCCACAAATGGAATTTTTAAAATCCAATAATCCACTTTCAATCGACCGGATTCGGTATTGGCATAAACACTTCCCAATACCCCCAAAAGAAAAAGCCCGATCGCAAGCGCCCAAAAATAATTGATAAAAAAAGAACTGACATCAATCACCACTTCGGTCAAAAGAGGCAACTTGACATTGCTCTCTACAAAAAAATCTTGCAACCGCGGCACCACCATGGTCATCACAACCAATGTGGCCAAAACAAGAACCACCATCACCACCGCCGGATACGTCAACGCGCCCCGAACTTTCAAACGAACTTCATACGCACTCTCCACTTGACTGGAAAGCCGAGCCAACATTTGATCCACGCGCCCGATCGCTTCCCCGGATTTGACCACTCCAAGTTCGGAATCGTCAAAAACCATTGGAAATTTAGCCATGACTTCGGAAAGAGGATGGCCTCGTTCCACATGATGCGCCATGGTCGCAATCACACGCTTAAACCGTTCATTCGTGGTTTTGGTAAAAAGAATTTTTAAAGAATTCAACATCGGAATCCCGGCATCCAACATCACGGAAAGCAAATGAAAAAAATACGCTTTTTCTTTGAGCGGCACTTTTTGTCGATCAATAAAAAAATCATTCAACCGCACCATCAACGATGCTTTGGATCGATCCGTTACCCCGTAAATCACGACTTCGTCTTGAGCATTTTTCACCTCCCCCAAAGAGGAAAGGGCTTCATCAATGGAAAATTCTGTCATACGGTTTAAAATTTAGAAATTATTGGAGTAAAACTACTGATAATAAGCTTCCAATGACACATTAAAGGTCATGAGATAACCGGACTCGGTTACATCTCCAAGTTGAACGCCCACCGAAGAAACATTAAAAAGACGCGGACTGGTCTCAAGTGCCCGCAACAACGGAATCAAACTGTTGTAATAACCTGTAAAATTGGCGGAAATCGAAAGCGTATCCGCTCCATCGGTTTGTGCATTTTGAAGAGAAAAAGACATGGAGGTCAACGCCACGCCAACGGTTTTGGCAATCGCGGAAAGTTGCTTCACCACCGCATCTTCATTCAGCCCTTCCGGAACCAAAGTGAGCAATTTTTCACGTTCCACTTCAGCCGTGGGAATCTTGGATTCCAATCCGGTAAGAGACGCCAACTCGGCCTGCAACGTGGCAAGCTCGGTTTGCCGAGCGGTTAAATCCGCGGAAAGCACAGTGACTTCATTGCGCATGGGCTTCCAAATAAGAATCGCGACCAAAACCGCAATCACAAGAAGTCCGGCGGTGATGAGTTGAGGAGAAGATTTTTTAGACATATTATTGAATGTTAAAGGTTACACCAAAACTAACCACTCCTGTCCCGGAATCCGTGGATCCCTGAGTCAAAGAAGCGACGAACGGATCGGAAAAAGTCGGTTCGCCATCAAGGATCGAGATGAGTTCGGCCGCGGATTCATAGGAAGTCGCGAGCACACTCACCGTCATTTGCCCTTCACTGGAGGCGGAATACGAACGGTAAAAAATATCCACCGGCGTGATCTCGAGCAATTTCGTGATCACGGAAGACCAGGTGATGGCCGAGGCTTGAACTTGGTCCACGGTTTGAGCGGCAACAATAATGGATTCCACTTGTTTGGCGCGCATTTCATCAAGAGCGGTATTCGTGTCACTGATTTGTGAATTCACCTCATCAATAGAACCTTGGACCGAATAACGTTGAAGCGCGGACCAACCTGTGAGAAGTAAAACGAAAAGCACCACCCCTCCGGCCATAATATGGCTGAGCTTGAGGGAGCTTCCCGGAAGTGAAGAACGTTCTTCCGACATAGAAATGGGGTTAAAGTTTGTTTGAGTTTTCTGTATATTGTATCTCATTTTTAAAGATAAGTCAACTCGCGCATACTCGCGCCAATCTTATAAAAAGCTATACTGAATTCATGAAAAAGCTCATGGTGCCTTCCCGCAAAAACTTCATCGCCAAAAACGAAAGCTTCACCTGCAAAAAATGCGGGGCTCTGGTCGCTCCTCTAGGCCGCAGTTATCGCAACCACTGCCCGTTTTGCATGTATTCCCTTCATGTGGATCGTGACGTGCCCGGCGATCGTTTGAGTGAGTGCCAAGGCCTGATGAAACCGCTGCGCCTCGAAAAAGGAAATCGCAAAGGTTGGCTCGGCATGGACGTGATTCATTGTTGCGAAACTTGTGGAAAAACCATCAAAAACCTTCTCGCCGAGGATGATCAATGGGAAAGAATTGGGAAAATTTAACTTACACTTTTTTCATGACAGTTGTTTTAGCCATCTCCGGCGGCCCCGACTCTGTCTACCTTTTATATAGACTCCTTAAAAAAGGCCAACGCCCCATTCTTGCCCACTTCAATCACCAATTGCGCGACAAAGAAAGCGACGCGGATGAAGTATTTGTAAAAAAACTTGCACAACAACATCACCTGACATTCGAAACCGAATCCGCAAATGTTAAAAAATGGGCCAAAATTCACAAAAAATCTCTGGAAGAAGCCGGCCGAATTCTTCGTTATGAATTTCTTGAACGTGTTCGCCAAAAACACAACGCTCAAGCCATCTTCACGGCCCACACCCTCGACGACAATCTCGAAACCGTGCTCCTTAATAAAGCGCGCGGTTGCGGACTCAAAGGTCTCATCGGCATACAATCTCGAAACGGATTTCTTCATCGCCCGCTCCTTAATACACGCAAACTCACGATTCTCTCTTTTCTCGCTCATGAAAAAATTCCTTATCGCATCGACTCCTCCAATCAGAGCCTTGAATTTACGCGAAACCGAATGAGGCTCGTCACCCTTCCAAAATTACTCAAAAAAAATCCAAATCTTTTTAAAGATTTTCAAATTGAACGTCGCCAGGCGTTACAAAAATATAAAACGCTTAAAAAAGAAACAAAAAACTGGCTCAAAAAAAACGCAAACGCATTCTCTTTTTCCACCAAATCTTTCCTCAAACTTCCTCAAGAAAAACGTCATTTCCTCCTCCAATATTTATACGGCTATTTTTACAAAAGCACCTACAACCTCTCCCGCACACTCATCCTTGAAATCGAAAAACTCATTCAAAACGATCACACCGGAAAAACCAAAAAATTCGGGCCTCAGATAAATGTCGAAACCGCGTACCATTGGGTTCACTTTAAAATTTTAAAACATGAACGAATAAAAGCTAATGTCGTGGTGAGCTTGTCGAACCACACATTCAAAAACAAGCCCATTTCTAAAATCATGGTTCGAGAGCCTCACCATGACAAAACACCTTTCCTCGATCTCAACTTTTCCCTCATCCCCAACGGCCTCATCAAAATCCGCGCCACCAAACCCGGGGACCGATTCCAACCCTCAGGCATGAAAGGCACCAAAAAACTCCAAGATTTCTTCACAGACCTAAAAATCCCGCGCGAAAAACGTTACACCATTCCCGTGTACACCACTCAAGACGATGTCATCATTGCCGTGGGCACGCGACTGGACGAACGATTTCGCGTGCCCCCACCCATCAAAAAAAATCATAGAACTTAATGCCAATTCAAAATCAAGACATACTTATATAAAGAAAAGAAGCGCGGAGATTTTTGAAAATATTTCGAAGGCAAGTGGAAGGGAAAATTTTTATGAAAATTTTCAAGAAAGAAACGCCGAGAATCATGATCCGAGGCGTTTCGCTTCCATTTGAATAAAAATTCTTCCCTTTCGCTTGCCTCTATAAAATGTAATGGCATAAAGATTCCTATGGCATTTCTTCTCTTTTTAAATTAAAATCACTTCCGCTATGCAAGATGAACTCCCTCCAAAATCCGCAAAAAAACCAATGGGAAAGCCACAAAACCCTTTCCTATACCTTCTTCTCGTCACGCTCTTTGTGACGTGTCTTTATTTTTTCTTCAACTCCGGCACCTCGGTCACCGAAGAAACCCCACTCAGCACTTTTACTGAAAGTGTTGAAAAAGGCGAAGTCAAAAAAATTGAGGTCAACAGCAATCGTATTCTTTATTCCCTCACCGACGAAGCCGATACGTACGAGTTTTTTACCGTCAAAGAATCCTCAGCCACGCTCTCGGATATTCTAAAAGACGTGGACCCAACCTTATTAGAAAACATTCAAGTTGACGTGATCGACACGCAAAAATCAAATTTCTGGAAAGACCTGCTCATCAGCCTTATCCCTTTCGCGATTTTCATCGGGTTTTTCGTGTTCATGATGCGCCAAGCGCAAGCCTCCAACAACCAGGCCATGGCCTTTGGCAAGAGCCGTGCGCGTCTCAATGAAGAACAAAAGAAAAAAAATAAATTCAGTGATGTGGCCGGCGCCGAGGAAGCCAAAAATGAACTCGAAGAAATTGTGGATTTCTTAAAAAATCCCAAAAAATACACAACCATGGGTGCCAAAATCCCAAAAGGCGTGATCTTAATCGGACCTCCGGGCTGCGGAAAAACCCTTCTTGCCCGAGCCGTGGCCGGCGAAGCCGATGTGCCTTTCTTTAATATTTCCGGTTCCGAATTCGTGGAAATGTTTGTAGGGGTGGGCGCCTCCCGCGTCCGCGACTTATTCAAGCGCGCCAAACGCAATGCGCCTTGTATTGTTTTTATTGATGAAATCGATGCCGTAGGTCGCCAACGCGGCGCAGGCATGGGTGGAGGACACGATGAACGCGAACAAACCCTCAATCAAATTCTCACTGAAATGGATGGCTTTGAACAAGGTTCCAATGTGATTGTGATGGCAGCCACCAATCGTCCCGATGTGCTCGATCCCGCCCTACTTCGCCCCGGCCGTTTTGACCGACGCGTGGTAGTGGATCGTCCGGATTTAAAGGCACGCGAAGCCATTTTGGAAGTGCACGCCCGCAACAAACCTCTCACTCGTGTGGACCTCAAAAAAATCGCCCAACAAACCCCGGGATTCTCCGGAGCTGATCTTGAAAACCTTCTCAATGAAGCCACGATTCGAGCCGCCAAAAAGAATCAAAAAACCGTGAATGTCAGAGACATCGAACTCTCTGTGGAAAAAATCGTCATGGGCCCGGAACGCAAATCGCGCGCCATGTCCGTCGAAGAAAAAAAGATCACCGCGTATCACGAAGTCGGCCATGCCTTGGCCGGGCATTTTTCACCCAAATGCGATCCCGTGCACAAAATCTCTATCGTATCACGTGGCATGTCCTTAGGAGCCACCTGGTTCCTCCCGAACGAAGACAAACACTTGAGCAGCCGCAGTAAATTCTTTGATGAACTCGCGTCCCTCCTTGGCGGTTATGCGGCCGAAGAATTAATCTTTGGAGAGATGACCACCGGCGCTTCCAACGACCTTGAACGCGCGTCCCGCATTGCCCGCAAAATGGTGACCGAATACGGAATGAGCACTCTCGGACCCATCATTTATGGCGAATCTAACCAGGAAGTATTCCTCGGCAGAGACTTTGGCCGCGTCCGCAATTTTTCGGAAAAAATGGCCGCTGAAATCGATGCGGAAGTGGAAAAAATAGTCAAAACTTCTTACGAAAACGCTAAAAAAATCCTCGCCAACCAAAAAGATTTCCTTCACAAAATCGCCGAAGCCCTGATCGAGAAAGAAACACTTTCACAAAAAGATTTCTTAGCTTTCTTCCCCACCACGACCCTCAAAAAATCCGAGCTCAAAGCCCTAAAAGAGGAAAAAGAAAAGAATGAGTAAAAGGATATTTTAGGGAAGTGGAAAGGAAAATTTTTGTGAACATTTTCAAGGAAGAAATGTCAGCGACTCATGATCCGAAACATTTTGCTCCCATGTGAACGAAAATTCTTCCTGACCGCTTTCCCTTATAAAAAGACAAAAAATGTCTAATTTACAGTTTACATTTACCTCTTTTCGTTTTACGCTACGCGTATGAAACCTATCGGAATCGGAAAAATCACCAAAGCTAAGCTCAAATCTCTTTCGCGCCACGAGCACGAATTGAGTGAGCCCCTGATGCGGCCCGCACCTTTTACGCCTTCGATTTCCCCATCCGAAACTCCGAACACAGGTACAAAATCTCAAGGATCTCAAACTCAAACGCACGACGAAGAAGAAGGCCAACTTTCCGTGGACGTGTACCAAACCCCAACCGAAATGATCATCATCGCTCCGGTGGCAGGCACGCCCCCGAGCGACATCAACATCAACATCACGGACGATGTGATCACCATCAAAGGCTTTCGTGAAATCCCCAACAAAGAATCCATCAAAACCAACGATCCTTATATGAAGGAATGTTTTTGGGGAAAATTCTCCCGATCCGTCCTGCTCCCCGGTTCCGTGGACTCAAGCAAAGCCGAAGCTCGATTCAAACACAACATTCTCACCATTCGCATCCCAAGAACCGAACGCGTCCGCACAAGACTCATTCAAATTAGAGAGGAGTAAAATGTCATGGTGAGCCTGTCGAATCCATGACCTAAGAAAAAAGTTTATTTATGAAAGTAGCCTTCGACAAGCTCAGGCTGACACAACGCTAAAGTATGCCACAATCCCCCATCAAAAAGGCCGTTTTCCCTGCCGCGGGTTTTGGGACACGATTCCTCCCGGTCACCAAAGCGCAACCCAAAGAAATGCTCCCGATCGTGGACAAGCCGGTTATTCAATATTTGGTGGAAGAAGCCGTGGCCGCAGGCATTGAAGAAATCATCATCATCACCGGCCGTGGCAAACGCGCCATCGAAGACCATTTCGACGACTCGTTCGAGCTCGAATACAATCTCGTAGAAAAAGGAAAACACAATCTGTTAAAACAAGTGCGCGCCCTCTCCAATCTCGCCAAATTTGTGTACGTGCGCCAACCCTCGCCCAAAGGCGATGGCCACGCGATCTTATGCGCCAAAGAATTATTGCACGACGAACCGTTTGCCGTATTGTTCGGAGACGACGTGGTGGACAGCTCGGTTCCGGCGCTCAAACAACTCATCGATATTTACAATGAAAAACGCGCCTCTGTGATCGGGCTCGAAAAAATTGATCGAAAACAAAGCGACCAATATGGCATGGTGAAGGCAAAATCAATCCATGGTCGTCTTGTGGAAATTGAAGGTCTCGTAGAAAAACCAAAGCCTGAAAACGCGCCTTCCGACCTGGGAATCATTGGAAAATACATTTGCACTCCGGCCTTACTCCGAGAACTCGAAAAAGCCGAATCCGGCACCAAAGACGGAGAAATTCGCCTCATCGACGGGTTCCGACGATTGCTTGGGAAAGAGTCAATTTACGGGTATGAAATTGAAGGAAAACGCTACGACTGCGGCACCAAACTCGGATTGATTCAAGCCACACTCAACTTTGCACTCAAACGCGACGATCTCGGCCCGGAGCTCAAAACCTATTTACAAAACCTGACAAAAAATTTGAGATAAAAAACCAAAAAACAACGTTTACGGCTTAAAAAAGCGCCGGGTGTACTTTTGCGTATTCGGAGTTAAGCGCATTGATTCTCGGAAGAAAATTTGATACAATAAGGAGATACACAAAAACAACTCAAAAATAAAAACAAAATCTCATGGACTACCAAGCCTTGCTCGTCGAAGTGGAACGTCAAAAACTCGAAGGACACCATGAAGAGGCCATTCATATTTGTGAAAAAATTCTCAATTATGATCTGGACTGTTTGGAAGCGTTTGAAGAGATCGGAGATAACTTTTTAAGTATACGAGAATACGGCAAAGCAAAAAAAGCCCTGGAACGTGCGATTCAAATCGATCCGAACAGCGCCAATGCCAATTATTTATTAGGTTTTGCGCATTCCGCACTTGGGAATTGGAAAACTTCGGTTCAACTCCTGGAAAAAGCCGATGAACTTCAACCCAACCATCCGGAAATTCTCCGTTGTTTGGGCTGGTCTTATTTTCATTTCGGTCAACGCAAAAAAGGACTCATTGTCTTGGAACGCGCCCTGACCATGTCCCCTCAAGATTGCTTGATCATGTGCGATCTCGCCGTATGTTATTTGAATGATCGCGAATTCAACAACACCGTCAGTCTTCTCCAACGCGCCTTAACCATTGATCCCGAAAATCAAAAAGCCAAAGATTGCCTCGAAACCGCGTTGTTTTTTCAAAAGGAATATCAGAGATTGAAGGAAGAAAAATAAAAATTTCTAAAAACACTTCAAAACAAGTGGTCAGGAAGAATTTTTATTCGCATGGGAGCGAAATGCCTCGGATCATGATTCTCGGCATTTCTTCCTTAAAAATGCTCATAAAAATTTTCCTCTCCCACTTGTTTTTCTTAATCCTTTTCCCTATACTCCGCTCGAAGAAAATCGGAGTGATCGCTCCTTAAATGGAGAGGAAAGTCCGAGCAGCTTGGCCCATGAAAATCGCTAACAGCGACCGTGCCCCGGTGAAAACCGAGACATAGGGAAAGTGCCACAGAGACGTAGCTCCGCTTCGGCGGAGAGTGAAACGCCCGCAAGGGACTCTGTCGGGTGACCGATAGAGGGGTAAACCCTTTCTGCTGCAAGGTGAACTGGAGGTTTGGGATTCAGGGCGAGGCCACTCTCCAAACCTTTCACCGCACGAGACCGTTGGCAACAACGGCCCTAGAGAGATGATCACACCGCCGCTCCTTTATTGGACCCGCGGACAAAACTCGGCTTATGATGATTTTCTTCTTAAAAACTCACTGGAGCAAAAACTTCGGTGAATTTTTAATATTAAAAATTCCTTCCCTCCCGCCCGAATAACTCCTAAAATGAACTCATGAAGAAATCCGAAATGCTCTTCGGTCTTGCAAAAATTCCCTTGGACGCGGGAATGGCCTTTTTAGCGTTCATGGCCGCGTATCGACTTCGCCATTACACCGACCTGATCCCAGGTATCCATTTTCAGCCTATCGACACGCTCAGCTTCCCTTCACTTCCCGATTTTTTAACATTGGCGGGCTGGACCATCCTCGCGCTCGTACTCGTACTCGCGCTCAACAAAATGTATTCGCTCCGAAAAACAAACCGCCTCGGTAGTGAAATTTTTAAATTGATCTTTCTCGTATCCGCTTGGATCATGCTCATCATCGGATATTACTTCATCACGCGCCAATTCTTTTTCTCTCGTTTGGTTCTCGGCTACATCTGGATTCTCACCATCGTGGCACTCAGCTTGGGACGCATCGGAATCCGCATTCTTCAACACACCTTCGCCCGATTTGGAATAGGCCGACGACGAATTCTCATGATCGGCGACAACATTCTCACGCAAAAAATTTCCAAAAAACTCAAACAAAACCCCATTCATCACATTATGGGACTTCTCACCTTAAAAGGAATCACCTCCGCAAAAACAACCTTGCGCGTGCTCGGCTCTTTCAAAAATCTCGAAGAAATCATTAAAAAATACCACATCGAAGAAATCATTCAAACCGCTTCCGACCTTTCCGAAACCGAAGCCGAAGGTATCATCAAATTTTGCCGTGAAAATCACCTCCAATACCATTTTGTACCGGATATTTTACAAATGCACTCCACGCAAATCGACGTGTTCAACATCGATGGATTGCCCATGATTTCTCTCAAAGCCACGCCTCTCGACGGATGGGGACGCGTTTTTAAACGCATTTTCGACAGCATGGCAGCCGGATTTTTTCTCATACTCCTCTCTCCCCCCTTACTGCTAGTGGCGCTCGGCATCAAACTCGACAGCCGCGGCCCGATTCTTTTCACGCGAAAAGACAACGGGGATCCGGTGCAACGCGTGGGGTATCAGGGCCAACTCATCCCCTTCTACAAATTCCGCACCATGAAGCACAAAACCGACAGTCTGCGCTACACAGATTTGGCTGAAAAAAACATTCGAAAGAATTCCCCTCTGCTTAAAATTAAAAACGATCCTCGCGTCACGCGATTTGGTCGCTTTTTACGACGGTGGAGTCTCGATGAATTACCTCAATTATGGAGCGTCCTCATTGGCGATCTCAGCCTGGTGGGCCCGCGCCCGCACCTCCCGGAAGAGGTGGCGCACTATGAAAAACATCAACGTTTTGTCCTCACCATCAAACCCGGCATCACCGGCCTGGCGCAAATCAACGGCCGCAGCGATCTCGACTTTGAAAAAGAAGTCGAACTCGACAGCTATTACATCGAACACTGGTCCATGCTTCTCGACCTCAAAATCCTGGTCCGAACCATTTTTGTGGTGTTGAGTGGAAAGGGGGCGGACTGACCAGCAAGTTTTTTGACGCATCACTACGTCTCCCTTCCATTAATACCCAACTATTCATCTTCTTCAGCCCAAAGATCTTCATCAGGTTCAGTCTTAACGAGTTCCGCGTTTGCAAACAAATTAATTCCACAACCCTTGGCGAAAGGAGTACTAGGCATTTCTTCATCAAAACCATCACCACCATCAATAAATTCAACATTTTCAAATAAATTGATTGGGGCTCCATCACCCGACCTTTTGCCACCATTATTAACGCTAGCTGGAACTACCTCTACGGGATCATCCTCGGTATCTCTAAATTCCGGATCAGTCATAAAAATATTTTTAAAATGATAATTGTTCACATTATTAATATATTATTAATAATGCGTCAAGTCTTTCCCCTATCTTCATCCCCATGCTTTTCCTTAAAATCTGCTAGAATCTCCACATCAAAATGACCCATGACGAATGTCTAACGGTTTTTTAAACATCTACTTCTAATCCCTTATTCTCATGTTAGTCCGCCTCATCAACGCCATCCTCGGCGATCCCAATGAAAAAGAGCTCAATCGCCTCCGCCCCACCGTCGAACACATCAATAAAATCGAAAAAGAGTATCAAAAAACGCTCAAAGAAGAAGACATCCCCAAGAAAACCGAAGAATTCAAAAAACGCCTGGCAGACAATGAAACCGACCTCGAAGGACTCGTGCCCGAAGCCTTCGCTCTCGTCAAATTCGCTTGCCGCTGTGCGTGCGGGAAAAAATGGGATGTGCGCGGGCATGACGCCGTTTGGGACATGGTGCCCTACGACGTTCAACTCTTGGGGGGCCTCATCCTCCATTCCGGAAAAATCGCAGAAATGAAAACAGGAGAAGGAAAAACTCTCGTGTGTGTTTTGCCGCTTTATCTCAACGCGCTCACTCAAAAAGGCGTTCACCTTGTGACGGTCAACGAATACCTCGCCCGCCGCGACGCCGAATGGATGGGA
>Ga0172379_10006581_pt1 | contig 15455 bp, 15 predicted proteins | sample GrowelOW334metaG_FD_119756 | JGI IMG/M metagenome (GOLD analysis project Ga0172379, IMG submission 119756) | Groundwater microbial communities from an aquifer near a municipal landfill in Southern Ontario, Canada - Groundwater well OW334 metaG | ecosystem: Environmental > Aquatic > Deep...
ATTGGAAAAACCGGCACCGGCAAAACGACTTTGCTTGAAAATATGGCCATTCAGGATATTCAAGAAGGCCGGGGATTGGCCATTGTGGATCCGCACGGGGAATTTGCGGAAAAAATGCTTGATTTTGTGCCTTCGCACCGCGTGAACGATGTGGTTTATTTCAACCCGGCGGATCTGGATTTTCCCATTGCTTTCAACGCGATCGAGCGGGTGGACGCCGAACATCGGCACTTGGTGGCTTCGGGGCTGGTCGGCGTTTTTAAAAAGATCTGGGCCGAAACTTGGGGGCCGAGATTGGAATATGTTTTACGCAACGCCATTTTGGCTTTGCTTGAATATCCGGGTTCCACGCTGCTTGGCATCATGCGGCTTTTGGTTGACAAGGTTTATCGCCAGAAAGTGGTGGAAAAAATTAAAGATCCGGTGGTTAAAAGTTTCTGGGTGGATGAATTTTCAAAATATCGGGGGAACTTCGAAGTGGAGGCCATCGCGCCGATCCAAAATAAAGTCGGTCAATTTTTGACCAATCCCTTGATTCGCAATATCGTGGGCCAAGCCAAATCATCCATCAATATCCGCGAGATAATGGACGAGGAGAAAATTTTTATTGTGAACCTTTCCAAAGGGCGCATCGGCGAAGATACTTCCAATTTAATGGGCGCGATGATCATTACTCGTTTGCAATTGGCCGCGATGTCTCGGGTGGATGTCGACGAAGACAAACGCCGCGATTTCTATCTCTATGTCGACGAATTCCAAAATTTCGCCACCGAATCTTTCTCTAATATTTTATCGGAAGCCAGAAAATATCATTTGAATCTGATTTTGGCGCACCAATATATCGCTCAAGTTCCGGAAGAGGTGCGGGACGCGGTTTTCGGGAACGTCGGCACGATGATTTCTTTCCGCGTGGGCGCGGCCGATGCGGAATTTTTGGAAAAAGAATTCGAGCCGGAATTCACCGTGAATGATCTGGTCGGTTTGGGTTTCGCCCAAATTTATTTGAAATTGATGATCAACGGTTTTTCTTCCCGGCCTTTTTCAGCCAAAACTTTGCCGCCGATCCCAAAACCGGAATCTTCCCATCGGGAAAGCATTATTAAAGTTTCGCGCGAACGCTACGGCCAGTCGCGTCAGGAAGTGGAAGAAAAGATCGCCCGTTGGAGCGCGACGCTGGAAGAAGAAAAAAAAGAGGACGAATTTAGCGAGATTCTTCAAGGAGAGAGCCGGTCTTTTCAATCTCCGGTTCATTCCGGTCCGATGTTCGAAGACAAGTGTTGGGAATGCGGAAAAAAAGTGGAGTTGAATTTCAAGCCGGACGGCGTGCGGCCGGTTTATTGCAAAGATTGTTTGGCTAAAAATCGTTCCCAGGCCACTCATGGCCATCAAAAAGAATCTTTTCACGGCGGGGAGAATATTCCCCGAGCCGCCGGCCAGCCGGCCCACTTGAAAGATATTTTAAAGAGCAATAACAACAACGGAGATTTTTTAAAAAAGAAACCGCGGCGGGAAGTAAATTTAAGCGATTTGCGCCAGACTTTGAAAGAAGCGATGGAAGCGGAAGAAACGAAAGAAAAAGAAAAACCGATTCCGTCTTTGTTGCCTCAAATTCCTCCCGGCGCTTTGGAAGAAAAACGCGATTTAAAGGCGGGAGAAACTGTGGAATTATAAAAAAACACCCCGCATCTTGCGGGGCGTTTTTTTGAATTGATTATTTGTTGACTCTTTCCGCGTATTGGCCGGTTTCGGTGTTGAGGCGGATGATATCGCCTTCTTCAATGAAAAGCGGAGCATTCACCATGGCGCCGGTTTCGATCTTCACGGCTTTGTTGCCGCCTTGGGCCGTATTGCCTTTAATGGAAGGCGGAGCTTCGATAACCTTAAACTCCATTTTTATCGGCAATTTTACGCTGATGATCTTTTCATCAAAGATTATCACTTCCACTTCGGAGTTGGGTTTAAGATAAAGAGCTTTTTCGCCGATGGCTTCTTCGGAAAGTTCAAAACGCGCCGAAGGATTTTGAATTTCGGAAAAAACGAATTTTCCGCGGTGGCCGAAAAGAAATTTAACTTTTTTAAAGATGAGTTCCGCTTCCTTGAAACTTTCGGAATTTTGAAAATTGCGGTTCAGAACCTTGCCGGTAATCAAATTTTTGATTTTGGTCTGGGCCACCGGTTTGCGCTGTTGCATTCTTAAAAAATCAAATTCCAGCACCTCATAGGGCTGGTCGTCCAAGATAAATAAAGTTCCGGGTTTAAGTTCGTTATAATTCAACATGGGAATAGGAATTAAAAATACGCTTGCGCGCTTTTTCTTTATAGCATAGAATAAAAAAACTTGCAAATATCAGATCATTTTTGACGAATTTATGAAAAAAGAAAAGAAAATCATTGTCGCTATGTCAGGTGGTGTAGACTCGTCCGTGGCCGCCGCTTTGCTCAAAAAGCAGGGATTTGAAGTTGAAGGAGTTTTTATGCGTTTTTGGAAATCGCCGGGCGAAGGCGATAATCTTTGCTGTTCGGCCGAAGCGGAAGAAGCCGCGCGGTTGGTCGCCAAAAAGCTAAAAATCCCTTTTTCGGTTCTTGATTTTTCAAAAGAATTCAAAAAGATCGTGGTGGATTATTTTTTGAGTGAACAGAAAAAAGGCCGGACGCCCAATCCCTGCGCGGTTTGCAACAAAAGAATAAAGTTCGGTTTGCTTTTCGATTACGTTAAAAAAGCCAAAGCCGATTTTTTGGCAAGCGGGCATTACGCGCGGATAACGCGCGCTTTCAACGGAGAATATAAAATTTTTGAAGCCGAGGACAAGCAAAAAGATCAATCTTATTTTCTCTGGGGATTGAACCAAGAAAAATTGGCCAAAATGATATTCCCTTTGGCCGGAATGGAAAAAAGCGAAGTCAGGCTTTTGGCCAAAAAATGGCGTTTGCCTTTTTGGCAGGCGGAAAGTTTCGATTTGTGCTTCGCGCCCGAAGGCAGCGAGAGTTTCGTTAAAAAATATTTGAAGCTAAAAAGGGGATTGGTAAAAAATTTGGCCGGGGAAGTTATGGGCCGGCACGAGGGTTTGGCTTTTTATACTATCGGCCAGCGCAAACGGTTGGATTTTCCAAAAGGTCCTTGGCGGGTGGTTGAAAAAGATGAAAAGAAGAATGAAATTTTGGTCAGCAACCGGGCGGAAGACTTATTTTTCAAAGAATTGATGGTGGAGAAAATCAATTGGCTGGCGGGAAAAATTCCAAAGTTTCCTCTTTCGGCCAAAGTAAAAATCCGTTTCAAAAATGAAGGCGTGGACGCGCGAATAAAGTCGGGCAAGGATTTGAAGGTCATTTTCAAAAAACCGCAATTCGCGCCGACACCCGGCCAAAGCGCGGTGTTTTATTCCAAAAGAGGAGAGTTACTGGGTGGAGGAGTGATAAGAAAGTTTAGAGTTAGAAGTGAAAAGTGAAAAGTTTTGGGTCAAAATCAAGATAAAAATAAAGCCCCCGAGGTTTCGAGGGCTTTTTATAACAAAGCGGGCCGGCGGAATAATGGTAAAACTGTCATCAGCCGTCAGAATTTGGTGAAACGAAAAATAAAATTCGTCTCGGAAAAAGGAAAAAAGTTTTTTCGTCGACCTATCGACCGACGCTTTTTCCGAGAGAAAAGGTGAAAGTTCGAGAGCCTTAATTTAGGCTTCATGATCTTCCGTTTGAATCTTTCCGCAAATCAAGTCAGTTCCGCCTGACCCGCTTATTTTATTTTTAAGAACTTTTGGAATGAGAGGGGGGCTCCGCCCTGTTTTTCTTGCGAGGAAAATATCAGAGCGAGGGCCGGGACATTCGGGACAAAGGGAGCGCGAGGCGATTTTTTTGGCTGAAAAAACTGCTATCGCGCTTTTGTCTGCTTGGGGACAGTTTGGAGCCGCCCTCTCAAATTCCTTTTTCTCCTGGAGCGAGTATCCGGTCGCAGCGGATGCTCTGTTGCTCTTGGGAGTGAAACCTCACGAGAGGTTTCTTTTTTTACGAGACCTGCAATATGGTGAAGAGAGGAGAAATCGACCAATTGAGAGACGATTTTTTATTAATCGTCTGCGTCAAAGAATCGATTAATTCCAATATAGCGCCGGGCTAAAAGACTGTCAATATTTGAAATAAAAAAAGAGGCCTTCTTTGTGAAGGCCTCGGTAAAACGTTGTCCAATTGGACAAAAGCTTTTATGCTCTCCGGATTAGAACCGGAAAACTGCATTAGGCATTTGGATAAAGAACCGGTGATTGCGGACGAAGTCGTTGATCAATTATTCGACGGTGATTGATTCTGGCTTGTCCGACTTGCGAGACTCGGGTGGCATTTAGCTGTCAGCTTCTTTCTCGTGTTTCGGCGGAGTTGATCAGAATGTCATCTCGGTCGCCTCGTTACTTTTATTATAGATCCAAAAGAATGTTTGTCAAGAGAAAAATTAAAAAGTTATCCACAGACAGCGATTTTTTCAAAAATCAAAGAAATAACAATTTTTGGCCAAGGTATTGACAGGGACGTTCTTATGTGATACCATCAAAATATGGTTAGTTCTTTCAATCTGTATTAATAAGGCTAAAAAAGAGATCTTGGACGGCGAATTGGCCTTTATGGGCTTGTTATTCTCCGTCCTTTTCGGTCGCCGGGCGCCTAAAACCCGGCTTTCTTTCGGAGCGCTTATCGCGCTAAGGAGGGCAATTATGTGTCGAGCCAGGAGTCCCAGTTTCCCGAATCCCTTTAATTTCTCCGCCGATACGCGGGGAATGTTTTCAGGAAAAAACCTCCGGCGCAGGGACAGGAATCCCCGTACCTTTATGGCGGTTCCCGCGGTCCCGTCATCGAGATCATCCAGATTGCCGTCGGCCGAATGAACGGTCACGGGGGGAGCTTCTCTCTGAAATTCGGTTTTTGCGCGCGTCAGGGGCCAAAGAAGGAATCTCGCTAAAAAAGCCGGATTCTGAATTTCGTCAAATGATGCGTCGTTCTGCCTGCGGAAACCATGTGTATGGGATTTCATATCTTTCGAAGAATGGCTTCGAGAGAATTCGGGCAAACCGATTCACGGATGCGGAGCTCCCAAAAAAAACATCGAGAGGAAAGAAATGAAAAATCTTCCTCCCAGATTGCCGCCTTTCCGCTAGCGTCGCTAGCCCAAAATACGGAACATAAAAAGAGAACGGAACACAAAAAGTATGACAGCCCTCGCCAACAATAATGCGGGGGCTTTTTTTTATTTCTTTTTATTAAAATTTTCAAAAATAAAACCCTCCGTCTTCAATGAGGCGAAGGGTTTTCGTTTTACGCGTCTTCTGAATCGTTGACGAATCAGTTTTTGACGCCCGCTACCAGGGAGGAATTGAACATTCCGCGCGCTCTGAGCTTGTTGCCGATCGCAGTGGTGGAAATGGTGGAACGGGTGGAAGCAATCATAGCGGGGCCTCCTTGTCCGTAAAGGACACGAGCTGCTTTTTGTTGCGGAGTTTCCGGACGTCTGGCGTCTCGGAGAAAAGAGCTATCAACGATCAGCCTCAGCCGGTCGTTACCGAAATTATAATCCCAAGAATCGGAAAAAGCAATTTTTGATTATCCACAATTTAAAAAATAAAAGCCCCTCGTTTTTTTGAGAGGCTTTGTGTTGTTCGCGCCGGTTCCTCGCCGTTTTGTTTCCGCTTTGTTCTCGTTCGGCTTCGCCGGCTCTTGGCGGCGTCGTTTTACTGGAACGTGGTGGCGGTGAACTGGGTGAAGCGTTTGAAGCGTTTCATAACGATACGCCTCCTGGCCGAAAGGCCCGTTTCGCGGCGGAGAAGGGGTCATTAACCTCTTCTTTTGTTTTGCTCGGTTTGTTATCCGAGCCATAGTTTAAATTTAATCGATTTACTTGAAAACGTCAATGAAGTTTATCCCCACGAGGCTGTTTTGGATTTGAATTTTGGCTCGTGTCGTGCTAAAATTTTTTATATGACCGCCAATGAACTTCGTCAAAAATATTTGGAATTCTTCCGTGAAAAAGGGCATGCGATAATTCCCTCGGCTTCTTTGGTTCCGGAAAACGATCCGACCGTGCTTTTCACGACCGCGGGCATGCAACCCTTGGTGCCGTATCTGCTCGGCGAAAAACATCCGCAAGGGCAGAGATTGGTCAATGTTCAAAAATGCGTGCGCACCAATGATATTGACGAAGTGGGCGACGCGACGCATTATACCTTTTTTGAGATGCTGGGCAATTGGTCTATCGGCGATTCTAAATCGCCCGACGGTCTTGGGGAAAATGGCTATTGGAAAAAAGAGGCGATAAATTGGAGCTTTGAATTTTTGACCTCGGAAAAATATTTGGGGATCTCTTTAAAACGATTAGCTGTTTCGGTTTTTGCCGGCGACGAAGACGCGCCTTTTGACAAAGAATCGTTTGAGCTTTGGAAGAGTTTGGGAATTCCGGAATCAAGGATCGCAAAATTGCCCAAAAAGAATAATTGGTGGGGGCAGGTTTTGGGTCCGTGCGGACCGAATACCGAAATGTTCGTTTGGACGGGTCCTTCGACAAGCTCAGGGCAAGCTCCGGCGGCATTTGATCCCGATGATGCCAACTGGGTGGAAGTTTGGAACAATGTTTTTATGGAATTCAATCGGAAAATTAAGGAACGCGATGAAAATGGCAATCCGATCGATTTTTATTTTGAACCTTTGGCGCAAAAAAATGTTGATACCGGAATGGGGCTGGAAAGAATGATTACGATAAAACAAGAGAAAAAAAGCGCTTATGAGACAGAACTGTTTAATGAATTAATGAATAAAATCGATAATCTCTTGAATTTAGGACATCAAACGTCAGGTAAAATTGCGATAGGAAGGATGGAACAAACGAAGAACCTTTTAAAATCTAAAAGAATAATTGCGGATCATATCAGAGCAATTGTTTTTATAATTTCGGATGGGGTTATTCCTTCTAATACCGGCAGAGGCTATGTTTTAAGAAGGCTTATAAGACGAGCCATGCGTTATATGGGAGATTTAATTATAGAAAAGGGAAACTTGGTTAATTTGGCAGATGTTATTATAGAACAATACGGGGATATTTATGAAAATATAAAAAATAATGCGGAGCAGATCAGGAAAGAAATTAAAAAAGAGGAAGAAAAATTTGAAAAAACCCTGGAAAGCGGTTTGAAAGAATTTAAAAAAGGCACGGATGCTTTTACGCTTTTTTCAACTTATGGTTTCCCAATAGAGTTGACGAAAGAATTGGCAAAAGAGAGCGGTATTGAGATCGATGAAAAAGATTTTGAAGAAAAGCTAAAACAGCATCAAGAACTTTCCCGCACCGCTTCGGCCGGAATGTTCAAGGGCGGGTTGGCGGACGCGAGCGAAGAAACGATAAAATATCACACTGCCGCGCATTTAATGCTGGCGGCTTTGCGTCGAGTGCTCGGCGAACAGGTTTCACAGAAAGGTTCAAATATCACAGCCGAGCGTTTGCGCTTTGATTTCTCCTGGCCGCAAAAAATGACAGCCGAGCAGATCAAGCAGGTGGAGGATTTGGTTAATGAAAAAATTCAGGCCGATTTGCCGGTTTCCTGTGAAGAAATGAATTTGGAAGAAGCCAAAACGCAGGGCGCGACCGGCGTTTTTGAATCAAAATACGGGGAGCGAGTAAAAGTTTATACGATAGGTCCTTCGACGAGCTCAGGATTCGTTCCTTTCAGTCGCGAGATTTGCGGCGGACCGCACGTGCCTCGCACGGGCGTTTTGGGAAAGTTCAAAATTGTCAAAGAAGAGGCCAGTTCGGCCGGGGTGAGAAGAATCAAAGCCATTTTGGAATAAATTATTTTTTAGAATAATTTATTTTTGAAAAACAGAAATATCAACTAAGCCACGCGATAGCATGGCTTAGTTGATAGCAGAAGGAAAAGGGGAAATTTTCAGAGAATAATTTCCGTGTTGTGTGAAGAGTGGAAATTTGGTATAATTTAGAGGAAAGAAAGAAGCGGTCCTCCGCCGCTTAATTATGGCTAAAATAATTTATTTAAAACCGGAACAGGAAATCACTTCGCTGATCGGTTATTTGTGGCAGGCGAAAGAAAGCAATATTGTTTTAATTGCTCCCAAGAATTCTTCATTGATTCACAATGGAGTGGCTTTGAAGATTTTGAAAAGAGAAGCGGATAATTGCGAAAAAGAAGTTATTTTCGTGGTCAAGGGGCCGAAAGAGCGGGAAACTTTGGAAAAAGTGGGATTCAAAACCCGGCCTTCCTGGCCGAAAGACGAAGGCGCGGAATTCGAGGACGAAGATTCGAAAGAAAAAGAATACGAATCTTTATTGAATCACGAAGTGGCTTTGAGGCGGCGGAGCGCGAAATCGTCCTGGCGTTTCAATGATATTCGTCTAAGCGCTTCGTCCGGGAAAACCGTCAAGCCGGAACCGGCGATCGAAATGAAAGAAGAATCGGAGGATTTGATCTTTAAGCATTTGACCGCCGGAAAAGACGATTCAGAGGAAAATAATTTGGAAATTCCGGAAGAAGGAGACGCTTTCAAAGAAAAGGCGGAAAAATTTCTGAGGGCGAAAGACCAGGAAGAAGATATTTTCGAACCGGAACCGAAGATCGAAAAACCGCGTTCAAAAAAGAAATTTTCTTGGCCTCGTTTCGACTTTTCGGTTTTTTCTTTCAAATTTTTAAGCGTTTTTTTGGGCGCGGCGCTGGTTCTGGCCGCGGGCGTTTTGTATTTCGTTTTGCCCCGGGCGGAAGTCAATATTTTTCCCAAGACCGAAGCTTTGGAACAGAATTTTTCGGTTTCAGCCGAAAAGAGTTCGCAAAAGATAGATCTTGAAGACCAGAAAATACCCGCTCAATTTTTGAAGATCGAAAAAAGCGAATCAAAAGAATTTGCGGCCACGGGCAAACGCCAGTTCAATGAGAAAGCGAGAGGCACGATTACGGTTTTCAATGAATACAGTTCTTCTCCCCAGACTTTGGTGGCCACCACTCGGTTTATTTCCGAAAATGGCCAGGTTTTTCGCACCGCCAAAACCATCACTGTGCCCGGCGCCAAAATAGAAGAAGGTAAAATAATAGCTTCTTCAATCGACGTGGAAGTGGTGGCGGATAAAGCGGGCTCGGAATACAATATCGACCCCGCCAAATTCACCATTCCCGGTTTTAAAGACACGCCCAAATACGCCGCTTTTTACGGACGTTCCAAAACCGCGATGACCGGCGGAGCAGTGGGCGAGGCGAAAATAGTTTCGCAAGATGATTTCAACAAGGCCAAAGAAGAAATTTGGAAAGGATTGGAAGAATCTTTGGATAAAGAAATAAGATTACAGATCCCCGACGGCTTGAAACTTTTGGATAATGCTTTGAAAAAAGAAATTGCTTCGCTTGAACCATCGGTGGAAGTCGGCGGCCGGACGGAAAGATTTTCTTTGACGGTCAAGGGATCGGCCAAAGCGATGATTTTTAATGAAGACGATTTGAAAAAGTTGATAGAAGAAAGTTTGGCCGAAGATTCGATTGAAGGGGAAAAAGTAAAAACGCGGGATTTGGAAATAACCTATAAAAATGTCAGTCCGGATTTTGACCGGCTCAAATTGGCTTTCGAGGCTGCGGTTTCCGGGAAGATAGTCTGGCAGGTGGACGAACCGGCCATAAAAAGTTTGATCGTTAAAAAGAACCAAAACGAAATAAAAGATATTTTCAGCCAGCGCCAAGAGATAGAACGGGCTCAAATCATTCTTTGGCCTTTTTGGGTGAAAGAGGTGCCGGCGGATCAGAATAGGATAAAGATTATCCTGACTGTTGACTAAACCCTGATTTGGGTATAGGATATGAAAAACAAGGCAATTTTATTAAAAATTTAACCCCAAAGGGAGTGGCAAAAAACAACGCTATTTCAAAGACCGGTCGGGTGATAGAAGCTTTGCCGAGCGCCACTTTTAAAGTGAAACTCGACGAAGACGGTTCCGAAATCATCGCCCACCTTTCCGGCCGCATGAGGATGAATTATATCCGAGTGCTCTTGGGCGATAAAGTCACGGTTGAGATGAGCCCTTATGATAATTCAAAGGGCAGGATCGTTTTCCGGTCTCAATAATCTTTTAGCAGAGAGCGTGCTAAGCAAACCGTTCTCGTTCAGTCGGGAAGGTTCCGCGGAAGCAAAGCGGGACTCAGGCGCGTTTAGCGCGTTTTGTATTGCCAAAAAGGCTCGGCATTGTCTTCTGAAAACATCTGATTTTCCCCAGCGAGGAAAATCAGATTCGCGCAGCTTTCGCTCGCTCTCTCCGCCTAAGGCGGAGAACCTTGCCCGCTCGCGAAACTGAGCGTTTCAGAAAGCCAACGCCTCGCCTTTCTTATTAATAATTTTAGCAAAAGTAGCATGAAAGTTCGCGCGTCGGTTAAAAAAATTTGTCAGAAATGCAAGATAGTACGCCGAAAAGGAACATTGCGCGTGATTTGTGATATTCAAAAACATAAACAGAGACAAGGATAATTATGCCTAGAATCGCCGGAGTGAATATTCCAGACAATAAAATAATTGAGATATCCTTAACTTATATTTTCGGCATCGGTCGGACGGCCAGCCGGAAAATTTTGGCGCAAGCGAAGATTGACGGCCAGAAACGCGCTAATTCCCTGACTACGGAAGAAATCAACCGATTAAGAGAAATTATTGAAAAGGGATCGAAAGTGGAAGGCGAATTGCGGCGCGAACGCCAAATGAATATCAAACGTTTGAAAGATATTGGTTGTTATCGGGGCAGCCGGCACGCCAAAGGTTTGCCGGTGCGAGGCCAGCGGACAAAAACCAACACACGAACCGTCCGGGGCAACACGCGCAAGACCATGGGTTCGGGCCGGAAGAATGCGGCGGAAAAGACGTAAGGAAAAGTTCGGGCATTGCCTCACTTTTTTAAAAAAGAGAAAAGAATATGGGAAAGAAAAAAATTCAAACACAAACAACCGAAGAGGCTTTAAAGGAAACCGAAATTCAAGAATCCGTCCAAAAGAAGGCGGCGGGGGCTTTGTCTGTGGGTCGAAGCAAAACGGCGGAAAAAGGAAAAGTTTTCATTCAGGCCACATATAATAATACTTTGGTGACGGTGGCCGACAGCCAAGGCAACACAATCGCTTGGTCAAGTTCCGGTTCTCTCGGTTTTAAGGGGCCGAAAAAAGCGACGCCTTACGCTTCCTCAAAAATTATTGAAACATTATCGGAAAAAATGAAAAAAGTCGGCTTGAAAGAAGTGGATATTTTTGTGAAGGGCATCGGCAGCGGCCGGGAGGCCGCGGTCAGAGCTTTGGCGGCGCACGGTTTTATGATTAATTCAATCAAAGATGAAACGCCGGTTCCGCACAACGGTTGCCGTCCGAGAAAAGTGAGAAGGGTATAAATAACGCTCGGCTGATCGCTTCAAAAAAACGCATAAAAATTTAAGTTATGGCCAGATCGATAGACGCAAAATGCAGACAATGCCGGCGAGCCGGCGAAAAACTCTTTTTAAAAGGGGAGCGTTGTTTTTCGCAAAAATGTGCGATGGTGAAGCGTCCTTACGCGCCCGGAGCGCTCGGCGCTAAGAGAAAAAAGGGCCGGCGGGGATTTTCCGAATACGGCCGGCAATTGGCCGAGAAACAGAAAGTGAAAAAATTCTACGGCGTTTTGGAAAGACAATTTAAAAAATATTTTTTGGAAGCGAGCCGGGGCAAAGGAGACACCCGGGAAAATTTGATCAAAATTTTGGAAAAAAGATTGGACAATGTTGTTTTCCGTTTGGGTTTTGCTCCTTCCCGCGCCGCAGCGCGCCAGATCGTCAATCATGGCCACATCACGGTGAACGGCCGGCGATTGGATATCCCGTCTTATTCGGTTAAAACGGGCAACGTCATCGGCTTGAAAGAAAAAGCCAGAAAATCGAAACTTTTTGAAAATTTGGCCGCTTTTTTAAAGAAATACGAGGCGCCCAAATGGCTGGTTTTGGATAAAGAAAAATTGGAAGGCAAGGTCAATAACGAACCGAATGCCGAAGACTTCGAAGATTTGACGAACATCGGTTTGATCGTGGAATTCTATTCAAGATAATTTTTTGGAGAAAAATAATCAAAAGATTTTTGGGGCGGCGGATAAAAAGCGAAAAGAACTTATCCTTTGCCAGAGAGATCTTTAAACTCCATGCAGATAAATTTACCGCAGAATCCTAAGATAGTTAAAAAAGAAGGCCATCGGGCGATTTTTGAGATTGAAGGCCTTTATCCGGGCTACGGCGTGACTTTGGGAAACGCCTTGCGCCGGGTTTTGTTGTCTTCTTTGTCCGGCGCCGCGGTGACCGGAGTTAAAATAAAAGGGGTTCAGCATGAATTTTCCACGGTTCCTCACGTGATGGAAGATGCGATAGAATTGATTCTTAATTTGCGCCAGGTGCGTTTCAAACTTTTTTCCAGCGAACCGGTGAAATTGCTTTTGAGCGTCAAGGGCGAAAAAGAAGTGAAAGCGAAAGACATTAAAACCACTTCCGACGTCGAGCTCATCAATCCGGAAGTCCATTTGGCCACTTTGACAGACAAGAAAGCCGAATTGGAAATGGAAGTCGAGGTGGATAAAGGATTCGGTTTCGTGCCGGTGGAAGCGCGCCGCAAAGAAAAATTGGAGATTGGAATGATTGCCGTGGACGCGGTTTTTTCTCCGATGAAGAAAGTTAATTTCGAAGTGGAAAATATGCGTGTGGGCGACCGGACCGATTTCAACCGCTTGCGTTTGGATATTGAAACCGACGGTTCCATCGACGCCGAAGAAGCTTTCAAGAAAGCCAGCGAGATTTTGGTGGCTCAATTTTCCGTTTTGGCGGATCTGGGCCAAGAGGAAGGCGAAACGGTTGAAGAAAAGAAAGAGGAAGAAACCGAGGAAACCGCGGATGCTTCAAAAACAAAATTGGAAGAAACGAAACTTTCCCGCCGGACCTTGAACGCTTTGACCGAAGGAGGAATAAAAACGGTCGGCGCGCTCAGTAAGAAAACAAAAGAAGAGCTTTTGGAAATCGAGGGCATGGGCGAAAAAGGTATAGTAGAAGTTAAAAAAGTCTTAAAGAAGTTAGAATTAGGTTTAAAAGATGAAGTTTAGCTGCTAAATACGAAAAAGATACGAATATACGAAATTAATAAATTTATTTTTTGTATATTCGTAAAAAATTAGTATTTCGTAGAGATATCATGAGAAAATTCGGCCGAGAAACCGATCAGCGCCGGGCTTTCAAGAAAAGCTTGGCTGCCAATCTGATTCTTAAAGAAAAAATAAAAACGACGGAGGCGAGAGGCAAAGAGATCCGGTCATTGGTTGAACGGTTGATTACCTATGGGAAAAAAGGCACTTTGGCCGGCGTGCGGCAAGCGGGAAAATTTTTGCCGCCAAAAGCGTTGCAGAAATTGACCAAAGAATTGGCGCCCCGTTTTAAAGACAGAAAAGGCGGTTATACCCGCTTGACCAAACTTGGCCGGAGAATGAGCGACGGCGCTCCTGTGGTTTTCATTGAATTGATAAAAGATTAAAGGTATGGAAAAGAAAGATTATCAAATTGACGCTTCGGGAAAGATTTTGGGGAGACTGGCGAGAGAAGTCGCGGTTTTTTTGCGCGGCAAGGATCAGCCGGATTTTTTTCCTTATCTTGAATCCAAGAACATTGTTAAAGTTTTTAATGTGGAAAAGATGAAATTCAGCGGCAAGAAATTGAAACAAAAAATGTATTACCGCCATTCGGGCTATCCGGGCGGATTAAAAGAAGAGAAATTGGAATCTTTATTCGCGCGCGATCCGAAGAAAGTTTTGCAAGAAGCGGTTTTAGGCATGTTGCCGAAGAATCGTTTGCGCAGCCGGATTATCAAGAACCTGAAAATTTTTAAAGGGGAAATAAAATAATCAATTATGGAAAAGGCAAAAACAATTAAAAAATCTTCGGCAAAGCCAAGCTCAGCTTTGGCCAAGCCAAGCTCAGCTTTGGCCAAGAAAGCCGCGAAGACCGCGAAAGAACCGGTAAAGAAGATAGAAGAGCCGGAAATCGAGATTGAAAAGGACGAAAAGATAGTTCCCGATTTTGAGACGGAAGGCGACGATAAAGAAAAAAAATCAAAAAAATATTACGAGGCCGTCGGCCGGCGCAAATGTTCGATTGCGCGCGTTCGGCTTTTCACAATCAAGCCTTTTGAGGGAGACGAAGGAAAGATCGAAGTGAACGGAAAACCGTATAAAGAATATTTTCCGACTTTGGATCTGCAACAGACCGCGGAATCGGCTTTGAGAAAATTAAAATCTTTGAATCGTTTTGAAGCGACCGTTCGGGTTTCGGGCGGAGGTTCAAAAGGGCAGGCCGAAGCCTTACGGCATGGGTTGGCCCGGACGCTGATTGATTTCAATTTGGATTTTCGCAAGAAGCTCAAAAAGGCGGGTTATTTGAAACGCGACCCGCGGGTCAAAGAACGGCGCAAATACGGCTTGAAGAAAGCCCGAAGAGCGCCCCAGTGGGCGAAACGCTAATTTTGAAACCCCCGCAGCTGCGGGGGTTTTTGTTTGACAAAACTCGATTATTATTTGTATAATAACAGCAATTAAAAGAGAGTTCTTTTTAAAGAGATCATAAAAAACAGGAGGTCAAAATGTGCGGAGAAGGCGTTTCTTTGCGAATTACCTCGCGGGCGGATTTAGGGAAAAGATCGGTTCGGGAAAAAAATGATGGATTCTTTTTTCTGAATCCCGGAGAAATGAGGGGCCATTTTCAGCAATTGGTCCAGGCTTTGGCGGATAAAAAAGTCCCGTTCAAAATCATCTCTCTTTTCAAAGAGCAAGAAGAAAAGGTTTTAAGGCGGGCGGCCGAAATTCCTTTTGTGATAGGAAAAGAAGAAATTCCTTTTTTAATGGGAATTCCTGCGAATTGTCTTTCTTTCAGGAGACAAGCCGAGATTTTCAATATCGTTTTGTCAAAATCTTTTCTTTTTTATAATCGCGTTCCTTCTGTGATAGCCGGAAAGTTTCTTAGGGAGCCCGGCATTCCTTCAAAGCCTTATTTCCTTTTCGGTATTGAAAATGGCCGGAAAAATCTGGGCCGGTCTTGGGAGACAGAAACGCGGGAATTGGAACAAAGAGAACGCCACGGTCTTTCCGTGGAAGAACTTTTTGCTTTATATATTCAAAACAGAGTATTGGCGACGCATTCTGTTTTGGCTTGCCCGGAAAAGACAGCTTCTTATATGTATACGCCCGAATTGGAAATGGTTCCCAGGCTGATTCTTGCCGAAAATGTGGGACCGAAATTGGAATTTCGAGCAATCGGCGCCAGTTTTCCTGATTGCGGCACCCCCTCCTGCCGTTTCCGCGAATGTTTTTTATGAGAATTTTTACAAACGAAAACTCCCTCAAAACAACGAGGGAGTTTTTTTATATTTTACTAATTTTGTTATCTTGAGCTTCTACTTTGACTCGTA
>Ga0172379_10006582_pt1 | contig 15454 bp, 14 predicted proteins | sample GrowelOW334metaG_FD_119756 | JGI IMG/M metagenome (GOLD analysis project Ga0172379, IMG submission 119756) | Groundwater microbial communities from an aquifer near a municipal landfill in Southern Ontario, Canada - Groundwater well OW334 metaG | ecosystem: Environmental > Aquatic > Deep...
GGCGCCTATATTCAGGTGCCCGACTTCCGAGTTGCCCATCTGTCCTTCGGGCAGCCCGACATCCTCACCTGAAGTCCTGAGTTTTGAATGGGGATATTTTTTCAGCAACGAATCTATGTAGGGGGTATTGGCGTTACGGATAGCATCGGCGGCGTACCGGGTGCCGATTCCCCAACCGTCCAATATCATCAGTATCAACTTCTTGTCCATCAGAAAAAGATTAAGGATAGATAAGTTTCTCAAGCTTTTTAAACTCTCTAATCACCAGGTAAGCTTTGTGACCTTTATACGTATAACCTAACAATCCTTCACCCTTAAAGTTAACTGGCTTTTGAATGAGATCGGCGCCTTGAAGCTGAATTTTCTCATCAGGTCCGGGCCGGTAGGTAAGGCCGGCTTTCACCGTAATTTGGCTGCCTTTTTTAAATTCCTTTGTTTGCAGATTGGCAGGATCTGCAATCAAGCGCACCTTCATATGAATATCACCCACCCAAAGTTCATCGAACTGCAATTGATCGGAGCCGGCCTTTACCAGCAATTTCAACTGAAAATCAGTACCGTAGCCCGATTCCTGCAAACCGCCAACCCACTCCCGCGAAGTGGATTCCGTGACCTGCATTTTACCTCCGAGGCCACATATCAGGCCCAGGACCAGTGCCAAAAAGTAGTTCATATAGCTATTTTAATTTCTGCAAGATTCCCAGTCTGGCCAATTCATTTTCCATCAATGTTTTATCATAGAAAAACCGGTCCTTGAACTTGGCATACCATTCCTTGGCCTCAGGGATGCGGTTCGAAGAGGCCAGCAGGTAAATGATATTGAAATAGGCCATGCCATATTCAAAATAAAGATCATATTCTGCCATTTCAATAAATGCCTTGAGAGCTCCGTTACCGTCGGCCCGGCTGAAAGAATCGAATCCCCGGGTAATAATCTCATTGAGCTTCGGATCGAGAATGATCCCTTGTAAATAGAACTCCCTCTTGGGCATATTTTCCATCAGGTCGAAGTATTTGGTTCCCTTTGGCAAAGGCTGAAATACCAGGGTAAACTCAAATTCCTCGTTGACTTTGGTAAATACATGCTTTTCCGGGGCAAAAGGGGCATTTTCAGCGCTGATCAATTTCAATGTGTTCGGATCACTCACCGGCCTGATAAACAGGTCGCGCGTGCGCAGTGAAAAGGGTGGAAGCTGCTTGCCGTTGACAATGCGGATGGTCACCCGGGTTGAAGTTTCATTGGTGACCACGCTGGTCACTGACAGCCCTGTCATCGGTTTGATCGCCACATTCGGTTTGCTGATCAGCTGGCCAAAACCGGTTACACTGTAAATAACTGAGATAATGAATAACAATGCTCTCTTCATAGTGCTACAAATTTTACATACTGCCTACTGCCAGATCCGGTGCGGAGACAGGTCACGACCTGTCTCTACAGACCGTATTTGTCGTAAAGATACACCAAAGAAGCCATCCCTGCTGCACCGAGCTGCATCTCCCTGCGATCGACCTGTTCGAAGGTATCGGATGCCGCATGATGCAATTTGAAATAACGCTGATCCTCCGGAATTATTCCCATGAAAAGAATTTCAGGATAAAAACTCTTCAGCGGTCCGACATCTGCGCCCCCGCCGCCGCTGATCAGTTTTACATCGTAGGGATCAAAAAGCGGCTGCCATTCAGCCAGTTTTTTCATTTGAGACGGGTTGCCCGTGACGGCCAGTGCCCTAGGCTGGAATACCCCGCGGTCCGATTCAAGGGCTGCAATATGCTTCTCCCCCTTGTCCGATGCCTCTTTGGCGTATTGCTGGCCTCCGCGCTGGGCGACTTCCTCATCCATGAACATCACTGCCCTGACCGTATGCCTCGGCCGGATGCCGGTTGCCAGGTAAAGCCTCAGGACTTCCATCGACTGGATGCAGCCCCCGCCATCATCATGCGCACCCTCTGCAATATCCCATGCATCAAGATGACCGCCAATGGTAATGATCTCATTGGGGAAATCCGAACCGCGGATTTCACCGATCACGTTAAATGACGGTACATCCGGACCGGCTAAACAGGTGGTGCGGAAAAAGAAATTGAGACCCGGATCTGCAGCGAGATAATCACTCAGCATCTCAGCTGCACGGGTAGAAATAGCGATAGCTGGAATTGGTTTAACCGTATCGTCATAACGCGTGATACCGGTATGCGGAAAATCGTCAATCTCTATTCCCATCGAACGGATCACACAACCGACGGCACCCAGTTTGCCGGCTTCCACCGGACCGTTTGTCCGCTGCCAAACCGACTCGCCGTATGAAGTGAAGGTTCCGAGGTTGGTGAGTTTCATCGGTTGATTAAAGAAAACAATACATCCTTCAATTTCCCTTCTTGTTTTCTTTTTTAATTCATCCATGCTTCTTATTTCCACCACCTTGGCCGACAATCCGGGATCACCGGTACCTGTCGACCAGCCCAATGCGCAGGAGGGAACACTTACGGTACCGAATTTTGCTGACACGATACGTGCAATTTCTTTCTCCCCCCGATCCCAGCTTTTTACCATGATCGGTTGAAGCCAGACCGAGTCAAGCCCCATTTTATTCATGGTCTGTCGGGTGAATTCCACTGCTTCCGCAGCTTCCGGCCTCCCGCAAATCCTTCCTTTGGTATTCTTACAAAGCCACTCGAGGTTATGATAGGCTTCATAACTGGTCAGGGCTTCATTATAAACCTTTCTGATCATGCCACTTTCGTCAGGCTGCTGTGATTTGGCCTGTATTACTGTCAACAGCGATAAAACTATGACTGCAAACCTTATGTAATCTATCCTTTTCATGGCTCCAATATTAATGAATTTAACCGTATCGGTTGGATTTTTTTATAATTTCACGCCTCAATAAGTAACCTTTATGGACGCATATAAAACTTTCCCCGGAAATTTGATTCTGGCTATCAACCCCAGGATTCCCTTTACCAATATTGGATTGTTCCGTAACCAGCAGCTTCTGTTTCTGAAGAAAGTGGTGCATCCTGAAACTGACCGGAAACAGTTCCACCACTACGCTGATGAAACTGAATACCGAACCAAACAAATTCTGAAGGAACTGACTTCAAACGCATTGCCGGTCGAATGCATCAAAATCATTATCAGCCGCGGGGGTTTGGTCAGACCCGTACATGCCGGAGTTTATCATGTCAACGATCAGATGATCAATGATTTAAAATCCGGATATTCAGGTGAAGATGTAGTAAATCTTGGCGGTTTGATAGCCAGCGAGCTTTCCCTTCGGATCACAGGTTCCTCGGCCTATGTGGCTGATCCGGTAGTGGTGGATGAGTTTGAGGAAATCGCAAGGGTTTCGGGGCACCCCGATTTTACCCGCCGGTCGGTATTCCATGCCCTGGAACAAAAGGCTGTCGCAAGGAAATATGCCAAAACGGTACAAAAAAAATATGATGAGCTGAACCTGATCGTTGCCCAGATGGGTAACGGGATAACAGTTGGTGCCCATCGCAAAGGGCGCGTAATCGACGCCAATCAGGGCCTCGATGGTGATGGTCCGTTTACTCCTTCCCGCACGGGATCGGTTCCGATCGGTGACCTGATCAATCTGTGCTTTAGCGGGAAATACACTCAAGATCAGCTCTATTCAATGATTACAGTCGATGGCGGTTTATTTGCCTATCTGGGCGTTCACGATGGCTATTCGGCCGACCATATGGCCAGCAATGGTAATGAAAAAGCTATTTTCTATTTGAAAGCCATGGCATACCAGGTTGCCAAAACCGTGGGCTCGATGTATGCGGTTTTATCCGGCGAGGTGGATGCCATCCTGCTTACAGGGGGCCTGGTTAACAGTAATATCTTCATGAATGAACTGCAGTCGAGGATCGGAAAGATCGCTCCGGTTCACACCTATCCGAATGAAGACGATGTGGAAAATTTGGCCTTAAACGGTTATTATATCCTTCAGGGCGAGATTATTCCGGAAGATTATAAACAGGCCTGACCGGCTGGTTTACTTTTCTTGGTCCCATGATGGTTTACGCTTTTCCAGGAATGCTTTCATTCCTTCAAGCCCTTCGTCGTTAAAGAGATCGGCAAAGTGCTCTTTCTCCATATCCAGCGCCTTCTGAAAATTCATGTCGATCCCCTTTCTCAGAAGGATTTTCGCAGTCCTGACCGCTTTCGGCCCGCGTGTGGCAATCCGCCGTGCCAGGGTCAGCGCGTCTTCAAGCAGTTTATCGGGTTCCGAAAGATCCTGAACCAATCCGATACGGTAGGCTTCACTGGCATCCATATTCAATCCCGACAGTATCCATTTCAGTGCCCCTCCTAAACCGATCAGTCGCGACAGGCGCTGTGTCCCGGCATAGCCGGGGACCAAACCGAGACTCACTTCAGGCTGGCCGAACTGGGCCTTAACCGAGGCCAACCTTATATCGCATGCCATGCTCAGCTCACATCCGGCGCCGAGGGCATATCCGTTTACGGCTGCGATCACCGGGATGGGCAGGTCCTCGAGCATCAGAAAACTCTGCTGGCCACGTTCCGAAAACCTCCTGGCACCCTCAGGGGTTAATCCAGCCATCTCTGAGATATCAGCACCAGCCGAGAATGCCTTGCCTTCGCCTGTGATCACCAAAACCTCAAAAGGTTCATCCGTTATAATGTAATCCAGATAATCGACCAATTCGGTAAAAAACAACGAATTCAGTGCATTCAGGTTAGCCGGCCGTGATATAGTAAGTAATCCGACCCTTCCTGTCTGCTGCGGTTTTAAAATCTGATAATCCATGGCTATATCGTATAATTAGATTTAGAAATTTAGATATAAATAAACGGATATCCAACTTCCCGAAGGAAATCAGCCCATAATAAGGAATACCGCTTAGTGGGATTTAATAATCTTGTGGGATTCGGTGCGGTCGCCCACCCGGAGCCTGCAAATATACACCCCGGGCAATACCCGTGCGCCGTTACTGCTGGTTCCGTTCCATGAAACCTCATATTCGGCTGCAGTATATTCGCCGTCGCACAGAACAGCTACTTTGCAGCCCCGCAAGTCATATACCTCGGCCTTCACAACCGATTTTTCGGGAACGATGATCCGGAAGGAGGTTTGATTGACGAAGGGATTGGGGAAGCCTTCCGACAATAATGGTACCCCGTTAAGGTCCTTTGTGGAAATCTGAATGGTGGAATAAGCCTGCCGGTTGTTTTTATCAACTACCCTAACTTTTACCTCATAAAGGGTGTTTGGCCTGCCAGGTCTGCAAAAAAGCCAACCCGTATCATCGAATTTTGTTTCTTCGGGACACAAATATGGGTTTATCTCCAAACAATTGACGCTGCTCAACTGATCCGGGTTAAACTGAGCGATCCTGAGAAACTGCCGGCTGTCGCCGTTGGAAACTCCCAGGTCTCTGGCAGTTCCGTCAGGGAATAAGGCATCCGGCTTATCGTAAATGAAACGGATACGGCCATCCGGATGAATTTCGCATACAATTTTCACCGGCGTCCCCCCTTCCGGGGTGGGTGCAATTGCTTTCCAGGTGATGGCTACCAGTGAATCAGTTCCCACCCAGCTAATGGAGTTATCTCCCATATAATAATCCAGGTCCGAACCGAATCCGTTGATCTTTTTTTTAGATCTGAAAACCAAGCTGGTATCAATTGCATAGGGATATTCATTTTCCTCCTGGTCAAACAACAGCTCGACATCCTCGGTTATGGAAAAATGATTATAGGACACGCCAAAAAACCAAAAATCAAATGGCAGATCCACGCGCGAGACCGGATTGCCCGACTGTCCGTTATACAACAGGTGTCCATTGCCCCAGTCGGGGACCGGCACTTCGGAATATCCGATCTTGTAATCCGGCACAAGTTCCCATTTAAACGGACTTACTGCGCCGGTAACATTCATTTGTACTGACACATACTCTCCTGCCTTTGCAAACTGCTTCGGTACCTCCTTAATATCAATCCGGTTAAAACGCACTTCCCTTACCACACTCATCAGGGTACGCTTATTATTGAGAATCGGAACATTTACCTGGTCGCAAACGGTTGAATCTTTTGAATTAAACTGATTAAAAACCGTCAGCGATTGGATCATCCCGTCGTTGACATTCCAGCCATCTCTCTCATCAACAATCAGAAAAATACGGACAGGTCCATCAGTTCTAATAAAATCGGTCAGTGGAGATATGTCGAGGCCCACCTCAAAAAGCTTGTCATCCGGCCCTCCATTCCCCGACAATGGTATGGATGCACCCTGAAACCGGAACATCGGAAATTCAAGAACATGCTCGGGTTCAGTGGCGTTAGGATCATTTGATATACCAGCCATAAGGCGGATGCTATTGCGGTTAGCATGGGTGAGCCCTGCCCTTATTGTCAGGATAGGCTCAATGGATTTGGCCACATCAACAATATGCACCGATTTATTCCACAGTCCACCTTCATATCCATACAGGGCAAGCAAATGATACGGAACATACGCAAAACCATTATCACCCCAGCCTTTCCCCCATGAGTTAGCCACGATAAGTGCGCCTTTTTCGTAGTCGTTAAGGTCAACTACCCGGTCGCCATTGATATCCAGATTGTTGGTATACTCCCCGTCGCCGTTGCGGTCGAGCCGGATGGAATCATTATAACCAACGATTGTAAGGGCATGGCCGACATACGTACCGAAGGTGGTAATGAAAGCTGCCCCTTCATCATAAGAATTGCGGGGCAGGTGCCCGACATTCATCCCCCCGCTGGCAATCTGGAAATTAGCCATCCCACCGAATTTTGAACCGGTAAAATGATCATACAGATATCGTTTTATCACCTCCAGATCTTCCGGGGTTCCAATGGGCAGCGACCAGTTGTTCAGTACCCTGTTCTGCATGGCCCGGTAATATCGGTCGTACCCCGACATCCAATAGGACAAGTCGGGGACATTTGGAAAATCAATCTCATTCGGGGTTCCGCCGGCTTTGATGATCTCCCAGCTGTCGAAATAGCTGACTCCCACACCCTGGTTTGACCGGTTCAAAAAATTCCATACATAAACCGGTGAATATCTGTTTTCAGGTAGTCCCGCGTCGGCATTACGTATGCGGTTCAGCTCATAGGTCAGCAGGTATCCCACCGAGCTCGACTGGTTGCAGCTCCATCCGTACTGTTCGAAAATATCAGGGAAGTATTTGCTTTTGGCCAGATTGATCTTGGCCGGGAGCTTGACGGCAGATTTCAGCCGGATTTCGGCGGGTATCGGGTATCGTGGGAAATTAGTCCCTTCTGCCCCATCCTGCCCGAAAGCAAGCATACCTGACAGCAAAAAAAGGCCCGAAATCAACAATCCGCGCATCGAAATAAATTTGATGCAAATTAGTGACATATTTCCATATATCGATAGCAGGGGCCAGGGGAAGGGACCCGGTTGAGAAGACGGGGGACGGTGGACGTGTTCCGCTTCACGCTTCACGCTTCACGATCAAAAGAGACGCATGTATGCGTCTCTACCTGTCGTTCGTCACGGTCAGCCTGTTTTCAATCATCCTGTTATTATACTGCTGGATAAAGGCCTCCACCTTGCCTTTCATTTTCGTTTCCAGTTCGGGGAACTGCCCGGTAATATTTTTTGATAGGAGAACATCTTTTTTATAATTGTAAAAACCTGTTTCGGTCAGGCCGTTGAAAAGATAAAGATAATCGCCCATCACCAGCTGGTAAGTATTTGTTGTGTAGGTAATTACAAAGGGCTCCTCTGCCGGATTCAGGAGATTGCGCCCAAAGGCCACATAGGGCTTGCTGTAATTCAGGTACCCGAGAACAGACGGCAGTATGTCGATCTGTTGGGCGAGACCATTGACCACCTTTTTAAGACTTCCATCCGGTTTGAAGAAGATTACGGGAACCCGGAAAGCACCCAGGTTGGTCTTATATTCCAGGTGCACCGACTGACTGGTATGATCACCGGTGATAACGAAAAGGGTATTGTTAAACCATGGCATTTTCGAAGCGGTGTGGAAAAACTTGCGCAGGGCAAAGTCGGTATAGTTGATGCATTGATGGATAGGCATCGGGCCATGCTTGAATTTTCCCTTATAACGTTCAGGAACCACGAAAGGGTGATGGGAAGAAACAGAAAATATTGCTGAACAGAATGGCTGCCTGAATCCATTCATGGTGTTGGCGAAAAATTGAAAAAACTCTTCATCCCATACTCCCCAGGAACCATCAAAATCTTTTTTATTGGGATACTCATTCAATCCAAAGTAATCTTCAAATCCCGCCGATTTGGCAAAAGCATCAAAACCCATCGATCCGTTTGGTGCGCCATGGAAATAAGCTGAATAATAGCCTTCATTCTTCAGAATCGAGGCAATGCTGTTGATTTTATTCGAGGAATAGGGAGTCAGCAGGAAGGGTTCCACCATCATGGGTATGCTAGCTAAGACGGAGGGCATGGCATCGATGGATTTGCGGCCGTTACTGAACGACTCCAGATACATCGTACTGTTGCCGATCAGGGAATCAAGGAACGGGGTAAAACCCTGATAGGTTCCATTCTCCATGTACCCTCCAAAACTCCTGGTGTACTCGCATCCAAAGCTTTCGAGAATGAGGACCACCACATTTTCAGGCTTAAAAGGCTCAGTGACTACAGGCTTGTGGACGGGTGTGTAAATCTTATCCAATTCGTCTTCATTGGAATAATAACCCTCCTTTTCTAAAAACTGCTTGCTGATAGTCCTGTATATCGCAAAGGGTGTATTAAGCACGATATTGGCCTCAAGCGGCTCACTGATATATTTACCGGCGTTACTGAGCGTGATCGGCCGGGTACTGTGTTTGAGATCACCTCTCAGTCCTGCAATTATTAAAAGGGCGAAAACACCAAGTAAAATGGTCCCGCTGACCAATCTGCCAATAATGGTCTTTTTATCCTTGAACCGCATGGTTTTAGAAATATGGGACGGCCCGTATGAAAAATAAAGCACAGCTATCAGGGCGAGCCCGATCAACACAACATACCAGTAACCTACAATGAACTTTGGCATCAGGGCACCGAGGTTGTCCTCATGTTTAAACTCACTAAAAATGGACGCGGTGGTGCGACGAAACCCAAATTGAAAATAGATAAAATCGATGCAGTTAGCCGATAAGGCTAAACTATTGGTTACCAGGAAGAAATACTTCATTACGGTTTGGACGACCTGGTTATACCGATACGTAAACGGCAGTAGAAAAACAATAAAATAGAGCAGGTTTGTGTAAAGAACAGCCGATGTATCAAAAACAAGGCCCCCGCTCATTAATCTCAGCATTCCGGGCAAAGTGGTATTTGGAAAATATCCCCGGTTGATCAGGTAAAAAGCGACCCTGCAGATCGAAAACAGAGCCATCACAACAAGGAACCGGTAAACAAGCAATAAGTAAAGATTCTTATTAAGCTCAATTTCAGAAAGGTATTTCAGGCGGGATTTTGGCACAATTCCTTGAGTATAAAAGGCTAAAATTATTTAAAAAAACATAGTAAACTGCAAATTCCGGTTTTGGGGAATGCGCATCCGGATTCATTAGACAGTTCCAGTGCCGATCCGTTACAGAATCTTTGTAAGGGAACCATAATAAAACGGGTGAAAAACAGCTTGAAAATTGATGTATCTGGCAGGCTCACCGAAACCATCGGGTATGCCGGCCGGGATGTACATTCTGAGCATTAAGGAAGGCAACCGGCCTGAGCAGGTCACTGTTATAAAGAGATAGCAGAATAATTTTGAAGGAAACAGAAACAATTTTCCAATTGTCAGGTCGTTAACAATTGAGAGATTCTTAAAGCAGGTTCCTTAACCTTAACCCGTCCAACATGTACCGCAAAACTATCACCGCCGTTTTATTTTTTGCATTGGTGCAAATGACCATTGGTCAGAATATAAACCAAAACCTTGAAGGCAGAATCAACAACCTGACCTATGCTGTCCCTTTTCTTACCATCCCTTTGAGCCCGGCCATCAACGGAGTTATCACCTCGGTTCCCGATGGCACAGCGGGACCGGGCCTTTACGGAAATCCGGGTCTTCTGGCTTTAGACAGTGCCAGGCTCCAAACGAGCATTGACTATACCCCCTGGCTCAGGGCTCGCTTTCCCGATATGAACCTGTTCGGCATTGGCGCCAGCTACAGGCTGAATGCCAAGCATACCCTCGGTATGAGTTTTCGGTACTTTTCGCTGGGTACTTTTGCAATCGCTGGAACCGGCCGGCGATTCCACCCCAACGAATTTGCGGGTACTCTCTTTTATACCTACAACCTGGATAAGCTGACCGGAATCGGGGTTGGTTTGAAATATATTTACAGTAACCTCACCGGAGGGTATTACATCGGAGGTATTGAATCGCACCCGGGAGTAGCCCTGGCCGCAGATTTCGGATTTGCCAGACAAATACCCGGACGAAACGGGAAGGTCGATCATTTCATCGGCATTTCGATAAAAAATGTCGGCTCTAAAATAAGCTACACCCAGAACTCCGATAAAGATTTTATTCCGGCCTGTCTCTCCGCCGGGTATGGCTTGAGAATTAACCTCCCCGGCCGGCAAAGCCTGACCTTTTCATACGAATTTACCAAACTCCTGGTCCCCACCCCGCCGGTCTATTATCCCGATTCGACCGACCGGAATGGCGATCGGGTCATCCAGGCCGGGTTTGACCCGAATGTCGGTGTTTTCCGGGGGATGATACAATCATTTTACGATGCACCCGCCGGTTTTCAGGAGGAGATCAGTGAATTCACCCATTCATTCGGAATTGTTTACAATTACAGATTTCTTTCAGCCGGAGCCGGATATTTTAACCAAAGCGCAACCAAAGGCAACAATAAATTCTTCACGGCGGGATTGTCGGGTAATTTCAGATTTGGCCGGAAAGTCAAGACTCTGGCCCGGCTGAGCGTTTCTTACCTGATGCCGGTTTATAAAAATTCGCCACTTGGGAATACCGTGCAAGTAGGAATAAACTTTATCATATGAAGAAACCCGGCAAACAGGTTGTCAAAAAACTGGTCCTGTTCTTAAAACCAAAAACCGACAATCCTCTAAATGAGGATTATCGGTTTTTTGGAGGTGGTGCCACTCGGATTTGAACCAAGGACTCACGGATTTTCAGTCCGTTGCTCTACCAGCTGAGCTATGGCACCCTTTCTTTCGGGCAACAAATGTATAGTAAAAAATGTTTACGATCAATATGTCCGTTAAAAATCTAACGGCATATAACCCTTTTTATATCTTTGCGTCCCTATTAATAAGCTGAAATGGAGTATTTTATTCATACCCTGAAAAATGGAATTCGCTTGGTTCATATGCCCGCTGACAATGAAGTGGCCTATTGCGGACTGCTCCTGAATACGGGCTCGAGAGATGAACTGGAGCATGAACATGGAATTGCCCATTTCATTGAACACGTGATCTTTAAGGGAACCACCCACCGGAAAGCCTACCACATTTTAAGCCGGCTGGATGATGTCGGGGGTGAAATAAATGCTTACACAACAAAAGAGGAAACCACCTTCTATGCAGGATTTTTATCGCATCATTATGAACGTGCGATCGAGCTGTTGGCCGACATCATCTTCCATTCCACCTTTCCGGCAAATGAACTGGAAAAGGAACGGGAAGTCATTGCCGATGAGATAAACTCCTATAAAGACAACCCATCGGACCAGATATTTGACGATTTTGAAGAACTGATCTATCCTTCGCACCCGATCGGGCGGAATATCATGGGGACCCCTGAAACCCTGCAGACTTTCGACGAGAAAGCCATCCGCAGTTTCATGGACCGCACCTATGATACCGATCAGATGGTGATCTGTTCGGTTGGAAAAACCCCCTTTCCACGCCTGATTAAGCTGGTTGAAAAGTATTTTGGCGATGTGGAAACAAAAATCCGGAAAGCCGAGCGGGCTCCGGTCATCACTTATACGCCAACTAAAGAAATCAAACAATTAACCACCTTTCAGGCTCATTGCGTGATGGGCAATATTGCTTACCATGCCATGGAACCCCGCAGGATGAACCTGATTCTCCTGAATAATCTATTAGGGGGACAGGGACTCAACTCGCGCCTGAATATGTCGCTTCGCGAAAAACATGGCTACGCCTATAATGTGGAATCCACCTACACCCCTTATGTGGACACCGGGGTGCTGACCATTTATTTCGGCACCGATCCGGAAAAACTGGACAAGAGTATCGCACTGGTGCACAAGGAGATCAATCTACTCAGGAATCAGAAATTGGGCACTGTTCAATTGCACCGTGCAAAGAACCAGATACTCGGACAAATCGCAATGTCGACCGACAACAAGGAGAACCTCCTGTTTACGTTAGGGAAAAGCATTATGTTTTTCAACCGGTTTGATTCGATGGAGACCATCGCAAAAAAGATTGAAGAAATCACCGCCGATCTTTTAATGGAAACGGCCAACGAGATACTTGCCCCCGAGAAACTTTCGATGCTGATATTTAAATGAGCAATTATTTTAAGCATAAAGGAATCACGCATCCGAAACTCGACCGATACGTAATCGACCATACCACGGTTGAAAGCCCCTTGTTATCCAGCCTCTTTCGAGATACGTATGTCAAGATGCACCATCCCCGCCGGACCTCCGATCATCTGACCGGGAAATTTCTTGAAATGGTTTGCCGGATGATCCGGCCTGACAAGGTATTGGAAATCGGAACTTTTACAGGATACGGAGCGCTGTCGATGGCTGCCGGACTTCCCAAAGGTGCCGAACTGCATACGATCGAAATAAACGATGAGCTGAAACCCTTCTTATCGGGGTGGATCAGCCAGTCGCCCGACCGCGAAAAGATTCATCTGCATATTGGCAATGCCCTGACTATCATACCTGAACTGAATATCATTTTTGATCTGGTTTTTATCGACGGGGAGAAAGATCAGTATGTGGATTATTATGAGGCAGCACTTAGGAAAACCCGCACGGGTGGTTTCCTGATTGCCGATAATACTTTATGGAGCGGCAAGGTTCTTGAAACCGAAATCCCCGAGAGTGATCATTTTACCCGCGGCGTCATGCGCTTTAACGATCATGTTCAGGCGGACACCCGCGTTGAGAACCTGCTCCTCCCGGTTTTCGACGGGATGATGGTGATCCGGAAATTATAATCATTTCATGAATTCATAAAACCGGTAATGGTTCCCGTCCATGCCGATCGATTCATATACTTTCTGGGCATGGTGGTTGGTCAGGTCGACATACAGCCGGATACCGCCGATGGAATCATCGGAATTAACCTTTTCAAGCAACCAGGCATACATTTTCTTGAATATTCCCAGGCGCCTGTATTCAGGAATCACATAAAGTGACTGGATCCACCACACGGTGCGGGCACGCCAGTCCGACCATTCATACGTGATCATGAGGCTACCAACGGTCCGGCCATCCTCTATGGCCACCAGATAAAAACCCTTAGCGGGATGTTCGAACACGGTGCTGACCCCGCGCAGTACCGTTTGCGGATCGAGATTTATTCCTTCCGTTTCCATGGCCATTGCAACCTGGAAATCAGTGATTACCTGAATATCCTTTTTAGCAGCCTGACTGATGATAATCATTACAACCTCCTCCACATCGGTTTGATCCAACTTTTATCGATCAGGCTTTTCCTGATCAGGAAAACTCCCAATATCACAAATACCCCGACGGTGATCACAGAAGCCTCGGGGCCGAATGCACCACCGGTCAGCCACTCAGGTCCGGAGAATTTTGCCGACAGCAGTCCCGCCGGCTCCATTCCCGAAACCGGGGCTCCGTAAATTCCTCCAAGCGTGAAATTCCAGCCGATATGAAGACCGATGGGGATCCAGAGCTGGCGGGTGATCACGTAAAACATTGCGAGGATGACCCCGGCCGTCAAAGCGATTGAAATCGAACTAAAAACCGTGGCATTCGGATTCCAACTATGCATAAAGCCAAAAATCAAAGCGGAGAGGAGGATCGACCACCAGGTACCAAGGGCATCTTCAGCTATCCGGAAGATAATGCCCCGGCTGATTATTTCCTCCACAATGCCGGCTTGTATCGCCATGATGAGCATCGGCCATAAGGAGGAGATATTGGTCAGACCGGTGACATCGTATCCGCCGACCAGCCACATAATGCCCATGATCAGGGAAATGAAGCCGAAGCCAAAGAGCAATCCATAGGCAGTTTGCCGGAGTCCCTTTCGCGGATCGAGTTCGAGAAGATGCCTTCCCTCCACAGTAGCACAGTAAAACCAATATCCCAGCCATGCAAAGCTGCATAACAGGACCATCACCACAATCTTTGACAATAAACTATTCGCAGCTGAGGCTCCTTTCCACGGCAGGGCCGCCAGACTATATCCGAATCCAATGAAGGCCGCCATGAATATCAGGGCTAAAACAAACCGGGTCAGGGGGAACCGAAGGATTTTCATTCCCCGTTCCGGTAAACGTAAGGACAGGCGATGGCTTTCCATTATCTCACAATTACTTTATGAATGCGTACCGGCGGGTCAATTCTCTGCCCCTGAGCCGGGCCATTCCAAATTTCTTCCACCAATGTTCTCCCTTCTATAACTTTCCCAAATGCAGCAAAACCCTGTCCGTCAGGATTTCTCCGTCCGCCAAAATCAAGCTCGGGTTGATTTCCAATACAGATAAAAAATTCAGTGGTGGCGGATCCCGGAGTCGATCTTGCCATGGACACCACACCTTCGAGATGCCTGATCCCGGTTTGTTGAGTGGTTTCATGCACGATCGGCTTCGTTTTCGCCACACTGTCGAGCCCCTGTGTTCCTCCCTGCAGCACTTGTACCTTAACCGGATTGGAATCATTCACCGACCGGAGTGTCCGATAAAAGCTTCCTCCGTCGAGGATATGGTCCTGAACAATTTTCAAAAAATTACCTGCAGTGATGGGTGCCTTATCTAAATAGATTTCGATGGCAATATTCCCTTTGGGTGTCTGGATCTCTACGATCGGGTTCTTTTTCTGGCATGAAACCGTGGCGATTAAGACCAGGATCAGGATTCCGAAACCCATGCAAATTCTTCTATTCATCTTGAAGTTGTTAAACAGGTGAATCAAAAATATAAAAATGGAGAAAAGTTTTTCCGAATTCTCATCTTTACGGCATGAAACAGCTGATTATTCTCGCGATACTCGCATTGTTCCGCATGACCAGCACATCCGCCCAGGACAGCAGGCCGGTTACTGCCGAAGAATTAAAAGCATGGTGTTATTATCTTGCCGGCGATGAAATGAAAGGCAGGAAGAACGGCTCACCCGAAATGGTTAAGGCGGCTGACTATATTGCCACTGCCTTCATGGAAGCCGGATTGAGCCCGTATTCGACTGAAACAGGCTATTTTCAGGAGTATGACATCAAAGGAAGGGTCCCTTCCGATA
>Ga0172379_10006583_pt1 | contig 15447 bp, 17 predicted proteins | sample GrowelOW334metaG_FD_119756 | JGI IMG/M metagenome (GOLD analysis project Ga0172379, IMG submission 119756) | Groundwater microbial communities from an aquifer near a municipal landfill in Southern Ontario, Canada - Groundwater well OW334 metaG | ecosystem: Environmental > Aquatic > Deep...
AGAGTTTCAAGTGAGGCTTTTGAGAGCTCTTTTCCAATTTCTTCTTTGCGTATTGATTCGATAAGTGAGCTTAGTTCGCTAGTTATTCCAAGGACGACAGAATCATCTTTACGGACAAGGACGAGCCCACGGCCAGAGAGTGATTGTCCTAACTTTTTTAAAGCTTCTTCAATCTCCTCGGTCGATACGCTTAAAAGCTCAGCCAATTTTTTAATTTGGACATCTTCGCCTTTATAAAAAAGTAAACCTTCAATTTTTGCTTCTAATTCCATCCCATACAAAGTTGTTCTGATTACAGAACGAACATTAATTAACTAATAAAATCTAAACTAATTATATTCTTAACATATTTATTATCTCCCGTAAAACAAGAATGACTTTGTACGGGACAAGTATTTATTCTACCAGCTGTTTGTTCATCTCAATATCTCCAAATGAGGTATTCTGTATAACATCGATAATTCCCTCTCTGACCAATTCTAACATAGCCAAGAAGGAAACAATAACGTGCACTTTAGCTTCTTCTTGGTTCTCGGCCCCATGACTCTTGGAGAAGTCTTTAAATGACAAATTTAATGCATTTTGGATTCGGTCAGTCAAACTATTAATAATTTGATCTAGGTTAATTATTTTCTTTACCTCTATCTCAGGTAGTGGAGCTGATTTTTTCGGAATATGAAGAAGAACACCCTCGATAGATTGAAGGACGTTGGTAGAAGTAATTAGCGGATCAGGAGAAAATAATGGCTCACTCCAAATACGCTCATTTGGCATAAAAATTATTTTAGTACCAAATTGATTATTAATTTCTATACTTGCTTCTTTTATTATTTTATATAATCGTAGACGATTTTCTAAGTCAAAAATTTTCTCTTCTTCATCTTCAGTTAGGGCCAAGTTCGGCAGTAATGATTTTGATTTTATTAATATAAGAGTTGCCGCAATCAAAAGAAAATAAGAAACATCAGCAATATGCTTATTGGTATCTACTCCGGAAAGGGATTTAACGTAAGCGATATAATCATTCGTCACATCTGCAAGAGATATTTCATTAACAAATAACTTTTTCTGCTCAATCAAAGAAAGCAGGAGCTCAAGTGGCCCCTCAAAACTCCCCTGTTTGATTTTGTAATCTGAAATAATTTCTGTCATATTATTCTCTTATTTTCTTTGCTATATTTGCTAACCATACATCATCAGCTCTTTTGTAATCATGCGATGAAATGTATCCCTCATATTTATCAAAAAATTTATCAATATTGGAATGCACAGGAACCCAATCTTTGGAAGCTGTTCCATGCATAGGAAAAAGTTTCGCATGGACATGATTCACTCCAAAACCTTCGAAGATCATTCCGGTTCGGCCAACATTTTCTAACTTTGAATCAATTAACTTCCCTACTTTCTTAGCAGCCAAAACAAGCGAAGATAATACTTCATCGGGCAAATCAAAGGCGTAACTCTCATAATGCTTTTTGGTGACGACTACGGTAAAACCAGGAGTATTAGGAAAAATAGTGAGAAAAGCTAAATGCTCATCACTTTCCCAGATTTTATTACAAGGTATTTCTCCTTTTACAATTTTGCAAAAAATACAATCATCCATAATTACTTTTCTTTTTTCTTAATTTCAATCCCAAGTTCTTTTAGTTGTTTGTCAGAAACCAGAGATGGTGATTCCATCATAAGATCTTTGCCCTCTCCATTTTTTGGGAAAGCCATAACTTCTCGAATATTTGGTTCATTCTCGAGTATCATCATTAATCTATCGAACCCCCAAGCGATTCCACCATGAGGAGGAGTCCCCGAACGAAAAGCTTCGAGCATATAGAATAAATTCTTTTCAACTTCTTCTCTTTTTACACCCATAATATCGTATACAGCGAGCAGTGCCTCTGGTTCATGATTTCTTATTGAACCGCCTCCAATCTCATATCCATTTAATGTGATATCGTATTGATTTGTGAGAATATTGGGAATATTTCTTTTGTTTAATAAATCATCATGGAATTGTGGTTGTGCAGCGGAAAATGGATTATGTGTGAAAGTCCATTCACCTTCTGCTTGTGGATTATTGTCATCAGTTGTCTTTTCGAAAAAAGGAAAATCAATTACCCAACAAAAAGCGAGTAGATTGGGGTCATTCTTATCTTTTCGAATATCAGGTCTATCATTACCATATTTTTCAATAGCATCTTTATAAGATATTCTAGGGAAAGGAATTTCTTGGATTTTCTTCTGGGGATATAAATTTTCTACAATTTTGATTAAAAGATTTTCATTTAGAGCCATAATATCTTCACGTTCAACAAAACTCATTTCCATATCAAGCTGAGTAAATTCTGGCTGACGATCTCCACGTAGGTCTTCATCACGCATACATTTTGCCATTTGGAAATATTTCTCCATGCCTGAAGCCATCAAGAGTTGCTTGTATTGTTGAGGGGCTTGAGGAAGAGCATAAAACTTGCCCGGATCTAATCGAGAAGGCACGATAAAGTCTCTAGCTCCTTCTGCTGTCGATTTTGATAGAATTGGAGTTTCAATTTCAGTGAAATTTTCTTTATCTAAATGATCTCGTATAAATTTTACAACCTTGTGGCGGTGACGAATATTTTTCTGCATTCGATCTCGACGTAAATCAAGATATCTGTATTTTAAGCGATGCTCTTCGCTAATTTCGAGTCCATCAGTAGATAAATCGACTAATGAAGTTTCGGCTTTGTTTAGTATAGCTATCTCAAGAATTTCAAGTTCTAAATCGCCATTTAGAGTATCTGCTTTTTTGTTTCTTTCTGGGCGTTCATTTACCTTCCCTTTTACCTTGACGACGAATTCATTGCGCAAAGTCTTACCAACCTCAAGTGTTTCAGTATAATTTGGTAAAATAACTCCCTGCACCTTCCCTGTCATATCACGAAAATCCAAGAAAATCATTTTCCCTTGATCGCGACGAACATCAACCCAGCCAGCGATCATAACCTCTTGGCCGATAAACTTATTTAATTCTTTAATATATATACGATCTTTCATAAATATTAGTCGAAGTTACAATTCTAAGTTTAATAATTATACCACTATTGAAACAAAAAATCGCCTCTTCAAACTTATCAAATTGATAAATTTGCAGGGGCGATTTTTAGTTCGCGGTGCCACCCTACTTTTCGACTCCATTTTTACTTTATCGCAAGTCTGCGGAGAGGTCTACTTTGTCTCGCAGTAGCCTTGTGCGAAGGCGGACTTTCGAAACTTTCTTCTCTCACCTCACCAGTGTCAGCTGGATCAAAGGTCTGTTTACATAATATCACTATTAATCAAACTAGTAAATACACTTGTTGAATACCCCGAACTTGGGACGAAGTGGGAACCTTTATGAATAATGTAAAACAAAAAGCCACTCACAAGAATGACTTTTTGTCATCTCAATGAATGGCCTTTACAGTTTAAAATCTTTCTTTATGCTCCCGACAGGAATAGTGAATTTGTACTTATCATGCCAAGTGCTTACATCAAATACTAGCCAATGAGACAAGGAGTGATTATTCATCTTCCTCGCACTTACCTTTAAGGTTCCTGTATTTACTAAAGTACTATCTTCACTGATAAGGACATTCGTACTTACTTCAACCTTTTGAGGTATATATCCTTCATCGGTTTTTTCATACCAAATGTAATATTGAGTCGATTCAATATACCCTGTTCCGAGAATAAAACTACCTTCAATTCCTGATGCGTCTTTTAGCGACGCTAAACTTGTAGTAGTCTCTTCCCAGTGTTTGGGCATGTACAAACCGATAATTACGGCCAACAAACATCCGGCCAAGAACATGAACCCTGTAACTATTAGGTGAAGAAAAAACGAACCTAAATAGCTAAAAAAACCATAGGCATTATCGTAAATACTATCGATAAAGCCCGCAATAAAGGTAATTATTGCAAATACGATTCCTATTAACATAGCTTTTGTTTTTAATGAATAATTAGATTGATTTTCCAAACTTCCAAATAGAAACTTGGAAAATCAATCAAATTTTCACAAGGTGTATCAAAGAACTATACTATTTTAGAGTATAGCATATTATAATCTATTTGTCAACTACTACTTGATTAATGAATTAAATTAGGTAATTTCTCACATGGCCAGCCGAAAATAAATGTCAGCCCGACTAAAATCCAGTAAAATGGAGCAAAAGCAATATATAATATTTTGTCTTTTTTCCACAAAGGTAAATACCACTTTTGGGTAATCATGTAAAGCTTATTTAGAGGTACGTTGACAAGGTTTAAAACTATTAAAAGCAATGCAAATACATATTTCATAAAATTATATTTTTACACCAACTTTATCGCGAATAATATTCATCTTCTCGAAAGCGATAGCTCGCGCTTTCTTGGCTCCATTGTCTAGGATTTCACGAACCTTATCTGGGTCGTTTGCATACATCTCTCTTTTCTCTCTCATTGGTTTAATTAGAGTCAATATTTCTTCAACGAGCATTTCCTTAGATTCTTTATATCCCAATCCACCCTTTTTATAACGTTCTTCTAATTTTTTTATTTCATCTTCACTTAGGAAAAGCTTATGCAATGCAAAAATATTACAAATAGTAGGATCTTTTGGTTCCTCGGGTGTTTTTGAATCCGTGACGATACTCATTACGGCTTTTTTTATTTCTTCATCTGTCCCAAATAGTGGAATTGTATTCTTGTAACTCTTACTCATTTTTCTTCCATCAGTTCCGGGAACAATTGATACTTCTTCCATTATTAACGGTTCAGGGATTATGAATGTTTCTCCAAAGATATTATTAAATTTCTGAGCAGTGTCGCGAGCATATTCTACGTGCTGTTTCTGATCTTGACCGACAGGGACAACATTAGAATCATAAATTAAAATATCAGCCGCCATCAACATGGGGTAATCAAAAAGTCCGACATTCACCTCCTTAGCTTTAATGTGTGCATCTTTATAAGCCGTTGACCTTTCTAAATATGGCATTGTAGTTATACAATTAAAATACCAACAAAGTTCAGTAACTTCAGGGACATCGGATTGCTTAAACAAACAAACTTTCTCTGGATCAAGCCCACAAGCTAGATAATCCAAGGCGACATTTATAATGTTTTTTGATAATTCCTCTCTATTTTGGATTGTTGTTATTGCATGCAAATCAGCAATAAAAATAAAAGAGTCGTATTGACCTCCTAGTTCGACGAATTGCTTTATTGCCCCAAAATAGTTGCCTATATGCATAATTCCTGATGGTTGTATGCCCGAAAGTAATTTTTTAGCCATATCCTATATAATACCAAAAAATAAATAGTTTTGCACATTTTAATAACAGACTTATCCCAAATATTGATTTTGAGTCTTTAGCCATAGCTGATACAATAGCTCACATGGCAGACAAAAAAAACAATCTAAGAGTTCCCCCTCAAAGTATTGATGCTGAAAAAGCGATACTTGGCTCTATTATGCTTCGCCCAGGAGCAATTCATGAAATCAATGATATTGTGAATGGCGATTCTTTTTATGCGGGAAAACATTCTCAGGTCTACAATATCATGCAGGAACTTTCGAGTCGAGGCGAACCTATCGATATTCTTTCGATGTCTCACAAATTGGAAGAGAAAGGATTACTTGATCAGATTGGCGGAAGTAGTTATCTTAGTGAGCTCACCAATTCCGTTCCAGCATCAACAAATATAAAATACTACGCTGACATTGTTAACAAGAAACATATCTTAAGAAAAATAATTGAAGCCGGAGATCATATCTCTGAACTTGGTTTTCGAGATGAAGTTGATGATGTTTTTGAAATTCTTGATCAAGCTGAAAAGAAAATGATGGGGATAAATAATAATGCAGGTGGCCATTCCTTTACCTCCCTCAAGCAAAGTTTGCCTGAGGCTTGGGACCGCTTAGAGAAGCTTCATGAGAATAAAGGAGAGCTTCGAGGCGTCCCTACTGGGTTCCACGACCTTGATCAATATCTATCTGGGCTTCAAAAGTCCGACCTTGTTATCATCGCCGCTCGACCTTCTATGGGTAAGACGACCCTCGCTCTCGATATCGCTAGACAAGCTGCATTAAAAAATGGAACCCCAACAGTTATATTTTCTTTGGAAATGAGCACCCAGCAATTAGTCGACAGAATGCTCGCGGCAGAATCAAAAGTGAATGCTTGGAATTTGAGAACAGGTAATTTATCGACAGAAGGAGAATTTTCTAAGATTCGTGATTCGCTTGATCGTCTTTCCAAAGCGCCAATTTTCGTCGACGATATGGCTGGTAATTCGATAATCCGTATGCGTTCTATTTGCCGTCGAATACGAGCCGAGCATGGTATCGGTTTAATTGTCGTTGACTATTTACAACTTATGTCCACGTCTAAGAATTACGACAATATGGTTAACCAAGTTACTGAAATTTCCAGATCGCTTAAATCTCTAGCCAAAGAGTTCGATGTCCCCGTTATCGCTCTGTCGCAGCTTTCTCGTGCAGTTGAATCTCGTGGTGGCAGGCCAAGATTATCTGACCTTCGTGACTCAGGTTCTATCGAGCAGGATGCCGACGTGGTTATGTTCATTCACCGAGAAGATAAAGGTAAGGATGAAAGTGAGAGGACAAATATTGCCGAGATTTTGATCGAGAAGCACCGAAATGGTCCGGTTGGGAAAGTGGATCTTTACTTCGATGAGAAGTTCACAACCTTTATGTCTATCGACAAAAAAGGGGGTGATTATAATTTGCAATCAGAGGATATAGGAGGGTTTTAAAATATGGAAAATCCAATAGAAAAATTAGCACAATATTTTAAAGAATTCCCAGGGATTGGAGAGCGCCAATCCAAGCGTTTTGTATATTTTCTGCTTCATAAGAATCCAAATTACGTAAAAGAGCTTGGCGAGAATATTATTTCAATAAAAAATTTAATTCATCAATGCCCTTCTTGTTTTCTTTTCTTTGAAGGTGACAAGGATCAACTTTGTGAAATTTGTGCCAGCCCAAAGACCGACCAGACTTCCCTTTTGATTGTCGAAAAAGATGCTGATTATGAAAATATTAAAAGAAGTAAGAATTATTCTGGAATGTATTTTATCCTCGGTGGATTAGTCCCCGTGGTAACGAAAGAAACTCCGAATTTTGTCCGAATAAAAGAATTAGTAAGTGCAGTTCTAAATAGAGCCAAAAGTCAGAATTTAAAGGAGGTCATAATCGCTCTATCTTTGAATCCTCAAGGAGAACATACTGATATGTATCTGCGTGAGAACCTCTCATCCCTCGAGAAGAAATATGGATTTAAAATTGTATCTCTCGGCCGTGGACTTTCTACCGGCACCGAGCTCGAATACTCCGACGGTGAGACAATCAAGAATGCATTAAGAAATAGACAATAAAAAATCCCACAGTATTGTGGGGTTTTTTATTTGATTGCTGAGATTTTGACTTCAATGAATGGCTGACGATGACCGTTCCTTTTTAGGTACCTACTCTTTTGCTTATATTTAACAACTTTAACAGTTTTACCTTTACCTAACTTTTGGAATAATGATTCTACTTTTGCGCCCGTTATGTATGGGTTACCGATAGTTGTATTTGTACCATCATCCACAAGGAGAACTTTATCAAAGATGATTTTGTCTCCCAATTTGAAATCCCCTTCTATTTTTTCAATTTTTAGAACATCTCCAACAGCTACTTTGTATTGCTTTCCGCCAGTAAAAATAACGGCAAATTCTTTGCTTTCTTCTACTTTCTTTTTTGTTGTCTTTGTTGCAGTAGCCATAATATTAAAATATCCAGAAAACCTCAATTTGTCATATATATCTGGATAAGCCCTATATTACACAAAAGTTGGTAAAAATGCAAGCCCCCACACCCATATTTTTATAGCTGGTTTCAGCGCAGGCTATGCCTGCAATAAAAATATAGGTGTGGGGGCAAGATGTAAAAAAGATATATTTTGTATTACTATAATTACAGAGTATAATACAATTCATGATATCAAAATATAACCATGAGGGACTTACTTGGATCGACTTGGAATCTCCTAGCGAGGAAGAACTCACTTATATAATGGAAGAATGTTACATTCCTTCGATTATTGAAGAAGAAATAAGAGCAAAGACCGAGGAGACAAAAACCAAGCTATATTCTGATTTTATTTTCACTTCTCTATACTTTTCTCAAACTATTTATGAAGAAAACAGAACTTCCAATAACAAAATAATTTTTGTCGCCTGCGATAATTATGTTTTGACTATTCACGATAAATCAATTCTTGCTCTAAGTGAATTTCTGAAAAATGTGGAGCTAGATTCATCTATTAAAGATAAACTTGAAATACGAAACAATAAAATGCTTCTCGCTTGCCTTCTAAAAAATCTTTATGTAAATACTCAGGAACAATTGGTGGTTAGTAACATCCACGCCAGGAATTTGGTTAAGAAGATTTCTCAAAACGAGCACAGGTTTAAAATCTGGCGAACATTTTCGATTATATTATTAGTTGGTATAATGGTATTATTAATTATATGGCTTTAGTAATATTTAATACCCTCTCGAGGGAAAAAGAAGAATTTGTCCCCATAAACCCACACGAAGTCGGGATGTATACTTGCGGCCCAACGGTCTATAATTATGCTCATCTTGGTAATATGCGCACCTATCTCTTTGAAGATATTTTAAAAAGAGTCCTTACCTATAATGGCTTTGATGTGAAGCACATCATGAATATCACCGATGTTGGGCATCTGACTGGTGATCGCGATATGGGTGAAGATAAAATAGAAAAAGAATCAAAGAAAGAAAACAAAACCGCCCGGGAGATAGCCGAATTTTATACTAAAGCCTTCGAAGAGGATTTGAATAATTTAAATATATTATTCCCTAGTGTATTCTGCAAAGCCACTGACAATATAAAAGAACAAATTGAAATGATTGAAAAGCTTGAGCAAAAAGGTTTTACATATAAGACGAGTGATGGAATTTATTTTGATACTAGCAAGGTCATTGATTATACAAAGCTTTCTCACCAAAAAATAGAATCCTTAAAAGAAGGTGCTCGAATAGAAATAAATAATGAAAAGAAAAATGCTACAGATTTTGCATTATGGAAATTTTCTCCAGTTGGTTCAAAAAGACAGATGGAGTGGGAAAGTCCTTGGGGTGTCGGTTTCCCTGGTTGGCACATAGAATGCTCAGCAATGAGTGTGAAATATCTGGGAGAACAGTTTGATATTCATTGTGGCGGAGTGGACTTTGTGAACCTTCATCATACAAATGAGCTAGCTCAAACAGAAAGTGCGACTGGTAAAGTTCCTTGGGTTCGGTATTGGCTACACGGAGAATTCCTTAATCTAAAAGATGGAGAGAAGATGGCCAAGAGTACCGGAAACTTCCTAACCCTTCGCAGTGAATTCTTGGATAAAAATATAAGCCCACTTGTTTATAGGTATGCGACTCTTTCAGTTCATTATCGAAAACAAATGGAGTGGAGCGAAGATATGATAATTTCAGCCACGAATAGTTACAATAGTTTAATTTATAAAATAAAAGAACTGGGCGACAAAATAGGAGAAATAAATGAAGATTTTAAAAATAAATTCTTAACAGAGATAAATGATGATCTCAATATGCCGAAAGCTCTAGCTGTAATATCAGAAGTATTCAAATCAGATATAAGTGATGAAGATAAGCTGGCCACAATCCTCGATTTCGACAAAGTATTAGGGCTAGGTCTAGGCAACATAAAAAATGGAATAATTCCTGAGGAAATAAATAACTTGGTCAGAGAACGTGAAAAAGCTCGACAAGAAAAAGATTGGGCAAAAAGCGACGAGCTCCGCGACAAAATATCTTCTCTTGGTTACGAAGTCAAAGACACTGACTCCGGCTCAAAAATCTCTAAAATCTAAAAGCATTTCTAAAAATCCTTTATTTATAAGCATCAAAATTTCCCATAGGTCAAACCTATGGGAAATTTTAGATTTGTAATCAGTAATTGGTAATTGGTAATTACCCTATTTCACTTCATCAAGTTCTACAGAGAATGTTGAACCTTTGCCTACTCCCTCAGATTCGGCCCAAACACGGCCATTGTGAGCCTTGGCGAGCTCTCTGACGAGATATAACCCTAGCCCTGATCCAGCAGCGTTCAACTTCCCTCCTTCTCCTCGAGTAAATTTATCGAACAATGTCTCTTCTTTACCTTTTTCTATGCCCACACCTGTATCTTTAATAGTCAGAATAATTTTCCCATCTTTAGAATTCATGCCGACTTCAATTTGTCCTTCCTTCGTATACTTCATAGAATTATCAATAAGGTTCACAACAATTTGTCTTAACTTGTCTTTATCACCATTTACAAAATAGTGATTATCACTAGAAATATTACTAATTAATTTCAACCCTTTACTCTCAGCATTAATTGAAAGCTCTTTGGCAACACTTGCAGCAGTTTCCCCAAAATCAAATCGTTCCATATTATATTTCATTCCTCCGGCTTCGATCTTTGTGACATTGAGTAAGTCCTCTACAACTATCGTCAAATTATTACTGGATTCCATCACCCTTTTGACCGTCTCTTTAGCTTCTGGATTCATCTCTCCATAATCACCCTCAAGTAGCATCGAAGTATATCCTTTAATAGCTGTGAGCGGACTTCGAAGTTGATGTGACGCGAGTGAGACGAATTCCGTTTTTAATTTATCTAAATCCTTCAACTTATCATTAGCATTTTCAAGTTTGAAATTAGATTCCTCGAGCCTTAACCTTAAACTCTCTAATCGTTCCCTTTGCTCAACTTCTTTCTTAACGGATTTAATAAGATAAGGACCTAAAATAAGAATACCAATAAAAGTAATTCCATTTAAAATATAGTTTATCGGTGTTTTAATAAATAAGAATTGTGATCCAATTAAAATTATAAGTCCCCAAATTAGAACCTGAGTTGCAATAAGTTTAATATTAAAGGCCTGATATTTAACAACAATATAAGCTAAGAATCCCATAAAAACAGGCATTCCAAAATAACCAAGTTGCGAAGTAACCCAATCATCAGTAAAACTCCCTATAATGTTACCAGATGAGAATGTTATTAAAAATAAAAATATTCCAATCCCAAAATATAAAATCTTTTTTCTCTCTACTTTTTGCGATTTTTTGTATTTATTTAAAACTAGTAATAAAATTACAATAGAATATAGTATTTCAACCGCATAAGAATAATATAAAGCAATTGGTCCTTCTATCGCAGTACAATCTAAAAGATTAATTCCAATTAAATTAAATTTTGTTGAGAGTAAAATTATAATTGGTAATATAGGTATAACTGATAAAAACACTTTATTAAAACTTAATCTTTTTTCATATAAAAAACTATAAGTAAAATGAACACCGATCAAATAAATAAGTGTTTCAACTAAAATTGTTATTGACCAGAAAAACATAACTTCACTTGGGTTATTTGTTGCAAAAAGAATCAATGCGAGGAATCCCCAAATAAAAAATAAAAGTGATAAATATATTAAGTTACGAATTGAAAAATTTGATTTATTTTTTAAAAATAATAAAACGCTAAAAAGAATTGAGGCAATCATGCCAGGCAATAATGCGTAATACAATATTGATGGCACACTGCTTGAAAAAAATAAATATTTAGCTGACTCCCAAGGGCAAAGTAATTCCATGTTATTTTTTGTTTAATTTTTTAATTTTTTCTAATATATATGGTTGAAAATAATTTTTATATTTTTTTTGCAAATTGATTAATTTCCAGTCATTTCCTGTGATAAATGAACGACAATTATTTGAATCACAATTACATTTGAAATTAAACATATTTGTTGTCATACAAGTTGCATAATCAATTGTAACCTCTTCTCCCTTTTTAATATTTTTAATAGCAACTAGTGTTATTGAATCTTTAAACCCTGTATTGGGGTCACAGCTATGATTATAATGCTCACCAACAGAAACTTCGCCTTTCTTTACTGGTCCATAAAAAAAATTATTGTGAATTTGATAACAATATTCTTGTAATTGTTTAGGAATTTCTTTAATTTTTTTAATTGGAATTATATATCCCCCAAAAATTGTTAGAATCTCCCCCTTATTTATTTGAGCCTTTGAAAAAACTCCAAACCCTCTATCGAGGCCTTCATTACGACCAATATAATTTCTTACATGGACTACGTGTAATTTTTTGTTTTCCCAATTTAATTCTAATTTTTTATTTTTCATAACTAAAATATAAAGAAAATTAGCTCTTTAATAAGCGTAATACCACCAGCAAACATCAATATCCAATAACCATTTCCGATGACAGAACTAGACATAAAAATTATCCAATCTCTTTTTTTAAGTCCATTATATTCATAAGCACCATTACGCATGTATGTAGTAACGATAAATGCATTAAGAAAAAATGACAAAATTAAAACGGTTAAAACTGAACCTTTATTATGAACAAATCGAAATATTTTTCCAATAAATCCTTTTTTATCATTTAATTCTTTAATCGTTTCAAGAGCTAACCAATCTCTTTTAAACCAATCATAGAATTTTAAGGTTAAAAAATCAATAAGCATTGATACAAATAGAGCAACAAGACCACCCTTTAGGTAGCCAAAGTATAATAGAAGTCCAGTTATAATAATATAATCATAAACCCAGGTAAAAACATAATATGACCCTATTCCAATTCCCCAAAGCTTTAGTCTTTTAAACCATTTTTTCTTCAAATCTATAGATAGATCATTCATTGGGGGTAATTGATTCATAAATTATTAAATGGTTTCTATAACTTCAGAATCAATAGGGGTAATTTCGTAATTCTTAAAAATAAAAGATTTATAAAAAGTAAAAAATATTGACACTAGGGTGATAATGATTAAAACACCAAACAGAATTTTTATCTTTTTATCCATATGTTTATTATACCATAAATACCTTTAATTATACATTTTTTAATTGAAATATATAATCTTTTTGCCACTTATATCTAAGTAACAACAAATTATTTTAAACTTGATAATTCCCTTGCTCGATTATAAGCTTTTTTAATTGCGCCTGCCCAAATTTTATCCATTTTTGAATCTTCAAATACCCTGATTGCACTTTCGGTTGTTCCTCCTTTCGAGGCTATGCTTTTTATTAACTCAGAAAAATTTGTTTTTTCATCAACTAAAGCCAAACTTCCTTTAACTGTTTCTAGTACAATTTTTCTAGCTTCATTTTCTTTTAAACCAACAGAACATGCTGCATTAATAAAACAATCTATCATATAGTAGACATAAGCTGGACCACTTCCGCTTACGGATGTAATCATATCTATCTCATTTTCAGAAGTAAAAGAAAAAGTTGTTCCCATTTCGGAAAATAAATTATTTGCAAATATTTTCTCTTCTGTAGAAACCGTACCATTTACATAATACCCAACTACCCCTTTTTTTATTTTTGCCAACATGTTTGGCATTGCTCTAACCACTTTTTTAACCTTTAATACTTTCGTCAGCTCATTCACGGAAATACCCGCCATTATAGAAATGATGAGTGAATCTTTTTTAGAATTTATTGATATACCCCTAAAATCTTGTGGTTTAACTGCAATTATATAAACATCGCATAAAGATGAATCATTAATATTGCTAGAAAATACAATATTTTTGGGTAATCTTTTGGGTATTTTTTTGATATTAATTAAATTTGGGTCAATTACAACCAATTTCTCAAATGATTTCATTTTACACAATATTTCAAAAATAATACTTCCCATTACCCCACAACCAATTAAAGCAATTTTATTTCTTTTCATATATTTATTATAATACTAGAAAATTAAATAAAAACAACCTGGTCTATTAAATAGACCAGGTTGTAGCTTTTTAAAAAAAATGAATCACCTTTTTGTTCAATTAATTGGTTCAAATAACCATACCCTCCGGATGTAGAAAAACTCTGTCCACCCAAAATGTTTTCACATCAACTGGACCGAGATTAAACGGCAAGGGAATTTGCTCGATGTTTCTACCAGTAGAAACCAAATGAGAAACTATGTGCGCAGAGAAAGGAGCATGCATTAATCCATGGCCACTAAATCCAGCACAATGAATCAGATTTGGAATCTTGGGGTCAAATCCAATAAGAGGATTATGGTCGGGCGTGTCCTCATAAAGACCAGAAATCACAGAATAGATTGTTCCCATGTGTTGAATGTCAGGAATATAAGCCGTAAGTGTTTTCCTTAATGCCCAGCCATAATCAGTAAAATTGTCTTTACCAAAACCGGGCTCGATGTGATCCTGATTTTCAAAAGATGGCTCAATAGGTCTAGTAAATTGCACCCACCCAGACATAATTCTCCCACTACCTTTGCTTTCCGGACGGCAATAACAACCTTCAGGCATTATAACCATCGGTAATTTATCAAGGTCTTCTTCTGTCATTATCTGGTCTTTCCCTTTCGGATTACCGTTGAAACCCTTGATAAAGTACAGATACCTTTTGAGAGCATTAATGTTGAGCTGTTGCCCACCAAACAAAGTGGATACTTTTGGAGCCCACACACCGGCAGTATTAATGAAAATATCAGCATCAAAAATTTTGCCAGACTTTGTTCTTACACTCACAGGAAGATCATTTGAAGTAATGACTTCAACAACTTCGTCTTTAATAACAATAGTACCGCCGATATTCCTCAGCGATTCCGTTGCATCAAGATAAACCTTCTCTGGAGACAAAAAACCATCAGTGGGACACCAGGTAGCAGCCAAGACACCAGTAGTTTCAATGTAAGGGAAACGCAGGCCTATTTCTGTCGGATCGAGAATCTCAACCTCCTGAAGACCGGCCTCCTTCTGTTTTTTCACAAGCTCTTTTAAGGAATCGAGATCTGTCTTTGTCCATCCATGAAGCCATAAATATCCGCTGTGGACTATCGGGCTTGTAGGTGCTCCAGTAATTTGATCCCAATTGTCATAATAGCGATTAGCAAAAATCATTCCTTTAACAGTGCTTTCGTTTCCAAACTGTTGGCGAATGCATGCAGCAGAACGACTGCTTGAGCCATTGCCTATTTGGCCGGCCTCAATTAAAGTAACATCATGCCCAGCGCGAGCAAGCTCAAGCGCCGACAATGAACCGGTGGCACCGCCACCAATAACGACGATTTTTTTCTTTGCCCCGAAGGGCGGCAGAAAGATACCCTCCTTTTTCATTTTAACCCCCTTTTTAGATAAATTATTATTTAATTTTCAAATAGAATGTCATTTTCGTCACAACAACAAAATCTCTAACAGTTAAAACAGTGACAATAATAACTGGAGATTTACCTTTGAAGCAGAACACCTGTAAAATAGAAATATGAGCAATTACCTGCATTTGTGTTTCGTCGAACGAAAAAAGATTGAGAGATTACTAAGAAAAAAGAAAAGCATTCGAGC
>Ga0172379_10006584_pt1 | contig 15445 bp, 17 predicted proteins | sample GrowelOW334metaG_FD_119756 | JGI IMG/M metagenome (GOLD analysis project Ga0172379, IMG submission 119756) | Groundwater microbial communities from an aquifer near a municipal landfill in Southern Ontario, Canada - Groundwater well OW334 metaG | ecosystem: Environmental > Aquatic > Deep...
AGAAAAAAATCTAAATGGTGTCGCCCTATGAACTAATGGTACTAGTGTTTCTAAAATAACTGTCGAATGAATAAGTAATATATCAGTCGATCAAACCGATATTCTATGAAAAGATACCTTAGAGCAATGACAGAACTTTTTTAGCCAGCTTGTTATGCTTTTATTGACGATTTTCCTTATGCGACGATTTGTCAAACTTTCACTCACTATAGGAGGATGAACTATCGGGAAAACCATGGAAGGACTCTTCAAACACGCAGAAGATATAGCCAAATCAGCACCTGTTCTTCCGTTCAAATGAAGCCGTGCATCTTTCAACTCTATTGAATGATTTACAGAACAACAAACAACAAACTTAGCAAGAGGCTTTGGTATGGATACTAAAGGAAATTTTGACGAAGCAGAACAAAGATTTGACCAACGTATCAGTGATATGATGTGAATTAAATCATCTTGGGGAACAAAAGACGCTAATGATCTCGAACAGGTTATAACATCACGTGGTGATTTTATGGGAGAATCAATAAAAATAGCAGGGAACAAAAATGAATGATTGTCCATCAATAATAATAGTTATCGATGACCTGTATTTAAAAAATGGTTAGCTACTGAACAATGAAATAATATGTTAAAAAAACAAATAGTATGAGCAAACCGAAATGGATCATTTGAAAAAACTTTTGATAAGTGATGAGATGATGATCAGATGAAAAAAAATCGTAAAGCACTTCATAAACTTATGTGAGGAGATGCTGCTATATTTGGAACAAATAGATATGATGATAAAAATAAAGCTATTTCATATGAAGAGCTTACAAACAATGTCTACTATAAATCTACTGAATAATAGACCACAATAATATATTTCTCCTTGAAACACGATGAGATAAATTTACATTGAAAGTTGAACTAAAGCGAAATTCAGCTTTAACTAAGAATGGATTTATCTCGTTTTTTTTGTGATGAAAAAACTTATTATTTCTCTGGGTATTATTGGACTTTTGTTCTGATCAACTTTCGCTTATCAGCCTACAAACCAAGATATCGCTCAAATTAAACTCCTCAAAACTCAGCTCGATAGCATTACTACTGGCAATATGAAAAGCAAGCGGGACTTTTACGCTCAGCTCAAAACACTACAGGAACAGTTTAGCAACCACGAACAGCTGCAATATTATTTCGACGAATTGGGTGTCTATCTTATCACACAAGTGAACACGGAGAAAGTGAAGGCTAAAATAGCTTCTAAAGCGACTAAACAGGACTTTGTGAACCAATATAGCGGATGATTTAGTCAGGAGATTACAACTCCCGATAGCTGTACCGGTTGGTACAATACTATGGATACGATAAGTTTTGCGAATAATTTTCCGACTGCGCTGACCATAGCTACGCGATACAGAGAGGTTACTTGTGGCTATTATATGCCTACTAACGGCGACGGTCCTTTTCAGATTGTCAGCAAAGACTATGGAACAGGTCAAATGACGGAAGCCAAATTTCTGCAGACTATTCAAGATTTCATCGACTTTTCCAAAGCAAAACATCTCCAATACAAGACAAAACTCTGAATCTCTCTCACATATACCTGATGGGATATGACGGGACTTGTAAACCACGCAGGACTTTATAATGGATGAATTATTTCATGAAATATAGTCAACCCAAACAATCCTCATTATGTCTATGATGGATATGGTCAAGCATATAGTTGAGCAGTCAGATATTGATTAATTCCTAAATTTTTGAAAGTATTGTGACGAGAATTGCAGAATAGCTATTAAATAATTTTTCTCTCTTGGTTTTTTTCCTCACCCCGCTTTTTGCTTTACAGCGATTTTCCTCACCCCCTTCCCCCTCTCCTTCAGAGAGGGGAGTAAATATTACTGCTCCCTCTCTGAAGGAGAGGGTTGGGGTGAGGGAAAAAAACTATCAACCTGAAGAGCAGTGTGGGGTAACAATTTTACACTCTAAATGTATAAACATGCAACTCGGTGTATATAGACATTACAAATGATCTCTCTGTGAAGTTATTTGTATAGCCAAGCATAGTGAAACACTCGAAGATATAGTCGTCTATAAGCATTACGATTCAGTGAAAGGAGAAAAAAAAATGAGTCTGCGAGTCAGACCGTTGAAAATGTTTCAGGAAAATATTATTGTAGATGGGAAAGAAGTGGCGAGATTTACTTATATAGGAGAGTAGTTTTATCTATTGTATCTAAGGAAATGCAGTATGTCGTTATGACGGTAGGGAAAACACATTCAGGGAAAACCACGTGGGGAGGACAAATCAGAAAGACGATAAAACACTGCTGTTTGATTGATGGCGATATAATTGCTGAATTTCTCAAAACAAATTATCTAGACCTGTATAATACAGATTATGTCAAAGAAAATAATGAATTAACACAAGGATTCCGCCTCAAATGAGTGGTTTTCCAGGGTGTATATAAACATGCTTTGCAAACTACATTGCCGATAATTCTTACCAATGCCAATTCTACCAAAGCCATCAGAAAGCACGCATGAATTAGGGCACACAAAGCAGGAAGAAAAATAATTATGATATATTTTAACCGGCCACAAGAAGTATTATTGCAGCGTATACAGATAAGTAATCGCTCCAAGAAATGCCTAACTAAGTCTAAAGACTTTACTGATTTGTTACTCAATAGACAAAGTAAAATATTTGAAAGTCCAAGTACAAAAGAAGCAGATATATTCTTTGAAATCACAGACGATAGCTCTCGGAAAGAAGTTCAGAAAAAAGTTATTTACCTACTTAGCAAGAAGAAAATATAGAAATATACTTTTAATTATCCAAATAGTATGAAAGATATTCAGCTCACGCATTTATTTTCTGCTTTTGACAAACTTCAATATATTCATGGAGACCAAAAGCTACTTCCTGTCTATGGCGCAGGATGTAAAAAACAGCCAAAATTATTTCTTCTCTTTATGAATCCGACATGAAAAAATGTTTCTTGCGTAAAAGACTGGAAATGAATACGCGCTCCGCGACTAGGGACGAAGAATATATGGAAATTATTACATGCTCTCTGAGTAGTATCGAAAAAAACGTTTGACCATATTCAAAAGCTGAAATCAACGGAACGAACTGAAACATTTTCGCTCGAAGTGTATAAAGAAATAGCGAGTAATAATGTCTATATCAGCAATCTCGCCAAATGTACGCAAAGAGATGCAAGACCGCTCCCCGATAAGGTATTTAAAGAGTACCTTGATTTGATTTACGAAGAAATCGACCATATTCAGCCACAACATATTATCACTTTCGGTAATCAAGTAAGCTCTATTATGTTGAATAAAAAAGTTACCGTTTCTTCGTATGTAAAAAACGATCACGAACTCTTGAAGATAAAAAAGCGCAATTACAAAATTTATCCGACATTTTATCCCGTTGGGCAGGGCATGAGAAATTTGCCTAAAGCAATAGAAAGAATCAAAGACATTATCAATTTATAATTTTTATATTTTCCTATATTCGCAATGGATATGCAACAACTTTTGGAAGCAGCTGACAAAGTGCACAAGTATTTTATTCAAAAAGACATAACCATCGATACAGAGAAACATTCTCTTCTTAGTGTGATAAAATTAGCTGAAGAGGTCGGTGAACTTAACGAGCAGATATTATTGCACTATGGACATAGCAGGAAAGAAAAAATGGAAAAATATTCACCGCAAAATCTAGCTGAGGAAATAGCTGATGTTATCTTCACTACAATGCTAGTAGCAAAATCTCTAGATGTGGATATACAAAAAGCACTCAGCAATAAAATGGAAAAAATTTACACTAGATTATGAATACAATAATATTTTTAGTTATTAGTGAATAAAGAGATGGCTAAAACAGCAGATAAGCACATCATCAAAAATCTTGAAAACTTGGGAAATAAAATCACCTTTCAGGGAGTCAAAACACATAATCTCAGAGATATTGATCTTGAACTTCCAAAAAATAAACTGATCGCCATCACGTGAGTTTCCGGTTCTGGTAAGTCATCCCTCGCATTCGACACAATTTACAAAGAAGGGCAATATAGATATATAGAATCGCTTTCAAGTTATTTGAGACAGTTTTTCAATTTGGGAGAAAGACCAGAAATCGACCATTGCAGCTGACTCTCCCCTGCTATTGCGATTGAGCAGAATAAAAAATGAGGTAACTCAAGAAGCTCGGTCGGAACATTGATGGAGATTGATGATTACTTGAGATTGCTGTATGCAAAGCTTGGTGATAGCTATTGTTACAACTGTGGAAAAGAAATCAAACCACAGACAATCGAACAGATCATGAATGAAATCCAAACCAGTTATATGAATCAGAAAATATATCTTTTACAAGAGTCAGGAAAGTTTGAAAAAAAAGAAGACCTTACGGATTTTGTAAAAAAAAATAGGAATAAAGTGGAAAAGTGAAAATGATTTACTCGTTACCTGCTTGTTGCTGATAGATCTGAAAAACGCCTGAAAAATCTGAAAGAAACATCAGCATCCCAAAGCTGAAAAACACCTAAAGAATCCGATACAATCATTCAAAAACAGACTAAGAATCATGTGTCAGATTCATCAGATAATTTGCCAGATTTGTGACCATTAGAGCCTATAGAATATTTTTATCTCGAAACACCGAATGTGCCAGCTGAATATTTTCCGCTCAACGCCTATGGTATCTATGATCGTGTCACCGTAGAAGAAGAAAAATTGGGAAGATTGAAAGAAGATATCATCAAAATACTATGAGAGTTTAAGAAGTTTGGAATATACACTACAGAGTCTATAAAGCCCGTAAAGTCAAAAGTCAAAAGTCAAAAATCAGACCTTATAGACTTTGGACTTGATAGACCTTCGGCTATTGAGCGGTTTACCGACAAGATGTATTGTCCTGATTGCAACATCACCTATCCTGAATTCACTCCGCAGCATTTTTCTCCGAATAGACAGGAATGAGCGTGCAGCACCTGTCATGGTATCGGCGAGATTTTGCAGATAGATTTTGATAAAATGCTCGATCCTATGAGTCCGTATATGAAAGCAATTTTGCCACGAAGAGATTCTAATCTCGGTCAGTCACTGCTTTTGAAGTTATCACAAAAATATAGTATCGATCCTGACAAACTTTGGAAAGATCTGCCGGAACGGTTTCAGCATGTCGTACTCTTTGGAGATGACGAATTATTGAGAGTGAATTATGGAGGAAAGTTTATCAGCATGACGTATAAAGGCATTGAAGAGATTATTAAAGACCAATATGCAAAGGGGCTTTTGACGGTTGATTTCCAAGCGATGCTCGATATGAAAGATTGTAACGAATGTCATGGAACAAAGCTAAAAAAAGAAAGTCTAAACGTTTTTTTGACGATACATGATACAAGACACAAGATACAAGAATCGAATAATAATCTAGCATCATGGATCATGAATCATGCATCTAAATTCAATATCGCTGATCTACAAAGAATGCCGCTTAATGACTTAATTACTTTCGTCGATTTGTATAAAGAACATGCAAACAAAGATCAAACATTGCTCCAAAGGATTATCAATCCACTCAATGACAGAGCAAAAACTATTCAAGAGTTGGGGCTTGGATACCTGAGTCTCTATAGATGAATAGATACACTTTCCGGATGAGAAATTCAAAGATTAAGACTGGCAAAACAACTAGGAAACAAACTGACGGGAATTATTTACGTGCTTGATGAACCGACGATTGGACTCGATGACAAGGAGATTCACAGAGCAATCAAAGCTATAAAAAATTTGAGAGAAATGGGAAATACTATTATCGTTGTAGAACATAACGAAGAATTTATCAAGGCATCTGATCGAATCGTAGAGATATGACCGGGCGCAGGAGACTTTGGTGGCAATCTCATGTTTAATGGCACCTATGATGACTTTTTGAAGTCTAATACACTGACTGCGCAGTATATTCTCGGCAAGAAAAAGGTGTCGATAGATTTTGAACATACGCCTAGCAATAATATCGTGAAGATAAAAAAAGCGTCGAAATTCAATCTTCAAGGTGTTGATGTCCAGATTAGATTATGAACATTTACCATCATCACCTGACCTTCAGGAGCGGGAAAAACTACGTTGATGTATACGACTTTGTTTAAGTTTTTGAATGATAAGCAAAAATTTATACAGAGTTTCATCAGGTTGGAACTATTGAAACAATGATGGAATCGACAAGACATTCTCGCTGCTCCCGTTATGAATAAAGAAAAATACGAACACTATGAGAGTTTAGCACTGCAAGAGTTTCATAAGGACTTAGCTGTGGAAACTATCATCGGTCACGAAGAGATCAAAAATACTATTTATGTCGATCAGACCAGCATCGGGAAAACTCCAAGGTCATGTCCTGCTACCTTCATTGGCACGTTTGATCATATTAGGCAGTTGTATGCGTGAACGACGGACAGTAAATACCTTGGGTTTAATGCGAGCTATTTCAGCTTCAACTCGAACAAATGAGCATGTCCTGCCTGTGATGGATATGGCTATAAAAAAGTGGAATTGCAATTTCTGCCCGATACGTATATTCCGTGCGAACTCTGTCAGTGAAAAAGATATAAGACAGAAATTTTAGCGATCAAACGAAGAGGCAAAACTATCTCTGAGGTGCTTAGTATGTATATTAGCGATGCTTTGGAATTCTTTTCTGAGATCGATCATGTCCGTGAAGATTTACAGCTTATGGTCGATATTGGACTTGGCTACTTGAGAATGGGGCAGCCAGCGCATATGCTTTCCTGAGGAGAAAGTCAAAGATTGAAGTTGGTGAAACATTTATTAAAATCATATAAAGGGCACACTATGTACTTTTTGGATGAGCCGACGGTCGGGTTACATTCTGAGGACATAGTTAAATTATTGAAAGTAATCAAGGAATTTTTGAATAAAGGTGATACGATTTTGATGATTGAACATGACAAGAATATTTTGAAATTCGCAGATGAAATTATCAGATTGGAAGAGGGAAAGGTAGTGAAGTAATTTTTAAAATTTATACCTATGATGACCCAAGAAGAAAAATGTTATGGCACAATTCCGTTTATTATCATTGATGGGAAGATTAATTTTTTAATTGTTAAACATAACCGATGACATTGGTGATTCCCCAAATGACATCTGGAAATATGAGAAAGTGAAGAACAGACAGCAAAAAGAGAAACAAAGGAAGAAATTTGAATTGAAAATATTAAGATTTTAAAAGATCATAAATTTACTGATATTTACAATGTTTTCGTTGATGGAAAGAAAAAAGAAAAAACCGTAACTTTATTTCTTTGAGAAATTAGTGTTGAAAGTTTATCAAAAATTGATTTATCAATCTCTGGTGGTGAAACAGTTGATTTCTCTGTAGGTGATTATAAAAGGATATCTAATCTTCTAACTTTTGATTCTTCAAAAGAAATTTTAAAAAAGGCATGGAAGATATTATCTTATAGAGTATGATAAGAATATTTTGAAATTCGCAGATGAGATTATCAGATTGGAAGAGGGAAAAATAATTAATAATGAATAATTCATAATTGATAATGCAGGAGTTTTTTTGGATGAATAATTTACCTCGCAAGGCGGAGAAGGAGAGGGTTGGGGTGAGGGAGACTTACTATAAGTGGGGGGTGAGGAAAAATCAACCACTAAAAAAAATCTCACCCAGATATGAGCAAGATTTGTTCAATCCCGCTTTATTTTTAATTGTGGCAAATTCGCCATAATTAAAATTTAGAGTGTTGCATATTCTGCTTGAGAATTACTTTCTTTAAAGTCCTTGATGGCAGCGGATATATCTTTCTCACTAGCTTTTGCGACAGCTTCCATCTGCGACAACGTTTTTTCCGGTCAACATGTTTTTAAACTCAGAAGTATTTCTTCAGTTCTTGCGCCTAATTTCTCTTGCATCGCTTTTGCAAATTCTAGATCTGATGTGGATATTTCTTTGCTGTGTACCATATGAGTATGAAGTGATAAGATAAAATCGATATTCTAATATAGAGCTTTTTATGTAAAATTTTTCTACGCTACTATTGGTTCTTTGCTAAGAGCATCTTGAAGTTTTTGTAAAAAGTATTTTGTTGTCAATCCTAATGGCTCACACGCTTTTTCTAACTTATCTAACATCTCTAACAACTTATTATGGTAGTCAATCGGATATAGACCCAAAATCCACTCTCGTTTTCTTTCTTTAATCTCTAACCTTCGTTGCAACCTATGCAACATTTCTTCTGGAGAAATATAATATATATTCGCCATTTTTTTCATATCTTCTAACATAGCAGGAATATGTTTTTGCAGTTTTTCTTCCACTAATTTGTCAACGTCATAAAATGCAGCAGTTTGTTTCTGTATCTCTTCAAGAGTGATTTTTGGAGGCAATTCATATCTTGGATCGTATCCATTTTTTAGTTTTTCCTGTTCATCCTTAATTTCACCTTCAAGCGCATTTTTCTTTACTATATTTCGCATGATTTTATTAGTAAGCTCTTTATTTTGGAACATTGCCAAAAGATTGACTAGTTCAGCTCTTACTTTTTCTACTGGCTTACCAAAATATTTGCTGAGATCCTGAGTTAATTCTTCATTAACATTTTGCAATCTTTGCTCGTATTCTGATTTTTCTTCTTCCATGGGAATATGAGAATAGGATAAAAGTTTTTTTCTAATGTACTAGCAGTCTTTGGCGGCATATATAACTGCTTCCATATTTGAGTTTTTATATTTTTTAAACTCTCATTGCCTTCAGAAACCTACAAAGGAGAATCTATGATCTTCATCTTCTTCCATAGATGCTACTGCTCGATCGGAATACTCGGTAAAATATGCAATAGTCAATAGTTTCCTTTCATCAGATCATTCTAGAGTATCCATGATTGCATCGAACGCACTTTTTTTAGTGGCGATATATTTTCATTCCTGATTCAAGTGTTCGATCAACTCCTGTAAATAAACATAACGTGGATTGTTTTTTTTGAATACAAGTGGAGTTACTGCCTGCTTATCAAATTTAAATCAATGTTTAATGCGTATATTTTCAGGCAGTTCTAATTCTTTTTTATACAGCTCCTTTCATGCCTTGATGAATTGCACAGAATGTGGCATTTCAATGATCTCTTTATTTTTTGTTTTGATTATAAATTGCTTGTAAGCAAATTCAAAATGATCGAATCATTTTGTCCATTGGCGTTTTTTGCTGATTCGTTCTCTTTTTTCAGGAGACAAAGAATCCAAAACTTCTTTTTCTATTTCAGAGAATTTCTGCTCTTCTTTCTGAATTGTTTGATCTTTTCCAAGTTGTTCCTTCTGTTTGAAAAGTCCAATGATCTCTGAGGAAATTTCGTTAACTAGCAAAGCTCTGCTTTCGGAGATTTGGGGAATCATATCTCAAACCTGATCCATTTCATGTATCAAAATTTTGGTTTTTTCTTGTATCTTAAAATCGATTTCTTGGGAGGTAAGTTTTTCTTCTTCCATGAGGATATGAGAATAAGATAAAAGTTTTTTGCTCATGCACTAGCAGTCTTTGGAGAGCAACAAATAGAAATTTTCATCGAAAATTCGTTTCATCCCTATTTATTAGATAGGATACTTTCTTTCAATAACGATGTACAATCTTTTTTTCCCTTATGCTCACAATTCTTGCACTCTCTATCTTCTGTATTATTTTTGCTATATGTCGTGGTACATCATGGCTTTTCATATTTTTTTTCTTTATGATATCCTATTTTTGTATATTTTTCTATCGTCAAAAAATTTTTGCTTTTCGTTTTCTTTTTTTCTTGGTCATCTGATTCTTTTTCTTTTCATATTACCTCGAACGAATCCAGCGCTTTTTTACTTGTTTCAAATGCTTCTTTTATCTCAGCTTTAGCTGTTTTTAAGAATCCTGCTCTTAACTCAGGATCGCTCATATAAAATTCTATTTCATCTGGCGATGATTCTTTTCTGAATTTAGCTATGTCCTGAGCGAGTTGCTCATCTGCCGCTGATAAAATGATTTTTTCTTTTGCCATGGAATACGCAAATAAAATAAAAACGTCTCATTTTATATATATATTCGCTTCGTAAAGTCAATACTTTTGTTTTATAAACAATAGTTTCAATATCTAAGGTGATACCTATTCTTTCCATAATTTGCAAATTTTCTCTACGAAACTATAATTAGACATAAGATACGCTACGCTATGCCTTTTATCCCGCCTTGCGGGACTTCGCTACGCTACGCCTTTTACCTATCACCTTGTTCCTAATGATCAACTCAAGTGACACCATCAACTATAAAAAACACTGATTCGATGGTGAAAAATATATCAGACTCCAAAAAGAAAAAATCCTCGATAGAATAGCCAATTTTGGAGGTTGAAGACTGTATTTGGAGATTGGTGGAAAATTTATGAATGATGCTCATGCAAGCAGAGTCCTCCCGTGATTTGATCCAGAATCGAAGAAGAATATTTTCGCGTCGTTGAAAAATCAGGCAGAAATATTATTTTGTGTAAATGCGAATGACATCTTATCAAACAGGCAACTTAGCAATCAAAATATTGATTATAAAGATTACGTCTACCAAATGATCAGAAATATAGAAAGAAATATCTGACTCAAACCGCATATCGTGATCAATAATATCGACGTCGGCAATATGTTGGACGTTATCCTCGAATTCGAAAAAGATTTTCAAAGAAAACAATATAGAGTACGAGAAAGGTATAAGATTAACTGATATCCGCACAACACGGAAGTAATTCTCAGTGATGATGGATTTGGATATGACGATCATATTCCCTTGACGAAGAATTTGATATTGGTCACAGGAGCCGCTTCTAGCAGCGGAAAAATGTCCACCTGTCTCGGACAAATTTATCTTGACCATCAAATTGAAGTCAAATCTGGATACGCAAAATATGAGACCTTCCCTATCCGGAATATGGCGCTTGAACATCCTGTAAACTTAGCGTATGAAGCCGCAACGGTGGATATCGGCGATTATAACATGATGGATATGTATCACAAGAAAGCGTACGGACAAGATGCAGTGAATTATAATAGAGACATAGAAGCATTTGAAATCGTTATGAATATCGCAAAAAAAATCGTCAACCACAAAAACTATATGGTCAAATATCAATCCCCTACCGACATGGGAATCAACTGCGCAGGGATGGCTATTACCAGTGATGAAATAGTTAGCCTCGCTTCTTTAGCTGAAATCGAAAGAAGAAAATGATGGTATCAAGAACAAGTTGATAGATGAGAAGGCAAGGGAGAACGAGTAAACAAGTGTGATGAATTATATACAAAAGCGAAGAAATATTGTGAAGATAAAAAATACGATGTGGGGATGAAGTTATAGTTAACCACGTCCTTTAGGGCGTGGCAAACGCTCACTGCATACATAGACTATCTACAAAAATACCCCGCCATAAATGACGGGGTTGATTTTTTTTATTTTTTTTATTTTATTTTTATTTTTTTTAGCAAACCCCCTCATTCCCCCTTGACAGGGGGACTACATGGAAAATATTTTTTTATATTTCCTTAGCTCCCTCCCTGTCAAGGGTAGGGTCAGGGTGGGTTTGCTTTCTTTATATTTATTTTGTTCTAAAACTATCGACTAAAGACTATCGGCTAAAGGCTAAAGTGGTGCTTGAGAGCTATGAAGTAGTGGATTGTAACAACGGAAAATAAGGCTGATAATATCTGGGGTGGTTATTTTTTCTGCGCCGATTCCCATGCCATTGAGCCCATCGACGATAAGATTTACTCTAGTTTCTAATCCATTTTTTCCTTTGAGGAATTGCCTATATCTTTGAACTACTTTTTCTACACTATCTTTGGCATTGAGGATATCAAGCAATTTCCCCCATCGTGATCTTTGTATTTGTCCTTTATCCTGTTCATCTGTATAATATGGGACTACAATATAAAATTCTTTGTTGTAGATCAATCCTTGCTGCATATCAATATTTTGGAGAAAACTATAATAAGCTTCACCTTGTCATTTAAGCACTGGATTTTCTATGGTGTCTACATTGCCTCTGATGTAATTGAGATAATTGGAAAGATCCAAGAAGGTGTTGCGAACAAGGATTTGAATAGGATATTCCAATCAGTTTAAAAATTTTTTATATTGTTCAAGAACGATTTGCTGCTCATCACCATTTTTGAGATCAAGATTGAGTCCGTTGATCTTGAGGATAGCTCTGAGTCCTCCGTCTTTCATGATAAGTATATCGTTTCTGATTTCAGAGATCGGCAGCATAGTCTCTGTATTGAAGAGATTTTCGTGTTTTCACTTTTGAACTTTGGTTTTGTCTCACTTATTGAAGAACATCCGTTATCACAAAGAGATAAAAATTATGCCGTAACTGTTGTATAAATATCAAAGAAGAAGCTAGCGATAAACCGCGATAATCACATAACTGCAAGCGCTATTCCCACACCGATAAGAATCTTTTTTGCTTTGCCGACACCGTCTTCACCTTTGGAAAAGAAGATGAGATAAAATGCAAAGATAACCATCACGAGTGAAAGAAAACTTACGAGTCCGAGAAGTATATTGAGTATCCGTTTAACGTAGTTTGTCGCTGGGGAATTACCCGTATCGTATGAAGTCCCGCTAAGTCTAAAAAAATCAGTTAATCTTTGGAGTATGCTTGTAGATTGATTGGTGTCAGTTTTGATAAGATCTGTTGCTAGATTAGTTTTAGTCGCATCAGTGGTAGTATCAGTATATTCTTGTCATTGAATATCATAAGGAAACGCCGTATCAGAAAACTGTTGTCCCAAAGATACTGCAGGTATAAACGTTCATAACGCAAAAATTCCTCCTACTATATAGAATATATTTTTATATATGTTTTGTGACACTGTCGTAAAAAATGTTTTCATAGATTTTTTTATGGTTAAATTATTAAAGTAAGCAACCGGAATATCGCACTTATGATAAGCCGACTTGCGCCCACCCCTGCCATAGCTATAGCGGCGAATTTTACTCCAGAGAGTCATTTTTTGTATTGGGCATCATCACCTGCTGCCGTCAGAATCAAGAATCCATGGTAAACCAAATATACAAGCGCAACCAATGCGATCATTCATAATGCATAATTGATGATATTTTTGATGACGGTCATGGTTTTGCTTTGGGCGTTTTGATGACTAGTGATTTTGTCACTTGATGATGCTATTCCTCACAATGCTCAGCTTCAACCAACAATATTGTACGCTCCATCTCTGAGCGGATCGTTGATGTTTTCGGTATTTAGCACTTGTTGATCATTTTCATTAAGAATATAATTTTCTGAACTAGGGACAATCATCTGACCAAAACTCATGGTTAGCATACTCATTACCGTAATAATACTCCCTGCGATAATCTTTTTCATAGATATTCTAATGGACTGAGTAAAAGGGATATGTTTTCCGTTCATTTATCCTTGTTTCTATTGTATTGTTTTTTAGCAATTTTGCAAATTTTGACCTTGAAACACTACTGCTATTATATATATACTTTATGTATATAGGTAAAATAAGTTGACATTTTTACTTAATATTATGGGAATCTATGAAAAAAAATCTTTTTCTTTTGTTCAGCATCTATTTTTTCGTCTTACAACCATTGATTATCTGAGCATTGCGAGGACAAGCAAACTTTTTTCGATTGGCAGCAATCAATCTCATAGCGATTGTTTTGATTGGACTTTTTTCTGCTAGCAGCAGTGAAGAGAGTAAAAAAGAAAACAAGGAACATGAAAATGCCCCTATCAAAGAAGCCAAAGTTTCTTTCCACGATCATCTTCGCGCAGCAGTCAAGGAACGTAAAAAAAAATCAGAATTAATCTTTCCTGCTATTATTAGTTTCATCGCAGCAATCATTATTTTCTTTATATTTCAGCACAATAGCGCGATAGAAGTTATGATCTTATTTTCTTTGATCATTTGATTCATTGTATTCACCGTATTGACAGGTATATTTAAACACCACGTTACTAAAGGATTTTGGTCATTAATAGGAACGAAAATATATATCATCCTCTTGGTATGCAGTCTTGCACTGACGGCATATGGTTACTATCAAGTACATCAGAATTTCAATGCAAGCCTCGGAGACTATATCGCGCAAAATCTCCTTGGTCAAGAGAGAATTCCTACCGATGGATATGTATTTACTGGTGAATGAACGATCTTAGGAAGCGGCTTATGAACTACAACAGGAGTTGAAGAAGTCTCTTCAGATGTTTTCAGCGGGATGACGGCAGATTCGAATATACAAGAAGAAACAGGGACTGTACTATGAACTAGCGGTGAACAACCAGTACCTACCAATGATACCACGACTACTGATGCAGTTGCCACGATAGGCAATCAAAAACTTATGGACGCGGTTATCTATTTATTAAAAAAATATGATATTCCTCTGATCACCAAACACGATCTCTCGTTTACGTATGTCAGCTTCCAAAACCCCTATTACAACGAATGGAGAACTGCCTATACAAATAAGCTCATCGGAAAAAATACCAATCCAAGCAAATATATTGTCTGTGAAAGTTATATCGTCATGAAATGATTATTGGAAAAACGAGATGTATCCTATACTTCCAGCACTGTTTTAGCAAACTTTTGGGCGGAAGCAGTCAGAAGAGATGCATTGAATGGCTGCGTAAAAGGGAAAATAGTTACAGACAAGACCTTGTAAAATTAAATTTTTTGATATAAAGTCATAAAGCATAGCAATAGGCAACTTATTTTTATTAGAGAAATACATAAATGGTGGATAAAGATGTGATCCTTTTTTTAGGACCAAGTGACTCACCGTTGTTGGATTGGCTGAAAAATCAAGGCGAAACAATTATTCAAACTTCTGAAACAATAGAATCGTCTTTTATTGGTAAAAATAATATAACCTTTCTTATAAGCTATGGTTACCGTTATATACTATCTAACGAGGTGTTGGGCAAAATGAAACTCACGCGCAGCAAACGTCGCGGAAAATTTTATAATAATGCGATAAATCTTCACATTTCTTATTTGCCATGGAATCGTGGTGCAGATCCTAATTTTTGGAGCTTTATAGATAACACACCAAAAGGAGTGACGATACATTATTTAGACGAAGGAATAGATACCGGCGATATTATTGTTCAGAAAGAAATTACCTTAGACACAAACAATGGAACTCTAGCAACAACTTATAAAACATTGCAACTGGGAATACAAGAATTATTTAAGCAGAATCGAATAAATATTAAAAATGGCAAAAATTTAAGAAAGAAGCAAATGGGGAAAGGTAGCTTTCATAAAATTAAAGATAAAGAGATATTTTCGCAATTATTATCGAAATGATGGGATACCCCTGTTTTGGTTCTAAAACACATAGCAGAAAGGCAAATATCTGTGGCATCAG
>Ga0172379_10006585_pt1 | contig 15445 bp, 12 predicted proteins | sample GrowelOW334metaG_FD_119756 | JGI IMG/M metagenome (GOLD analysis project Ga0172379, IMG submission 119756) | Groundwater microbial communities from an aquifer near a municipal landfill in Southern Ontario, Canada - Groundwater well OW334 metaG | ecosystem: Environmental > Aquatic > Deep...
CACGTACAAACCTAGCCAATCTCTCGTCTTCGATAGGGAAGAGCACTTCAACACGGCGATTGAGGTTGCGAGGCATCAAGTCAGCACTACCGCAGAATATTTCGTCTTTGCCACCATTGCGGAAATAATAGATACGACTGTGCTCAAGGAAGCGACCAACCACACTAATTACTTGGATGTTCTCGCTCACGCCAGGTATACCGGGTCGCAAGCAACATATTCCTCGAACGATAAGATCAACTTTTACACCGGCTTGAGAAGCGCGGTAAAGAAGCTCAATTAAGCGCTCATCAACAAGCGCATTCATTTTTAAAATAATGCGACCCTTGGCACCACTTTTTGCGTGCTCGATTTCTCGCAAAATCAATTCTTCAAAACGCTCACGCATATTGATTGGCGCCACTAATAATTTGCGGTAGTCACGCTTAGCGGAATAGCCAGTGAGATAGTTGAATAAGTCAGAAATATCGGTACCGATTTTCTCATCGCAAGTAAGCAAGCCGATATCGGTATAAAGGTGAGCTGTCATCGGATTATAGTTTCCGGTGCCAAGGTGAACATAACGGCGTATACTATCGCCTTCTTTACGCACAACCAGGGCCAACTTAGAGTGAATTTTCAGCCCAAGAAGACCATAGACAACGTGCACGCCTTCGGCTTCTAGAGCCTTGGCCCATTCAATATTGCTTTCTTCGTCAAAGCGAGCTTTCAACTCAACCAGCACAGCCACTTGCTTGCCACGCTCTTGCGCTTTGAGTAATGCTTCAACCACAGGTGAGTTCTTGCCGACTCGGTAAAGAGTCATTTTGATAGCCAACACATTAGGGTCGCTGGCAGCGGCATTGAGGAAGTTTATAACCGGTTGAAAGGAATCATACGGATGATGGAAAAGGATGTTGCGCCTAGCAATCGCGGCGAACATATCTTCGTCTTTATCCATCGTGTCTGGATCAAGAACTGCTGGTATAGCGGGGATGAACGGTGGATATTTGAGATCGTGTCGATCTAAATTAGCTACATACTTGAGTGAACTGAGAGGCATGCGACCTTCGATCAAGTAAACATCGTAAGGTTCAATCTGAAGATTACTCATCAAAATTTCAAGAATATAGGCAGGCATCGCGTGGTGCACTTGTAGCCTGACCACATCACCAAAGCGCCTTTGTCTTACACCTTCTTCTGTAGTTTCTAGAAGGTCACCGGCTTCCCATTCTTGAATTTCCATCTCAGCATCACGAGTGACATGAAAAGGATAAACTTCAACAATCGACATGCCAGGGAATAGTTGTTCAATGTTTGCCTTACACAAATCATCGAGCCAAATATAGGTATTGGGTTTGCACTGAATGACACTAGAGCGCGCACCGGGCGGCTCAGTTTTACCAATCGGAACCAACTGCGGCAAACTATCAGGTATTTTGACACGAGCAAAACGCTCATCAGAAACCGGATCTCGTATCAGAACAGCTAAGTTGAGACTAAGGTTGGAAATATGCGGGAAGGGATGGCCCGGGTCAAAGGCTAGGGGTGTGAGAACCGGAAAAATCTTCTTGCGGAAATACTCGCGAGCATCGACTTTCTGCTCTTCAGTTAACTCATCAAATTGCAAAATTTGAATGCCAGACGACTTTAGTTCTGGCAGCAAACTTCCTTTCAAACAGTCATGGGCACTAGCAAGTAAACGGGTTACTTCAGAACTAACGGCATCTAACTGCTCAGAAGGATTAAGACCATCAGGTCCAGCACTAGGAGTGCCTGACTCAATTTGGCGCTTAAGACCAGCTACTCGCACCATGAAAAACTCTTCTAGGTTGGAGCCTAGAATTGACAAAAAGCGGAAGCGCTCAAGTAGCGGATTGGTAACATCCATCGCCTCTTCGAGCACACGCCATTGAAAAGCTAGCAGACTTAATTCACGATTGAGATAATAGGCTGGGTCAGTCAAAAGTGGTCGCGAATCTTCAGGAGCATCGACCGGCGGCTGCTCTTGGGTAACATTTACCAGCATGTTATCGGGAGGAAGCACGCGGTGAACGGCTTCGGGCGTGGCTATGACAGCCGCCACAGGTGTCGCTGGTATATCTTTTGCCCCGGCAGCGACAATCGCCTCAAGTGCTTCAGAACGTTTGATTTCAGTCGTTTTTCGACTATTGGCCGTGTCAGGTGATTGCATACATTAAATTGTAAGGCATTCGACCTCTTGGCGACAAGGCTGTCACGTACCTGTAAGCAAATAGTGACAAAGATCTCAGCGAATTTGGGTCAAATTCGCAGCATTTTGTTATCTGCTTAACCTTTGACCTTCAAGTAACAAGATAGTTAGCATTTAGACCAGTGTGCCAATCAGTGACACCCATGCAAATCAGTACAAACCGTAGAGCTCAGTGCAGGCCATAGAGATTAATAGCGTTGCTTCTAAGCACTGCCCGCTCGACCTCTTCCATCTGAGCCTTAAGCAAGTAGCCCTTCTCAGTCAACTCTTTCAGAGCCTCACTGAGGCCACGTCTCAAACAGGTTGCACCATACCAAAATGACTCAGGCTGGGTATTTCCACCAGTTCCTGCCAAGAGTTTGGAATAAGGGGCAGCAGACAAGGCCTCATAATAAACACGGGTCAAATCAGGTGCCAGTAAACTATTGGCCAAAGACAAATCGAAAAATACCCCCGGATATACAGAGGCAAGATAGGCTACTTCGCGAACAAAGGGATAGTTATGCAAGAAGACAACTTTGAGATCAGCAAAGCGCTCTGCTCTCAAAATTGGTTGAAAAGCCAGCGGATTTGTCTCAACTAACATTGCTTGATAATCGTTAGAGGCCCGAATCTGCACAGGCAGTCCACGCTTCACTGCCAGATCAAGAACTTCAGTAAGCAAGTAATTGTACGAAGCGCTGCGGCTCAGGCGGCCACTATCGACCACTTCTTTGCGAGCTGGATGATAGCCCGTGCGAGCACTAGATACAGTGGCAGACTCAAGAGAGAGTCCGCCATTGGCTAACGTTGTCTTCAGCGCTACTACACGCAAATTATTTGCTGCACTCTCGCTGATAGTGGCATCAAGAGCGCGTTCGAGATTGCGCATAGCATGATCAAAAGTGTCGTTCTCTTGAAATATTCGCATCAACAATGGTTCGATACCGAGCACACGATGAACATTCAAATTCGTCAGCTGAGCCAACTGCCCAGCTGGTAGAAACGCACTTGAGCCAGCCAGAGCCGGCTCATCTATCAAAATTGTTTTGATCCCTGCATCGGCAAAGAGACCGCCTAAGTGCTCGCTTTGTTCTTGACTGGCTCTCATTTTCAGATAATCATCAAGATCGGTACAACGAAAGCGGGCGAGCAGCTTTCTGATCATACATTGATAGAACAGTGAAAGAGGAATATGCCGAGCGAGCATCTCGGGTAAATGACTTTCTGAATAGGGTTTGGCGAAATCTACTAACGAGCAATCACGGTAATCAAGCAACAGACTTTGGGCCTGATTGTCTACCATTTCAATCAATTCTGGCTTCCTCTCACTGATTACTTTCCTTTAGACCTAATCAGCTTCTGCACTTCAGATGCTTTCTGCTTCAGGTCTTGAGACAACTCTTTATTACCGAAATGTACTGCTTCATAAACAGTGAAAAAGTCCGAAAGAGCAATAGGCAGATCTTTGTCTACTTTCATACCTTGTTTCAATCGATCAGCCACAACCTCACCAACACGACGGACAAATTGCTGGCTACTCTCAGATTCTTGTCGCTCAATCTTGATCTTCTTAAGCTCTTTGATGATTGCTAAGTAGACTTTCCATTCTGGTCCACGCCAGCTATTAAGAGCTGCTTGGCGCTTGAGGTGACGCAGGAAGAGAATTACACCAAATATGATTCCAGCTAACAAGAACAGCAAAGTGAAAATAATGGCAATCCAGCTAGCAACCCGACGTGGGCTGAGGCCTTCTTGGTCAGTAAAATTCATTCCGGCTTGGGTCTCTAGCATCTTTTGAATAGCAGATAAGCTATAACCCTCTTCCCGGGCCTGTGCAGGCAAGATACCATCGGGCACAGCATCGAAAGGTACCCAACCATATTCAGGTATAAATACTTCGGCCCAGAAGTGCAAATCGTTAGTGTGCACTTCACGCACACCAGACACTTTGTTGGTCGTGCCAATGCCATAACCGCTCACTAAGCGCGCCGGTAGTCCGACACTGCGACAGAGCACCACAAAAGTAGAAGCGAAATCTTGACTATTGCCAAGCTTTCTCTCTAACAGGAATTGCTTAATGCGGTCTTCGGCCGGAGTAAATTCTTTTGGCTTGCTCACTTCATAAACAGCCTGAGTACGCATAACGTGGCAAAGTCTATCGGCCTGACTAAACCAATTACCGGTTGTACCGACTGCCTGATTGGCGAACTCTACAACTTCGGGTGAAAGCGTTTCAGGTAACTGCAGATAGTTGCCTAATACTTTGCGCAGTGAATCTTCTTGCTCAGCAGTAAGGCCTTGCTCGACTCTCATATGATTGGTGTCATAGAGAGGAAGTTCAGAGATAACTTTAAAAGTGGTGCCTTTTTTTATCGGCTCGGTGCTATATACCATGCCATAGTCATTTACGATAATCTTCTTGGTATCGATACCGACAGTCTGCGGTATCCAGCAAACAGGCATGACATTATCAAGATCACTAACCATCTCGTAGCCTTGAGTAAGTTCTACTACGGGCATGATTTTTGGCACTATGAAAGCATTTGCTTTCTTCAAATCAAAAGTTGGTTTATCTGGTCTGAAGAAGACAAAATGCACTGAAGAGTCAGCACCAAAGCCACTGAGCTGACCATCAAGAGAACGTAAACGTTCTTCTTCAAGTTGCCTTTCTGCTTCAGCATCTTCTAGTGCGGCTTTCTTAGCGGGATCATTAATGTCACCTGGATTCTCCGCACTGGCATTACCTGTATTAGTACCCTCTACTTCCAGATCACCATTTGGATTATTAGCATCTTCCGTTCCTGCGGCTGTGTCAGCAGAGGTAGCACCACCCTTACTGGTCAGAGGACGGATGTTCATATTCTTTGTTTTCAAAGAATCTTTAGATCTGGTCCAGTAGCGACCATCGAAGTTATCGAAAACGGCGCGCCGCTCCCAGAACAGACGAGTAGAACTTACCTTAAATAGAATCTCTCCGGTTTTATAAAACGGATTGACGTCCATATCAATTGATTGAGCAGAAAGAATTCCCGGAGGTAAGGCGTTCTTATCTTTACCGTCTTTTCCTGCTTTGGCGCCGCCTTTGCCAGCTTCAGGTTTGCCGTCTTTTCCTTTGCCGTCTTTGCCCTTTCCGTCTTTACTTTTGCCGTCCTTACTTTTGCCATCCTTGCCTTTTGCATCGGCTTTAGCTTTGGCTTCTTTTTCCTTGGCTTCTTTTTCCTTGGCTGCCTTCTCTTTCGCTTTGGCTTCGGCACTATCTTTAGTATCTTTAGTGCCTTTGCCACCGCCCTTCGCGGTCTTCTCCGGCACTTGAGGAACTGCGTGTTTCTCAGGAGCCTTCACCGGGACAGCTTTATTCTTGTCTTCGTCTGATTTAGCCATTCCGAGGTTGTGCACGGGAGCTGTATAAGGATTTCTTGCAGGCTGTTTAGCTGGAGAATGGTCAGTAAAATCGGGAAGCAACCTTAGAAGATTGGCAAAACTCAAGTTATGAATACTTGAAGTAATTATGTCGATCGTGTCGTCTGAACGCGGAATGAAGACAAACGAGAGAATGGTAATGAAAGGCAGTAGAGCCAAAGTCAATTGGGCACTACCCTTGGGTTTGCGCCTCTTTTCTGTAAAACTAGAAGGCACCACCGGTGCTGGCACCATTGGTCGCTCGAGCCAGTTAGTCAAAGTACGCGACATGCAGTCGTAATAGAGCATCATTGTTCCAAAACTTATATAGGTCAGAACAGTGAGGCCAAAATAAATACTGCGTGCGACAGGTGACAAACAACAGAGTATGAGGGCACCGAGCATAGCGGAAAGATTTATATCCGAACGTGACTTCAAGTCAAAAGTGTGAAGGGCAAAGGTACCAGCGATAAAGTGCACCACCGGTCCCCAGAAATCGGCTGGGCCATTCATGGGGTTGAGAAACTCTGCTAGAGCATTGGCACCAACACCAAATACACCAACGATAACAATGCCTTGCATCCAAGATTGTTTTTCATAGCGATACTGATAGGCCACCAAACTGCCAACGGTGCAGAGGGTGAAGGCTAGAACCATAACAGGCCATGAGGTTCTGATGAACGCACAACTGGCGACAATACATGTCAAAGTCATGCAATAAACAATCACCCGCAGGGCGATAGAATCTTCTGGAGACTCAACTTCTCGCTTGCTCATAAGCCTTCGAAATCTCCTTCCCATTCGATTCTCGCCAAAACCTTGCCAGAGGTTGGCCCTAGCTCAGCTTTCTCGGTCTTCTTGGCCGAGGCACCACGACTTTTAGAGGTGGCCACCTTCTCAGTATTTTGCACTTCCATACCAGGCAAGGGCTGATCTTCATCTTGCCAGCCAGGAGAGACTTCAACTACTTCCACAGGTAGACAAACCACATCGCCACGACTTTGGCTGTACTTCACAATTTTGTCAGAAGTAGGAAGCACCGTAACTAGAGGGCAATCATTGATATGGTCCCAAGTAGCTGCAGCAGTTTCAATTTCTTCATCGAACGATTTGCGATTAGCCGCCACTTTTGTAATGGGCTCAACACGAGCCAGTATCTCAGCGGTTAGGGCTAGACCTGGTGGTATATGTGGCAAGTCAGCTAAGAGTTCATGCAGATCACCTGACTCAGTTGGTGGATTAAGCAAAAGTCTTGGCATATGCCCCAGACTGTGGCCCAGATGAACCAACGAATTCACGAGTTTAACAGTCAACTCAAATTGATCTTGACTGCGATAGTTAGCACGCAAGTTGAGCAAAATATCAAATACAGGCAAGGTTTCAGAATCAAACTCGCGCACTAACATTTTGCCTTGGCGAGCTGTTGAGGCCCAATGAATATGTCTCATACTATCGCCGCTACGAAATTCACGAACGCTGCGGAAGCTGCTTGATTGATGAGTAATTACTGAATTAGACGTAGCGTGGCCCATAGGCGAAACAATGCCCGAAAGCAAGTAGAGAAAATTACCAGAAATCGGTAAAACATCAGGATAAACTGTGATGCTCGGCTTCGTCTCAGACACTTCGGTCATTTTGACCGTGCGGGTCCACCAGGTTATTCCGAAAGGAAAACAAGTCGAAAGTTCAATGCTGTCAAGGAAATAGACACCACGCCTGAGAGATGGGGTGGGGAAGCTATACCATTCGGCGTTATCGACTTTATCAATGTAGACTGGGTCAGGAGCTACCATAATATCGCTCGGCTTACCATCAGCAGCACGCTTAGTCATATTAACGGTCATGCGCAATGCCCGAGTTGGCACCACCCATGATATCGGACCAAGTTTAAAATGGCGCTTTATATTGACACGCACTGTGGCTGTTTCAAGAGCAGCAACTTCTTGTGGTAGCAAGTAACTGGAAGAGAGACCTGCCAATTCACAAAAAGGCAAAATCGATCCCAAAATCAAAGCGACGAGAAATGCAGCCGACAATAAGTAAATCCACTCACTAGCGACAAAGGCAGCAAATATATAAAGCACAGCGGAAAGTATCAGAAGACCAAATTGCCGGCCTTCAAGGGTGACACTGAAGCCACGACCCACCGGTATGCGCAAACGCTTGCCACCAGATGAACCGAAGACCTGCTCTTGAGATATCGGCCGACCTGGTGCCATACCCGAGGGTTGCGGCGCCATTTGAGGCGAAGAAATACCGGGAGCAGGTACTCCTGGTTTTGATTTGCCACCGCCTTGCTTGCCTTTATCAGGCTGGGACGGGGACGGTCTCAAGGATTTTTTCGATGAGTTCTGCATGACTGACCCGGTTGGTCTTTACTTTTGGTAAAACACGATGTCCGAAGACTGAAGGAGCAAGCAACTTAATATCATCGGGAGTGACAAAATCTCTGCCATCAATAAAAGCATTTGCCTGCGCCGCTCTAACTAGCAGTTGTGAGCCCCGGGGGCTGACACCAAGTAAAACAGACGGGTGTTTTCTAGTAGTTTGCACAATCTGCACTACATAGTTAACGAGAGCATCGTGCACAAAGATTTTCTTCACACCAGCTCTGGCGTTCAGTACATCTTCAGTACTAAGAACAGAATCTACATGAAAACCACCTTCGCGCATGGTCTTCTTAATGATCTCTGCCTCTTGGTCGGCCTGAGGGTAGCCCAGAGACATCGACATCATAAATCTGTCTAACTGTGCCTCTGGAAGTGGGAAAGTACCATGGTGCTCAATAGGGTTCTGAGTAGCAATGACAAAAAAGAGTGGTGGCAGAGGTCTTGTAGTACCGTCACTGGTGACCTGACCTTCTTCCATGGCTTCTAAAAGTGAAGACTGGGTTCGCGGTGTAGCACGGTTGATTTCATCAACGAGAAGAATGTTAGTGAAAATCGGCCCCGGCATGAAGTGAAAACTGTTGTCTTTTTGATCAAATATATTGACGCCAGACACGTCAGACGGCAACAGGTCAGGGGTGCACTGAATACGTTTGAAGTTGGCAGTGACTGAGTTAGCTAAACTCTTTGCCAAGAGGGTCTTGCCCACACCGGGAACATCTTCTAACAAGACATGACCGCCAGCAAGCATTGCCACAACTGCCAACTTAGCTGGCCGAGCCTGGCCCACCAGTGCTTTGCCCATGTTCTGGACCAAGGCCTTTGCCGCACCACTGTACGCCGAGGTTTGAGCTGGGCCGGTGTTAGCAAAAGTTTGAGGTTTATTCACGTTCTTCAGACCCTTCTATAAAAACCAACATAGACGTTCATACCCAGGTATAAGTTACACCTAAACAGCTTGAAAATAGCTGCCAGCGGAAGTCAAGCTTATCGAAACGACGATTTAGGCAATTTATCAGCCTCCGGCACCTATGCAAGGCTAGTTATTCTCATATAATTGCAAAGGAAGCGGACAAGCAATAATTTACGGTTTATATCAGGGTAGGAAGCGACGGATGTCAAACAACACCAAGTTCATTTTGATCGGGCTAGCAATTTGTGTAGTCCTCGGCGTCTTTCTCCAAAATACAATTTTCAACGCATTGAAACAGGACCTTGGCGGCACTTCTGAACTGCTCACACCAGACCAGATGGCCAAGAAAGCCAAAACCGATGCTATCAAAAACCAGAAGAAGTTTGAACAAAGCCACAAGAAACCGTAGTTGGCTGCCATCTGAGAATGGCGTTTAATGATTCTTAAAGTATTTTCTCAGCGCTCTCTGGATCTGCGCTTAACAGCAAGTAGCGGTAAACCACATTGAGAGCACTAGCCACTGGAATGGCAAAAATGATGCCAAGCATGCCATCAATTTTGGCACCAATCATGATTGCGATAAAGATGACTACTGGGTGAAGACCAATTTTTCCGCCAATGTAGCGGGGTGCGACTAGATTGTCTTTGAGCCATTGGAAAATATTGAAAACCAAGAGCAAAATTACCACCTGACCAATGCGATTGGCAGGAATATTGTCTAGGCCGTTGAGTGCAACCACAATCAATGCTGGTAAAAATCCAATGGGCGGGCCTATGACCGGCACCACTTCCCAGATGCCTAGAATTACACTGAGCACCAGGGCGAATGGCACGCCAATCACTAAATAAACGAGCAGCATCACCAGGCCGAAGGCTAAACCGAGTACTAATTGCCCGCGAAAAAAGGCCTGCAAACTGACATCGATTTCAGCAGACATTTTCTTCAACGATGGGCGGTAACTCTTAGGAAAAGTGGCTATAACCCAGTCAGTCATGCGATAACCGTCGAGCATAAAGTAGAAAGAGACAACCAGAATACTCAAGGCATAAAGCAACCAAGTCATAGTCGACATGGCCACTTCACCGACTCGCGAAAATATCATCGAAGTATCGGGTTTGGGAATATTCTGAGCCACAGATGTGAGCAAATCTATTGCCCGAATCTGTATCTGAGCGGCATGAAGACGCTCATCGAGTGGCGCCAGCGAACGACCAAACGTTTCGATTGTGCGGGGTAGCTCGTGAAACACAGATTCGATCAACTGATTGATTTGCACCAGCAGTGATGGCACAACTGTGAGTGACAAAATTACTAAAACTACAGCCACAATGGCATAAACGACAAAAATCGAGAACGCTCGGTTCTTCAAAATTTTCTCTAACCAGTCAACCACACTAATGAACAGATAAGAGAGCAGAATAGATATGCCGAGAATTCGCACAATATCTAAGAAATAGAGAATAAATTGGCAGGCAGCGCTGAAGATAATCAGAGCCAGAACCGCTATAAGAAGCTTTCTTTGCACTGACAACAAAGGATCATTCGATCGTGACCCTGAATTAGAGCCCGAACTAGAATCTAAATTAGTATCTATTTTAGTATCTATTTTAGAATCTACACTCGAATCTACACGTGAATCTGAACTTGATTCTGGCACTGAACAACACCCTTGTATCTTCTAAGGAGTAGGCTTGGAAGCCCTAATAAAATCTATTTTTGCTTTCAATTCACCGGGGATAGTGGCAGCAGTATACCCTTTGATCTCCACGACCTTTTTGTATTGATTAAAAGCTTCATCGAGATTCTTCGATTTAAGATAAATGTCGCCTAGCAGTTCGCAATATTCAGGCCGCTCCGGCTTGAGCATCAAGGCCAACTTGATCTCTTGCTCGGCGTCAGTCGATGCGTTAGGCGTGCCCGAACTATCAGAAGAGTTATTAGAGGTTGAGGCTTCAGCTAAGAGTATTTGAGCCAAACGAAAATGCGAATCGGTATCGGCAGGGTCAATTTGAATGGCCTGACGAAAGGCAACTTCAGCCTCGTTCAGGCGTTTTTGCCGCTGCAAAATTATGCCGAGATTGAAATGATAGTCAGCTCTCTTTGGTCTGAGCTTAAGGGCGATGCGGGCCTCTGCCTCAGCCGCCACAAACTGATCTAGATCTTTGAGCGCCAAGGCAAGATTATTATGATAGCCAGCCGCAGACGGATTAATCTGAATAGCTCGGCGATAGCACTCAACAGCCTCTTTCAGCTTGCCGCTAGACTGCAGGTCAATACCCTTTAAGTTGAGTTCACGAGCCTGATTAGAGGAGGGAGAAGCAGGGCTTGACCCTGATTGAGCCCCAGCAGGCACCTGTAAAGACGTGGCAAGAAATAGTGCATGTAGGCCAAAAAGGCACAAACAAGATATACAACCAATGGCAGGGCCAGTTCTAGCAAGCATATTTGCAGTTTTCACTCTCTAAACCAAATGCATATTACTCTGCTAAGCTTCACAGGTAAAGCTAGCGAGCCTGGCAAAGAGCTATCAACAGGTAACCATGAGAAATCGCCTTTTAGTATCCGCCTTAGTGGTCGCCATATTAATAGACGTGGCTGGCATAGTCTTTTTTGTTTTGTTTCTCACTCAGTCAGGCAAGCTGCGTAAAGTGCAAAAAGAACGGCAGGTTATGGCTGACAACCTTGCCGCTATGCGCAACAGCCAAGCTTTCACAGTCGATAAACCTCTCGAACTACCAGAGAGGCATTCGTTTATTGCCAAGCAAGACGGCACTCACGACCGTTATGCCATGGCGCCGCCCATGGTCTTTGATGGCGCTAAAGACCTGACACTTGTAATCTATTTACACGGCATGGGTTCAAACGACCTCGAACCGTTCCTCTCACCTAAGCAGAGCACAATTGCCCAGACAATTCAGAGTCATTATCCCGCTGCCATCTTTGCTTCGCCCAATTATCGAGCGACAACATCTTGGGCCAATCCCTTAGCCATTGCTGATATAAACCAGAATATCCATGAATTGATGGAGCGCTATCCAGTTTCCCAAATAGTAATCATGGGCACCTCAATGGGAGGCTGCTCCTCTCTTGCTTACAGCTATCTGGCAGCAGACGATATTAAAGCCAAGATTGTGGGAGTGGTGTCTTGTGAGGGTGCTGGCGACTGGCAAGCTCTCTATCACAAGACTCCATCAAAGATGGTGAAGACCGGCATGATTATTGGCCTTGGCGGTCCTGTAGAGGCCGTGCCCAATATGTACAGCGAGCGCAGCATCAATAACAACCTTGAAAAAGTAAGGCCTGGCACTAAGTTCGCCCTGATCTCGGCCGAGCAAGATACGGTGATTCCGCCATTCTTACAGAAAGAAATGGCAGAAAAACTCAAGGGCGCCAATTTTCCAACTAAGCTGATTTCAACACCAGACAAGCACGGCGTGCCATCATCTGAATTATATTTAGAAGGTTTGAACTTCGTCCTAAACAAATAGTCTAAGAAGATACTTTCTTCCAAAGGCCTTGGCTATGCAGTTCTTTCCATTTATCGCCTTCTTTGACAAAGACTTTTGTGTCATGCGATTCAAAAACCACAGGACGCTTGCCACCCATCACTTTGCGCAGAACACAGGTAACAGTGGCAGTATTGCCCTTCACTTTAGCGTAGGGCTGATAGATGGTGTACGAAACGGCGTGGTTTTCGGAGGCTTGAACTGACTGTTCGTAGCGCTCTTTTATGCGAGCGATGACTTGTTGTTTTCCGACCAATAGCTGCTTTGTGATGTCATCGAAAGTGGTGACGTTATCATCGAAGTACTCAGCAAAATGTTCAAAGTCGCCTTTGTTTATTGCCTTTGCCATTTCATGCAAAGTATCAATTACTTTCTGTGATTCAACGCATGCAGCGTGGGGATCGACGCAAGTTACACTGCACTCGTCTTTAGCTTCTTTAGTCTCGCCAGCCAGAGCAGCGCCCTGGGGTATTAGAGACGAACAACAAATCGCACTTAGTGCCAACGTCGAGAAAAGCGAGAGGTGAAGCTTGCTAGCTACTTTAGACTTACTGATTAACATCATTTATTCTCCTCGCCCTTATTGCGAACGGTTCATAGCAGTTTCGACATCACGCAAAGCTCGATCGTTGTCACGCAAATAGCCATTGACTGTGTCGAGCTGAGTTTGCAAAGCAGAGATTCTTACTGCCAAACGGTTGGCTTCACCTTGCAAATAGTTTCGTTGGTCAAGCAGAGCATCTCGGCTGCGTTGAAGGCTGCCGTATACTTGCGAGTTAGCGGCCGCAGATGCAACACAAGCAACCACGAGAAACTCAATAGCCATTGCGGCAATGACAGTTGAGACCTTCAAATTCACGGTTACAGCCACCGCTTTTTCAAGCTTCATATCTACTCCATAGACCCAGAGCCAGCGAAGCATATAATATTAACGCACTCTCAACTAGATTACAAAGGGCAATCCAAAAGAATATGGCTACCGTAGTATCAACGAAAATTACAGCCCAACTGCAAGAGCAGCTGATTGAAAAACTACTTGACCTAGCATTTCTGGAAGACTTTGGCTCTATTAGTGAAGACAAAGAGCAACCATTCGACCTCACTACCTCGGCCACTGTCAGCCCAGAGCTAACAACTCGGGCCGAAGTGCTTTTGAAAGAGCCAGCAGTGGTAGCCGGACTACCTTTCTTGGCCCGGGTGATGGAGCGCCTCAGCAAAGAGGTAAAAATTGAGCTTTTAATTGAAGACGGTACCTATATAGATAAAGTCGACACGCCGACGGTGGTTGCAAAAATGAGCGGCCCCGCTCAGGCCATACTTAAGGGCGAGAGATTGGCGCTCAACATCATGCAGCGCCTTTCAGGTATAGCCACACAGACTAGACGCTATACAAGCTTGGCGAGCCCAAAGGGAATCGCCATATTAGATACGAGAAAAACTTCTCCGGGTCTACGGGTATTAGAGCGCTACGGAGTGAGAGCCGGGGGTGGTACCAACCATCGCTTTGGCCTTTTTGATGCAATTCTCATTAAAGACAACCACCTAAAGATTGCTGGCGGTGTCAAACAGGCTCTTTTAGCAGCAGATCAGTTTCTTAAGGCCCATCCCCACTTGCAGATGAGTCAAATATTGTCAGTAGAAGTGAGCACTTTGGACGAATTGCAGGAAGCCATAGACCTTGGAGCCAAGCGCGTGTTGCTAGACAACATGAGCCCTGATCTAGTACGTCAGTGTATCCAAAAGATATCCACCAATACCAGTACAAGTAGCAGTGCCGATTCCGATCAGATCTTCGTTGAAGTCTCAGGCGGCATCACTTTAGAAAATCTCAACGGTTATCTAATTAGTGGAGTAAATGCCATCTCAACTGGTGCTCTGACTCATTCTGCGCGAAACGTTGATCTCTCCCTTGAGTTCATAGACTAGCTATTGACTTGTATTTCGCAGTCAATTTACTGATTAAGTTTCTTGCATCTTATCTCTTGACAGCCCGCCTTTCGCTGCGCTATTTCACGCTTTTCAAAGATTGAAGGCGAGAAAGGTGCAGCCAGTTCTGAACATTCCAAAAAGCTAGCTAAGGGTATACACTTGCATACATCTTCAGTTTGTCTTTATTTTTCAAAACGAGTTAATTAAGCAGTTGGGCTGGTAGTTCTGCAGTCTAATGTTCTACTTTGTGCACTTAACTTGTTCGTTGAATATGTACAAGCTAGGCCTTGCACCCCCACTTCACTCTCAACTTCAGGCAACCCACAGCTCAGGTCCGAACAGACCAGGAAAGAGTAGACTTTATGAACCCTCCCACCAAAGTTTTCATCGTCGACAGCGACCGTCTGGCACTGGTTACGCTGAGCCTTTGGCTTGAGCAACACAAAGACTTCGAAGTAGTCGGCACGGCATTGCCAACCAGCAAACTAGAACAAAAAATTCGCGAAAGCCAAGCCGATTTAGTCGTCTTGAGCCTTTCCACCGTCGGCATCGAAGCGGTCACAACTTTGCGCCGCGTCAAACACGCCTATAGCGATCTTCCTGTCATTATTCTGCATCAAGGTGATGCTAAAGCTATTGAAGGGCCATTGAGCTTCGAATCTGATGCTCAACTTTCACCTGAAGCCAGCTTGAAAGACTTAGTCGAGACCATGCGCAAACTGGGCCTTCGTCAGAAAGTTGTAACTGGCTCACTCTCTAGCATGCTCACGAAGGCTGGCTAAAAAAGTTAGTGTACTTTGTCGAACTAATTGCCGTCTGCATAACCTTAGTGGTATTGCGAAGCTTTTTGTCGGGCGAACACAATAAAGAAGTCAGCGCTGGTGAACATCTAGATTTGGCACCAGTAGAAATCGCCTATCTAACTGGCGGCGGTGATACCACTTTTGCTCTCAGCGTGCTTGTCTTCGACATGCTGCATAGAGAGGTAAAATTTCGCATAAACAGTACAACTGAGCTTCTTTTGCCATCAACGGCTAGCAACAACACCTTTTATGAATCAAAACTGCAAGGACTAATTAAGTCATCTCTGAAAAACTGGGGAGAGCGCACAGTCGA
>Ga0172379_10006587_pt1 | contig 15444 bp, 16 predicted proteins | sample GrowelOW334metaG_FD_119756 | JGI IMG/M metagenome (GOLD analysis project Ga0172379, IMG submission 119756) | Groundwater microbial communities from an aquifer near a municipal landfill in Southern Ontario, Canada - Groundwater well OW334 metaG | ecosystem: Environmental > Aquatic > Deep...
AGATTCCCGATTAAACTAAGTCTTCGTATTTTTGAAAGCACCCTCATCCGGCCTTCGGTTTTACCTTGCTGAAGCTTTAGCGTAAGCAGGCCACCTTCTCCCGGAGGGCGAAGGGGCTATTCTCTTACTTGATACAATTCTTATCCGCCACCCTCCCCTGCTTCACTGCTTCATCAAGGCTGGAAAAACAGACAAGATTTTCCGGTTTGATTGATTTGGCATAGCGGCAGTTCGGCAAATGCACTTTATTGGAGCTTCTGCTTCCGACGTAGGCACAATTGGGGGCTAAGATTTTCGCTTCAGTGGAGTTTTGAGCATTCTCTGGTGTACTTGCCCCTGCCACGGCAGAGGCGTTTCCTGGCTCATTTTTGGCCACTTCAACCGTTTTTTCAATCACAATTGCCTTGTTTTGGCCCTTTTTTCCTTCAAGATAGCCGAATTGGAAAGAAATGAGCGCTACCAAAACAAATCCGGCCGCCAGCACCAGTTTCAGTTCATACTCAATGAGGAAATTTTTGATCTTACCCATCAATTGACATTATAGCATAAGTTCGCTAGAATACATCTTGTTAGTTATAGCAGATTAAATGCGGATTGGTACGGGACAATTTTGTTGTATTCCCGGCTTTTATTTTCGCGGTAATATATGGCACATCGTAAAGCAGGTGGATCCACCCAACTCGGAAGAGATTCCATATCCAAGCGCTTAGGCGTCAAAATTTTTGGCGATCAAAAAGTCAAAATCGGACAAATCATCATCCGCCAACGCGGATCAAAATATCATCCTGGCAAAAATGTGAAGCAGGGTGAAGACGACACACTCTTTGCACTCGCGGATGGCTTCGTTAAATTCTCCACCAAGAAAGTGCGCGCTTTCACAGGAAAACTCGTGCAACGAAGATACGTCAGTGTTGCAGACAAGATTGTTCCAAATAAAAAAGTGAAAACAGTTGCTAAAAAAAAATAAGTCAGAACTATATATAATAAAAATCCCTCGGCAATCGGGGGATTTTTATTTTTTTATTGGCGTCTTTTTCACTTGACCAAGCCATTTATCTTCTTTAAACTATAGTCACAGGCAAAGAATATCCCTAACAATATCCATGCCCCGAATAAAATAATCTAATTAAATGGAAAAATACGATGTCGTTATTGTTGGAGCAGGACCAGCTGGTAGCACTGCCGCTTACTACACTTCTGGCTTGAAAGTCCTGATCGTTGATAAAGCTGAATTTCCTCGTCACAAAGCTTGTGGCGGAGGTCTGATGAGTAGTCGTGATTGGCATTTGGAACTTAAAAATTATGCCAAAATCAAAGATCTCCTAACCGCCTATTCTTGCCAGGCAATCAAAATCTATTGGAATTGTGAATATATTGCCAATCGACATTTCAAACATCTCTTTGATCAGATAGACCGCTATGAATTTGATGATCTGCTTCTCAAAGAAGCACTCAAAAAAGACAATGTCACCTTTCTCAATTTTGATTTGCAAAAAATTAAAAAAACCATTTTCAAAGGAAAAGTAGGGTATGTGCTATCAGACGGACAAAAAAGTATTTTTACCACTTATCTCATCGGGGCGGATGGCGTACACAGCAAGGTTGCCAAATTTCTCGGAAATCCTCCGCTCAAAAGACATCAAATTGGTTATTGCTTGGAGTGCGATATAGCTTGTGAAAAACAAGATCTCAACGTGCACGTTGTCGCTGGCTATTTGCGTGAAATCGGCTATGGCTGGATTTTTCCGACCGCTTCAGGCTATCAGGTTGGTATTGGTCTTGTGCGAAAACCCAAAAAAGAACTGCATTATTATCTGGACAATTTCATTGCCTGGACAATCGCGCAAAAAATCTTGCCTCCAAAACATGAGATCAAAAAAACTTTTGGTGGAGCTCTGCCTCTGAAAGTAGCGAAAAAATATTGTACCGCCAATATCTTACTTTGTGGTGACGCGATGGGGCTTGTCAAAACTCTGACCGGTGAAGGCATTTATTACGCGATGCTTAGTGGAAAAAATGCCGGAATCACTCTTTCTCATAATCGGACCGCACTAAAAAAACATTACCAAAAAAAAATGCGTCCGCTCATTTGGGACACATTCCTCACACCCTACATTCCACCTAAAATATTTACGCTTACTTTTTGGACGGTTTTTTTTCGCGTCGCTAAAATTTTTGACCGTTTGATTTTTTTGCGCGGCTTCAATGTTGTCGTTGATTTCTTTATGCGCATGACGATGCACAGAAAAAAATTCAAAGGTTATAGCTATTACCTCGATGAAAAAATAACGATTGAAAAATACTAGAAATAATCAGACCAAAGAAATCACCCCTTAAAATAATTCGGCGCATCTTTTGCAATAGTTACGGTGTGCGGATGACTTTCCTTAATTCCGGCGCCAGTAATTCGCACGAATTGAGCATTCTTGACAAGTTCCGTAAGATTTTTAGCGCCAAGATAGCCCATACCGGAACGCAAGCCTCCAGTCAATTGATAGACGATTTTTTCCACTGGTCCGCGATAAATCGTCCTTCCTTCAATCCCTTCCGGCACAAACTTCGCGACTTCTTTCACGTTGCCCTGACCATAGCGATCTTTTGACCCACGTTGCATCGCGCCGAGTGATCCCATTCCGCGATACAATTTATACATTAATCCGTCCACAAATTCCGTGTCTCCGGGTGATTCTTCTGCTCCAGCAAGAAGTCCGCCCAACATTACCGAGCTCGCTCCAAGTGCCAAGGCTTTCGTAATATCACCGGAATATTTTATCCCGCCATCGGCAATAATCGGAATATCGTTATTCTTCCCGCGTCCTTTTAGCGCTTCCATAACTGCCGTTACTTGCGGAACGCCAATGCCCGCCACGACACGCGTCGTGCAAATCGAACCCGGCCCGATACCAATTTTCACTCCATCTACTCCGGCTTTAATGAGATCACGCACGGCTTCCGCCGTTGCTACATTTCCCGCCACCACATCCACATTTTGCGTAGCTTTATTTTTCTTAATCTTTTTCACTGCCTCAATCACACCCCTAGAATGTCCGTGCGCCGTATCAACAACCAAAACATCCGCGCCAGCTGCAACTAGTGCTTCTGCCCGCGAAAGCAGATCATCCCCCACTCCAACTGCCGCTCCGACATAGAGTCGTTTTTTTGCATCTTTATTGGAAAAAGGAAAGGATTCATTTTTTTCCAAATCTTTTCGGGTAACAATTGATTTCAAGATACCATTTTTATCCACCACGCAAAGCACCACCAACTTTTCTTTGCGAATGACTTCATTCGCTTTGAACAGATTTGCTCCCTCTAGCATCGTCACAAGTTCCTTCACTGGCTTCATAATCTCCTTCACTTTTTTCCCCTTGTCCTGGGGCCAGAAATAATAGAGCTCAGTCACAATTCCCAAAAGCTTGCCCTTTTCATCAACAACAGGAATTTTTTTATACCCCTTTTCCTCCCGGATACGATAAACTTCATCCACAGTATCTTCCAAAGAAAGTGTGATGGGATCAATGACAAAACCACTCTGGTAGCGTTTCACCAGGCGTACCTCTTCTGCCTGCTCGGCAATGGACAAATTTTTATGGATAATTCCGATACCGCCATGGAGCGCCATCGCAATCGCCATCTTATGCTCGGTTACGGTGTCCATCGGAGCGCTGGCAATCGGAGTCTTCAGTGGGATGTTGCGTGAAAACCGGCTAAGCAACTCTGTCTCACTTGGCAGGATTTCCGAATACTTAGGGACTAACAAAACATCATCATAGGTCAAGGCTTCTTGCATAAAGTTGAATTTAATAATAATATTAGGATTATAAACTATCTTCCCAAAATAATCAACGGTTTTCCGAGCGCGTGTTTTTTAGTTTCACAACTTCAGGACTTACGCGTTTGCCGAAATAAGCTTATATATTAGCCAGGATTAGTCGGAATAAGATTTCGCTTCTAGAGTAGCTAGAAAAATTAAAAACAACTTGAAACGTCCACGCGGCTTGAAGATTATTGAGGTAAACGTGTAAGTCCTAAATTTACGCGTTTAAATTAGATTGTTTCCTTTTTAATAAAACCCCAAAAATATGAAAGACCATATTGCTATTTTGGATTTTGGTTCGCAGTATATGCATCTGATTGCCAGAAACATCCGCGAAATGAATGTGCTGGCAAAAATCTACCCACATGACGCGTCAGCTTCTGATTTGGAAAGCGCCAGTGGGATTATCCTTTCCGGCGGTCCACAATCAGTCTATGATAAAAATGCTCTGACGATTGATCCCAAAATTTTGGAATTAAAAATTCCCATCCTCGGACTTTGTTATGGCCATCAACTGCTCGCCCATCTGCTCGGCGGAAAAGTCAAACCCGGGCGCGTCCGGGAATATGGACGCGCCAATCTCAAGTTGCAAGACAAAACCGCTCTTTTTAGTAATGTCAAAAAAGCAACTGAAGTTTGGATGAGCCACGGAGATTCAGTCATAAAAATTCCCGCTAATTTTTCTGTCACTGCTTCCACGGATGATTGCCCGGTGACCGCGATGGCTGATGAAAAAAAACGGATTTATGGCGTGCAATTTCATCCGGAAGTTGATCACACCATTGAAGGCAAGAAAATGTTGGAAAATTTTGTTCTGAAAATTTCCAACTCCAAGAAAAACTGGGAAATCAAAGATTTGGTGGCTCATCTGATAGAGAAAATACAAGTGCAAGTTGGCAAGAAAAAAGTGCTAGTACTAGTGAGTGGCGGAGTTGATTCAAATGTGGTTTTTGCTCTCCTCACTAAAGCGCTGGGAAAAGCGCGGGTCAAAGGACTCTACATCGACACTGGCTTTATGCGTCAAAATGAATCACGAGAAATTATCAAAAATTTCCAAAAAATTGGCTTTGATAATCTGGAAGTGATTGATGCCAGCGCTACTTTTTTCAAAAATCTGCAAGGAATTTATGAACCGGAGAATAAACGAAAAATCATCGGCCAAACTTTTTTAGATATAAAAGACGCCGTAAGTAAAAAACTGAAACTGAATGAAAAAGAGTGGCTTTTGGGTCAAGGCACCATCTATCCCGACACCATCGAATCCGGTGGAACAAAAAACGCCGATAAAATCAAGACGCACCATAACCGCGTCGATGCCATTCAAAAAATGATTGATCAGGGCCTCGTTGTCGAACCCCTGATTGATTTCTATAAATATGAAGTGCGCCAAATCGGCAGGCTTTTGAAACTTCCCCAAAACCTCATTGAAAGACATCCCTATCCCGGTCCGGGACTCGCTATTCGCGTGCTCTGTCTGGATAATAACAGAACCACGGAAAACTTGAATAAAACACAAAATAAAATCAAAAATTTCTACCAGAAAAATTATCCGCACATCGACACCGCTCTTTTACCCATCCGCTCAGTTGGCGTCCAAGGCGATAATCGCACCTATGCCCATCCGTTGGTCGTTTGGGAAAAAAGCGCTTACTCACACACTAATAATACTAAGGCCTCAAATCGCCAAATTAGTTTTGATCTTGGTGCTCGAGAATGGAAAAAACTAGACCAAATTTCTTCCGCTACCACCAACTCAATTCGAGAAGTTAACCGTGTCGTCCTCCTTCTAAACCCATCAAAAGAAGCCAATTTTCAGCAAATCCAAAAAGACGCCTACATCACCCAAGAACGCATCGCTACACTGCGTGAAATTGATGCAATTGTGACTAAAAATATCCGCAAGGCCAAATTATATAACCAAATCTGGCAATTCCCGGTCGTGCTTATTCCAATCACCGATAAGACTGGCAAAGAATCGATTGTCCTGCGTCCGGTCAACACGCGAGACGCAATGACTTTGAATTTCTATCAAATGGAAAAAAATATTCTCAAAAAAATCACCAAGGAAATTCTCGCCACTGGGCGTATCGCCTATGTATTTTATGACTTAACAAATAAACCGCCGGGAACGACGGAATGGGAATAGACACGTCATTTTGAAGCTTAGCTTCTAAACTAAACAAACCTGTTTAATAAAATTATGCCAGAAAAAAATATTTGCAAAAAAGTCCAGCAAGAAGTCGGAGCGAAAATCGACATTTTGACTGATTCCAATAACGCGCATAGTCGCTATCAGGTCAACAAAAAAAACTACCGCTCAATTCTCATTAAAAATATCCCCTTTATTTTTACTTGCGACAAATCCGACAAACTGACTATCCTCAAAAATCACTCCATTGCCATCAAAGATGAATTTATCACCGAGGTTGATTTGTTCGAAAAGATCAAAACAAAAAAATTTGACCTGATTTATGACGCCGGAAAACGTGGCGGAACCGTTGTAACGCCGGGGCTAATCAATACTCATGCCCACATCCATATGTACCTCTTGCGTAGCGCAATGATTTTGGATGAAGAAAATAGCATTGATGAAACCATTTCCAGTATGGCCCAGTGGCAAAAATTTGAGACAGAAGAATCGCTGTTTTATGCCTCGGTCGGCGATCTGACTGAAGAGCAAAAAAACGGCATCACCATGACGCTCACTCACGGACCAAGTTTTGAATCAGGTGAAATAGCAGCCAAGATTACTCGACACAACCTACTTAACGCTGTGAGTGCAGTCAGCAATTCCCGCCCCAGCAATTCACCGGAAATGGTGGAAAAACTATTGCAAGAGAAAGACCGCTTCTATTCCACGCCAGCTATTTCACTCCACTATCTCTACAAAACCCCTTTTGCCACCTTACGCAAAGTGCAAAAAATCCTTAAAAAGTATCAAACATTTCTTACCGTGCACCTCGCTGAAAGCCAGAACGTGGCAGAGAATACTTTGCGCACACATGGAATGAGCGAAGTAGAGGTTTTGAAAAAATTCAAGCTTTTGAACTCCCGCACCATCGCTTCGCACGCCATCTATATCAAACCGAAAGAAATTATCGAACTAGCCGAAAGCCAAGTTGGCATCGTTCACCTGCCCACATCCAACGCACTGCACAAAAGTGGGGTTTTTCCCTTTTGGCAATTTAATGACGCTAACGGTTATAGAAACATTTCGCTTGGCACCGATAGCGTCGTAAGCAAAAATCAACTTGATCTGCTCACAGAAGCCTACCAAGCCCGCATCACCCATCTTTATGCGCGCCCAATTAAATATGGCACGCTATTCAAAATGATGACCACCAATGGCGCTCGCGTGTTGGGACTGACTGATCGCGGAAAAATTCTTCCTGGTATGAAAGCCGACATTGCCTTTTGGAAACTGCGCGACAGAGGCTTCATCCCTTTTGATGAAAATAACCCCGCCACCCTTATCGGAAATCTTATCACTCATGGAGGAAGAATGGTCCGCGACCTAATGATTAACGGAAAAATTATCATCAAAGACCGTCGCCACCAATTTGTCAATGAGACCGCGCTACTGGACGTACTGCAAAAAAAGCATACGGAGTTGCGAAAAAGAAAAGATAAAAAATAATCGCAATAATTTAGCTTAATTTTTTAAGCATCCTCCGATAAGCCCATTTTCTAATTTCCTCAATAATAATGATTGAAAAAGCGATTGGAACAATCAAAAGCCAATCGCCTACTCCCAAGGGAACCGTGTGTAAAATCAATTGAAAATACGGATTATACACAGCCAGAAGATGGAGTCCGATCACAATCCCTGTCGCTCCCACTAAAAATTTATTGGAAAAAGGATTGAGTTGGAAAATCGATTTGCTATGCGAACGACAATTCCATGCGTTAAACCATTGAAAAACCGCCAGGGTTGTGAGAGAAATGGTCAAAGCCTTCGGTAAATCAGTCGCATAATTTTGAGCGAAAAGATATAGTGTTCCAACTGTCATGGGAAAAGCCATCACAAACATCCTGAAAATCATTAGCTTATCGATAAAAATTGATTTTCCCTGGCTGAACTTTTTTTCAAGCAAATTATCACTTTTTGGTTCCATTCCCAAGGCCATGTCCAAAAATCCATCTGTCACCAGATTGAGCCATAAGATTTGCGCGGCGAGAATTGGAAGTGGAAAACCCAAAACAATCGCTCCGATTATTGTCAGCACCTCTCCCAAACTAGTTGAAAATAAATATAAAATCACCCGCTTGATTGTCCGATAAATATTTCTTCCCTCCTCCACGCCGGAAACGATGCTACCAAAGTTATCATCAAGCAGAATTATGTCTGCCGACTCCTTGGCCACTTCTGTGCCAATTTTTCCCATTGCCACCCCCACGTCTGCCGAAATCAAAGAGAGCGCATCGTTCACTCCATCGCCGGTCATCGCCACCATTTTTCCCGCCAATTTGTAGGCATTGATTATCTTTAATTTGTGCATCGGGGTCACGCGCGCAAAAACACTCACGTTTCCAGCTGTTTGGCTAACGCTGCTTCCGTCTTTTTTTCCACCTCAGATCCTTCCAAAATCAAATCCCCTTCTCTAAAAATTCCAATTTCTTTGGCAATTGCCTCGGCAGTAATCCGATGATCTCCGGTAATCATCACTAATTTGATGTTCGCTTCTTCCACGCGTTTGACTGCCTCACACACCTCTGCTCGTGGCGAATCTTCAATACCCAAAAAACCGACAAACTCCAATGTAGCTAGTTTTTCCGGGATGCGCTTTTCTTTTTCCATTTTTTTCACGCCCAAAGCCACAACTCGCAAACCACTTTTTGACATATCAGCGAAAACTACTTGTAATCTGTCTCGCTGATCCTGAGTCAGTGCAAACGCCTTGGAATGACTCCATATTTTTTCGCAGACAGCTAAAATCTCCTCCGGAGCACCGACCGCCATAAGCAGGTGCTTTTCTTTTTCCCGATAAAGTACGGCGTGATATTTCAGCTCGTAGTTAAAAGGCGCTTCCTCTATTTTGATAAAATCTTTTTCCAAATCAGCCCGCGAAAAACCGATTTTTTCCGCTAAAACCAGGGTTGCGCCTTCTGTCGGATCACCAGATATTTTCCATATTCCTAAACGCTTATCGAGCGCCAAGTGCGCGCTACTACAAAGAGCGCTAATCTTGCCCATAAAAAGTAACTCCGGATGATTGAGCACTTCTATCGTCTTTCCCTCCAGCTCTATCTCACCTTCTGGCTCATAACCGACTCCACGCACCAAAAAATGCTTGCCATCAACATAAACTTTCTTAACCACCAATTCATTTTTCGTTACCGTTCCGGTTTTATCCACCGCAATCACATCGGTTTGACCCAGTGCCTCAACTGCTTGCAGTTTCTTCACCAGCACCTGACGCTTACCCATTCGCCAAACACCAGTAGCCAAAACCAGTGTCACAACAATCGGTAATCCTTCGGGAATAATCGAAACAGAAATCGCCACAATTGTGGAAAAAATTTCTCGCAACGAATGTCCATAAAAAATTCCGATTCCCAGCAAAATTAGACCGATAATAAAAACTGCGATGATGATGAAATAAGAAAGCTGACGAATATTTTTTTTCAGCGGCAACCCCTCATCAATAGTCGCTATTTTTTTCGCAATCCCGCCAATCACTGTCTTGTCGCCTGTCGCAACCACGACCGCTGTCCCTCTTCCAGAAATAATGGCCGTTCCCTTGAATACCATATTATCTTGATCAACAACCGGAATAATTTTATTCGAGAGAGTATCTGCCAACTTGAATTTTGGATTTGACTCTCCCGTAAGAGCAGACTCATTAAGTTGCAGAGACTGCGCTTGCAAAATCCTCGCGTCAGCCGGAATTCTTTCTCCCTCGCGAAGAACGATGATATCCCCCGGCACCACTTCTTCATCGGAAATAATATATTCCTCACCTTCTCGAATGACGGAAGCATTTGTTTTGATAAAATTTTTCAGTGCCGCAAAAATATTTTGCGCCCGACCTTCTTGCGCGGTACCAATAATCGCATTAAACAAAAGCACAAATAAGATGACATATCCATCCATCGCTCCTCCAGTCAAAAAGACAACGATTGTAGCAATGATGAGGATGAAAATCAACGGACTTTTGAACTGACGAAAAAAGATCACGGCCAAATTATCCACGCTCGCCTCAGGCAGTTTGTTGGCGCCATAGGTCAAAAGACGGCTACTGGCCTCATTAATCGCCAGCCCGTGTTCACTAGTCCCCAACTCTTCAAAAATTTCCTCCACTTCCTGATTATAGTAGTTTTGAGAAATTTCTTTTTGCATTGCTTAATTATAGCACAAAAGGTTAACGAGGTGGATTGGGTTTCAATTTAAAAAACTATAAGACTAGTTCAAACATGACCATATCGCGACACTGTATCTGATTTTCAAAGATAAGACTTTTGTATTTCTTGATAAAATAATCTTTCTTGATTTTTGCCATCCGAAACCCACACTTCTGATAGAATGCCAATTGGTTTATGCTAGAATTTCCTGTGCCCACTAATATTTTTTTCGCACCTGCCTTTTTTGGCACAAATTTATTTATATCAAGACCATTTCTCCATCCTCAACGAAAACAGCTTGGTCGTCAGTTAGCGGAATTACCGATTCACCTTTTCTTTTCTCCATGAAATTATCGACCTCGCTTTTTTCTTTGGGGTTGTAGTGTGGGGTGATAATATATGGAACCAAGTTTAAGCCCGTCAGGTCCTTAAGGTTCACATCGTTTGGATCTCCGAGCCCTGCCACTTCAATATCCGGTCCAGCAATAATGCTACCGGCGCTGACACCGACGTAAAACTTACCATTTTTTATTGATTCAACCAAGACCTTGTCTAGTCCGGTTTTTCGCATCCGATCAAGAATATAGAAAGTGTTGCCACCACAGACGTAGTAGATATCATAATCCTTTAAGTCGGATAAATTTTTATCTTCTGAAATATTAAGCTGGTCATAGACAAGCCCGATTCCGCCTAATTCCTCAGCATACCCATCAAGCCATAACCAATCACTCTCTTCCCAAATCGTAAAAATAAGGCAAGCTTTTTTGTTTTTCAACGCATCAAATTGCGCCACAAAAAAATCACGGATTTTCTGATTTTTTAGGCCAGCTGAGGTTAGGAGTAGTTTCATAGGCATTGCAATTCAATCGCATCCTTAATAATTTTTAAACTATCCGCTGAATTGTAGAATTTAATCTTGACTATATCATCGAGACTAATCCACTCAGGCATTTCGGCATACTTTTTTTCGTGTTCATCAAAAAATTCAGTAGTCAATTCTCCGCCCACTCTTTTACACAGATAAAACATCAAAATGGATTGGACACATTTATCTTCAAAGCGAAATTTAAAAAATGAATTTTCGCAAGCTACAATTCTTCCGATTTCGACGTCCAGCCCAGTTTCTTCTTTGACTTCTCTTTTTAGCGCGTCGATTATCGATTCGCCAAGATCAATCCCGCCACCAGGAAAATCATAGCCATCACCCCACTGTTTGGAAAGTAGAATTTTTCCATCTTCAATAATCACTCCATAAACCGAAGGCCTGAAAGTTAGCTTGCTCAGTGGCACGCTAACCTGTTTTCCATTTAAATCCGTGCAAATGATTTCTTTTTCCATGTTTTTAGTATAGCGCAATTTTTAGCTGGGATAAAGTCACCAAAAAATATGTATTATACGATTCTGTCTATAGCAAAAACTTCAATTTTTGCGTAATACAACTAAGCAAGCTAGCTCCTTTATTAGTTTAGAAATCTTATGCGGTTGCGGTTGTAAAATTGAGACATAGGTTGGTGTTTTAAAAAGGTGCTTGACTCTATTTCTCATTTCTTGACCCCGTTTCTTTGATCCCGTTTCTTTTTAAATTATTTAGCGTAATTTTTTGAGAGTCACATTTAAGCTCCTTGGCCTTCCAGAAATCAAATGTTTGGTGGTTTTGTGAGGAAAGACTTCCCCTGCTAGCGCTTTTGCGATAACAATGTCTTTAGAAATTGAAATTTCGAGACGACGAGGGAAAACTTTTATTTCCTTGGCAAAATAATCAACCAAACAGGCCGGTACCTTTTTGTAGCCGAGAAGTTCAAGCGCTTTCACTCGATGATGCCCATCGAGGATAACTAGATTTTTCTGATCAATAATGACTGGATTGGCTAAATAGCCTTTTTCATAAATTTCATTCTTTATTTTTTCCAGGTTTTCCGGAATAGTTTTTTCATGAGGCTTGAGTTTGGAAATTAGTATCAGCTTAATCTTATTCATACTTTTATTATTAGTCTAGTTAAAATTCTTCCTAAAAAAACAAAAATCTCGATTATCTCGAGAAGCATTGTTTGTCTGTTTGGAAGTTATTCAACTAACAACAAAATTTTCTCGAAATATTGGTTTCGAGACAGTAGCAGATTGATTGAATTGTTATGATTCGCTTTTGTTCCATATCGTTAGGGTAAATGATATTGAATCACATTTCGATTGTTCAGATTTTTTGCAAGATCCTTTGAGTCCGTCAACCTAATCGGTCGCAAGATGAACTTTTTGGTTGTAATTGTTTTCATATTTTGGACAAAACAAATTCCTTGATTCTTTTTGCTGATTTATAGCCCTCTCTGGCATCCCCAAGGGAAAAGTCAATGATGTCACCAGGATAACGTGCTTCGATATAAAAACCATCCAATCTAATAGCGTCTTCCTTTAATTCCAAAAAGGTAGGGTCGTATTTTTCGCATTCTCTGAGTAATTGTTCCATTTGGTGGGTTTTTAATGGAATATTTTTATGAAATGCCAAATAGCCTTTGAGATATTTTTCTGCCATCTGCTCCGAATGCAAACATATTTGATTTGGAGGTCCGTCTTCTCCCAGGGCAAGCATAATAATTTGCTCGTCCTCTAGCGCATACTTTTCCCATTCTCTGAAGCGTTTTATCGCTTTTTCTTTCTCGTCCATATTTTTATACTTGGTATATTATTTTCCCCTTGCTTAATATATAGGAGATAAATGGATCATCAATCTCGAGTCTTTTCTCAATTTCTGCCGGAGTATACACAAGCAAATCCATCGGCACACCACTTCCCCATAATTTTCTTCGTAACTCAGCTTGTCTATCCGAGCGAGATTGTAAAGATTTCTGAATAATAAATAAATCCACATCACTATCCTCAGTCGGATTTCCCCACGCATAAGAACCAAAAAGAATAATTTTCTCCGGATTTATCTCCTTTACTATTTTCTCCCTAATTTCGGGGATTTTGGCTTCATATTTATTCATACTCACATTATAGTTGAAATCAGCGATTATTACAACTCGCGCACTTGACAGAAACTTATTTCGTGCTATAGTCTAAGCATGAAAACTATTCAAACAACCAATCTGTCGCTTCGCCGAAGCCCAGCAAAAACCAATTTTGAGGTTGTTTGTTAATGCTTAATAAAAAAATTTAAACTTTACCAGACGGCCTCAATTGGCCGTTTTTTGGTACCTTAAAAAGAAAGGAGGGAAAATTCAATTTATTTTTTGCGCCTATTTTCAAAATTCCAAAACAACATGAAAGGAAAAAGCCATGATTAAACAAGTAGAAACTGCGATTTCTGTCTATTCGGAACCAATTGACATTGGACTGAATGTTTGCATTGAATATTATCCCCATTTTCCCAGCGAATCCTTAATTCGCCTGGGGCTCGGCTGTTTGTCCGTAAAGGTTACTAGCGTGGAATTTAGTGGGGATAGACATCGTTGCGACGTCTCGGTTGCTTATGACAGCAGTAAAGAAGACTATTTCCGCAATGTAATGAAGCTCAAAAGATTTTTCAATCGCCGCTTCCGTGTTCAAGCGGATCTTTTCCAGCAATACTATCCACATTGGTAAGAAGATAGGATCCAGCACAGTGAAGATTCTTCGCTGGGCTACAAAAAGACAATTTTTCCTCAAATATTACAGTTAAGAAAGGAAGGTGTGAAATGGAAAATATCAAAAAAGACCAGATCGTCTGTCGCAAAGCAGCTAGGGATGATTGTCAGTAAATGGTAAAACTTATTAACTCTTTTGCCAACGAAGGACTGATGCTTCCTAAGAATGAAGCGAAAATTCTCATAATGCTTACTAGCTATTTTGTCGCAGAATATGAGAACAGGATTATTGCGACTTCAGGTTTTAAGATTTGGGCAGACTCCCGGGTAGAAATTATCTCACTAGCGACACATTTAAAGTTTCAGAAGGCAGGAATTGGGAGTAAGCTGGTCACGCTCTGTATCGATGAAGCCTATACTCTTGGTTTCAGAGATTTTTTCACACTCACTGTCCGCCCCGAATTATTTTCCCGCCTTAACTTCAAACTTGTGAATCACAGGAATCTTTATCACAAAGTTTGGACTGACTGCATCTATTGCCCACGCAATGCAGGCGGTCCTGGCGATCCTAGGTGTAACGAAGTTGCACTCACACTAAGTATCTGAAAAAAATGAGCCCAGCCGAACCTTGCCGGGCCTTTTTCACGGTTTTGAAGTGAAATACACATCCTTCCATTTTTTACGTAAAACCAGAACTTTATAAAGCTTGCCAATATATTAAATGTTTATAAAGTTACAAAAAACCAGCTATTTCCAGCTGGTTTTTTTCTCAGTCTAATAATTCAAGACCTCCCTACCCATTTCTCTCCAAAGTCTCTTTCTCCGGCTCAAGGGGCAGTTCAAGAATGAATTTTGTGCCACGACCGGCGCCGGGTGATTCGATCCAGACTTTTCCGCCATTGGCTTCGGTAATTATTTTCACCACATAAAGACCCAGGCCCGTGCCACCGGTGTTGAGTCGATTGGTATCTTTACCCCGAGAAAATTTGACGAAAAGATAGGGAATTTCATCGACAGAAACAATTATTACCTATCGGCACAGTTTAAATTTAGGGTGAGCCAATTCTTTTTTTAACCAGTATGTAAATCTTTCTGGACTAGCTCTTATTTCTTTTTCAAGATCCTGCAGATTGCTCCACCTCCAATCGGAAGCCTCTTCTGGATTAAGCCTGGGCAATCCATTATATTGACCAAAAAATATATGCACGTATTCATTTTCCCAAAGATTATTGTCAAATTTTACTTTATAAATAAACTCGAAATTTTCTCGAAGAGGACAATCAAAGCCCATCTCTTCTTTGAGTCTTCGGTGAACAGCTTTTTCCAGCTGCTCTTTTGGTCGAGGATGTCCACAACAAGTATTACTCCACAGACCTCCACAATGGTATTTTTCCGAAGCTCTTCTTTGAAGCATCAACTGACCATTAGAATCAAAAACAAAAATAGAAAAAGCTCTATGGAGTTGCCCTAATTGATGGGCTTTTAATTTTTCTTGAAAACCGATAGCTTTATCTCGTTTATTTACTAAAATTAATTGCTCCATGACTTTTTGATTTTATGGATACACTTATTTTCAAGTTAACTCTAAATTAAAAACAGCTATCATGCAATAGCAGATATGAAGACGCGGACAATCTAGGATCTAGCATTGTCCGCGCGTTGGTCTTTAACGACAGATGGTAAAAAAATTACGCTTTTTCTTTATCCAGATTTTTTATCTCCTCC
>Ga0172379_10006588_pt1 | contig 15443 bp, 10 predicted proteins | sample GrowelOW334metaG_FD_119756 | JGI IMG/M metagenome (GOLD analysis project Ga0172379, IMG submission 119756) | Groundwater microbial communities from an aquifer near a municipal landfill in Southern Ontario, Canada - Groundwater well OW334 metaG | ecosystem: Environmental > Aquatic > Deep...
GGTTCCTGCACGCGAGGCATCGGATGTCCTCTGGCGCTCGGGCCGATTCGTACAGTTCGTCTCTCTCCTTGTCGGCGTCCATCCAGTCGCGGATTGTCTTCTCCTTGTTCAGGTACCTTTCTCCCATCTGGATGTGCAGGTACCAATCCAGAGCGACCCTCCTTATCCGAGCCGCCTCTTTCTTGTCGATTTTATCGTCTACAGGTAAGTCCGTGTCGTCTCTATCGAAAGACTGTTCTGTCTCACGGCACCGCTTGACGGTGTGGCGGTCGTAGAGATCTATGTAGTGCTGCTTGGACTTTAAGTGCTTCTCCATGGTCTCTGAATTAACCTAATCTTCCCATAGTTTGTCGCCATAAGGATCTACTATTTTACCATCGGGATTTCTGACCTCGAAATGCACGTGAGCAGCCGTTCCTCCCGTCTTCCACATTTCAAAGTTTCCGCTTTGTGCGATAAGTTGACCTTTTTCTACGCGGCAAGATTTATCCTGACTGTTTACAATCAAAGTTTCCAATTCATCGGTTAGTTTTGTGGAGTGCCTGAACCATGTAACAAAACCGTTGTCATGTTTAATGTAAATCGAATGATCCTTTTCCCAGCAGGCGCCATATATCAAATCACTTCCTTGGATCGCTCGGTGCAGCTCTCCATCTGCGGGTGCAATAATAGGTGTCCCTGGAGAATAAGGAAAATCATATCCCGCGTGACCGTCATACTGCAAAGTGCATTTGCCCCCATCGGATCCCACCCCTACATAGTTGATCTCCTTATTTGCAAAGAACTCACTCTGGTTTTCTTTTTGGTAACCACAGGGTTCTACAGGGCACTGTTTACCGAATCCGACCTCTCCATTGAAAGCTTTTACTCGCTGGTCTTTTGCAGGTTTACCCCAAAACTTCGTACTCTCTGGATCGATCGCCGTTCCTGAATGGTCAACAACAGCACTTATTCTTACTGTTCGCGAAGTAAGGGGCTTACCGTCAGTATGATTTCCTCTAATTGGGCAAATAAGGAAGCTGGTCTTTATCGGTTGAAGGACGGTTTCCTGTCTAATTTCTATGGGTACATCGACAATCATTTGCGTCTCCTTTGCTTCAGGATTTTTTGATAGAACAGGTTTGTTGATTACAAACGGCTTCGCACGCAATCCTTGCAGGAAAGCCATCAGGGAGTTGAGGATTTTTTGTAGATTGTTTGGTTGCATGTGAAGCGGTGAGTTTATTTTATAGTGTTATGTCGTAAAGATGTTTCCAGATGGCATACATGGCATAGGTATCCAGACCACAATAAGTTTTGAGATCCTTAATGATAGTCTGTTTCGACTCAGGAGAAATTAGGGACGACACCATGGTCCACCAAGCATCCGCGGCCTGTCCACCCTCACGGATGTTAATATCACCATAACGCAAATCAGGCACAATCGCAGGAAGTACTTTTTTAATGGATGTCTTTCCACGGAAATCCGGATGAATATAGTGCTGAGCGGTAAAAATCTCCTTCAGATCGTAGAGGGAATCATTAATCTTTCCGAACAGTTCTTTGTATTGAGGCAGTCGTAAGGCGATTTCGTCATTTACGCCCGCTTCGTATGACTTATGCCAGGCGATAAATGTACCGCCGGGAACAAAGTTCTCTTTAAGAATTCGTCCCACATGCTCCGAAGGGTCACTTAGGTCTTCGTGTAGAAATTCCACGTGCTCTGGTTTGCTCGTTGGACTCTTCAGAATATGCAGGGAAAATTGGAAAGGGATTCTCTTATAGGGGCTGAATCCATTAAATGCCGGAATCGCTGGACCATATGCTTCATAGTCAAAAAAATAAAGTGGGAAGCTCAACTTGCCTAAAATATCTTTTATCGACCCTTTGTCAATTATTGGTTCCTGCCGCTCGTGAGCTAAAATCTGATTTCTCTGATTTTCTGAAAGTGCGAACTCCTCAGGAATATCCTTAAGATCAAAGATACCGCCTTCAATAAGAAGGTTGAGCTTTTTCTGACTTATATACGATATGTCGTGGACTGAATATTCAGGCACATGCGAATTGGAATACTGAAATGTCGCACAGTGCTTTTTCCTGCCGCGGTAGACACACTCGCAGCTACCCAAAGGTTCCTCTGCGCGGTTCAAATATTCACGGGCAGCCGCCATCTGCTTTTCAACACCATCAAGGACGGCTTTTACCTCTTCCGTCTTATCTTCAACAATAAAAAGCTTTGGGATGTCGAGGTCTCCCGAGCGGACGTACTCTTTGTTTAGGTGGACTATGTAATAGCTTCCGAGCGGAACTCCAACTCGCTTCAATACAGAGACTTGAAAAGCAACATCGTCGATATGGCTATGATCAGCGTCATGCTCCTTCACGGAGTTTCCTCCCTTAACTTCATACAGATCCCATACGCCAGTCACTTTGTTGAATGAAAGCATGTCGTTTCTCGCAATGAAGCCATCAACAATGAAGGTCGCCTGGAAAATCGTGGGCATCTTAGAATCCATTAGACGTACGGTTTCATGGCATGCGCCTTCACCGTTTGAAGACACTGCTATGCCACCGGGAAATAAGTTGCGGGCACAGGATTCAACCTCGTTACCTTGCTGCATCAGATGTTTTTCAAAATCAGAGAGCTGAAATTTCTCAAGCAGAACGGGCTTGTGGAGCTTGAGCCACATATTCTTAGGGCAATAGAGATAATCGAGAAATATTGTTTTTGATATGCTCATAGGAGCGGGTTAATTTTCAAGCCACCCATTGTTTAGTCGCTGGCCTTTGGCGATTCGTCCGATAACTACTCCGTCCTTGATTGAATAAATAAATCCTGCGTGTCGAACTACTAGCCTTAGCATGGTCCTGATTTCCATGCAGATTGCCAAGTTGCTCCCATCGGGAGACATCTCTGCCGCTTCGATCTGACACTTTCCCTTACCCAAGATCTTTGACGCTGCTGTAATTGCAGAAGGCCATATTTCGGATTTATCCGCTTTTCGGTTAGTTCCCTCAAGAAGCTTCACGAGTACTTCCAGGCGATTTTGTTCACCAGAGATGACGTATTCAAAATATACAGAGACGCCTGTTAGGTGACAGGCCCTAAGATCATTCGGATGACACTTGCGCCCACTCCATGCACACGCCTTCGCTTCGGCAGGGGCGCAGAAATCACCAGTAACGGACCTCACCCCTTCTTCTTCGAGCATTCTAGCATCGGAAATACTGCTTGAGATAAAGAATTTCTTCAGTGCTTTCTTTCCAGATACGGCACTTTTCTCAAGGAGGTCAGGGAGCACCATCTTTCCCGATACCGTACAGCTTTCAAGCATTCCAGGCATTACAATCTTGCCAGTCACCTCACACTTTTCCGCCTCACCTGGCAATAATGGCTTATTGGTCTCGGAGCAGAATGTAAACTCTTGCTTATGGCCTGATTTGCCCGATACGGCAGAGCGTAACTCCTCGTCAGTACGATATTTCTTTCCTGAAACTTGGCTAACCGCCAATTCTGTCTTTAGAACATCCGTCAATGTAAACTGGCAACGTCCGAAGAATTCGGGTTCTGCCTGTTTGCCGCTCATGTCCGATTCTTTAAGAAGGGTGCTTACGATCATGTGTCCTGTGATGGCGGATTTTTTGACCTCATCTTCAAGCACTCGCTTACCACTTAAGTCGCAAGTAACCATATGATTAGAGAGAGCCAGTCTTCCACTGGTGTCTGACTTCGCAAGCAGGTGGTGTAATGCCTTGAGGCCGCTTATTTCGCACTTAGCCAGACAATCTTCAGGGACTGTTCTGCCGGTCTGGGAGCACTTTCCCATGATAGGCCCATCGACGATCTCATTTGCAGAAGGGATAATCGTAAGATTGCTTGTCTGGTTAGTATCAGAATCGATGCTGTATGAGACAGATACCTTCAACTTTCTTCGAGCCGCCCCTTCTAAGCCAACAAGGGAAAACTCAAGAGTGGGGGTAAAATCGCTCTCTATCTTTTTAATCTTTCGCTGATCATAGCCGGCGGAATTAATCTCGTCAGCCAATCTCTCCCTGTAGAATCTACAAAATTCCATTACTCCAGAATCAGAATTTGCCCTTTCAAGCAGATTCTTCACATTCACGCCGATCGACGAGGGTTCTTTTAACGGATTATTTATTGAATCAAAACCAAATCTCGTCTCGTCGCTAAAATGCTCGTTTGGAGAGCAGATCACCTCGATCAATCTTTCGTAGCTATCATGCGCAACAGTCACGCGCGCCCTCACGAGTGCGGAACCGCTAAAACAGCACGACGTGCTCTTCGTATCAAAACCTTTAAGCTGACCGCCAAATTTTTCAACCCAACTTTTAATCAATATGTCGGCCTGTTTGGACGAATTCGTATCCGCATCCTTAACAAGGTGCAGTCCTTTGCCTGTTATTTTTCGTACCAGCCTTTCAAAAGAGGGCGTGCCAGGACCGTACAGTGTGCTAGTAAATAGAGTTCCCGCACCTCCTGCATCCGTTTTATTTTCAAAACGGATCAACTCTCGCTTTCCGTCTAATTCCGATATATGAAGGTCAGAGGCTTTTTCGTGAGACAGCTTAGCACCTATGCTTTCGAGAGCCTTCAACGTGAAATCACGGGCCTCCATGGATTTAACGGAAGGTGGCAATTGCGGAACCTCGGGTCCCACATCTCCTCTCATATCTCCGAGCAGTGAGTTTATATTTTTCTCTTCTTTCTCAAGCTGTACCTTGGCGTCTGATATGCTTTTAGCTGCCTTTCGAGTAGCTTCTTCGATGTCTTTACCGGCAAGAGAAGCCACCACAAGCTTTCTGATTTTTTCTTCGAAGCCATTCGTTCCGTCTTCCTCTTCATCGATTCCCGATGCTTCGAGCAACGCTTCAACATCACCAATAGCATGAGAGGCCATTTGTAGCTTCTCCATAAGGCGTCCAACGATATATTCCTCGAATGTCCCCTTGAGAACAATATTAAAGATACAAACCTTTTCATGTTCTGAGGCAAGGCGTTGTATACGACCGATTCGCTGCTCTACGATCATTGGATTCCAAGGGAGATCGTAGTTTACAAGCACGTTCGCAGCCTGAAGGTTAACACCTTCGGAACCAGCTTCGGTAGAGATGATCGCGTGAATCTTTGGCGGTTTCGTTTTGAACTTGCTGATCGTATCCTGATTGCGGCCCGCTGAATCGCCGTTAATGACATCGCAGGTAACGCCTCGCTCTTCAAGAAAGGCTTGAATTGTCGTCTGGGTTTCTCGTCGGCAGGTAAAGATCACCATTCGCCAATCTTTTGGCTGTTCTGATTTGAGTTTGTCGACCAGTGCGCCCAAACCCTCTAGCTTTGACGTCACGAAACCGCGATCAACTATCGCTTTAACCTGCTCGGCGAGTTCCTTAGGAACCGTTTCTTTTTTTGCCATAGCCTTTAGCTGTGCGGAAACGGCATGAGGGCTGCTTATGAGAGCCTGAAGTATAGAAATCTGGGCGAGACGGTTCAGTTTTTGAATTGACGCGCCAATGATCTTAATAAGCTCCTTTTCATGTTTGGTAGGTTCGACGGTATGGAGTTGAACCACTCGCTCTGGAAAGTGCAGATTGGCATCTGCACGTCTAACTCGAGACATATATCCGTAGACAATGGATCGGAACTCATCCTTCATCTCTGGGTTCAATTTGCGAGCCTGAGTGCGATCGTCATCGATAAACTTTCGACTGAATGCGCCTGCGTTTCCGAACGGATTTTCATGACCACGCGCCACGGTCAAAAGATCTACCAATGAATAAAGATCCCACAGTCGATTTTGAATAGGGGTGGCCGTGAGCATGAGAACGTATTTGAAAACACGATCAGATAGAACTTTACGGAATTTCTGGGCGACCTGGGGTGGTGGATCAACCCCGTAGAGGTTTCTGAGTTTATGAGCTTCGTCCAATATGAGCATGTCGAATCCGGCTTTCGAAAGATGGTCGAGATAGAGGCGTGCAGACTGGTATGTGGTGATCACGGCCCCGACTTCACCGGGCGGTTTTGCGTCCGCAAGGTCTTTTCCTGTCAGGATTACCGATGGAATCCCGAATTTAGTCTCTAGTTCCTCTTGCCACTGCTTGCCGAGGATCTTGGGACAAACTATCAGAATCTTTTCTAGGCGGCCGCGTGCGATCAATTCGCTTGCCACCAGACCTGCACTAATCGTCTTTCCAAGACCAACGTCGTCAGCCAAAAGGGTTACGGGAAGACGACGACAGAACGTGATGAGATTAGACACCTGATGGTTGTAGGGTTCAATTTTGTCCTTCCACCTGCTTGTTGATTTTAGATCCTCTCGTTTCTCAATAACAATAGGATCGATAAGATCCCATTCTAATGCGGCTCGATATAAATTGTATTGCTCTGGACTAGTAGAGTTCTCTAAGGGCTTGATTTGAATTGATGAAGTTGTTTTGTCCATTTTCCGAGCAAGAATTCGTCAGAGGGGCTATTGGGGTACTTAAAATATAGCACTATATTCATTCTTTTTCTTCTGACGAAATTGCTGTATAATATTGTTAACACTAATTCCCTCGGCAGTACCAGGGGACCGAAAACCAGACAGGGCCGAGCACCCGACTTGGAGAAGCTGTTCAGAGACAGAAACATGCCGAGCGACAACCTCGCTAGGCGAAAGCTGATCAGCGGAAAGCAGTACTTGAGCTGATGCGTCAAAATCTAGAAACCATTTCTGGATTTTTTGCCTGCCAGTTTATACAAGGTAACCACCTAAAAATATGAAGAAAAAAACAATGCTACATGCGGGTCTTTTCGAGCGCGACATAAAAATCGAGCTGGTGCCCGCGCGCCTCTTGAAGCCCGCCGCATACAACCCGCGAAAGTGGGATGATGCGGCCGCTACCCAGCTGACCAGGAGCATCAGGGAGTTCGGTCTCGTGGACCCCATCCTCGCGAACGGCTCTCCCGAAAGGAGGAACGTCGTCATCGGAGGGCATTTCCGCCTGAAGATCGCCAAGGATCTCGGGTACACGGAAGTTCCCGTGGTCTATCTGAATATTCCAGACGAGCGAAAGGAGAAAGAGCTGAACATCAGGCTAAACAAGAACACTGGCGATTGGGATTTCGACAAGCTCAAATCCTTCGACTTTGATTTTCTGGCAGATATCGGGTTCGATAAAATTGAGCTATCGGATCTCTGGGACAAGGATTTGGAAACAGCGGATGACGAGTTCGATGTCGAAGGCGAGCTCAAGAAGATAAAAAAGCCCAAGACAAAGCTCGGCGACCTGATCATTCTCGGCAATCATAAGCTTGCGTGTGGCGATGCGACAGACCCCTCGGTTCTTATAAGGCTTTTCGGCAAGGAAAGGGCCTCGATGATCTATTCCGACCCCGTATATAACATCAAGATCAATTACGGTGGCGGCATCAGTGGCAGGCAGAATTACGGCGGAAACGTAAACGATGACCGTTCGGAATCAGAGTATAAGGAGTTTTTGAAGAAGAGCATGGTGAACGCCTTGTCGGTTACGAAGGAAAACGCCCATGTCTTTTACTGGTCGGACCAGAAGTATATCGGCCTCATTCAGGAACTCTACCGAGAGTTGAAGATCGAGAACAAGCGCGTCTGCCTGTGGATCAAGAACGCGCAAAACCCGACTCCGGGCGTCGCGTTCAACAAGTGCTACGAACCGTGCACTTATGGCGTGAGGGGCAAACCGTACATATCGAAGAGCGTTCAAAATTTGAACGAGGTGATGAACAAGGAAATCACCACGGGAAACAATCTGCTCGCCGAGGCCTTGGATCATCTGGATCTGTGGATGGTGAAGCGACTGTCTGGAAAGGAATACGAGCACGCCACGTCGAAGCCTCCCGTGCTTCACCAGAAGGCCATTCGGCGTTGCACGAAATCGGGCGACATCATACTCGACAGCTTCTCCGGCTCGGCGAGCACGATGATCGCGGCAGAGCAGTTGAAAAGGAGGGTGTACGCGGTCGAGCTCGAACCAGCCTTCTGCGACCTCGCCATAAGGCGATACGAAAAGCTTACTGGCGTTAAGGCGAAGATCATCCATGAAGAAGCATAAAATCAAAAACGGGTTCTTGGCGGAACTGAGGAGAATTCCCATTGTTCAGGTCGCCTGTGAAAGATCTGGAATATCGAGGAATAGCGTATATCGATGGAGGAACGAAGATGCCGTGTTCCAAAAGGAAATGGACAAGGCCTTGGAGGAGGGCGAGGCTCTGGTGAACGACATGAGCGAAAGCCAGTTGCTGACGATGATAAGAGAAAAGAACTGGTCTGCTGTCAGCTTTTGGTTGCGTCATCGAAACCCGAAGTTCCGTGAGCGCATAGAGATAGCGGGATCCGTAAAGACGATTCAGGAGCTACCGCCCGATCAGAAAGAGATGGTCACCAATGCCCTTAAATTAGCAGATTTAGCCTTGAGAAAAAATGAACAATAACCTACTCGACAAAGAAGCACTGAATTTAATCCTGACCAACCGAGGCGTCCGCCAGCAGGTGACATATCAGAGCCACCTGCTGTTCTTCCACGTTTTCTTTTCGCACTACGTGAAATACCCCATAGCGGAGTTCCAGAAGGAGATCTTCCGCATCACAGAGGACGCATCGAACACTTTGGCCTGTATTGTCTCGTTCAGGGGATCGAGCAAGTCCACCCTCGTCACCTTCTCCTACTCGCTCTGGGCGGTCCTCGGCGTGCAGCAGAAGAAGTTCGTGCTCATCGTATGCCAGACGCAGTCCCAGGCCCGTCAGCACATGGCAAACCTGAAACACGAGCTTGAGCAGAATGAGACGCTGAAGAGCGACCTCGGGCCGTTTCGAGAAGATATCGGTGTCGGCGAGTGGGCGATGTCATCCTTGGTATTCAAGAACACGGGCGCGCGTATCATGGTGGCGTCGATGGACCAGAGCATCCGAGGGGCGAGGCACCGACAGTACCGCCCGGACCTCATAATCCTCGACGACATCGAGGACGTGAACTCGGTGAAGACGCACGAGGGGCGCTCCAGGGTGTCGGACTGGTTCTCGCGCGAGATCGTCCCGCTGGGAGACATCGGGACCAGGATCGTAATCGTCGGAAACCTCCTGCACGAGGACTCATTCGTGATGCAGTTGAAGCGCAAGATAGAGCGCAAGGAATTGTCAGGCGTCTACCGTTCGTTTCCCCTCATCGACAGCGACGGCGGATGCCTGTGGCCCGGGAAGTTCGATTGCGAGGAGAAGATCGAGCAGTTGCGCCAGAGCGTAGCGAACGAGAGCGCATGGCTCATGGAGTATCTGCTCCTGCCCGTGTCCGACGCATCGCGTGTCATACACCCCGAGTGGATCGCGTTCTACGATGAGATGCCCGAGAGGTGCGAGGAAAACGAGTATCGAGGGGCCTCCGTCGGGATAGACCTCGCGATATCGGAAAGGGATCGGGCGGACTGCACCGCCATGGTGACGGCCCACGTCTTCGGCTACGGCAAGGACATGAGGATCTACATAGAGCCGAATCCCGTGAACGACCGCATGGACTTCTCTATATCCATCGACACGGCGAAGATGCTTTCCAAGGGGCACGCGCATAACAATCGCAACGCCCAGATATACGTCGAGAACAATGGGTACCTGGAGGTGTTCCCCGAGACGCTCCGTAGGGAGCCTGGAATCCCCGTGGAGGGAATCCCGTCCCGTGGCGACAAGCGGACGAGGCTCGTCGTGACTGGCGTGCCCGTTAAGGCGGGACACGTGCTGTTCCCAAGAAGTGGGGCCGAGGAGCTTCTCATGCAACTGACGGGGTTCGGCTCCGAGAGGCACGATGACCTCGTGGACGCGTTCTCCATCGTCGTGGGAGAGGTCGTCAAACGGAATCGCCCTAGGCCCAATTTCGACATCACCTTCAGCGGCGTGATGCCGATTACCGCTGGTCTGAGGAATAAGATCTTCTAGGCCTAGCTTAGTTGTATGTTTAGTTTAGCGTCTCCCAAATCCAACGGATTGGGAACTGACTTTACTATGTTCATGACAATGCCCCATATGTAAGGGTTGGATACGGGAAACTGCACGGCCTTGCTTCTGCCGTCCACGGTAATTTCGATGGCATCGGATAGAGTCTCAATGCCAAGGACCTTCTTGAGGGGGATGGTCCTGTTCTCCTTACTACCCATGAAGACAATTTTCTTGTTGGTGACAAATACCTCGCCTCTATCAAGCGACGCCCATTCGAGAGAGCTCTTCGATGATCCGGCGTATCGCCCGACGCTCACGCCCTTCATAATTCTGACGCTTCCAAAGCCACCAGATGATTTTCTCACCGATCTGGTTTCCCTTAGCTCAACATTTTCCCTTAAAAACAGATGCTCGTCCTGATCAAGAAATATCGCGCCCTTTGTCTCGATGACGGGTAGTGAATTCGAGCTTCTGACCAGTTCCACGTATTTGTCGGCCTCTGCAACGAGAGATGACTTTCTCTCGGAGGCTTTTTTCTGCGAGCGTATGAGTGCGGCGAGAAGGAGCAGTGCGAAAGAAATGAAGAGGCTGTACTTGCCGATAATTATAAAAAGGACGATGCTCACTCCGATCCACCACAGGAAGGGGTGTTTCTCCAGGCTTTTGCTTGCCCCATCTAATTTCTTCGAGTTTGTATTTGTGCTCACGTTATATATCTAAAGCTATTAATATCGTGGCGGGTAAATACAAAAAGCCCACCACTAGGTAGAGCCGAGGCTCATATCTCAAGTTTCCCTGAAATAGCACAAGACGTGACCCCTAATGATGGGTTCTTTATCGTCTTGTGACTAACTGTATTCGTACCGTGCCGACACGTTGCCGTGTGGGGTTAGGTAACTATGTTGTATTTACTGAATATTGATTCAGTGTGTTCATACTATCGCTAAAATAAGGCTTTGTTAAGGTAGTTGCCAACAAGCGGAGGCTTAGCAAAGCTATCTGTCTCTGGCATTAATGGATGTATGGAAATACAAGCCACCGCCCTCATGGGCAAATCGACCTTGGCCCCGATGGCGAAAGTAAGGTATTGCCTCTACGCCCGCAAGTCCACCGAGCAGGAGGAGAAGCAGATCCTGTCGATTGACTCGCAGATCAAGGAGATGCTCTCGCTCGCGCAACGTGAGGGTCTCGAAATTGTCGATACTCGAAAGGAGTCACATTCCGCCAAGGCCTCGGGACAACGGCCTGTATTCAAGCAGTTGTTGGAGGACGTTAGATCAGGGAAGTTCGACGGCATACTCGTCTGGCACCCAGACAGGCTCTCCAGAAACGCGGGAGACCTCGGCTCGGTCGTCGATCTCATGGACGAGAAGCTCCTCGTCGAGATCCGTACCTACGGGCAGAAGTTCTCGAACAACCCGAACGACAAGTTCCTCCTGATGATCCTCTGTTCGCAGGCGAAGCTCGAGAACGACAACAAGAGCGTCAACGTGAAGCGGGGCCTCAGGGCGAGGTGCGAGATGGGTCTGTGGCCCGCGCAGGCACCAACGGGATACGTCAACAGCTCGAACGTCAGCGAAATCTGCGTGGTCCACGTCGACCCCGTAAAGGCACCGATCATCAAGCAGGTGTTCGAGAGGGTCGCCTACGAGGGCTGGGGAGGCAAGAGGGCCTATCTCTGGCTCAGGGACGAGCTGAGGTTCACCGCGAAGAGCGGAAAGCCCCTGACGCTGAGCAACGTGTTCATGATCCTCCACAACCACTTCTACTACGGCATATTCGAGTACCCTAAGAACAGCGGGAAATGGTATCAGGGAAAGCACACGCCCATCATCTCGAAAGACCTCTTCGATCAGGTACAGAAGCAACTCCACTGCCAGAGGAAGGTGAGGGACACGAACAAGGAGTTCGCGTTCACAAAACTGATGTCATGCGGGCTGTGCGGATCAGGCATAACCGCACAGGATAAGTACAAAAACCTCGCGGACGGCACGGTGAAGAAGTACATCTACTACGGGTGCACGAAGATTCGGGACAAGGACTGCGGGAACGGATATCTGGAGGAGGCCGAGCTTATAAGGCAATTACTCGAACTGATGGACGACGTAGACTTAGATCAGTCTGGTCTGAGGAAAAAGCTTCAATCTGAAATCGAGAGGCACAAGAAGTTCAGCGTCGGGATTCTCGGTGGGAAGAAGGAGGATTATTCAGCAAAGGATATGGATATCAGAAATTATGCAAAGTATATTTTGAGGGAGGGCAATCTTTTTGAGAAAAGAGATCTGTTGGTTTGCTTGAAAAGCAAGATAGTTCTTAAAGAAAAGAAAGTTGCCTTGGGATGATATAAGTTTATGGCCATTGCCGATTATTTACGGCCAGATGATTCATAAAATGGATTATATAGAACCATGGTCATAGTACGCATCATTGCCCGTTGTGTAGCCTGTATGTAGGCAACAGCTTTACTAAATTCACCGTCTTTTATCATCGTCCGGATCTCTTTTCTAATATTCGCAAACTCTTCAGACTCGAGAGTTCTCTCTAAACTCTGCAGTACTTCTCGTTCGGTTAAATCAGGCATACTCATTATGCCCTCTGTTAATGAATTGGCGTGGCTGTTCGCTAAACATATGGTTGAAAGTACTTCATAAGTATTGTTTGTAAAAATATCTTTAATTCTGTCAACCTGATCCTTCTCGAGAAACCCTCCGGCAGGAAAGCCGAATGCAAATTTATCAAATAAAGGGAGGGGGTGAAACGACATTGGGAAATTAACTACAAAGCCCATTGCTGTTAATCGCAGGGCTTTAAGTAGAAAATCTAGCCCTACTTTTAAGCCAACCTCACTGAATTCGGTCACGTTGCTATTTCTTAATGCCGTATGAGTGTGCGTTGCTCCCTGGGTATGCATGAATCCCGATAACTCCTTGTATAGAGATTGAATTTCGATGTTCCATTGCAATTTATCATTGAGAGTTTTGAATTCAATATTTTTTGCAGGCAGTGCTTTTAACATTTCGCTAATTGTGGGCGTGTTGGCCTTTCCATCTAGCCAGTTTTTAAAATTATCCCTGTCCTCATTTACAAAATGATACAAAGCAAAAACCTGTAATTCTATAAAACTCCTTATTGATCGGAAACTGTCCTTATAGAATCCTGTTAGAAGCAACAATATGCCTGAATTTATATCTTGCTCGGCCTCAAAGAATACATGGTGCCATGGATGGATTGTGGTAAATTCTTCACCTGTACCGCCAAATATTGGAATGGCGAATAGAAGTTCGTGAGACCCGTTTAGAGCTCTGCGTATGTCATCCGATATTTCTTTATGTGCTTCGAGCCACGCAGCACTTCGATCAGCTGTTTTGCCGAGTGAGGCTGCCTGTTTGAAATAATTATCTAGCATTTCATTTATTGTCTTATTTGAAATAACCCTAAACTTTGATGTTGGGAAGGATTGATTCCGTAATATCAAAGGTCATGTCAATTTTTGATGAACCTGCGAGCGAAATTGATTCAGAGGCTAGTCTTAATAAGAACTTCAATGAAGCAATATCTGCCAAGACCTTAGCTTTGCTTGCTTCCCATATTGGATTTTGTGAGTTTGCGCCGCCGCTATGCCGACCTGCTAAGGATAATGAATATTGAACCGTACGGGAAATAAAATCTTCTCTCGCTATATCTTCTTGAGATTTAATACTATTGCCAAACTGTGAAGCGGTATAGCCATCTGGAACTTGTAGTGACGAATAAGTGTTCTTCAGGGTTATTTTTTTACTAGAGTGATTTTTTATCAAAAAATGGACCGTGATTGTGAAGTTATCCATTACGCCATCATTAGTTCTTGAGCCGGGATTTAGTTCGAGTTTTTCAAATTCAATCGCAAGGCCCACAGAATCATCATTCTTGGTCGGTGTCTCTTTTAAAATTCCTCTCGTTGAGAGCACCTTTCTTCCATCTGCAAAAGTAATAGTAGTTTCAATTAGAGGAACTATTTCTGTAGGTTCCTGCCGACCATCTTCTAATCTTATTGACCCGTTCTCTCTATCGACAATCACATGCGCTTTCTGGGTGTCGCCGTTTCTTCTACCCAAAATAAAGTGATGGTCATCGCCTTGTGTTCTTGATTCCAAAAACACATCATCTGTTTTAAATCTATTTTTAATTGTTTTACCGCGCTCGGTAGTATTCTGGTCACTTTTAAGTAACAGCCTCAGGCTCCTTTTTTCACGTAGTTCTAATTCTAACAGAGCTCGATTGTGGAGACTGGTTTTTATATCAGGATTGTCATTCCTGCGTACGATTTCCTCCAACTCTTCAAAAGTTCTTTTTGTTAAGTCAGTAAAGTCTTGTTGTTTATCTTTGGATAAAAATTTATCTATTCTATCTGGTGTTGATGAAAAGCCTTCGTGGTAACTATCACCACCTTCATTTTCAATTAAAAGAAATCCCTCGGATTTTAATTGATGTAAAAAACCTTTAATATGCTGAATTTCTTCTGGCTGAATATTGTTATGATCGTGTGCGATCATAAGTTCGCAGACTCGGATTGTTTTTATGTACCCACCACTATGCGTCTTAAAGAAAGACATTATTTCGTTTTTTGATGGATATATGAGATTCATAAATAGCGTCTAAAATTTGTTACCTACTTAAAATTCAAACGAATAAATGCTTGTCCTGAATCGCTGATTTTGAATGATGAGATGCAGGTATTGCGTACGGATAAACTAATCCTGAAAGGATTTAGTCAGCTTATCACTTTATAAGTAAAAGGCACCCTGATGGTGCCTTTTACTTATCTCTCAAAAGACGACGGGTCCTGAGCGATATAAACTAAACTCAACTTGGTTGCCAGACTTGGAATCGAACCAAAATTTTCGCTTTCAGAGAGCGACGTCCTACCGTTAGACGATCTGGCAATATGTGACGTGCGAAGCGGCGATCCTGGGCCTCGCCGCTTGTCCAAAGAAAATAGCATAATCTGCCCAAAAAATAAAGGCTGGGTTAGAATGGTGGCATGAGCAAAGAGAAGCTTGCCCTCGCCATAGAGATTGCCGTCGCGGTCATTTTCGTCGTCTGCGCATATCTCGTGTTCGGGAGGTCGCCAGACATCCGCAACTATCCTCCCAAGGCCGGGCCGATGGTGTTTCTCGGCGACAGCCTGGTTCGGGGAGTCGGGGCGAGTCCGGGCAATGACCTGCCGGTGCTTCTCTCGAGGGTCGTAGGGGAGAGTGTCGAGAACTTCGGCGTGTCGGGCGACACCTCCGCGATGGGGCTCGCGCGCCTTGATTCGGTCATTGCGCGCGAGCCGGCGGTCGCCCTCATCCTCCTCGGCGGGAATGACTATCTCCAGAAGGTGCCCGTCGATGAGACTTTCTCTAACCTGAAGTCCATCATCACCCGCCTGCAGGGGAGCGGCGCCGTGGTCATCGTCATCGGCATCCGCGGCGGGGCGCTTCGGGACAATTTCGAGGATCGCTTCGAGGCTCTCGTGGCAGA
>Ga0172379_10006589_pt1 | contig 15443 bp, 12 predicted proteins | sample GrowelOW334metaG_FD_119756 | JGI IMG/M metagenome (GOLD analysis project Ga0172379, IMG submission 119756) | Groundwater microbial communities from an aquifer near a municipal landfill in Southern Ontario, Canada - Groundwater well OW334 metaG | ecosystem: Environmental > Aquatic > Deep...
ATTTTCGTCAGTTCGGTTCGGTTCATGGTGAAATAAAATGCAGTGCTTCACATTGGCTTCGTTCGCCAACTTTAGCGTAAACAGGTAATGGGAATGGCCCCAGCCAACCTTATCGACATATTCTTCCGGTGTATACGTGGCATCGTGAATGAAGATGTCTGCGCCTCGTGCAAAATCGACGATGCGCTGGTTTGGGTCCCCATCCTGTGCCAGAAATTTTTTCAGCACCACCGGCTCAAAATTCGTCATGCTCGTTGCCGACGCTTTATCGAACGGTTCATTGTCACTGATATAAACGATGGATTTACCTCGATAGTCAATGCGGTACCCAACGGTGAATCCCGGATGGTTTACATACAATGTCCGTACGCGGGTATCAAAAATTGTGAACTCTTCTTCTCCGACACTTTTGAAATGGATATTCGCTTTCAGTTCATTTAACTGGATCGGGAAATAGATCTTCTTCATCTGGTCGGCGATGATATGCTGCAGATCGATCTCTTCCCTGTCCGTACCGATGACAGTAATCTCGTTGCCGGAGACGAATGCCGGTTTAAAGAACGGAAATCCCTGGATATGGTCCCAATGCGGATGTGTGATGAGGATGAATGTGTTGATCGATTCTCCGTTGGCGATGAGATGATCGCCGAGATTCCTGATGCCGGTTCCCGCGTCGAAGATAATGAGTTCGCCGTTGTCGAGTCGGAGTTCGAGGGAGGGAGTATTGCCGCCGTATCGCACGGTGCTCTTTCCCGGTGTTGGAATTGAACCGCGCACTCCCCAAAATTTCAGTTTCATCAGTGAATTCCCTTTATCAGAAGCAGGTAGTGAGACATACTCACCGATATGTTGCTACATAATCAACATAATTTTGCGCCGACTGTTCGAGGAATTTCCGTTCCTCTGTTGTCAGCGGCCGAATGATCTTTGCCGGCACTCCTGCTGCCAACATCCCATCCGGTATAACCATGCCCATTGTTACCACTGCCCCTGCTGCAATTAAGCAATATTTCCCGACTTTTGCATCATCCAACACAACAGCCCCCATACCAATTAACGAATAATCATTTATTGTGCAAGCATGGATCACCGCACTATGACCTATCGTCACATTTGAGCCGATATTTGTGGGAAATTTCTTATTTGTGACATGGACGACTGAATTGTCTTGAATGTTCGTTCGTTCGCCAATCCGGATATAATGAACGTCACCACGGATGACGGTATTATACCAGACACTGGAATCTTTGCCGATATGAACATCGCCGATGATATGAACACCATCCGCAATGAAGACACTAGGATCAATGGTCGGCGAAATTCCCTTGTAAGTTACTATACCCATAGATTACTTTGCTTTCGGCGGTACCCATCCAGGCCGTGTCCATTTGATCAACTCAATATGTACACTGCCGAGGATCACCTTCATTTTTGCAACGATCGGTATGCCGGCATCGTCATTGCTGAAGTATCCCTGAAAATATCCTGTCAGTCCGAACACACCCGTAAAGTCCGACGTACCGTCAAACTCCACCGTTTCGACGGGGTACTTGACCGCATCAATCTCCTGTTTTCCAATCTTGTTCATGAAATTGAAATGCGTCTTATATGATTTCTCGTTGACAAGAACGGGAACACTGTATTTCTTTTCCTGCCGGAAATTTTTTCGGGCATAAAAGAATAAGGACAATCCATCCAGTTGCTCTTCGTAGATCGGCTCCTCACCAGTCCTTTTCACAATACCACCCGGATCCGATCCCATCTCAAAATAGAGCCTGTTCTTCTTGTAATCAAAATTATATTTCACATACGGCATATTGTCCGGTTTTGTCGTCGTGTGTGTGACAAACAGTTGTGAGTATCCGTCGATAGTCATTTCGCTGTAAAACACTTGATGCAGGTCAACAAACGGCACACCGCTGTATGAATCAAGATATGCCTTTGCTTTGTACACTGTCCTGCCGTTGCGCGACGCGGTGTCAAGAATCTGCATCTTCACCATGCCGATATCAAAAATGGAATAGCTGACGTTATACTGCAGTTCTTCACCGATAACGTATTCGCCATCATCTTGGATTTCAAACGCGAATGACAAAGGGGTTTTTGCCTCCAGCCCGGTGGTGGCGGCCGTAGGTGCTACAAGAATACACAGCAGTGCCGTAAAAGCACTGCCGATAGTGATTTTAAAAATGCGGGAGGTTACCATCATAGTGGAAATTATCTCAGTTTAGGCGGGCGAATTTTTCCGCCTCGGGAAACAAGGAAACTGCCTTCTTCACCTGGTTATCAATACCCAGCAATACGGTGTACCAGCCTTCGTTGTTCCAGAAATTCCGGGCAATGTATGCTTTCATCCGTGCCTGGATATAATCCTTGTCCTTCTTGAAATCCTCTTCCACAAAATCGATCTTTTTCTCCTTCGCAAATGCGATGAATTCATTCATCAATGCGTCATCAATGACAAAGTTTTTGTTGAACGTCATCAGATCTCCCTTGTATTTATTTTTGATCTGATCGCCGCTGCGCGTCAGGTAACCGGCAATGAATTCATAGAAGATATTGCGTCGGTTCAGCTGCACGGAGTATTTCGTTATGCTTCCCGGTTTCACAATGAAATCGGGCGTGATTCCTCCGCCTCCAAGGATGATTCTTCCCATGGCTGTCTTGAATTTCGGTCTCGCAGAATCTGCCGTGCTCTCCTTATGCTCCAGGTTCTCTCCTTCCTGCTCTTCCCGGGTAAACGCTTCTTCTTGATACTTTTCTTTATTTTCATATGACCGCTGGATCAGTCTGCCGCTTGGTGTATAATACCGCGAGATAGTCAACCGCAATGCGGAACCATCGGAGAGCGGAAATTGCTTTTGGACAAGGCCTTTCCCAAAACTTGTTTCACCGACGATCAAACCGCGGTCCCAATCCTGCATAGCGCCGGAGACGATCTCGCTCGCCGAAGCAGAACCGTTCGACAGCAGGATGATGAGAGGCATTTTTTCAAATTCATTGTTGTTGGTGTATGCAAAGTATTCCTCATTGAATTCCGGCCTGCGGCTGAGGGTGTAGACAATCTTTCTCGGATTGCCTGTTGCATCGGCTTCCAGGAACAGATCGGACATCTTTACCGCCTGATCGAGATATCCGCCGGGATTCGATCGCAGATCCAGTATCAATTTCTTCATCCCTTGCGATTTCAGTTTTTGCAAGGCTGCCACCATTTCTTTATTCGTTGTTTCCGCAAACCGGGTCACATTAACATAACCGACATTATCGTTCAGCATAGTCGACACATCCACGCTGTAGAGGGGAATAACATCCCGGATAATCTCAAATTCCAGAAGTTCCTTAACACCGACACGGAAGATGCTCACAGACACTTTTGTCCCTTTCGGACCTTTCAATCCCTTCATTACTTGCTCGTTATTGAATCCGATGGAACTCTTACCGTCGATCTTAACAATCTTATCGTTGGACATGATTCCAAGAGATGCGCTTGGACCGCCGCCTATCGGCTGTACTACTGTGATCGTGTCATTAACGATGGAGAATTCCACACCGATCCCTTCAAACCTTCCCTGGAAATCCTCCGTCACTCTTTGCATTTGTTTTGCTTTGATATACACCGAATGCGGATCGAGCTCGTTCAAAAATCCGGTGATGGCATGCTCGGTCAAATTCTGGGTGTCCACATCTTCAACGTAATATTTTTCCGTCAGGCTCAGGACATCTTTGAACTTCGACAATTGTTCATAGATATTGTCTCCGGAAATCAGATGGTTCACCTGAGTTCCTCCAATGAAAGCAACGAAAAATACTGTCACAATCAATGGAATTGAGAATCTCTTCTTCATAAGAACGCTCCTAAAATCTTCTCTCATAGTAGTGCAAAGATATTGTTATATATAATATAGTACAGACGACTAAAATGCGATGATATTGTGCACACGCTAAATCAAATAACAAGAAAAACCAGTTAAAATCAACTTTCTCAGATTTTTTCAGATCAATTGTAAAACCCGATCGAAACCACCGGAATCAAAAAACAGCCATACTACTAACTTTCCACCATAGTGTTATTTCGTTTTGATCAACATAACACTTCTCGTTACCAATCATGGTAGCCTCTATTCCGGACGCATCTGCGGGAAGAAAATGACATCGCGGATATGGTCCTGTTGTGTTAATAACATCACAAGGCGGTCGATTCCGATACCAAGTCCGGCGGTCGGCGGCATGCCATATTCCAGCGCACGGAGGAAATCATCATCCATCGTCTGTGCTTCATCATCTCCCCGCTCACGAAGTCTCACCTGTTCTTCAAACCGTGCACGCTGATCAAGAGGATCGTTCAATTCGGAGAATGCATTGCAGATTTCCTGTCCGTTGACGAAGCCTTCGAATCGCTCCACCAACCCCTCCTCACTGCGGTGTTTTTTCGCAAGCGGCGAGAGTTCTACCGGGTAATCCATGATGAACGTCGGTTGGATGAGATGCGGCTGTACTTTCACGCTGAAGATCTCATCGATGATCTTTCCTGCGCCGATCTTCGGATCGAGATCGATATGGAGCTCCTTCGCGATAGCACGCAATTCCGCCTCGTTTTTTCCGCGCAACTGTTTTCCGGAATAGTGTTCGATCGCACCGAACATCGTCAACCGCTGCCACGGCGGAGTGAAGTTGATCTCGTTCTCTCCCAGTTTCACCGTTGCAGATCCGTTCAATGCCTGCGCAATGGAGAAGATCATTTGTTCCACCAGTTCCATCATCCACCGGTAGTCTTTATATGCAACATACAATTCCATCATCGTGAATTCAGGATTGTGCGTACGATCCATCCCTTCGTTCCGGAAATCTTTCGCGATCTCATACACACCATCGAATCCACCGACGATCAGCCGTTTTAGATACAGTTCATCCGCGATCCTTAAAAACAGTGGGATATCAAGCGCATTATGATGCGTTTCGAACGGACGCGCACTTGCTCCGCCGTAGATCGGCTGCAGCGCGGGCGTTTCCACCTCGAGGAAATTCTTATCGTCCAAAAATTTCCTCATCTGCCGGAGAATCATAGATCGTTTAACGAATGTCTCCCGTACGGATGGGTTCACTACCAGATCGACGTATCGCTGTCGGTATCGCAATTCCTTATCGGAGAATGGATCAAATGTCACCTTGTTCCCCTGCTCATCCGTTTTTTCCTTCACGACTGGGAGCGGACGGAGCGATTTCGACAACAGCACGCTCCGTTGTGCGTGGATGGACACTTCTCCCATCTTCGTCCTGAACACGAAGCCTTCCACTCCAATGATGTCGCCAATATCAAGAAGTTTAAAATGATCGTAGGCTTCTCCGAGATCATCCTTCTTCATATAGACCTGGATTTTCCCGGTCATATCCTGGACATGGCAAAATGATGCTTTGCCCATCCTGCGGATGGACATGATGCGCCCTGCAATTGCCACGATCCATTGCGGCGTTTCGTCCTTGAAATTCTCCAGGATTTCTTTTGCGGTAGCATTCCGTTCAAACGCGTGCGGATACGGTTCCACACCCGCTGCACGTAAGTGCTCCAGTTCTTCGCGGCGTCGAACCATTAACGTGTTTAACTCTTCGTGATAATCGTTGTGTTGTTGTTCTTCCATAATGCTTTCTTCGTTATTGATCCGGTGACTTGGTGTTCGGTAATTACATGCGTCATCATTCGATTAGGATCTATTTCCGGTATTTTGTTATCGTTGAAATTCCGCCAGCTTAATACATGCGTCGTTCTGAATTTTTTCAGCTTTTGCAGTTTCAACAGTATAATGATTTGCCATCATTGAAAATGCAAACATCTCCCCATCCCTGCTGGTGACGAATCCGGACAGCGTCCGCACATAGTCAACCATTCCTGTCTTTGCGTGCACATTTCCTTCCCCTCTTGTACCTCTCATTCTGTTTTTCAGACTGCCATCGATGCCTGCAATTGGCAACGATTCATAAAATGCCTGAAAATTATCATCATTATACATTCCCGTCAACACCGAAACAACATCCGACGGCGTCACGAGATCCTTCCGCGAAAGCCCTGAACCATCCACCATTCTCATCTTCGAGGTGTCGACGCCCCAACACGCAAACAGCGGAAACGAAACAGTCCGACCGTTCTCCGCAGAACCGAGCCCGAATTTCTCCCACCCCAACGTGCGGAATACATTCTCCGAGTACAAATTCTGACTCGATTTATTGATAACGCCGATGATGACGGAGTTAGGGGCCGAAGTGAACGATGCAAGATGAAGTGCATGATCGTATCGAAGCATATCCTGTATTTCATCACCATCAACCGGTCGGCCATTAACTTTTATTCCTTTTGATTCAAGCACTTCCTTAAATACGCTTACCGTAAAGAGTGTCGGATTTTCGACAGTCACCGATTCTTTATACTCACTTTTTCCGAGCGGCAATGAACCGCGCACAAATATTGTATTGGTACCGCGTACACGAGAGAATGTAATTTCAGCAGTAGAATCGTTAGCATCCGCAAGTTTCGTCTGATTAATGACATTGACATATGCCGTAGCCGGAGACCATGAAACAGTGTAGAGACTTTTTCCGTCAGGCGACGAGGTAATGGAAAAATCGATACAATTATCATTGAACGAAAGTCCGCTGATTTGTGCCGCATAATAGTCTGTTTCATATCCCGAGGACCACCCTGCGCCGTAATACTCATCATCGAAACAATTATCGTCCCCGATGATATTTCCAGCGATCTCAGTGATCCCATGCAGTTTTAAACTGTCCGCCCACAGCTCGAACGTTTCCGTCGGTTTCCCGTCATTGAATCGTCCGGAAATCGTCGGATCGCCGCTGCCGATGACGATCAGATCGCCATACAACGTGTTCCCGCCGATCAATCCGTTCGTCACCAACCGGGTGACATACCGGTATTCCGGGCCTAGTTCCTTGAGTGCAGCAGAGGCAGTGAACAGTTTCAGGTTCGACGCAGGCATGAACATTTTCTTCTCGTTGCGCGCATACACTATTTCGCCGGTGTTCATGGATTGAACCATCACACCCCAATACGCATTCGAAAATTCTGGATCGTCGAACAATGAAGACAATTCCTGTCCGAGTTTCCTGACAGGATCGGTCTCCACGACCGTCGTCTCCTTAGCGGAACAGCCGAGGAGAAACAGCAGCAGTGAAAAAGTTCGTACAGAAGATTTCATGCGATGTGCATCTCTCAACGTCTACGGTTGCACCTTTCCGGCAGGATACGCCGGTAAATTCAACCGATCCGTTGACGTTCTGTTCGTCAATGCTGTGATCTCATACAATTTCAATGCATGCCACGGCTGCACTTGATCCCACACGAATCTCCATGCCCAATTCCCCACCGCGTGTCCCGGCAGATTCATCCGCGCATCGTTCCCCAGACCTAAAATATCCTGCAGCGGGAATACAGCCATATCTGCAACTGACTGTGATGCAAGTCGAATGAAATCCCAATGGATTTCTTTGCCATTGGTTGCGGCATATTTCTTGACAAATTCCCGTTCCCGTTCCGTCGCCGAAGCAAACCATCCAATGGTAGTATCATTATCATGTGTGCCGGAGTAGACGACCGTGTTCGAGATATAATTATGCGGCAAGAAATTATTCTTCGTATCTGCAGCGAATGCAAACTGCAATATCCGCATTCCAGGGAAATTATACCGGTCTCTCAATTCGACGACATCGGGCGTAATTTCGCCGAGATCCTCCGCAATAATCGGCATCTTTCCGAGTTTCTTTTCTATGGCATCGAACAATTTGGCGCCCGGACCTTTCACCCAACGCCCCTTCACTGCTGTCGCTTCGGTAGCGGGAATTTCCCAGTATCCGGCAAAACCGCGGAAGTGATCGATGCGGACGATGTCGACAAGTTCCAGCGTTGTCTTAATACGTTGGATGAACCACGCATAATTCTCCTCATGCATCGCCTTCCAGTCATAGAGAGGATTTCCCCACCGCTGTCCGGTCACCGAAAAGTAATCTGGCGGAACACCAGCAACAACTTTCGGTCGCATATTTTTATCAAGATGAAACAGATGCGGATTTGCCCACACGTCTGCACTTTGATATGCAATGAAGATGGGAATATCGCCGACAATCTGTATGCCGCGGTCATTCGCATATTTCTTCAACGCAAACCATTGTCGGAAGAAACACCATTGCGTAAATTCCCAGAAATTGATCTCGTCCGCCAATTCCTTACGGATCTTTTTCATCGCTGCAGGCTCACGTTTTACCAGATCGGCATCCCATGAGGACCATTCGGCACCGTTGTATTTTTGGATGATGGACATGAACAGTGCATAATCCTCCAGCCATGCGCGCTGTGTTTTGCAAAAAGTCTGGAAGTCATCCATTTCCTTTTTTGTATTCTTCGCAAAGAATTGTTTCGCCGCAATACGAAGCTTGCTCATCCGGAAATTCTTAACATCATTGTACAGCACTTTGTGCTGATCGAAGGAAGGAAGATGTTCCAATTCGCTTTTGGGAAGCCAGCCGCGATCGACCAGTTCCTGCAAATCGATCAGCATCGGTTCGCCCGCAAACGCGGAGAGACACATATACGGAGAATCACCCATGCCAACCGGCCCCAGCGGAAGCATCTGCCACAATTTTTGGCCGGCGACGACGAGCCATTCAATGAAATGATATGCTGTTGCACCAAGGTCACCGGAACCGTACTGCCCGGGCAACGATGTGGGATGAAGCAATACTCCTGAACTGCGTTGAAAATTCATAATAGTCGTTCTCTTAAATAAGTTGTGAGGTTTCTAGTCCTGCTAGTTTTTTCAAATGTTTTATTTCTTTGCTCGTTAAATGCCGCCACATCCCCCGCTGCAGTCCCTGCACGTTCAATCCTGCATATTCAACACGATGCAAGCGATCCACTTCATATCCAAACGATTCGAACATCCTTCGCACCTGTCTATTCTTTCCTTCGTGGATATGAATGATCACCTCGCGGCTCTTCGTTCCTGGAATAATCTCTAATTCTGCAGGAGCAGTCTTCCCATCTTCCAGAAAGACACCGCTGGCAAGTTTTTCCGCGTGAGCAGTATCGAGTCCTTTATCAATAGAAACATGATACGTTTTGATGATCTCACTGGAGGGATGCATCAGCTTGTTGGCAAGCATCCCGTCATTGGTCAGCAGCAGCACGCCGGTGGTCTGCCTGTCTAACCGTCCAACGGGATAGATACGTTCGCGGGCGTTGACCAAATCCAATACCGTGCGTCGACCTTTTTCGTCGCTTGCGGTGGTAATAAAATCTTTTGGTTTATTGAGCAGGATGTATACCAGTTTCTGCGCCAGGGAATATGTTTGCCCGTTCACCTTTACCACATCTGTTTGCGGATTCACTTTTGTTCCCAACTCCGTCACTACAGCACCGTTCAATTCCACCTCGCCGTTAGCGATCATGGCCTCTGCTGCGCGCCGAGATGCAACTCCGGCCATTGCCAGGAACCTATTTAAGCGAAGAGTTTCTGGAAGAACGTTTTCACTTTGTTCTTCCACTTGCTCCAGCCTGTTTGGCCTTGTTGGCTTTCCTGGAATGCGTCCTGGTTTTCCACCGGGAACCCTGCCTGGTCCGGGTGTGCGTTTTCTAACACTTCCGAATGTACCGCTGCTACGTCCTTCGAACGGTTTGGAATACTTTCGGCCGGGACCTGCTCCCGGTCTTCCGGAACGGTCACGATCTGTTCTTCCTTCGCGATCGGCAGGTCTGCCGGTGCTTCTGGCGCCAAATTCACCGGTTCTGCGGTCGCCGAATGTTCCAGTTCGTTTTCGGCCGAAGGAATTTCCGGTACGTCTGTTACGATCGTCGCTTCCGGAATCTTCACGGAACTTGCTTCCAAAACCGCCGGCTGTTCCTCCGGACTTTCCATGCGGCCGGCCGGGACGTCCGCTGCCAAATGTTCCTGTCCGCTTCCTGCCAAACTCTCCGGATCGATTGCGGGATTCTCCGCTGCGATCGTTTGTTCGACCGCTGCGGCCCCCGTCATTTCGTCTGTTGCCAAATTGCTTTCTGATGATGGTACTCCTTCTTCAACATTTTTATTTTCGACCGGAACGGGTGTTTGATCCGTCGTTCCGCCCTGTTGCGCTGTGCGTCTATTCTCCGCTTTCACATCTTCCGGTACCTTGACCTTTGCTGCCCGCTGCGGTTTGTTCTTTGATCCTTCGTTTCCATCCAGCTTCTTCTCCAGGTCTTCCTTGAATTCCAGTTCCTGTTGTTCCGCGAGCAACCGTCGATCGACTTCAAGTTCCGTTTCGTTGATCAGTTCTGAGATTTCTCGCGGCTTCGGCAGATCGGACAATTCATTCAATCCGAAATGCTCAAGGAATTTTTGCGTTGTTCCATACAATAGTGGTCGTCCAGGAGAATTTGCCCGTCCGGTGATATGGATGAGGTCCTTCTCCAGTAGAGCGTTGATGATATAATCGACATTCACGCCGCGGATGAACTCCACTTCCCCTTTTGCGATCGGCTGTTTGTAGGCGATGATGGCAAGTGTCTCTACTGCAGTCGGCGACAGACGGCGGCGCGCTTTCTCTTTCGCAAGTTTGCCCACCCACGAGGAAAACTGTTCCTGCGTCGCATACGTAAATCCGCCAGCAATTTCGATGATGCGGAATCCACTCCCGAGCCGTCCGTATCCTCGGTTGAGTTCACCCACTGCCTTCCGGATGATCTCGGCATTTACCTGGTACTGTTCTGCGGGAAGAATGTCCTTGTTCACCTCATCCACGATAGAGCGGATGAAACGTACGGTCATCGGTTCATCGCACGCAAAGATCAGCGCTTCGATGATATTCTTCAATTCGGTGGAGACAACGATTTCTTCCGTTGTCCCTTCCTCTTTGACCTCTGATGGTACATCACTCATAGACTGCTTCTCCGATTATACTCGATGCGATCCATTTCCCGCCGGTTAATATGTCGAATCCGGCGGAGCAATGGTCGTTTCCTCGCTCACTTTTACGATGGTAATATCCGTGTACGGATCATACTGATTGATGGCGATGATCTGCTGTTTCATCAATTCCAGGACCGCGATGAATGTTACGACAATCCTGATCTTTTCCGTCATGGACAACACAATATCAAAAAAAGAGATCTCTTTTTTCTCCTTAAACAGACCGACGATATACAGCATTTGTTCATCCAGCGACACATTCAGTTTGTTAATCTCGTGCACGTGCTTTCGCGGCATCTTGTTCACCGCGAACTGAAATGCTGCGATCAGGTCGAACAGCGTTACGTCGCGAATGATATCGTCATCATTCTCTTCTTCGATCACCTTAGGATCGTGTTCAAAGCTGCCGCGGTATGCCAGTTTCCGTTGATGCAGCTGTCTTCGCTCAAGCTCCTCCGCCATCTCCTTCCAGCGTTTGTATTCCAACAGCCGACGAACCAGTTCGGCGCGTGGATCGAATTCCTCTTCACCTTCACCTTCCGGCCGTGGCAACAGCATCTGCGACTTGATATGCATCAGTTCCGCCGCCGTGACGATGAATTCCCCGGCGATATCCAGGTTTAACTCCTGCAGGTACTGAAGGTATTCTAAGAACTCTTTTGTGATCTTGGCAATGGGTATATCGTAAATATCCAGCTCATCTCTTTTAATAAAAAAGAGAAGAAGGTCCAACGGCCCTTCGAAGTCCGATAACTTTACCCTGTATGATTTATCCATGCCGTACGGTCATCCAATTTTCATGACATCGCGCACTTCGCGCATTGTCTCTTCCGCCACATGCTTCGCACGCGATTCTCCGTCGTGAAGTATGAATTTTACTTCGACGGGATTATTCTCATAGTATGCCCGTTTCTCGCGGAACGGCGCGAGTGTTTCCGCGATCTTTGCCGAACAATTCTTTTTACAGTCCACACACCCCAGTGCACCGGATTCACATCCCTGCCTGATTTCCGGAACTTCCACAACGTTAAATTTCTGATGATAGGAGAAGACGACGCAGATATCTGGTCTGCCCGGATCATTCTTCCGCACCTTCAGTGTATCAGTCACCGCCGTGCGCATTTTCTTCTGTATCTCCTCCGGTGAGTCAGAAAGCAGAATCGTATTACCGATCGATTTGCTCATTTTCTGATTCCCATCGAGGCCGGCAAGCCGTGCAAATTTTGTCAGTTTCGGTTCCGGTTCAGGAAACACCTCGCCCCATTGCGCATTAAACCGTCGTGCAATCTCCCGGGTGATTTCGATATGTGGAACCTGGTCCTCGCCGACCGGTACAACATTTCCTTTATACAACAAGATGTCCGCCGACTGCAACACAGGATAGCCCAGATGGCCGTACACTACCGATTCCATATTCAAGTCACGAATTTGATCCTTCAAAGTTGGATTCCGTTCAAGGCGTGCGGTGGTAATCAGCATCGAGAAGATCAGATGTAATTCTGTATGTTCTTTGATCTGAGACTGACGGAAGATAGGACTTTTTTGCGGGTTGATGCCGGCCGCAAGCCAATCGATTACCATATCAATGGAATGCTGATACAGTTCACTTGTATCGAGATTGGTTGTTAACGCATGATAATCTGCAATTAAATGATAATTATCGTATTCGTTTTGAAGGGCGACCCAATTTTCCAATGCGCCAACCAGATGACCGATGTGCAGTTTCCCCGTGGGGCGCATGCCTGAGAGGATTCGTTTTTTCTGTTTGATCAAAAAATAGCTCGTAAAAAAAATGTGGAATGATAAAGTTAAAAAGTGGCAATATCCTTCGAACGTATCACTTTTTACTTTTTACTTATTTCTAGTGCATAAACAAATATGGTTTCCAGCGGTCATCCATATTCCCAACAAAGTGCCGAATAAAAGTAACGTGATTCGGTTTCATCGGTGGCCGCATCAAGAGCATACCTGCTTCTTCCGGAGTGCTGTCTCCTTTTTTATTGTTACATTTCACGCACGCTGCCACAAGATTCTCCCATGCATCTTCACCCCCTTTTGAGCGAGGATGTACATGATCCATGGTCAGCGGAACATCTCCCCGTCCGCAATACTGACACCGGTGACCGTCCCGCCGGAGAATATTTTTCCGAGACAAGATGATCTTTTTATAGGGCACCCGCACGAAGGACGATAACCGTACAACGCTCGGAAACGGCATTGACAAAGAAACTGAGCGGATCACTTTCCCGTTACTGGCTTCGATCAATTCCGCCTTGCGCAAGAAAAGAAGCATAATTGCTTTTTTTACATTGCAAACGCTTAACGGCTCATAATTTTGGTTAAGCACGAGCACTTTACTGTTCAAGCGCCCATGAATACTTTTCGACTGGAATAATGAACTGAAGGCGACTCTCCTCCTCCTGCAACTTTCGTATATCTATGAAAGGGCTTTTATGTTACGTAACCGTCGATAATGTAATGTCTTTGCCTGATATTTTCGAGAAAAAGGTTGATAGTAACCGCTAATCTAATAGAAATATAACAACGGCGGGAGTGAATATCAAATGAAGAGGCAGAATTAAATAGCGACCATAGATGTATGCTGCAGTGAAAGCGGAATAAAAATGCGGTAAATAAGGGGAATCGCAACGATCCCCCTTGTTACTTCTACACAAGTCTTTTTTTCAACTCTCGGATTGAATCACCACCAAATTTCTCCAAAACAGCATTTGCAAGTACAGGCGCAACAACAGCTTCCCCAATAACCGCACAAGCAGGAACAGCGCAGACATCAGAGCGTTCATATCGGGATTTCACAGTTTTATGTGATGCAATGTCCACGGTCCGAAGAGGATTTGCCAAGGTTGAGATTGGCTTCATTGCACCGCGGATGACGATCGGCTCTCCGTTGGTTACTCCACCTTCTAATCCTCCCGCTCGATTCGTCGGACGAATTATCGTGCTTTTTGCACCAAGAATTTCGTCATGCACTTCTGATCCAAACCGGCGGGCATTTTCAAATCCATCGCCAATCTCTACTCCTTTTACTGCATGGATGGACATCACTGCCTGTGCAAGCTGTCCGTCGAGTTTTCTATCGTAATGGACATAACTCCCCAAACCAACCGGGACGCCAGAAACTATCACTTCAAATATTCCCCCCAACGTATCCCCTTTTTTCTTGCACGCTTTAATGGCTGAAATTGCTTTTGCTTCAATCGTCTTATTCATGATCCGCACTTCAGACTTGTCCGCTTCCACCGCAACGCTCCATGCATTTCCTTTGGACGTCAACCGATGCACTAATTTATTTATCTCCGGCATATCCTTAATCTCTGCACTGCCGATAGAAAGAACATGACTGCCGATGAACAAGCCAATATCTTCCAGCATTTTCCGAGCAATAGAACAGCAGGCCACACGCATCGCCGTCTCCCTGGCACTCGCACGATCGATCACGTTCCGGATATCATCGAATCCATACTTCACAGATCCGACATAATCAGCATGCCCGGGACGCGGCAATGTGATTTTCTCGATCCCCGCTCCACTTCCTTCTACGGACATTTTCTCTGTCCAATTTTGCCAATCCTTATTTCGGATCATCAGCGCTATCGGTGTGCCGAGTGTTTTCCCGAAACGTACACCAGAAAGAATTTCGACTTTATCTGTTTCTATTCTCATTCTTCCGCCGCGGCCATACCCTTGCTGTCGACGCCAGAGTTGATGGTTGATATAATCCGACGAAATGGAAAGTCCTGCGGGGATGCCTTCGACAATTCCGACGAGCGCCTGACCGTGTGATTCACCTGCTGTAAAATATCGTATCATAAGGATTTGAGAACTATCGTTGTTGCAGATAGTTGATGATGCATTTGAGAATTTAATAATTTGAAAAACACTTTAACTCTTCCACTTTCCATTCTGTTTCAGAATTTGCCTGCTGATGATCAGTTTCTGAATCTCGTTCGTCCCTTCGAAGATTTTCAGGATACGAGCATCGCGGTAGAACCGTTCCAGCGGCAGTTCTGCAGAGAAACCCATTCCTCCATGCACTTGTAACGCGTGATCGGCGATCTGGGATACTGCTTCGGAACAATATAACTTCACGATCGCTGCATCAAGAGTAATATCTTCCTTGTTGTCCAGTTTGAATGCCGCTTTGTAGACCATGTTTTCCATCGCATAGATATGAGTTGCCATATCCGACAGCATGAATTGAATCGCCTGAAATTTCGAGATCGGCTCGCCGAACTGTTTCCGCTGCCGGGAATAGGCGACGGACATTTCCAGCATCTCTTTCGCAGCACCAAAGCAACAGGCTCCTAGCCCCAGTCGACCTGAGTTCAGAGTCTCCATCGCGACAAGAAATCCACGTCCATCTACACCTATCATATTCTCTTCAGGGATTTCGACATTGTCGAATGCGAGCGTGTTAGTTACACTCCCTTTAATTCCGAGCTTTTTCTCATTTTTTCCTACAGTGACGCC
>Ga0172379_10006590_pt1 | contig 15443 bp, 16 predicted proteins | sample GrowelOW334metaG_FD_119756 | JGI IMG/M metagenome (GOLD analysis project Ga0172379, IMG submission 119756) | Groundwater microbial communities from an aquifer near a municipal landfill in Southern Ontario, Canada - Groundwater well OW334 metaG | ecosystem: Environmental > Aquatic > Deep...
GCCAACGTATACGGCTATACGGACGATCCGATTAGATGGGCTCTACTTAACCGAGGTGCCTTGGAATTTGTACTACACGATAGCTTTGTGCCGGATGTTATTCACTGTAATGACTGGCAAGTGGGGATTTTACCTAACTACCTGCGCACGACATATAAGAATAACCCTAAACTAGCCAAGATGGGCTCAGTTTTTACGATTCACAACATTAAATTTCAGGGTATGTTTGACCATAAAAATGTTTCGGAGATGGATTTTGATGATGGCTGGTCGCCGGTGGCGCCTTTTTTTGATCCCAGATTGTTGAAGCAGAATTTTATGCGCCGGGGGATTATTCACGCCGACATAGTGAGTACGGTATCAAAAAGTTACGCCAAAGAAATAACTACGCCGGAGTATGGCGAGGGGCTAGACAAGCTAGTTACTGAGCTGCGGGAAAAGATATTTGGGGTAGTAAACGGGATAGATTATAAAGAGTTGGATCCGGCCAAAGACAGCCTGTTGGAAAAAAATTATGATCTATCTTCTATCCACCTTAGGGCGTTTAATAAGGAAGCTTTGCAGAAAGAGTTTGATCTGGAGGTAAACAAGGATATTCCGGTCTTTGGGTTTGTTGGGCGGTTGGATCCACAAAAAGGTCTTGATTTGCTAGTGTCAGTTTTAGAAAAAATCCTTAAGCGCTACAATCTGCAATTTGTCCAGGTGGGGGGTGGGGACGGTTGGTTGGTGGAACTGCTGCAGACTCTCAAGAAGTCGTTTCCAGATAAAGTGGGGGTGTACCCCTATCCTAACTTTACGCTTCCGCGACTTATTTTTGGTGGGAGCGATCTGATTTTGTATCCTTCTAGATTTGAGCCATGCGGGGTGGTTCAGTTAGAGGCTATGCGGTATGGCTCTATTCCCTTGGTTAGAAACGTGGGCGGGTTACGGGATACGGTTACGCAGTTTGACGCCATAACCCAAAAAGGCACCGGCTTTGTTTTTGATGACTTTGACGAGTTTGCTCTATATGGAGAGATTATTAGGGCACTAGAGGTATATAAGAACAAGCCGCTGTGGAAAAAGCTTCAGCTTAACGCCATGCGTGCTGACTATAGTTGGGGTTACAGTGCCAAAGAGTACGAAAAACTCTACCTCCGGGCGCTGGAAATCAAGAGCAAATTAGGCCTAAGTTAACAGTATAAACGAGTGGCTGTTTCCTGCCATTACACCCTTTGACAACGCTGTAAAAGTGTATTATAATAGTGCCTATTGCACAGTCTAGTCTGGAGCGGCCGCATCCTCATTCTGTGGGCAGGAGAGTGAGGAGAAACCGCTTCGGACCAGGTTGTGCAAATTTAGTATCCGTATATAATAGACACGTGAACTTGTGTTTATTGCTGCACTTTTATCAACCGTCTAATCAGTTTGAGCATGTTTTCAAAAAGATTACCCACGAGTGCTACATTCCTCTGTTCAAATCCATCAAGACCGATAAACGCATAAGACTTAGTATAGATGTTCCGCTGAGTTTGCTGGAGCAGCTGGATCGCTATGGGTTTAGCTGGCTTATTAGCGACATTAAAGAGCTTGTTGACAGTAGCAGGCTTGAGCTCGTGGGCAGTGCTGCCTATCATCCGTTGCTTACAAAACTGCCGCCAAACTTTATTGAGACCCAGGTTATTTTAAACGAAAGCGCACTAGCTTACTATTTTGGCGCCGCTAAAGATTTTGAAGGCGAGGAGTGTTTTATGATCAAGGGTTTGCGAGGGTTCTTCCCGCCTGAGATGGCAATAAACCACCAAGTTCTGGCCACACTGGGGGCGTTAGGTTACGACTGGGTTGCGGTTGACCGCGCGTGCCTCCCTAAAGATCTTACTGGCGGGTTAGAGGGCGGATGTATTTATAGTCTTGGTAGTCACATGCCCAAACTGGTAGTCAGAGATAGCACGCTGTCTAACCTGGTTTCGTTTAAGCGCGATCTAGATAAGGCAGATATTGTTGCAGCGCTTACCAAGGATTCTTCCGATAAAGTGCTTGCCTTGGATGCGGAGACTTTTGGGCACCACTACAAAGATGGGGTGTACCTTTTTGACTCCTTGCTTGCCGAAAGTATTGATCGCGGTATAGAGCTTTCCACCGTTTCGGAGGTGGTTTGCGCTTCGGACGCGCTTGCTGTTTCGGCCGTTACGGAGTCCACCTGGAGTTCTACGCAGGAAGAGATCTATCCGCTGTGGGAAACCGCAAACAGCAAGATAACCTGCGCATTGTGGGGTTTGTACGAGGCTGTACATGCAGAAGTTAGTGCTAAGTACCCGGTGGAGTTACCCACGCGGCCTATGGTAAGCTCGCCGGCTGGTGGCGGTGTGCCGGTTTGGCGGTATAAGTATGACAACCGCATTGCTGCGCCGGATCTGCACACCAGGATTGAGCTTGGTATGACAAAGTTGGAGCAGAGCGATCAGTTTTGGTGGTCAACAGGGATTAACCTAATGGGTAGGCCGAATTTTAGTAAGTATATGGTTGACTCAGCGCTGGACTATTACGATGAAGTTGTGGAGGCGTTGGGTTCTAACAAGCTACTGGTTGACCGGCTAGCTGACCTTAGGAACCTGCTAAGGGACTACTGACCCGCTATATGAACTGGGCAAATTTCTTACATTTTTACCAGCCTTACGATCAGCAGAAAGACATTTTAGAGGCGGTGGTTAACCAGTGCTATCTGCCACTTTTACGTGGGCTACTGGCAAACGAGCGGGCCCGCTTGACTGTGAATGTCTCTGGAGGGTTACTGGAGGCGTTACATAGTAAGGGCTTTGATGAGGTGCTGGGCCTTTTTAGGCAGCTGTATCACTGCGGTAGGGTAGAGTTTACTGCCACCGCCTGTTATCATGCTTTTTTGCCCCTTCTACCAAAAGGGGAGATAGTGCGGCAGATACAGCTAAATACTAGTTTATTACGTACCTATATGGGTGACGAGTTTAAGCCTGTTGGGTTTTTTCCGCCGGAAATGGGCTACAGCACTGGTTTGGAAGAGATACTGCAGGACTTAGGTTTTAGCTACGTTATTTTGGATGAGATCAGTAGAGTGGGTGCGACTGCAGCCGGTGAGGCCGACCCTGTGTATAAAGTAGCAAACTCTACCCTTAAGGTTCTCTTTAGACAGAGGACGCCAAGCAATTTGATTATGAGCGGGATAGAGCGCGGTTCAGACTCCTTGTGGCAGACGCTGTCTAAGTATCCCAGTGCTAACTATTTGGTGACCGCCATGGACGCAGAGACTTTTGGGCATCACCGGCCGGGATTAGAGCTGGCACTGCTGGATGTGTTTACCAATCCCCATATTAACTTTGTGCGGTTACTAGATATAGCAACTGACGCAAGTTTACAGTTTGCCGAGACAGCTTTGCAGCCGTCCAACTGGGCCAGCAGCAAGGAGGATATTGCTCAGGGCATCCAGTTTATTTCTTGGAACGACCCAGAAAATGCTGTACACGGCTGGCAGTGGGAATTGGTAAACCTGATGCTGACGCTGTTAGGTGGTGTGGCTGCGGGAGTTGAGGGCTACGCACTGTCGCGGGGTAGGGTCGACAGGGCTTTGGCGTCTGATCAGTTTTTTTGGGCTAGCGCCAAGCCGTGGTGGAGCGTGGAGATGATAGAGTCGGGTGCGCACGCGGTGCTAGAGGCCATAGAGACATTGCCTCAGGTAAAAACAGCCGACGTGGAAAAAGCACGCGAGTTGTACAGGAAAATTGTTTCCACCGCGTTTGAATGGCAACGGACAGGTAAGATACGGGAGATGAGCAAAGAGAGGGGTGCTTTTCAGCGGATACCTTTTAAAGCACGCACCTTGGAAGAGGGCGGTACCCAGGAGGCAGTGTACCAAGCGTTTATCGACATGATGCGTGACCAGGAGCGCCTGGCACGCGATCGAGGTGAGTACGAAAAAGCCATTTTATGGCGCGATGCCGTTTATAAGATTGCGACAAAGTGTGATATATACGATGCCATTAACGCGGTAGATCTCTTGCGCATGGAGATTTCCAACGAACGCGTAGAAAAGCTTTTAGACGAATACACTGCTAGGTATAGACAAATTAGGGGCGGGCAGCCAGAACAAAGGAGTAACTGATGTTAAAGGTGCTAATGTGCGGTTCCGAAGTAGCGCCGATTATCAAGCTTGGGGGTTTAGGTGACGTACTTGGGTCGCTGCCTAAGGCACTGGAAAAGCTGGGGGTGGATGTGGACGTGGTTGTCCCGTTTGTGCCATCCGCCAAAATTGAAGGGCTCAAGGTGTACAAAAGTTTGGTTATGGAGGTGCCGTACGGCGGAGAAAATCACACTATTAACGTATATGTTACAAAATTACCTGGATCCTTTGTGGACGTATACCTGCTAAAGAACGACACCTTTTTTTACGGCGCCGGAAAAAGCGCTTTTCTGAACACGCCCGCGGAAACCAAGGTGTTCTCTTTTTTTAGCAGGTGCGTGGTAGAACTGATAAAGACCCATTTTAATACTTACGACGTTATACACTGCAATGACTGGCATACGGGGTTGATAAGTCACATCCTCCAAGATGAGCTCGGTCTAGAGCGCCCAGCGACTATCATGACCGTTCATAACCTTTCATACCAGGGTGTAGGAGACACGCACATTCTTACTGAGGTCGGCTTGGATGCTGCAAGCCATGGAGCGCTGGAGTGGGATATTTCCGATGGGGACGTTAACTTTTTGATGCAGGGTATAGCCTCGGCAGACTTTATAAGTACCGTCTCGCCTAGCTATGCTAGAGAGTTGCTGGCGCAAGAGGATGTCAGCAAAATCAGTCAAGTGCTGACAAGTAGACACGACAGGTTTATGGGCATCCTTAATGGCCTTGACTACAGCGCATACCCAAGAACTTACGACGGTAGTACTTATCAGTCGGCTAAAGCTGGAGCTAAGAGTGCCTTACTCCCAGAGCTAGGACTTACGCCAGACGCTGCGCCGGTGTTTTCTGCCATCACCAGACTTGATCCCAATCAAAAAGGTTTGGATCTTTTACTGGAGGTTATACCTACTATTGTTGCTCGGGGAGGCAAGTTTATTTTGCTTGGGTCTGGGTCTACAGAGTGGGAGGCTAACTTTAAAGCAGCAGCCGCCCAGTTTGGCACTGAGCATGTCGCCATTAACACAACTTTTGATACGCAGCTGGCAGAACGCATTTACAGCGCTAGCGATTATTTCCTGGTGCCGTCTAGGTTTGAGCCATGCGGACTAACCCAGATGATTGCCATGTGGTACGGAGCTGTTCCGGTAGTGCACGCCGTTGGCGGGTTACGGGATACGGTCAAAGAAGGTAAAACGGGGTTTTTGTTTGAGGACCATTCCAGTGAAGCATTTACCAAGGCACTTGCCAAGTGTTTTGCCACTTACGCAAGTCCGTTGCATTCTGATATGATAAAAGAGTGCCTAAAGGCGGATTTTAGTTTTGACAAAAGTGCTAAAGCGTACAAAGAGTTGTATGAGAAAGCCGTTCAAATTAGACAGGACGCCTTTGCGTACTAAACTATGGGTATATTTATCTTTGATCCGTTAACAGGGTCGCCCACCATAATAGCTACTAATCGTGCAAAACGCCACGATCAGGGTGGGGCGATTACACAACTGGCAGGCGGCGCGTCTGCCGTGCCTGTATGTTATTTTTGCAAAGGTAGCGAAGGACTAACGCCCCAGACTCTGTACCAGGATGCAGATGACTGGAATGTTCGCGTTTTTAACAATAAGTTTCCGTTGATGCCCGATCACGAGGTTATTGTGCACTCACCTCAGCACGCCAAAGACATGGAGGATTTTAGCCACGAGCAGAATGTGCGCATAATCCGGGCGTACCTCGACCGAGTTTCATACTTTGGCAGTCAGGACAAAGAGGTAATAATCTTTAATAATAAAGGAGGTCGCGCTGGGGCTTCCATTGTTCACCCCCATTCTCAGATAGTGGCGGCAAAAGGGTTTCCGGGTATCTTAGAAAAGGAGAAGGAGTCAGCACTACACTACTATAACGAACGCAGTTCCTGCTTTTGGTGCGACGAGTGGCGCGAGGCCGTGAAAACACAGAGTCGAGTAGTTTACGAGTCGTCACACTTTGTCCTTTTCTGTCCGAAGGCGTGCCGGTGGAGTTATGAACTTGTGTTGGTTCCTAAACAGCACAAGCCCAATTTTGGGTTTATTGACGACGTGGAAATTAACGACCTGGCTAAGGTCCTGCCCGGTGCACTGATTGCGTACAAAAACTGCTTTAGCAGCCCGGACAGGAATTTTTGGGTTCACACCGTACGCTACGAACCTTATCACTGGCATATAGGCTTTATTCCGCACTTAAAGGTGTTTGGAGCACTGGAATTAGGTGCCGGTATCTGGGTAAGCGATAAGGCATCTCCGGAAGACGCCGGTACAGCACTGAGCAAGTATTATCCCGTCTCTTGACAGGGCGGTGGATATCTGTAACAATGCGCAGGTTGCCAAAGACAGTAAGTTTCCGCTGAATGCGGAGTAAAAGAGCTTACCGAGGTACTTATGCCAAACACAAAAAACGTTCAGACAGTTAAAACTCTTTCCCAAAAAGTGGCGCAGGCCAGTTCCATTACCTTTTTTGACTATAAGCATTTGGATTCAAACGTACTTAATGCTTTACGCAGACTGGTTCAGCAGACTTCCGCCGAGATAGTAGTGGCCAAGAATACGCTGGTTAAGTTGGCGTTAGGTGATAGTAAGGCAGAAACGGGCGATTTGCAGGGTCAAACGGGAGTTTTGTTCTCATTTGGTGACAGCATTGCTCCAGTTAAAGCTCTATACGATTTTGCCAAAAAGTTTGAGGCCTTAAAGATTAAGGGCGCTTTTATTGACGGAACTTACTACGCTAAGCAGCAAGTTGCCCAGTTGAGTCAGCTGCCGGCAAAGGCAGAGCTGATGGCACGACTGCTGGGCGGCATGACAAGCCCACTTTACGGTTTTGTAAGCGTACTAAGTGGGACTAGGAGAAAATTTGTTTTTGCCTTGTCGGCAATTGCTAAAAAGAAGGAGGTGGATGAGTAATGGAATTATCTGCAAGCGCACAGAAAGTCATGGAGTTAGTAGACAAATTGACTGTGTTGGAACTTAACGATCTTGTTAAGGCGTTGGAGGAGAAGTTTGGTGTTTCTGCTAGTGCTCCTGCTGTAGTGTCAAGCGGCACGGCTAGTGCAGCAGCGGCTCCGGTGGAAGAGAAGACAGAATTTGACGTAGTTTTGGTGGAACCGGGGGCAAATAAAATTGCCGTAATTAAGGCGGTTAGAGAGTTGAATCAGGCTTTGGGTTTGGTAGAAGCCAAGACTTTGGTAGAGAGCGCGCCTAAGGTTTTGTTGGAAAGCGCTAAAAAAGAGGCCGCAGAAGAGGCTAAGAAAAAGCTTGAGGCGGCAGGTGCTAAAGTTGAGCTTAAGTAAGTTTACTGCGTAGTTAAAAACTAAAAACAACCGCGGGTCATTGCTACCCGCGGCTTTTTGGTTGACCGGTTATGGCAGTTTGGTACGTAAACCCCACAGAACAATACTACGGTTGAAGGTGTAAGCGAGCGCACTGTAGGCCCGGCCGGGGCATGTGCGCAATTAAAACCCTGTGGGGCGTTACAATTTAAATCCCGGGATGCCGACCGCCGACCCAGACTCCCTTTAAGGAAATCGGGACCATCGACTACTCCGCCAAAGCGGACCAGTACGTGAGAGGTCCCCTGAAATATAATATCGAGAGAATACTTCAGGACCGACTTAAACGAGCACCCTAGGAATTTTCAAAGTATAGTTATTTAAGCCCTTTTTCTTAGGTTAGTCAAGGTAGTAGGATAGTGGTAACCAGGTTAACAACCGGATACATGAGTGCTGATGTTGCCCCTGTAACAACAAGCGCAAGTAAGATGTATAGCCCATACGGTGCAAGTTGTACCCACTGGACCGCCAGTCTTGCTGGTAGTATGCCATTTACTATCTTAAAGCCGTCTAGCGGTTCTACTGGTAGTAAGTTGAAGAGGCCTAGTACTACGTTGTACAGAAGTATCGGGGAGATAAATGTACTCACTACCAACAGACCGTGCGACAGGATGGATGGGGTTAGTGAGTAACTAACTGTAACAAGGCTTTTTGCTAGGATCGCTAAACCTACCGCCACAAGAAAATTGCTACCCGGCCCGGCCAGGGCAATGAGTGCAGCATCCCGTTTAGGGTTTGCTAAGTTGTAGTAATTAATCGGTACCGCTTTACCCCAGCCAAAGCCCACGAGTAGTAGCGCAATAGTGCCCAATGGATCAAGGTGCGCCAGGGGATTTAGACTGAGCCGCCCCAGGTCCTTGGCGGTAGGATCGCCCAATTTGGCGGCAACGTATGCATGCGCAAATTCGTGGACCGTAATGGACAGCACCAAAGCAGCGGCTGTAATAACAAAAAGTAGGGGATGTTGGGCGAGTGTGCCTAGGAGGCCTTGCATTTACACATTGTACACTAAATGGTAAAATTCAAAAACCACTTATGGGACTTACACTAACTTACATAGCTGACGTACAGGCAGAGTTTAAGCATGTGACGTGGCCCACAAAAAGCGAGGCTGTTCACTTGACTCTTGTGGTGGTAGGTGGTAGTTTGCTAGTTGGACTTTTTGTAGGCGGGGTTGATGTTGTGCTTGTAAAATTGCTGGGTTTTCTACTTTTAAAGTAAATGGACGACGAGAACAAAACAAAAGAAGATACTGAGCAGGACGTTAAGGAGAAGGATATCAATATTGTTTCCATCTCCGATCTTCCCTCTGACGGGGCAAAGTGGTATGTAGTCCACACTTATTCTGGCCATGAGAATAAAGTGGCCATAACGCTTAAGCAGCGCGCGTCCTCTCTGGGGTTTTTGGACCGTGTTTTTAAGGTGCTGATCCCTACTCAAAAGAAGATTGTGGTGAGTGAGGGCAAAAAGCGGGAGGTAGCCGAACATATTCTCCCCGGCTACGTGGTAATCTTAATGAAACTATCTGACGAAGTATGGCATTTGGTCAGGTCTACTAGGGGAGTAACCGGCTTTGTGGGAATTGGAACCTCGCCGACACCGTTGCCGGAGTCGGAGGTTCGCACGCTAATGAAGTTTATGCGGATGGAGGCTCCCAAATTTGAGGCTAGATACTCAGTGGGGGATGGGGTCAAGATCATCGATGGGCCCTGGAAAGACTTTATGGGTAAAGTTGACGAGGTAAACGAAGAGCAGGGGCGCGTTAAAGTCCTGGTTTCTGTCTTTGAACGAGAAACGCCTATGGAGTTGGAGTTTGGTCAGGTTACGGCATTGTAATATGGCAAAAGAAAAAAAGATCAAAGCATATGTAAAACTTACTATTCCGGCAGGGAAAGCTAACCCGGCTCCTCCGGTGGGACCGTCTTTGGGTCAGCATGGGGTACCGTTAATGGACTTTTGCAAGGAGTTTAATGCCCGAACTAAGGACATGGGGGATAACGTTATACCGGTAGTCCTAACGGTTTACGAAGATAGATCGTTTACGTTTGTAACAAAAACCCCGGTTACCTCCAAGTTGGTCATGAAAGCTATTGGCAGTCAAAAAGGTTCCGGTGTTCCAAATAAAACTAAAGTGGGAACCATTACGCCCAAGCAGGTGGAAGACATTGCTACCATTAAATTACCGGATCTCAACGCAAAGACGCTAGCCGAGGCGGTTAAAATTGTGGAGGGTACTTGTAGATCCATGGGAGTTACTGTGGCATGAAACAGCTTAAAGAGACACCGCATATGGGTATTACTGATGCTCTTGATTACGTAAAAAAGGCCTGCAAGGCCCACTTTGACTCTACGATAGAGCTGCATATTAACTGCGACATCAACAAGGATAAACAGGAGACAGTGCGGTTTAATGTGACTTTGCCACACGGCACAGGCAAGAGTAAGAAGATAGCCGTTATGGCGGCAGGCAAAGTGACTGGTGTGGATCTGGAGCTTAAGGAAGGGGACATAGACAGGTTAGCTAAAGGCGAGCTTAAGCCCAAAAGCGATTTTGATGTTTTATTGGTGGAGCCTGCGTATATGGCAAAGTTAGCCAGGGTAGCCAAGATATTAGGCCCTGCAGGAGTGATGCCTAATCCCAAGAACGGTACCGTTACCGACGATGTCCAAAAAGCTGCCGAGTTACACAAGCAGGGTAGGCTAGAGGTGAGAACCGAGCCCAACGGGTCTGTTATTCACACTGTACTGGGTAAGAAGAGTTTTACTACTACCGCTTTAGCGGAGAACTACCAGGAGCTTATGAGTATGTTAGCTTTGAATAAGCCTCCAAAGGCACAGGCGGGGTGGATACGCGCTGTCTTTGTGTCTGCTACCATGAGTCCTGCAGTTAGGGTGGACTAGAGTCCTAAAAATACCTCTACTTTATTTTCCTTAGCGCGTAAAATACCGTTGCTAATCATGAACTTTTGCTCAGAAGCCAATCCTTTGTCCACTATGATATAGCTTTGTATTAGCGATATAAAGTTAGCGTGCTCCGGCAGGATATCAAACTCGCCTTTGGTGTTTAGACTGGTAAGGGATGCGGCCCCGCCTACGAAGTACGCTTTTCTTAAGCTTTTGATAGCCAAGGTAAGTTGTGACCGTCCCGGCAGTTGCGGCATCGCTAGATCAGGCTAAAATATCCTTAATACCACCAATATATGAAAACTTATACGTTGGCATGTGGTCGTACTTCCCGGAAGTTATCGCTTCCACGTCCTCCAGTGTCTGCGCAACCGGGACAAAGGCGCCGGGCTTACCGGTTTGATCTGCAGAAACAAAGAAATTCTGTGTCATGTAATTCTTTAATTTTTTAGACCTTTCGAACACAATTCTATCCTCTTCCGACAGTTCGGTTTCGCCCACGAGCGAAACAATGCGTTCTAATGTTGCTGCCTTCTTTAACATGGCTTGGGAGGATAAGACTATATCACAGTGCCGTTGTCCTATTGTTTCAGCATTTATCGCGTTTGAAGTTGACGCAAGTAAATCTATGGCCGGCATCTGACCTTGCCTGTAAATATCTCTCGATAGCACTATTGAGGTGTCAATGTAGTCAAAAACTGCTTGGACGGCTTGATCTAAGACATCGTCAGCCGGGAGGTAGATAGCCTCCAAAGTGGTAACATGGTTGTTGCCTTTTGAGACCAGGCGCTCGTGAAAGTTAGCCATTTCCGAAATCAACGTGGCTTGATAGCCGTCTTCGGAGGGTATGTTCCCGGTGAGTAGGGAAAGTTCGTTACCTGCTTGGGCGTATCTAAACACATTGTCAACAAAAAATAAGACATTCTTGTTCATCTCGTCTCTAAAATGCTCGGCCAGCGTACAGGCTGCATGTGACGTTAGGTAGCGCACAGAAGGATTGTCGCCCATAGTTCCAAAGACCAGTGCTACTAACTCCAAAATCTTGGTGGCGGCCAGTTCTTTATAGAGCTCGTGCCCCTCTCTGGACCTTTCACCCACACCGCAAAAGACAGAGACTGTTTTTTCCCGGTCTACGCTTATGATGTTATGCAGGATTTCAGTAAGCAGCATAGTTTTACCTACACCGGCACCGCCAAAGAGGCCGGTTTTACCGCCCTTCATAATAGGGCAGAACAAGTCTACCGCTTTAATACCCGTTTCCAGAATTTCTTGCTTGGCTTTGACCTCACCGATTTTAATACCCTGGTTAAAAATTGACCGCTCGAGTGCGCGTGAGATTGCCCCCAGTCCGTCTTTTTCTTCGCCAAAGATGTTCATAACCCTTGACAGCACACTAGGGCCGACCGGAATCATAAGCGGCTTTTTAGTGTCGTACACTTGAGCCCCTCTGTAAAGACTAGCGTGCTCCGAAAGCGCCATACACACTAATATATGTGGGTTGAGCCATTGCAGGCCCATAAGTTTGGCCCGCGGATTATGGTGCAGAGTTAAAAGTGTATTGGTGCTGGGTTTTGTCTGGCCCAAAAATTCCACCTGCACCATGTAATCCCTAATAGCTAGTATGCGACCTTGGTCTGTTATTGTATGTTCCATAGACGTGTTGCTTCCTGCTGCTTCTTGTTTTCGCTAAGATGCCTCATTTTTCCGGACATTAATCTACTTTGCGCCAGCAGTTTTGAGATGTTTTGGGTTGCACTGTCTAAACTTAGCATTCTAGAGCCGTATTTTGACAGTGCCGACTCGTACACCGCTTGATCAAAAAAGGCGTAGAGGAGTTGCTCTTCAAAAGTTTGTAAAACCTTGTCAACGCCCGGCTCAAAGAGAAAAGATAGGGATGGTCCTGGGGTAGTTTTTTGTGCTAGTTGCTGGGTGAGGGTTGTAACTTTAACCTGTTGTTCGGCTATGTTCCTAAATAGTCCGTGGTAGACTTTTACATTGGAGTATTTTGCAAGGTACTCAAAAATCTGCCTAAGTTGTGCGTCTAAATTATCTGTCCCGTCGGCCAGATTAAAGTACTTAAAGGGCTTGGTGGGTGCCAGTACCTGGAACCAATTTCGGCCCAGTTGGCCGGTGATAATAAGGTCGTCGGTGGTGGTAGCAGTATCGTCAGCAAACTGTTTAAAGACGGCCTTAATGACACTGCCATAAAGCCCGGTGTTAGAGCTAAGTAGCACGGATACGCTCTTACCGTTGGTCTCCCTGGCGTAGTTTTTGGCATGGTGCTGGGTGGCCTTGTGTTGTTCCCGGTAGCAGGCCTGACTTTCCAGGTAGATCTCCGAAAGTTTCTGGTAAAACTCTCTGCTGTTCACGATGCCGTCTCTAACCTTGCGCATGCGCATGGCCGCCACCTGTTGATACACGTCCGTGATGTTTTGCACCGCCTGCAGGTTATCTATTTGGTTGTTAAGCTCCTTGTTGGTCATAGTTACACAAACTCCATGTGTTTGGCACTTACTACACTAAGCAGTCCGTTAAAATTGTCGCACGACTCTATTATAGCGTCCACCCTGTGTTTGTAGTCCGTATTAGTTTTGTAGCTAGCGATAATTTTCCGTGTTTGTTTGATAAGGCCCTGGATATTTTGTTCTTTAAATACTTGACTCCAGATAAGGGCGAAAAGAAAGATTTGGAGGTTAGAGTTTAGTACCTCGCCCGATGGCTGGTTAAAGAAGCTATAGACAATCTTTTCACCCATTGATAGGGTAGACCTGATGCCTTCGCTTATTTCTGCGCCAAAGTGCACAAAATTCTGCGTTTTATCCAGCAGGGTAAGGAAGTTACTGAGTTCTCTGCCTACGGACCACTTGAGTTTGGTCTGAGTTTGTCTGCCTACTCTGGTGACTGAGAGAAAGTAGTTTACGGCAGGCCGCCTGCCTTGGAGGAATAGTTCTTTATCAAAGAAAATATGCCCGTCGGTAATGGACATGAGGTTAGTTTGGATGTAGCCGGCTATGTCGCCCTCAACTGTTTCAGCCACGGGTAGACAGGTGATGGCATTTATACCTTTGTCCGTTTTAAAGTAGCCAGCTCGTTCCAAGAGGCGAGAATGGGCGTAGAAGATATCCGCGGGATAGGAGGCCCGGCCAGGTGCGCGTTTGGCAATAAGTGCCATCTCTCGGTAGTATTTAGCGTGATCTGTTAGGTCATCGAGTACCAACAAAACATCGTTCCCAGCCTCCATAAAGTATTCAGCCACTGTCATGGCTGAGTATGGCGTTAAGTAGACAATAGCTGACGGATCTGACGAGTAGGAGGCCACAATGATGGCTCGGTCTCTGATGCCGTTAGAGGTCAAAAAATTTTCTACTTTTTTGATATCTATGGCGTTTTTACCGATGGCTGCGTAGATACACAGCGTTCCCTGTTTGGCCTGATTTAGCATGGTGTGTAGGACAAAATCAGTTTTACCGGTTTTGCGGTCACCTATGACAAGCTCCCGCTGGCCTTTACCTAACGGGATTAACATGTCGACAACTGACACCCCAGTTTCAAAACATTGGTTGATTTTGACCCTTTTTTCTATGCCGGCCGGTTTTGGGTCAACGTGCAGATAGGTGGCCGGGGCAAATGCTTCTAGCTCCTGGTACATGTTCTGTCCCAACGAGTTGATAGTTTTGCCCAGTAGGTACGCGCCTACGCCTATTTCTAGCTGACAGTTAGTTTTGCATACCCTGTCGCCTATGCTGGGCGAAAGCTGTGACAGCAATACTACGTCCACCGTATTTTCATCCATAGACATAGTTTGGCCTACCACACCGGATTCAAAGAGCACTACTTCGCCCGGTTTGATGGTGGGGAGTCCGCGTACTTTGGTGATAGGGTAGTTGAGACTGTCCACGTAGCCTACTTCATTGGTTTGGGTTAGCAACCTAGTAAAGTCTTCGTGGGTATAAGTTTTATAGCCGTAATTAAGCATAGACTTTATCGCTAACCAGTTTAGCCAGCGACAGATCACAAAAATGCCCACGAAAACTAAGTGTTAGCCCGCTCACCACGTCACTAGACACGTTGGCGTGCACGATGACCGGATCTTTGGCATACTCTGACAGCCATTGCTGAAGTTCGTAGGCGACTGCCTCGCCAGACACTCCTGCGGGCAGGGTGACGGTAAGTTCCTCCAGCGTAGCCAGATCCGTGAGTAAACGGTCCAGCGTTTTTTGATCAGCAATAGTACCCGTTTGTGGGTAACACTCTAGTAGCAGCTTGTGTAAAAATGGGTACTTGGTTTGAATGGCTTGTGCAGTAGGTGGGGTGACTTTGCCCAACTCGGTTGCTACTGTGTGGGCTTGCTCTAGCACAAGCGCCTTAGTTAGCGTTGTTTTAACTAGAGCTGCCAGTTGATGAGCACTTGAGTTTATGGGCATGCATCGACTATATACTTAGGTCTGCAAAAATACAAGTGGGGTCTTGACACATATCACTACTTTGTTTACTATGATTTAAGTTTATCAAAAGCCTTTACTGCAGACATTGAAAGCCTTTGATCTACCTGCCTTATGAGTACAGATTCTGCCCAAAAATTTTACTTTCAGACCAACGCCAAGCTAGGGGTATCTGAGGCGGCTTTATACTTAAAAATCACTCCTTCCACTCTCAGACGACTTGAAAATGATGGCAAAATTAAATCGGAACGGCTTCCTAACGGGTATAGACAGTTTTCCTTTGGTGACGTAGTTGCGCTAAAAGAGCTTAACCAGACCCGTACTAAACCAGCCAAGAGCAGCAAAATAGTGGCCGGGGTTAGTAGTCCCGTACGGCCTGTCGGGCCCGTGCCTTACCGGTACGGTAGTGACCTGGGAAGTAAGCTATCCGTACCTCAACTCAAGTTGCTAAGGCGCGTGGCCTCCGCTGGGTTTGTGCTGTGTCTTGGCCTGGTGGTAGGGTTGGGGCTGAGAGTTTTCCACGGTGGTGTGCCATTGGGACAAGGTACAGCCGAGTTGGCGGCACGCAGTACCAGGGGTACCGATGCTGACTTGGCAAGTGTCCTAGGGCTACTAA
>Ga0172379_10006591_pt1 | contig 15440 bp, 11 predicted proteins | sample GrowelOW334metaG_FD_119756 | JGI IMG/M metagenome (GOLD analysis project Ga0172379, IMG submission 119756) | Groundwater microbial communities from an aquifer near a municipal landfill in Southern Ontario, Canada - Groundwater well OW334 metaG | ecosystem: Environmental > Aquatic > Deep...
GTATCTTTATCGCTTGATCCAACATACAGTGTATCAAAACTGAAGCTCTTCTTTGACCACGAGATGATAGGTTCTGTTCCACCTAAAACACTGGCACTCCATGTTGTTCCGATTCGAATTCCATCCACCACTATATCCGGAATACCTGACGATTGTCGAAGTCCGATAGCATCAATAACATCAGTACCGGAAGTAGTGTCGACTTTAATAAGCGGCGTTCCTGCTGTCGCTTCATCTGCCGGAACTCCCGATGGGATGACCCATAATGATGTTGTATCGGTTCCAGCTTTATTGATTTTATATTTTACGACAATCAGATACGTAGTGTTTTTCGCAAATGCTGTTGCTGAGTAAATTGCAGTTCCCGTATTTGAAAGTCCAAAGTTCACATTGCCGGATGCATCAACCTTGGCAAATACTCTCGCTGCAAATGATGAAAAGCTTGACGCACTCACTCGATCGCCAAGATGCATGAAATAACCGCCTGCCAAGCTATTGGCAGCTTCGGGCACATTAAATAACGCGGAAAGGTAGATCGTGGAGCCATTTTTATATTGTTCGGTGAATCCTTTGTTCACATCTTCACCGGTGCCAAACACATTGGCCGCATTGCCAACTCCGGATCCTGCGTAACCAGTATAGGTTAGACCTGCCGCACTTACTGCAATTGGTCCGGTGCCCGAACCGCTGTGGGCACTCCAACCATTTGCGTTTAGAAATTGACCCGTTGTGTAATTGAAATCTTCATTAAGCAGCTGAGCGGAAACTGTTCCGCCCGCAAGCATCATGAAAAAGAAAAGAGACAGTAAAATTCTTCGCATTCTTGTCACTCCTTTTTATTAGTAGATGAGTGGATTGAGGGTAGTATGTAACGAGATATACATGAGGTAAACGATTGGCATAATATACAGAATCAATTTTTTAAATCAATACAATATTTTTTATGAAATCATTAAATGTGACTTATTCGACAATATTTTTTTCGAAAATTTTTATCAATTCCAGATCGTAGAGGCTTCTATAGCTTGACTCTATTTTCCAAAAATGGTATGTTTCTCGCGTAATTAACTATTTACCTACAGGAGGTCTAATGTCACGTAGTTTAAACAAGGTTCAATTGATCGGTAATTTGGGAAAGGACCCCGAATTGAAGTACACGCCCAGCGGCGTTGCTGTTGCAACATTTTCCATTGCAACAAGCGAAAGCTGGAAAGACCAGGAAGGCAATCAACAGGAGAAGACGGAATGGCATAATATAGTAGCCTGGAGAAAGCTCGCAGAGATCTGCGGTGAGTATCTAAAAAAAGGCAAAAAAGTCTATTTAGAGGGAAAATTGCAAACCCGAAATTATGAAAAAGATGGAATCAAACGCTATGTCACCGAGATCGTAGCCGATCAGTTGATCATGTTGGACGGTGGTAGCGGCGGCGGTAACAGGGGAGCAAATAACAATTCATCATCTGAATCCGCACCTCAGCAGATGGATGCGCCAAAAGATGACGATCTTCCATTTTAAAATAATGAACGCGCAATAATATCACAGCCCTGTCTTGATACGGCAGGGCTTCTTTTTTACTGACCTGAATGAAAAAATATTTCCTCTCCTTGCTTATCCTGCTGTTGCTGCTCTCTCCGCTTCATATTGCACTTTCGCGAAAACCTGTCAAAGCGAAGAACGGCATGGTGGTTTCCGCCGATCCTATCGCTTCGGTCGTCGGCAGACAAATCCTTGAACAAGGAGGAAATGCCGTTGACGCTGCTGTTGCGGTCGGCTTCGCTCTAGCGGTCACCTATCCTGCCGCAGGAAATATCGGCGGAGGCGGATTCATGAACATCCGTTTTGCGGATGGGAAATGCGTAACATTTGATTACCGCGAAACTGCTCCAGCCGGCGCTTCACGGGATATGTATCTGGACAGCGCAAAAAATTTTATACAACAGAAAAGCACGATAGGACATCTTGCTGCCGGCGTCCCCGGAAGTGTTGATGGACTGCTCACCGCGCTTGAGCAGTACGGAACCATGTCTCGCCGGCAGGTAATGAAACCCGCGGTCGATCTCGCCATGAAAGGATTTCCTCTTGCTTCCGAACTTGCCGATGGACTCAATGCAGAACGGAAATCGTTCGAAACGTTTCCAGGAAGCAAGAAATATTTTGTTGCTAAGGATTCACTCTTTCATGAAGGTCAGATCTGGAAGCAAACCGATCTCGGAAAGACGCTGAAACGGATCATAGAAAAAGGGCGCGACGGTTTTTATAAAGGCACAACTGCCGATCTTCTCGTCAACGAGATGAACCGCGGAGGAGGATTGATTACGCATGCCGATCTGGAGAACTACCGTACGCTCATCCATGCACCGGTGAAAGGGACCTACCGCGGATACGAGATCATTTCCCAGCCACCGGCGAGTTCCGGCGGCATCGCGTTGATTCAACTGCTGAACATTCTCGAAGGATATGATATGCAATCGTACGGCCACAATTCCGCCAAGACACTCCATCGGTACATTGAAGCGATGCGCCGCGTTTATGCGGACCGGGCAGAACATCTTGGCGATCCAGATTTTTATACTGTCCCCACTGAGTGGCTCTTGTCCAAAACATATGCACAAGAGCTTCGTGCATCCATTGACACTATGATCGCAAGCAAAAGCGCAGCAGTTTCACACGGCACTCCACCAGTCCGTGAGCACGAACAGACGACACACTATTCTATTGTGGATAAATGGCAGAATTGCGTGAGTGTCACAACTACGTTGAATGGTAATTTCGGGAGTGCTGTTGCCGTTGACGGTGCGGGATTCCTGTTGAACAACGAAATGGATGATTTTTCTGCTAAACCAGGTGTGCCGAATATTTATGGCGCCGTCGGAAATGTGGCAAACGAAATCCAGCCGGGAAAGCGGATGCTTTCATCCATGACACCAACGATCGTGGTAAAGGATGGAAAACCGTTTATGGTGATCGGAACACCGGGAGGAACGACGATCATCACGACGGTGATGCAGGTAATCTGCAATGTGATCGACTTTGGAATGAACATCCAGCAGGCCATTGATGCACCGCGCATCCATCACCAGTGGATCCCTGATGTTGTCTATTATGAACATCGCGGACTTTCTATGGATACCGTCGAAAAACTTCAAGCAATGGGACACACGCTGACAGAACGAGAAGGAACAAGTGGACTTGCGGAAGGAATCATCCTCGACTCCATACACGGATTTTTTTACGGCGCTTCCGATCCTCGCGGATACGGCATCGCAACAGGGTATTGACCTATGAAACAACATCTTTTTTTTCCCATTGCAGTTTTGTTCTCACTGCTAACCGGGTGCAGCGCTCCCGATAACCTTGATCGTATCCCCCCGGAAGTGCGGGTGAATGAACCTGAAAACGATGAAGTGGGCGCCCCGATTTCTATCACCGTCACCGCTACGGATAATGTATCCGTCACCAGTGTGTCGCTGTATGTCGACGAAGTGTTTCTCGAAAAAAAGGCTTCACCGCCGTACACGTTTTACTGGTACAGTGATTACTGGGGAGATGGCCGTTCGCACCGTATCACCGCCACAGCACTCGACCCTTCCAGCAACGTAGGACTTTCTCCTGCGATAAGTGTTGATGTAATGAAAACGACAAAACCGCAGGTGAAGCTTGTTTCACCGCAGCACCATGCTATTATGGGTGATTCGCTGATAACGTTGAAATGGTTGCCAATCGAAAATACACTCAGTTACACTGTGCAGGTTTCCGATACGAACTCCATGGATTTTCTGATCATTGATGCGAAAACAACCTCCAACGAAATGACCGTCAACCTGCCGCAAGAAAAGACCTATGTGTGGAGAGTCCTCCCTGCAACGGTCGGAAACATCTTCGGCGGATGGAGCAAGGAATACGTCTTCCACCGCACACAGCAATTCACCGCAATCTTCGGACGTAAAAAATTCGATGCACTCAGTGCCATCGCCGCCACTGCTGACGGCGGGTTGATACTTGCCGGTTCAACGCATTCATTGGAGAGGGGTGGAATGCTGATCAAGACCACACCGACAGGAATCAAACAGTGGGAACGAATCTTCGGCGGATACGATATGTCGTGGTTTACATGCGTCATTCAAACAATGGACGGCGGTTATTTTGCCGCGGGACAGAATACCTCGAAAGAATTTCCCTCCGATCAATGGTTCGTGAAAACGGATAGCGCAGGTACCATTGAATGGAGTAAGACCATATTGCAGGAGGGTGCGCAAGGAGTGAACAGCGTCCTTCAGACGAAGGATAGCGGTTATGTCGTTTGCGGATTTCGGGAAACCGACAGCGACCGAGTGGATATCGTCCTGAGAAAATATGACGCATCGTTTGAACTCATCTGGGAACGGACTATTGGCGGGAAATTCCACGACGAAGCATTCCAGATTGCTGCAACGGCGGACGGCGGATTGATTGTTTCAGGATTCACACAGGGAAGTACCGATCTATCGGAAGAATATGCGGTCGCACTTCGGCTGAACTTTCTCGGCGAGGAAAAATGGAGACGGGAGATCGCGGCACCGGGCGGCGCACGATTCGTGTCTGGGATGCAACATAAAGGGAAATATTATTTCTGCGGTTTTGTCCGGAATGAAGATCAACAGCGGGATGCATTGGTGGCGGCATATGACTCCATTGGGAATGTGCTGTGGACAAAAACTTTCGGAACAAACAGGGATGATGCGGCTACGGGATTAACATTCGTAAACGACCGGATCGCAGTGTGTGGATATCGCTCTACGGACACGCTTGGAATCCAAGACGCCTGGCTGCTATTATTGGGGGAGAATGGTTCGGAAATCGCTAGTAAAACATACGGCGGAAGGAATCTTGACGGCGCGACCAGCATTATCAATTTTCATGACGGCCTTGCGATTGTCGGCTCTACTACCTCCTTTTCTGCCGGCAGCAGCGACGGATTTTTAATTCTCATTGACGCAGACGGAAATGTGAAGCACAACGCACCATGAGTGCAATGATCACCCCAGCAAGTTCATAAGTGCAGGCCTGAGATCGGGAAATGAAAATTCGTATCCCGCAGACCGCAAACGTTCCGGAAATGCCTTTTGTCCGGACAAAATCACCTTGGCACCTTCACCGTACAAGATATTCAAGGCTGCTTCAGGCACCGGAAGCCACGACGGACGGCGAAGAATGGAGCCGAATGTTTTTGCAAAGACTTTCATTGTAACAGGATTCGGCGATACGAGATTATAGACTCCATGTAACTGTTCATTCTCCATCGGATACAGGATCCCCCGCACAACGTCATCCATATGCACCCAGGGAAGGAATTGTTTTCCGCTGCCGATCGGTCCTCCGCCGAACAGCTGGAATGGCAGAAGCATTTTTCCGATGATGCCCCCCGACCGCTCCAACACAAGACCGATGCGTGGAATAGCTACACGCGTACCGTGCTTTTCCGTTGCAACGGCAGCAGTTTCCCATTCCCGGACAACATCTGCAAGAAAATCGTTTCCGGCCGCACTTTCTTCCGTAACGGTCTCATCATTCCTGTCACCATAGAATCCTACGGCGGATGCAGAGATGAACAGTCCCGGGGGATGTTCTGCCCTACCAATCGCATCCGCCAGCAACAGTGTCGGAATAATTCTGCTGCGACGGATCTCTTTCTTCACCTGTTCGTTCCACCGCTGCTCAAATACATTCTTTCCAATCAGGTTGATGACCACATCGCATCCGTTGATCACTTTCTCCCATTCCCCATGAGCGTACGGATCCCAGTGGATATATTTCAGCGTGAGTGCGCCACACAGTTCCATCCTCGATTCACCACGGGTCAACAACAGAAGATCATGAGGAAAAGAGGAAAGGTATTTGATGAGAGCGGTGCCGATGAAACCGGTCCCGCCGGAAATCAAAATCTTCATTGTCAATTGCTTTCAATTACTCTTCGGACGGTAGCGAAGATGGCATCGAACTTGTACGGTTTCGTCAATACATCCTTGATTCCCCGCTGCAGCAGATCGGAACGCGTGGAACTGTCCAGGAATCCAGACGAGACAATGACTTTCACTTTGTCGTTCATCGAGTGGAGTTTTGTGTACAGTTCCTCCCCTCCCATATTCGGCATGCCGAGATCCGTGATAATCAGGGAAATGGTATCTTTATGTTCTGCGTACATCTTTAACGCCTCAATCCCGTCTGATGCAGCAAGGAGATTGTACCCCTCATCCCTCAAACTCTCGACAAGGATTTCCCGGAGTATTTCTTCATCGTCAACGATTAAAATTGTTGCATGCTGTTGTTGTTCCATAGTAATTTCATCCTGTTGTTCCCCGGTCACTTCCATTGCAATAGAAGGATAATACATAGTGAAAGTAGTTCCCACCCCTTTTTTACTGGCGACATCTATAAATCCCTGGTGCAGCTGAACAATGCCATGCACGATTGCCAGTCCCAATCCAGTCCCCTTTCCCCGCGCCTTCGTGGAGAAGAACGGTTCGAAGATCCGTTGCTGTACCGCTTCATCCATTCCGGAACCGGTATCCTTCACGGCAATTGCAACATATTCATGTTCGTCCGCCTCGGGAAATTTCTGTTTCACTACTGACCCGCTCACGTTCTTTGCACTAATAGTGATAATGCCGCCATTTGGCATCGCATCGCGGGCATTGATGGACAAGTTAAGAATGGCCTGATGCAAATGGCCGCTATCCCCCATGATGATCGCAGACGAGGGTTCCTCTTCTCGCTGAATGGAAATGGTCTTCGGCAGGAAATGCGTCAAGAAATCGGACACTTGCTCCATCACACTGTGAATGGAAATCGGCTGTAGTTCCGCCTGTTCCGGCCGGGAGAAGAGCAATAATTGTTTGGAAATGGAAGAACCCCGCTCAGACGCTTCAATGATCCGGGTGATATACGATTGTATCGCGGGATTGTCCTTCGCGTGACGCTTGATTAACTCCGCCGTTCCAAGGATCATTGCAAGCAGATTATTGAAATCGTGTGCAATCCCGCCGGCGAGCGTGCCGATACTCTCGAGTTTTTGCGCCTGCATCAGCTGCTGTTCCAGTTGTTTCTTTTCTGTAATATCGCGCATCGATCCGTTAAAGAGGACCGGTTTCCCGGACTCATCGCGGATCACCACGGTTGTGAGAAGTACATGTGCTTTGCTGCTATCTTTTTTCTTTAATGTTACTTCAAAATCCTTGACATAATCTTTCGTTTCAAATTCTTTGATGAATCTGGTGCGGTCTGTCGGATAAAAATACAATTCCTTCACGTTATGCTTCATCATTTCGGCTTTATTCCGAAATCCCAGGATCTCCATCATGGACGTGTTCACATCCAGGATCATGCCGTCGAAGGTTGTAATATAGATACCGTCCTTGGAGTCCTCGAACAGCCGGCGGTATTTTTCCTCGCTTTCCCGCAGCGCCTGTTCGGAGAGTTTCCGTTCCGAAATATCGCGGAAGATTCCCTGGGCAATAATGCGGTTGTCGTCCAACCGGACGACACTGGCCTTGATTTCAACAGGAATCTTTTTCCCCAACGCGTCGATTACCTCGAACTCGACGGCGTGTTCACCGAGCGTCAGGATCTGCTCACGGAACAGTGAGTCTGCCTCTTGCGACCGTTCTGGTGGATGAATGAACGATTGATGTTTGCCGATAATTTCTGAACGGGACCGTTTCAACAATTTTTCGGCTTCGGCATTGACATCAATAATTGTTCCTGTCCTGGTATCGGACAGGAACACAGCATCTTTCGCATTCTCGAAGAGCGACCGGAAGCGCAGCTCAGATTCCAGCAAAGCGATCTCATGCTGTTTCCGTTCGGTGATATCGCGGGCGATCACTTGTGCAGCCGGTTTCCCTTCGAACGTAAATGGTATTGAGGATATCTCGACATCGATCGGTGTTTTGTCCAACCGGAGATATTTCTGTTCAGTTGTCGGCAGAATGTAATTGGCGTAGACCTTCTCCATTCGTTCGAGCGCATGCTCGCGGTAGTCCGGATGCATCAGTTCGATAACCTTCTTTCCAATCAGTTCGCCGGCGATAGAAGCGCCGAACAGCACGATGGTTGCATGATTGACAAATTGTATAACGCCGTTTACATGGACAAAGATTGCTGTCGGAGAATGTTCCACCAGTTCCCGGTACCGTTCCTCACTGTCGCGCAGCAGCACTTCCGCACGATTCTGTTCCTCAATGTGCTTGGTCATCTCGATATTCTGCTCGCGAATCTCTTTGAACAGCCGTGCATTGGCGATCGCAACAGAGATATGGTTGGCAACAATCTGCAGATGTTCCAGGTCCGTGGCGGAAAATTCCCGCACCTGCTGAATCGAATATAATCCAAGGATACCGATGACCGTATGCCCAATCAGTAACGGTGCTCCGGCGTAAGAAATGAAATCAAATGTCTTTTCGTCGAAACCGGACTGATGTTTCAGGAACAGTGTTGCAAAATTCTCCTTCACATTTTTCACTGCAAGAGCGCGCCGGCTGGACATGATCTGTTTCGAAATGCCGTAATTGCTCGGGATGGCTTTCGCCAGCTGATGTTCCACCACGCCGATGCTTGCCAACAGATGCAACTGCTCATTTTCGGTCACGCGGATGATAACTGCATCCACCTTGAATGCTGTCCGCACTTGTTCAATCATCTCACGCGCCTGCTTCTGGATCGGCAGCGCGCCGATTACTTCGCTGGTAACGCGGGCGATCAAATCGAGACGCCTGTTCAAATGATTCAGTTTCTCCGCCGATTCGCGGCGTTCCGAGATATCACGGAAATTGATGACTATGCCGTTCACCGCAGGATCGTTCAACAGATTCGTTCCCGTCGCTTCCACCCAACGCCACGACCGGTCCTTATGGCGGAACCGTATTTCCGACATCATGCTCTTGCCTGCTTGCCGCAGAAGCTCTTCAAATCTAGATGTTACGAATTCCAATTCTTCAGGATGTGCATATTCAAAAATATTGTGCTCTATAAAATCACCGGCTATATATCCGAGCATAGAGGTGATGGAATTCGTCGTGTACAGTATCAAACCCTTTGCGTCGATAATTGTAACGACCTCGGAACTCTTTTCAATAAGGGCGCGGAACCGTTTTTCGCTTTTATGGAGCGAGTCCTGAGCTTTCCGTTTTTCGGTGACATCGCGAAAGGTCAGGACAACACCGTTGATCTCGCCGGATTCAGAAAAGATCGGTGCTGCGGAATCTTCAATGAAGGTGCGCGTTCCGGACCGCGATACGAGTATCGTATGGTTGGTGAGGCTCAGCGAAGTACGTTCGCGGAGTACTTTGGCAACAGGGTTCGGCAATCGTTTACCGGTATTCTCGTTCTCCACAATGAACACATCGCTTAATTTTTTTCCAACTGCCTCGTCCTGGCTCCAACCGGTCAACTGCTCGGCAATGATATTCAGGAACGTCACTATCCCTTTTTTATCGGTGGCGATCACAGCATCACCGATGCTGCGGAGTGTTGTGGCCAGCCATTGCTGCTGCTGCTTCAGCTCCTTCTGCGCCTTGTGTTTGAAGAGCGCCATCTCCACGATGGTACGTACGTCCCGCTCATCAAACGGTTTCAGAATATAGCCGTACACATCGGTACTCTGGGCGCGTTGGAGCGTCTGTTCATCGGAGTTTGCGGTGAGAAAAACAATGGGGATATCCTGCTGCTCAATAATAATCTTTGCGGCATCAATACCGGACATCGACCCCTTCAGTGCAATATCCATCAAGATAATATCCGGAACGAATTGCTTCGCAGCTGCGACCGCTTGTTTGCCGGTGGAAACTTCCGCAACGACAGTGAATCCGACGGAGGAAAGGATCGAACGCAGATCAAGCGCGACGATCTTTTCATCTTCAACGATCATTATCTTTTTTTTCTTCATGAAACCGTCGGTGTAAGTGTTGGAATTTCGATTGCGATCGCGCCCGGTCTGGTATTAAACGATTTTTGCATTGACGCGATCCTGGCTTTCCTGGCATATCACCATCGTTGCAGTGTTTTCCAGCGTTGACGACTGTAAATTAAGAAGACTTGAGATAACTTGCATAGTATTCTTTACTCGGTGGTGCAGTTTGTCATACCGGTGACAAGAACGGCATACGTAAGCGGCACACCATGTTGAAGTGAAGAGAATTTCATTAAAGCAATTGATTGGTGAAAGGTAGAGAGAGGCAGAATGAAAATCAAATAATGAATGCCCGTGTGCTTCCGCACTGCGGAGACTGTGCTGCAAGCGGCTGCCGGTGAAATCAGATATTTCTTTGGCCTTTTTTTTGTATATTATCATAGTATGTAAACCTGTGAGAACATTTCACAGGTTTTTTGTTAATAGGTTCGTCGAGAGAGAGCAGCCAATCCATGAGTGAGCAAAAATTCGATATTAATCAGCCGATCCAGGTCGGCGGACAAGCAGTGATTGAAGGAGTGATGATGCGGGCAAAAGGAATGATCGCAACCGCTGTGAGAAGAGCTAATGGTGAGATTGTGGTGAAGAAAATGCCCTTCCGGTCTGTACTGGAACGTTATCCTTCGCTCAATACGCCCATTATCCGCGGTGCTATCGGGTTGGTGGAGATGATGTATATCGGCATCAGCACGCTGAATTATTCGGCGGAGATCGCAATGGAGGACGAAGAGGCGAAAAACAACAACGGTATAAAAAAAGAAAAAAAACCACAAAGCACGCTTGTCCTGACATTGACCGTGTTATTCTCCCTGGGGATCGGGATCGGATTGTTTTTCTTTCTTCCGCTCTATGCCGCGACGCAGTTTTTCAACGTAGCACAGCGCCCTTTGGCGTTCAATCTGGTTGCCGGCGCAATCCGGATAACCATTCTGCTCGGATATTTGTATGGTATATCAAAAATGAAGGATGTGCATCGCCTGTTTCAGTATCACGGCGCTGAACATAAGGCGGTGTTTGCCTTTGAACAAGATGCTCCACTGACTGTTTCCTCCGCAATTACCTACACGCGGTTTCATCCACGATGCGGAACAAGCTTTGTGCTGCAAGTGATGCTGCTGGCAATTCTGCTGTTTAGCATGATGGACACAATCTTGCTGCAGTTCATCGATGAATTGACATTGCCGATCAGGCTTGCAACACATATACCGTTCATCCCGGTCCTGGGCGGGATCTCCTACGAATTTTTGAAATACTCTGCAAAGCACAGTACAACAACGCTGGGAAAATTGTTTGTCGCTCCCGGACTATGGCTGCAGACGATCACCACCCAGGAACCGGATGAATCAATGATGGAAGTATCGCTGGCCGCCTTGAAAGCGGCGCTACAACGGGAGTAAGGAATTACACAATATGTTTTCCCATAGTATAGTAAAGAAGAAAGTGAATTCGAGTCCGTACGATCGAAACAAATGATATGAGCAATCTGGTTGATAAATTACAGTCCATCAAACGCCGCTTCGCTGAAGTACAGGAGAAGATGTCCTCCCCTGACGTTGCATCCAATCAGCAAAAGAGCAAAGAGCTTGGACGGGAATTCCGCGAACTTTCTGAGATCGTGAAAGTAGCGGACAGGTACCTGCACATCCATAATAATATCCGGAGCAGCAAGGAAGTGCTGGAGATCGGCGGCGATGCAGAGTTGAAAGAACTTGCTCTTGCGGAGATCGCGGAACTGGAACCGCAGCTGGAAATCCTGGAAAACGAAGTCAAATCGCTCTTAGTGCCGAAAGATCCAAACGACAACCGCAATGTTATTGTGGAAATCCGCGGTGGAACCGGCGGCGAAGAAGCAGCACTCTTTGCATCCGATTTATATCGCATGTATGTGCGGTACTGTGAACGAAAGAAATGGCGTGTTGATACACTGGATTGGAATGAAACAGGTAAAGGCGGTTTTAAAGAAGTCACCATGAGCATCGACGGTGAGGATGTGTACGGCATGCTGAAATTTGAAAGCGGAGTACATCGAGTGCAGCGTGTTCCCGAAACTGAAGCACAAGGACGGGTGCATACATCGGCTGCTACGGTTGCAATCATGCCGCAGGTGGAAGATGTCGAGGAAGTGGTAATCAATCCCGCCGATATTCAGATCGACACATACCGTTCGGGCGGCAAAGGGGGACAGAACGTGAACAAGGTGGAAACCGCCGTCCGCATTACGCACACACCGTCCGGTATCGTCGTTGCCTGCCAGCAGGAACGATCCCAATTGCAGAACCGCGAACGCGCCATGAAAATGCTTCGCTCAAAACTGTATGAGATCAAACTCCAGGAGCAGCAGAACGAACAAGCGGCCGCAAGGAAATCGATGGTGGGCAGCGGAGACCGGAGCGACAAGATCCGCACGTATAATTTCCCCCAGAACAGAGTAACCGATCACCGCATCGGATTGACACTCTATAATTTAGACCGGTTCATTGACGGCGATATCGATGAGATGATCGACGCGTTACGATTGGCAGACAGAGCTGAAAAGTTGAAGGAAGGCATTGCGATCTGACGATCGGTACCGTATTATTGCTGTTTCTCTTTTCGCATCTTCCCGAAGAAGTCCTTAATCAATCCCCCGCACTCCGCGTCCAGCACGCCGCCAATGACATGCACCCGGTGGTTTAACTTCTTATGTTCTGTAATGTTCATTACACTTCCTGATGCCCCCATTTTCGGATCGTAACATCCAAAGACGATTGTGGGAATTCGTGACAGCACAATGGCTCCGGCGCACATGGGACACGGCTCCATGGTGACATACAGGATGCAATCTTTTAGGAATTTCTCTCCCAGGTGAGCGGCGGCGGCAGTCAGTGCGATCATCTCCGCATGGGCGGTGGGGTCATGCATCATTTCCACCTGATTATATCCTTTTGCGATGACGGTATTCTTATGGACGACAACGGCACCGACGGGAATCTCATTCATTTCGAACGCACGCTCCGCCTGTCGAAGGGCTTGATGCATCCAGCGTTCATGCTGTGTCATGGCTTCAGATCGTTGTTGAACGGAGTAAGTTCGACAAGTTTACCGACCGGGGATTCGGACACTTCGTATACTTGTGCAGCGGAAAATTCCTTTAAAGCGTGGTTGATGCGTTGCGAAGCCACTTCGATCTCCATGATCTTCTTCATCGCATCAGGATCAGATATGCTTTTTTTCAGCAACCGTGTATATCCCAGAATGATTGCCAATGGGTTGTTGATCTCGTGCTTCAGCGTCATAATCACTTCGTGCAGGGTTTGGATCTGCGTTTCTTTCAACTGGATATTGTACTGATGCTCCAGGATCTCTTTCTCCCGCCGGTGCAACCGCTCCCGTAACTCGATCACTTTCACCAGTGCGTATGCTAAAATCCACATCCACAATAGCGTATCAAAATGTTGTAGAGCTTCCGTCGTACCGAAATGACGATGTTTGAACTTGATATAAAAATCCATCGTCGAAATGAAGTAATAGCTGTAGATGAAGTACGATGCGAGAATTGCTGGATAGCGCAGGACAAAATCGCGGGCTGAACTATAGAATTTTTTCATGGGGTCATGGCTTCGAAGTGGTACATCAACTCTTGGAAAGATACAGAGTTCCCAAAATTGATGCAACCGTTCTGCAAACAAAAAGAGCCCCGCATGATCGGAGCTCACATTGTTCCAAGAGCATCGCTTATTCGGCTTCCAGCAGTTTTCTCGCCTTCTCCAGTTCCTTCATATGTTCTTCTGTGGGTTTCGGATATGCAATGTCCAACGATTTGAGCTTTTCCACAAGGATGCGCGCCACAGCAGCCCGCGTAAACCATTTGTGATCCGCCGGAATGACATACCACGGCGCCCATTTCGTGCTGGTGTGATTAAACATATCCTCGTATGCTTTCATGTATTCGTCCCAGTGGTTTCGTTCCTTTGCATCGCTTGCGGAAAACTTCCAATTCTTTTCCGGCGTCTCGATCCTCTTCAGGAAGCGCCGTTTCTGTTCGTCCTTGGAGACGTTCAGGAAAAATTTGAGAATATGGATTCCATTTCGGACGAGATATTGTTCGAACATGTTGATCTCGTTATACCGCCCTTTCCAAAAGTCCTTCCCTTTCGGCTGGGGCGGAAGTTTTTGTTTTTTCAGAATCTCGTCATGTATACGAACGATGAGTACTTCCTCATAGTACGATCGGTTAAATATGCCGAACCGCCCACGTTCCGGAAGTGCTTTCATCGAACGCCAGAGATAATCGTGATCCAGTTCTTCCATCGACGGGGATTTGAAGCTGTACACCTGACATCCCTGCGGATTGATACCGGACATCACGTGTTTGATCGCTCCGTCCTTTCCAGCAGCATCCATCGCCTGGAAAATCATCAGTACTGCATAGACGTCGTGAGCATAGAGCACATCCTGCAGCCGGGCAATGTCGGCAATATCCTTTACAAGGTGCTCTTCCGCCCGTTCTTTGTGTTTCACATTACCGGTCGACGCCGGATCATATTTTGATAGTAAGATTTTCTTTCCCGGAGGAACAATAAGATCTTTTGTATTCATATGCGCGCTCCCGATAATTGGAAAATATCTGCCACATTCTAAACAATTTGTTTATTCAATTCCTGCGCACTAATCACTACGGTGAACCGGGCTTGCCCGCACCGATAGAATGGATATTCGCTTCGCCCGCCTGCACCCCCAAACCCATGCCAAGTCCGATCAAGAGTCCGTCTACAAAATTGTCACGGAAGACAAACGAAGGAATCTCAGCAAAATTTTGCACTACGCCGACCACCAGCGTCAGCAGGACGAACATCGCGCCATAGACAATTCCGACGACAAAAAATTTTGCCCAGTGGAATGCCGCTAATTTCCGTTCAAATAAAAATGCCAGCCAGACCACGGGAAGGTTCACGCCAAACGACCAGATCCCGGCGTTAAGCATTGGCATCCAACTGGATGCGATGATAAACTGAACAATGCTGGTGGCAAGCGCCGCGGTGATGGAGTTAGACAAACCATACACGTGATAAAATGAAAAAATGAATGCTCCCGAGACACCGAATGCCACAAACGCGAAATTGATCCCGGTATAATTGAAGACATCGCTGCCGTGCATCATCAGTCCGAACGTAATGCTACCCAGAGTTCCGGTGATAGTGATGAGGGCAAGTTTCCAGATTTGACCGAACAGTGTTTTCATATGGTCCCTCCAAGATTGAAACAAAAAAACCTCTTTCACGCATGAGCGATCCAGAGGTTCACAATCACAGGCTGCCGATCAACCATTCCTCATGGTTCGAACTATGCCGTTGCACGATTGTAGAGAAGATTCTTCTGATAAGCAATGCGATTAAATGAGTCAGAAAACAATCATTACGCATTTAGAGGATAAAACGCTCTGAATGCATATTGCAGAACAAAAAAAATCCCGTCCGGGGGAAGACGGGACTTATTGCGAGTTATGGGGAGGGGAAC
>Ga0172379_10006592_pt1 | contig 15439 bp, 11 predicted proteins | sample GrowelOW334metaG_FD_119756 | JGI IMG/M metagenome (GOLD analysis project Ga0172379, IMG submission 119756) | Groundwater microbial communities from an aquifer near a municipal landfill in Southern Ontario, Canada - Groundwater well OW334 metaG | ecosystem: Environmental > Aquatic > Deep...
ATGATCTGCGGCATGCTCTCGCGCGGCGTGACGCCGCCGGAGAGCATCTGCAGCGGAATGATGGTGAGGATGAACAGCAGGCCGAACTGGGGCATGGAGCGCGCGATGGTGCCGAGAAAGATGCCGATCGATCCCGCCGAAAACAGGTAGACCGCCGAACCGCAGAGGAACAGCGGAATCGACCCGGTGATGGTCACGCCGAGCACGCCCTGCACCACCACCAGCAGCGCGAACGTGGTGCAGAGCAGTACCGCCAGGCCATTGGCCCAGATCTTGGCGACCATGATCTGGACCGGGGTCAGCGGCATCACCAGCAGGTGCTCGAGCGTACCGTGCTCGCGTTCGCGGATGAAGGCGGCGCCGACCAGGATGATGGTGATCATGTTGACCAGGTTGATCACTTCCATGACGCCGCCGAACCAGTAGCTGATCAGGTTTGGGTTGAAGCGCACGCGGGTGGCGAGTTGGATCGGTGGTTCGCTGCCCTCGCGCCGGCCGGTCAGGTATTCGTTGAGCTCGCCGGCGAAGATGCTCTGGATGTAGCCGGCGCCGATGAAGGACTGCGCCATCTGGGTGGCGTCGATGTTCAGCTGGATCGCCGGCCGATGGCCGGCGGCCAGGTCGCGCTGGAAGTTGGCGGGAATGACGATGGCGAAGGTGACCTGCCCGTGGTCCATGACACGGTCCATGTCCTTGAACTCGATCAGCCTTGGCGGCTTGAAGTGGGGCGGCGTCAGGGCGCCGATCAGGCGCTGCGACAGCGGCGAGCGGTCCTCGTCGACCACGGCAACCGGCGCGTTGCGCAGTTCCTGGGAGACGCCCTTGGCGGCGCTGTAGATGGCGCCGGTGAAGGCCCAGACGATCAGCACCAGCAGCGCCTTGTCGGCCCAGAGGCTGCGCAGTTCCTTGACGCCGAGGCGGTAGATGTTGGCCAGGCTGCTGTTGCCCATGGTCACTTTTCCTGCTTGGACAGCAGCGCCACGGAAATCGCCGTCAGCGCGGGAATGAACGCGGCCAGGGCGGCGAACTGCACGGTGAGGTCGGAAAAGACCAGCGCCTTGGTGAACACGCCGCGGCAGAGCACGAGGTAATACGAGGCCGGGAAGAACTGGCCGATCCAGTAAGCGGGGCCCTGCAGCGAGTCCACCGGCGTGGTCAGGCCGGAGAACTGCACCGTCGGCAGCATGGTCAGGATCGCGGTGCCGAACAGCGCGGCGATCTGGGTGCGGGTGAAGGTGGACATCAGCAGCCCGATGCTGGTGGTGGTGGTCACATAGAGCAGGGTGCCGAGCGTCAGCACCGCCAGGCTGCCCTTGATCGGCACCTCGAAGATGAACACCGCCTGCAGGATCAGGATGAAGAAGCTCAGCATGGCGACCGCGACGTAAGGCAGTTGCTTGCCGAGGAGGAATTCGAGCCGGCCGAGCGGCGTGACGTAGAAGTTGGTGATCGAGCCGAGCTCCTTTTCGCGCACCACACCCAGCGCCGTCATGATCGCCGGGATGAAGATCAGCAGCAGCGGCAGCATGGCCGGCACCATGGCGTAGATGCTGCGGAAGTCCTGGTTGTAGCGGTAGCGCAGGGCGATTTCCGTGGGCATCAGTTCGGGCGCGGTGCCGGTGGCTTCGGTCGCCAGCGCGACGATGTACTCGCTGTGCATGCCCCGCAGGTAGCCGCGCGCGGTTTCGCCGCGGAAGGGCATGGCGCCATCGACCCAGACGCCGATCTCGGGATGGCGGCCGAGGCGCAGGTCGCGCCCGTAGTTGGGCGGAATCTCGATCGCCACCGCGAGTTCGCCGTTGTTCATGCGTCGGTCCAACTCGGCCTGGTCGCGGATCGCCGGATGGTGGACGAAGTAGCGCGAGCCGGCGATGTTGTCGATGTAGGCGCGGGACTCGGGCGACTGGTCGCGGTCGAGCGCGGCGAAGCGCAGGTTCTCCACGTCCATCGAGACGCCGAAGCCGAGCACAAACATCAGCACCACCGAACCCATCAGCGCCACCGCAAGGCGAATCGGGTCGCGCAGCAGTTCCAGCGCTTCGCGGTGCGAAATGCTGAGCATGCGGGCCAGGCTAAAGCCGGCGGACTCCGGCGCCTTGCCCGTCGCAGCGGCCGTCGCCGCGGGCGCAACAGGCGTGGTGCTCGCGGCCTCGGCGCGCGATGCCTGCCCCGCTTCCTCCAGATAGGCGATGAAGGCCTCCTCCAGGCTGGCGGCGCCCTTGACGGCGCGCAGCTCCGCCGGCGTGCCGCTGGCCAGCACGCGGCCCTCGTCCATCAGCGCGACGCGGTCGCAATGCTCGGCCTCGTTCATGAAGTGGGTGGAGATGAAGATGGTCACCCCCTGCTCGCGCGACAGTTTCACCAGCAGGGCCCAGAAATGATCGCGGGCGATCGGATCGACGCCCGAGGTGGGCTCGTCGAGGATCAGCAGCTTCGGCTCGTGCACCACGGCCACCGCAAGCGACAGGCGCTGGCGGATGCCCAGCGGCAGGCCGGCGGCGGGCATGTCGGCGTAGGGACCGAGGCCGAAGCTTGCCGACAACTCGGCACAGCGCGGGCCGACACGCTGCGGCGGCAAGTGGAACAGCCGCGCGTGCAGGTCGAGGTTCTGCGCCACCGTCAGCTCGCCGTAGAGCGAGAATGCCTGCGACATGTAGCCGACCTGCTTGCGTGTTTCCAGGTTGCCGGCTTTCACCTCGCGGCCGAACAGGAGCGCGCGGCCTTCCTTGGGCGGCAGCAGGCCGGTGAGCATTTTCATCGTGGTGGTCTTGCCGCAGCCGTTGGGGCCGAGGAAGCCGAAGATCTCGCCGCGGGCGATGCTGAAGCTGACGTGGTCCACCGCGGTGAAGTCGCCGAAGCGCTCGGTCAGGCCCTCGGCTTCGATGGCCCAGCCATCGCCCTCGTCGACGCGCGGCGGGATCACCAGGACATGGTGTTCGCGGCGACGCTCTTCCGGCAGCAGGCGGATGAAGGCTTCTTCCAGCGTCGCGCCGCCGGTGTGCGTTTTGAGTGCCGCCGCCGTGCCGGTGCCGACGATCCGGCCGGCGTCCATCGCCACCAGCCAGTCGAAGCGCTCGGCCTCCTCCATGTAGGCCGTCGCCACCAGCACGCTCATGCCGGGGCGGCGGGCGCGCAGGCCGGCGATCAGCGCCCAGAACTGGCGCCGCGACAAGGGATCGACGCCGGTGGTGGGCTCGTCGAGGATCAGCAGGTCCGGGTCGTGGATCAGGGCGCAACAGAGGCCGAGCTTCTGCTTCATGCCGCCCGAGAGCTTGGCGGCCGACCGTTCGCGGAAGGGTGCGAGGCCGGTGGCGGCGAGCAGCTCGTCGATGCGGGCGCTGCGCTCGGCGCGGTCCTGGCCGAACAGGCGGCCGAAGAAATCCACGTTCTCTTCCACCGACAGGGTCTGGTAGAGGTTTCTGCCCAGGCCCTGCGGCATGTAGGCAATGCGGGGCTGGACCTTGTCGCGGAAGCGCCGGTCGCGCAGATCGCCGCCGAAGACCTCGATGCGGCCGGTCTGCGCCTTGCGCGCACCCGCCACCAGTGCGAGCAGCGAGGACTTGCCGACGCCGTCGGGGCCGATCAGGCCGACCATCACACCGCCGGGCAGCTCGAGGTCGACCCTCTCCAGGGCGGTCACCTCGCCGTAGCGCAAACCCACCCCCGTCAGGCGGGCGACCAGGGGTGCGGCTTCGGCCATATTTTATTTCGTCGTCAGCGCGGGCGGCCAGGCGACGCCGGGATCGGTGAGGACGTAGGCCACGCCCGGCATGCCGGGCTTAGCCAGGTCGACGTGGGCGGCCAGCCATTCGGCATCGACCTTGACCTTGACGCGGAACATCAGCTTCTCGCGTTCGCTGCGGGTTTCCACTTCCTTGGGCGTGAACTGCGAGCGCGGCGCGACGAACACCACCTTGGCCGGAATCGGCTGGCCGGGCAGCGCATCCAGCGCGATGCGCGCCGGGCTGCCCAGCGCCACCTTGCCGGCTTCGGCGGTCGGCAGGTAGATCGAGACATAGACATCTGTCATATCGAGCAGCGTAAGGATCTTGCCGCCGCCGGCGATGACTTCGCCGGGCTCGGCGAGGCGGTAGAGCACTCGCCCGCCGAGTGGTGCCTTGATCGTGGCGTCGTTCAGCGCCACGCGCAGCGCGTCCACCCGCGCGACCGCTGCCGAGACCGATGCACCGCCCTCGCTGACCTTGCTGCGGGCCGCGGCCAAGCCGGCATCCGCCGCCTGCAGGGCGCTCTGATCGCGGTCCAGGCGGTCGCCGGTGACAAAGCCCTGCTTCACCAGCTGGCCGGTGCGATCGAGCGTGGCTTTGGCCAGCGTCCGTTGGGTGCCGGCGCTGGCCACGCCGGCCTGGCTTTGCTGCATCGAAGCGTGGGCCTGGCGCACCTGGGCTTCGGCGGCACGCAACTGGGCGCGGAGGTCCTCGGCATCGAGTTCGGCGACGATCTGGCCGGCGCCCACGTTGTCGCCCTCGCGGGCGCGGACGGCAGCGAGGCGACCCGGCACCTTGGTGGCGACGTCCACTTCGGTCGCTTCGAGGCGGCCGTTGCCCGAGGTAATGCCCGGCGGCAAAGAGGCTTTGCTGTTGTATTTGAGCAGCAGGAAGATTCCGCCCGCCAGCGCCAGTAGCAGCGCGACGGCGAGTGAACGGCTAAGGACGCGGGATTTCATTCGGAACTCCAAACCATCGCCCCTGGAGACAGGCGGGTACACACAGCATTATAGAAAGCTTTGCTTCATTCCAATGACAATTCTCGCCGCCGAAGAGTCGGCGTCGGCGCTACGGTGATAACGGTAGATCCTTCTGTCAGAGGGGCTTGCGGCGCCTGGCGATGAAGCGGTCGAGCTGATTGGCGAAGCTCTGCCGATCGGCATGGCTGAAAGCCGGCGGCCCGCCGGTGTCGACGCCGGTGCTGCGCAGGGTGTCCATGAAGTTGCGCATGTCGAGCAACTGGCGGATGTTCTCGGCGCTGTACAACTCGCCGCGCGGGTTGAGGGCGAAGGCCTGCTTCTCGATCACCAGCGCGGCCAGCGGGATGTCGGCGGTGATCACCAGGTCTCCCGCCGCCGCCTGTTCGACGATGTGGCTGTCGGCCACGTCGAAACCCTGCGCCACCTGCACCACGCGAATGTACGGCGAGGGCGGCACGCGCAGCCACTGGTTGGCGACCAGGATCACCGGCAGCGCATGCCGCGCGGCGGCCCGGTAGAGGATTTCCTTGATGGCGCCGGGGCAGGCATCGGCATCGACCCAGATCTGCATAATGTCGTTATTGATTCACAATATTCAATTATGTGCCCGCCGGAGGCGGGGACGGTATCCTAGCGATATGAGCGAAGCCGTTTCCCTGCCGCCCGACCACCTCGCCGCGCTTGCTGCGCCTGACTTGCAGCGGCTTGCTGCGCGCATGGCGCAGGATGCCTTCACGCGCATTTTCCGCCTGACGCTCGAAGGCGACGCAGCGGCAGTGGAGGCGGCCGTGGCCGAAATCGAGCGCCTCGCGAAGAACTGGGCGCGCGCGGCGGACGGCGAGGACGCGCGTTCGCTACGCCTCGCCCTGCTGGTGGCCGGCATCGACCAGTGGGGCCTGGCCTGGTGCCAGGCGTTTCACCTCACCGCGATTCCCGGTATCAGCGCCTTGCTCGGCGCCCTGCGCAACGGTCTCGATGGCGCGGAGGACGCGCGCTTCCAGCGGCAGTTCGCCGCGATCGCACAAGCCGAGTGCGATGCCATCGACTTCAAGATGGAACTCCGGCGCAACATCCATCTTGCACTGTGGCACGCCATGATCGCCTGCGACGACCGGGACGAGGCGCTGGCCATCCTCGCCGCGCTGGGCGGCATGCTGGCGGCGCTGGTCACGCAGATGCCGACGCTGGGCTGGCGACTGGTGGCCGATGCGCTGGCGACCATCCAGTTGCGTTGCTTGAGCGAGGCCGCGGCAAGCACGGAACTGGCGCGGGAAACCAACGCGGCGCTGTTCACCGCCCTGCGCCAAGACCTGCCGCGCGAAATCTCCGAGCCGATGTTCGCCCACGCCAATCAGGCGGTCATCGCCTGGCAGCGCTCGCGGCGCACGATGCATTAGTCTGCCGGCGGAGGCCTATTTCACGGCCGTGACCGCGTCATACACCAGCCGCGCCGCGACGGCGTCCTCGGCCGCCTGGCCGAGCGCCTTGAAGATCACGGTGACGCCGGCCGGAACCGTTGCCTTGCCGGCCAGCACCTCGCCGATCTCGCATTGCACGCGGGCGCCGGAGAGAATCACGTCGCCCGACTCGGTCTCGGCGGCAAGCCGGTGGTCGGCGATGACATAGTTGGCCATCGCTTCGTCGTCCAGCTCGCGCCATCCGGGGCGCGGTGCGCCCACCGCATGCACCAGCGCGCCGGGCTTGAGCCAGCGGCCCATGAGCACCGGCGTGCTGGCGTTGGTGACCGTCACCACGATGTCGGCATTGCGCACCGCGCTCTCGGCGTCGGGGCTGGCGGTGCCGTCGATGTCGGCGGCGCAGCGTTCGGCGTTGGCGCGGGTGGGGCTCCAGATGCGGATATCGCGGATCGGTACGACCGCGCGCAGAGCCAGTGCGTGGCTGCGTGCCAGGGCGCCGGAGCCGAGTATGGCGATGCGCTTCGGCTGCGAGTCGCGCAGCGCGCGGGTGGCCACGGCGGAGACCGCGGCGGTGCGCAGTTCGGTCAGCCAGGTGGCGTCCATCACGGCCAGCGGGACGCCGGTTAGCGGATCGAGCAGCAGCAGGGTGGCGATCATGGTCGGCAGCCCGCGCGCGACATTGTCCGGCACCTGGGTGATCAGCTTGGTCACCAGCGCATCCCCGGCCAGCGCCGGCTTGACGAAAAGCAGGCTGCCGGGGCCGGGCAGTTCCATCACGGTGCGCAGGGGCTGGACCACGCGGCCGGCGGACAGATCGATCAGCACCCGCTCGATCGCGGGCAGCAGGACGTCGAGCGAGAGATGCCGGCGCACCGTGGCATCGTCGATCAGCAGGGGAAGGTTGCATGCAACGTTTGCGATTGGAGGATGGATCATGGCGGAAAATTGACTCCGGTCTGGGGCCGCCATGCTACCTCGTCGGCGCGGGATGCATTAGGATGCGCCTTTGGAAACCTGATTCGCGGAGAAAGATATGAAAAAATTGTCGCTTGAACTGCATGCGGAGCTGGAAATTCCCGACGATTGGGAACTGGTCGAGCATTCTGCCGGCATCTACGTGCTGAAAATTGGCGACCGCTTTGTCGATTTCGACATCACGCCGCTGGTCACCACCTCCACCGCGCCGGATGCCACCTGGAGCGACGAAGACGAGAAGTTCACCGACGAGATTCTCGACATGGTGACCGGACTCGATTCGAAAATGGAAATTACCTACCTCCAGTAGTTGCCGCAGCAATTCAGCCCGGGAGAAATGCCATGCGTATCGTGATGCCACTGCTGTGCCTGCTGCTTTCCCTGCCGATCCAGGCCGCGGGCGATCCCAAACTGGGCAAGCCGCTGCACGACAAGCAGTGCGTGGCCTGTCACGTCAAGTTGCAGGGTGGTGACGGCTCCGCCATGTACACGCGCAAGCCGCGCCTGATCAACAATGCGGTGGCGCTGGGCCAGCGTGTCGCGGCCTGCAGTTCGCAGACCAATGCCGGCTGGTTTCCCGAGGACGAAGCCAACGTCGCCGCCTGGCTCAACCAGACCTACTACAAGTTCAAGTAGGCGGAATCCTGCGCCACCTCGAAGCAAGTCCCCCTGAGGGACGCGAGACCGCGGCGCACTGATGCTCGCCTACATAATCCGCCGCCTGCTGTATGCGATTCCGATCCTGATCGGCGTGAACCTGTTGACCTTCGCGCTGTTCTTCGTGGTGAATACGCCGGACGACATGGCGCGCATGCAACTCGGCGTCAAGCGCGTGACGCCGGAGGCGATCCAGAAGTGGAAGGCGGAGCGCGGCTACGACAAACCGCTGCTGTGGAACGCGACGGCGGCGGGTAGCGCGGCGCTGACCGACACGATCTTCTTCAGCAAGTCGGTGCGCATGTTCGCCGGCGATTTCGGCCGCGCCGACGATGGCCGCGACATCGCGCGCGAGATCGGCGACCGCATGGGACCGAGCTTGGCGATTGCGCTGCCGACCTTCGTCCTCGGCCTGTTCGTGGCGATTTCGTTCGCGCTGCTGCTGGTGTTCTTTCGCGCCACGGCACTGGACTTTGGCGGCGTGGTGCTGTGCGTGGCGATGATGTCGATCTCCGGGCTGTTCTACATCATCGGCGGCCAGTGGCTGGTGTCCAAGGTCTGGCACCTGGTGCCGATCTCGGGCTACAGCGGGGGCCTCGACGCCGCGAAGTTCCTGATCCTGCCGGTGATCATCGGCGTGATCGGCGGCATCGGCAGCTCGGCGCGCTGGTATCGCACCATCTTTCTCGAAGAGATCACCCGCGACTATGTGCGCACCGCGCGCGCCAAGGGCCTGCCCGAGCGCGTGGTGCTGTTCCGCCATGTGCTGCGCAATGCAATGATTCCGATCCTCACTGGCGTCGTGGTGGTGATCCCTAGCCTGTTCATGGGCAGCTTGCTGACCGAATCCTTCTTCGGCATACCCGGGCTGGGCAGCTACACCATCGACGCCATCAACGCGCAGGATTTTGCCGTGGTGCGCTCGATGGTCTTCATCGGTTCGGTGCTGTACATCTTCGGCCTGCTGCTGACCGACGTGTCCTACACGCTGGCTGATCCGCGGGTGAGGCTGCAATGAAGGACACTAAACCGTCAGCCACAGAGGACACAGAGGGCACAGAGAGAAGCTTGACAGTTTTCCTCTGTGTTCTCTGTGTCCTCTGTGGCCAAAAAGGGTTTTCGGCATGAGCGGCATGGCCGTGCAACCGGTGCTGTTGTGGTCGGACGCGCTGCTGTTCGTGCTGATCGGCGTGATCGTCGCACTGGTGCTCTGGGCGCGGCGGCAGGACGCCCTGCGTGCAGCCTGGGCGCGCGTTGCGCAGAACGGCGTGGCGATGGCGGCGGCGACCGTGCTCGGCGTATTCGTGCTGATCGGCCTGCTCGATTCGCTGCACTATCGGGCCCGGCTGGAGTCGCCGGCCGGCGCCACGGCAAGGTATGCGGTGGAGGTGAATTCGGCGCTCGATGCGCTGCTCGCGGACCTTCGCTTGCGCACCGAGAAGACCTATTCGGCGCCGCTGGCAACCCATCTGTTTGCCAGGGAAGCGCTGGAGAATTCCACGCAGCGGGAATTTCCCCGGCTGCAGTATGGCGGCGCGCATCTGGGCGAGAACCTGTCGGGCCGTGGCCTCGACATTGCCGTGCGCGTCTTGCGTGGCGTGGGCGGCGGGCTGGTGGTGTGGCTCCTATTGATGCTGCTGGCGCGCAGGATAAAAGTCGGCGCTGGCGGGACGGCGGTGCGCGCGGTCGCCGTGACGCTGCTGCCGATCCTGCTGCTGTTCGGCGTCGCGATCTCGCTCAGCGGCGGCTACCACGTGTTCGGCACCGACAAGGTCGGGCAGGACGTGCTCTACCTGTCGCTGAAAGCCATCCGCACCGGCCTCCTGATCGGCACCCTGACCACGCTCGTAATGCTGCCAGCAGCCCTGTTGCTGGGTATCCTGGCCGGCTATGTCGGCGGCTGGGTCGATGACCTGATCCAGTATGTCTACACCACGCTGAGTTCGATTCCCGGCGTGCTGCTGATCGCCGCGGCGGTGCTGATGATGCAGGTGGTGATCGACACCCATCCGGACTGGTTCGCCACCTCGGCCGAGCGCGCCGATGCGCGCCTGCTGGCGCTCTGCCTGATCCTCGGCATGACCAGCTGGACCGGCGTCGCGCGCCTGCTGCGCGGCGAGACGCTGAAGCTGCGCGAGCTGGAATTCGTCCAGGCCGCGCAGGCCTTCGGCGTCGGCCCTTTCGCCATCATGCGCCGCCATATCCTGCCGAACCTGATGCACATCGTGCTGATCTCGCTGGTGATGGATTTCTCCGGCCTGGTGCTGGCCGAGGCCGTGCTGTCCTACGTCGGCGTCGGCGTCGATCCGACCACGATCTCGTTCGGCACCATGATCAACACGGCGCGCATGGAACTGGCGCGCGAGCCGATGGTCTGGTGGTCGCTGCTGGCGGCCTTCAGCTTCATGTTCGCGCTGGTGCTGGCAGCCAACCTGTTCGCCGACGCGGTGCGCGATGCCTTCGATCCGAGGTCGTCGGCATGACCGCCGTCCGCAGGGCCGCCCCAAGGATGGCGCAGCCAATCATGTGGAGCGGGCGCAGCCCGCGAACCAACGTCACCCCATCCCCCGGGGAGGGGGCCGGGGGGAGGGCGCTGCCATGATTCTGTCGGTGAAAGATCTCACGATTCATATCGGCGCCGCGCGTCCGGTGGAGGGCGTCAGCTTCGATATCGCACCCGGCGAGTGCTTTGCGCTGCTGGGTGAATCCGGTTGCGGCAAGTCGATGACGGCGCTGGGCATCATGCGCCTGCTGCCGCTGGCGGCGCAGGTGGCGGGCGGTGCCGTCGAGTTCGAAGGCAACGACCTGCTGGCGCTGCCCGAGTCCGGCATGCGCGACGTGCGCGGCGGCGGCATCGGCATGATCTTCCAGGAACCGGCCACCAGCCTCAATCCGGTGCTGACGGTCGGCAGCCAGATTGTCGAGGCGCTGCAACTGCATGCCGGGCTGCAAGGAGCGGCAGCGCGCACGCGGGCCGCGGAACTGCTCGACCAGGTCGGCATTCCCGATCCGCGGCGGCGGCTCGACGAATATCCGTTCCAGCTTTCGGGCGGCCTGCGCCAGCGGGTGATGATCGCCATCGCGCTGGCCGGATCGCCGCGCCTGTTGATCGCCGACGAACCGACCACGGCGCTGGACGTGACCATCCAGGCACAGGTCCTGGATCTGCTCGACGACCTGCGGCGCAAGCAGGAGATGGCGCTGCTGCTGATCACTCACGACCTCGGCGTGGTGGCGCGCATGGCGGATCGGGTCGGCGTCATGTATGCCGGACAACTGGTGGAAGTCGCGCCGCGCCGAGCTTTCTTTGCCCACCCGGCGCATCCCTATTCGGTGCGGCTGTTCGCCGCGCTCCCGGACGCAGAGCGGCGCGGCGGCCGGCTGGCGACCATTCCCGGCAGCGTGCCGGCGGCCGACGTCCGTCATGCAGGCTGCCGCTTCGTCGAGCGCTGCAGCGAGGTCATGCCGGTCTGCCGCAGCGCGCCGCCGCCATGGCGCGAGGTGGACGCAGGTCCGCTCGGGCAACGTGTGCGCTGCTTCCTGCCCGGCGCCGCGCCGGGCGTTGCGCCGACAGTCGGCGCTGGCGAGACGCCGCTCGCATTCGAATCGAAGCCGTTGCTGGATGTCACCGGCCTGCAGGTGCACTTCCCGATCCGGCGCGGCATATTGCAGCGCGTCGTCGGCGCCGTGCGCGCGGTCGATGGCATGTCGTTGCAACTGATGCCGGGCCGCACCCTGGCCCTGGTCGGCGAGTCGGGCTGCGGCAAGACCACGGCGGGCAAGGCCATGCTGCAGTTGCTGCGGCCGACGGCCGGCAGCGTGCTGCTCGATGGCGTGGAACTGACCACGCGTTCGACCGGCGAGTTGCGGCCGTTGCGCGCCAAGATGCAGATGGTATTCCAGGATCCCTTCGCCTCGCTCAATCCGCGCCTGCGCATCGGCGACATCATCGCCGAAGGCATGCAGGCGCTGGGAACCGGTGCCAAGTCCGGCGGCGATATGGCGGCACGCGTCGGCACCCTGCTCGAGCAGGTCGGCTTGCGCGCCGACATGACGGGCCGCTACCCGCACGAATTTTCCGGTGGGCAGCGCCAGCGCATCGCCATCGCGCGCGCCCTCGCCGTCAATCCACAGTTGCTGATCTGCGACGAGCCGACCTCGGCGCTGGATGTCTCGGTACAAGCGCAGATCCTGAATCTGCTGTCCGACCTGCAAAGCGAACTGAAGCTGGCCTATCTGTTCATCACCCACAATATCGCGGTGGTGGATTACCTGGCCCACGACGTGGCGGTGATGTATCTCGGGCGCGTGGTGGAACGCGGCAGCGCGGACGAGGTCTTGCGCCATGCGCGGCATCCCTACACCAAGGCATTGCTGGCTGCGGTGCCGCGCATCGACGGCCTTGGCAAAGCGGTGGTGAAGCTCTCCGGCGACATGCCGTCGCCGGCCAATCCTCCGGCCGGGTGCCATTTCCATCCGCGCTGTCCTCTGGCCGACGAAGCCTGCCGCCGCAGCTATCCGGCCGAGCGACTGTTCGGCGCAACGCACGCGGTGCGCTGCATCAAGGCTTAGCGCTTCTTCGGCTTGACTGCCGGCTTGGCGGCAGCGGCCTTCCTGATCTTGACGGTGATGCCGTGGGATTTGACGCGGGCTTTGCCCGCCTTGCCCTTCTTCCACTTCGTCGCGCGCGGTGGATTGGCCGGGGTTTGCGGCAGATGGGAGGCGATCGAATCCTGGCCGAACGCGTCCTTGCCCGGCACCAGCAGGGCGAAGCCCGGCGCGATCTTTGTCCGCGCGTTGATCCCGTTCAACTGCTTCAGCCGCAGCGCGCTGATGCCATAGCGGCTGGCTACGGTTTCGAGCTTCTCGCCCTTCTTCAGGTTGTGGGTGAGCCAGGCCGACAACGGCTTGTCCTGCGCTTCGTGGGTTTGCAGGTTGTCGAGAAAAGTCTGCACCTTTTCCACCGGCAGCACCAGCGGGCTGTTGGACGCGGTCGGCATCACCGGCCGGCTGTAGGCAGGATTGAGGGCGATGAATTCGTCCACCGGGATTTCCGCGAGCCGCGCCGCCAGCGCGATATCCATGTTGCCGCTGCGTTCGACCGTGCCGAAATAGGGACGGTTGGGAATCGGATCAAGGGTCAGGCCGAACAGTTGCGGTTGCGCAAGGATGTTCTTGATCGCCTGCAGCTTGGGCACGTAATAGCGCGTCTCGCCCGGCATGTTGAGGTGCAGGTAATCGGTGGGCAGTCCCCTGGCCTGGTTCTTCGCGATGGCGCGACCGACCGCATTTTCGCCCCAGTTGTAGGAGGCCAGCGCCAGATGCCAGTCGCCGTGCATTTCGTAGATGTATTGCAGATAGTCCAGCGCGGCGCTGGTCGAGGCGACGATGTCGCGGCGCTGGTCGAACCACCAGTTCTGCTGCAGCTTGTAGGTCTTGCCCGTGGCGGGAACGAACTGCCACATGCCGAGGGCGCGGGCGGACGAATAGGCCAGCGGATTGTAGGAGCTCTCGACGATCGGCAGCAGGGCCAGTTCGGTCGGCATGCCGCGCTTTTCCAGTTCGACAACGATGTGATACAGGTAGCGCCGGCTGCGCTCGAATATCCGTTTCAGCAGATCGGGCCGGTTCAGGTACCAGGCCTGGCGCTCCGCCACCAGAGGGCTGTCGAGATCGGGCATCGAAAAGCCGTTGCGCATCCGCTGCCACAGATCATCGGGCGGCGTGGTGAGGTCGATGGTCGGGATCGGCGGCAGATCGTCCTTCACTTCGCGCGACGGGTCCGGCAGCAGCGACACGATTGGCAGCGAGGTGCCGACAGTCAGCGCGGGCGGTGATGTTATGTCTGCCGTCAGTTGCAGTGCCTCCTCGGCATGTGCGGAGGCGATCAACAGGAACAGCAGCGGCAGAATGAGACGGGGGAGCAGAGGCATTGGGCGGGTAACACGGTTTCAGCGAAGGCCAACGCCGACTTGATCGGCGTCAGGCGCAGCGGGCATAAGCAAGAGGCACCGTCAAAGATGGTGCTTGAAGGCGGCGAATCTTATCATCCGTAGCGGCGAGATCGGCGTCTTTTGCTGACCCGCCTGCTACGCAGGGGCTTCATCATCCGTAGCGGCGAGGTCGCTGCCCGCCGTCTGGCGGCACGTGCTAGAGAGCGATGGCGTGTTGGCGCAGGGCGACGAGTTCCTTCCTTTCGGTCTGGCCGAAACGCCCCCACTTGGTACGGGTCACAAATTCGCTCTTGATCGGGAAGATGATCCCCGGCACGAGCCATAGTTTTACCTCGAGCCGCGCTCCGAAGGTTGTGTTCCATCCCGCTGCCTCGATCCTGAAGGTATCGAAGCTGCCTGCCGGAACGCTGATAGTTTCCCGCTTCACGATCTGCACGTCATAGTATGCGCTGCTAGTCACGCCATTCTGGGTTCTGCGGAACGTTGCCGTCCATTTCTTGCCGACCTGAAACTCGGCGGGTGTGAATTGCACCGGGGTATCGTATTCGGCCTGCGGGGTCTTGATGATGTTGCCCATCAGGTCTGTGATGAGCAGGCCGTCGTTGAACACGACCCGGTCCTCGTTGTAGTCGATCCGCGTTACGCGTGCCTTGTAGGTGCGCTCCTCGACGCCGGTCAGGACATCGGATTGCCTGATGGTTGCCGAATCCCCGATCGTGTGGATGAGGGCGAGCGGATAGCGTCCGGCCGAGAAGGGGTTGGCGGAGGGGGCCATCAACTGTGGCACCGGCACACCTGCCCGAATGTCCAACATCGGCGCGCCGGCGGTTGCCGCCGCCGGGCCCGGTCCGGGAGCCTGACTTGCTGCCGGGGACACAGCGGGCGCGGATGCCGGGGCCGGGGTGGGCTTGGCGGTTGCCGCTTGCGCCAGTTTCTGTCGTTCGATGAGCTTCTGCTCAGCTGCCAGGCGTTGTTCCTCCTGTCTTTTGCGTTCCTCGGCCAGGCGCTCGGCCGCGATGATCCGCTGGCGCTCACGCTCGAGGCGTTCCTGTTCCTGTCGGCTCTTGGCTTCGAGGCGCAGTTGTTCCTCGAGTTGCTTGCGTTCGGCGGCAAGACGCTGGGAGTCTGCGAGGCGGATGCGCTCGCGTTCGATACGCTCCCGTTCGAGACGCTGCTGCTCTTCCGCTTGCCGCTTTTCGGCGGCACGTTGCTCGTCCTCCGCCAACAGGCGGGTCAAGCGCATCTGGGCGATTTCGGCGAAGCGGCCGTTGGGAAAGGTGCGCAGGTAGCCCACCCAGTCGTCGGTCTTCTTTGAAGACTTGATGCGGCCCCATTCGGCAAAGTCGCCTTCGACCAACTGTTCCAGTTCGGTCTCGGAGAGTTTCTTTTGCCCGTTGCCGAAGATGAAGACGTCGCCTTCCAGCGAGGTGGTCTCCCACGGAATCTGTTCGCCATGCGAGGCCAGCCGTACATTCAGGCGCACACGCTTCAGGGCGTCTTCGATGCGGGTGCCGCGCTGGGACAGCTCGCGCACCAGGTTCTCGGTATAGAGCCCATTGGCGCCTGCGCCATCCGAGGCGACGTTGCCGGGCGAGGTGGCATAGGCGAGCAGGCTGCCGACCGGGGCATCGAACTGCGACAGGCCCTTCTGTTGGGGCCGGTAGGCGGTGCCGAAGGGGTTGTTGCGACAGGCGTCGAGAATGACGACGAAGGTCTTGTCCTTGGCCGCA
>Ga0172379_10006593_pt1 | contig 15438 bp, 11 predicted proteins | sample GrowelOW334metaG_FD_119756 | JGI IMG/M metagenome (GOLD analysis project Ga0172379, IMG submission 119756) | Groundwater microbial communities from an aquifer near a municipal landfill in Southern Ontario, Canada - Groundwater well OW334 metaG | ecosystem: Environmental > Aquatic > Deep...
AGTCAGAACCGAAGTTAGCTCCTCTCCTTTGGCCGTCAAATTATATTCAACTCTTGGTGGCACTTCAGGAAAAGTGGTTCGTTTCACGAGGCGCAACTCGCAGAGACGCCGCAGTCTTTGGCAAAGCGTTTTGGCACTGATGCCTGGTAGGTCTCTCAGTAGGTGGGTCGTACGCTTGGCTCCACCAGATAGGCCAACGAGAATTTCACTTGTCCAACGTGGCGAGAGAACTGCCAGACCAAAGTCTATGGCTTCAACGTCTGACATATGCAAATCAGCCCTGGAAAACTTATTACCGTTCATCCCTCTCTCCTGAATGCCCATGCAAGCATTTCTAACCTATAGAACCTTCTATATGGTCGTCAATTTTCACCGCGGCGGCATCATCATCAATGCCTATTTATTTTGCTGCAGTCATCCTAAAGGATGAGTAGAGAATCTTTCTCAATCGCTATAAGCTAGGCACTCGTTGGCGATTATCAGTTCTTCGTTAGCTTCAATAGCGAAAATTTTTATTGGAGATTTGGGGCTGGATATTAGGCCGTCGGTCGAAGGCTGGCGATTGGCAACGCTATCAATTTTTAGATTGAGCAAGTTGTCTGGAGGAAGAATAGCCGAGCGCGTTTGCTGGTCGTGATAGCCGATGCCGCCGGTAAAGGCTATGGCATCGAGCCTGGTGAAATTGGTGAACATGGCAGCAATGGCCTTGGCTGTTGAAAGACAGTACATTTGATGAGCAAGTTGAGCCCGCTGATTACCTTCAGCCATAGCTTGTTCGATTTTTTGCATATCGCTACTCAAGCCCGAAACACCAAACAGGCCTGATTTTGTGTGGAGAGCGCTTCCGATCTCTTCAAGTGTGAGCTTATTATTCTCTAGTAAGTAAATTATGATAGCTGGATCTATGGCACCGCATCTAGTGCCCATCATAACGCCGTCAAGGGGGCTGAATCCCATGCTGATATCGATGCTCTTACCTGATGCAATGGCGCAAACGGAAGACCCTCCACCAAGGTGACAACTGATCATGTTTAAGTCGGCTATGTCTTTGTTTAGACGTGCAGCCACCGCTTGACTGCAAAACTGATGGGAAATGCCGTGATAGCCGTACTTTCTAATAGCGAACTTTTGCCACTCGAGGGGCAGCGGGTACAAATAATGAGCCTGATCAATGGTGCTGTGAAAGGCGGTATCGAAAACAAGAATCTGCTTAGCCTTTGGAAAAAGCTTTAAACTGGCTTCAACACCGGCAATTGCCGGTGGGTTATGCAAGGGAGCAAGTTCGTTTAGTTCGCTCAGTTCGTCTAAAACTTTTTGGTTTGCAAGCATACTTTGTTGACGGCTGCCACCATGGACAATGCGATGGCCGACGTGACTCAATTGTTCAGCTTTGATGGGGCTTTTAGAAATTAGGTCGGCGATCACATCTTGCCGATTTTCCGGACTCTTGGTGGCGATTCGAGCTTGTCCACGATGTACTAGCTTGAGTTTTTTGTTTTCACTTGTATAAACAGCAATCTTTTCACTCTCGGAGCCTGCATTGAGGACCAAAATGTTATTCACTAAATTTCCTTCGAGATTGAACTTAATTGCTTATCGCAACGTATTAGATTATAGGTGACCGTTCGGGGGAGTGGTCACCGACCTAATTTATAGTATTTCTGTTTTTCGCGTTTCTGTCACGGGACTTCGTCGTTGCTAAATTCTTGCACGCAGTAAATTTTGTTTGGCATCACCACGGCCATGCCGACCCCTACTACTGCATGGTCCGAATTGAGAATGTTGCCGCGATGATTATGAGGATTGTTGGCTGGTTCTGACATCATTTCAGCTTGCGCGCCTTTAATCATATCTTTCCAGCTCAGGGGGCCGTAGTTGACTGAGATGTTCTCAAAAACGCGACAATTCAAGCCGGCCATTTGCGCTCTTGAATGTGGAGTGCCACCGCTGGGGTCGGTGTGGTCAAAGAAGTTTCGAGTTGCCATATCTTGGGCGAACTGCCGGGCAACTTGGCTGAGCCGGGCACTCATTCTGATTTTCGATTGGCCGTTCTTCTGTCGGTCGCTATTAATCAGCTCAAACATATAACTTTCCAGCCCAGCCATTGTCTCGTTGCTTACAGCCCCCTTTTTACTTTCGCGGGCAGCAGTGTAGCTAGACGAATACATACCATTGCCATTGGCGCGCGATTTGGCCGTAACATCGACATCTTGCGAGTCTGAGCTACTAGAGCCAGAACTGGCGCTTTCAGTTACTTTGGGATAAAACATGGCATGGGGTTGCAGCAGAAAAACCCGGCCGTTCGCTTGACGAGCCACGACGGCTTTGACGTCACCTGCTTTCATACTATTGAGGATGCGATCGGCGTCTTTGGCACTGGTCATGACCCGGCCATTGATTGACAAGAGCACGTCGCCTACTTCTAATTTTAGGTCTTCAGCCAGGCCGTAGCCGGTTAGGCCTGTGACGTAAGTTCCTTTGGGGTTGGCGCCATTTACCGCAGCGCAGGCTGGTACGCCCCAAATTTTCAAGACATCTGAGGTTTCTTGTTTTTGCGAGAGGCTATAGACCCAGTTGCGTCTGACGGGGGTCGAAGGAGCGGCTTGGCCAGGAAGTTGGCTTTCTATGAGCGGCAGCAGGGAGATACAAACTGCCAGAAAAGCTCTGAAAGCCATGCGGGTTATTGGTTTATGTGTGATTTGAAGCCGGGAAAAATTAGTCGCTGCCATGGCACCCCCTTCAATGTTATTCCCCCTGAGTGCTAAGGCGCTCAAGAACTTTGCGGTTGTAAAGGGTGCCAATCTTGCATCAACCTTTAGGTTTGGCCGATGCTCAGATTCTCTGGTTACAATTATCATTATTTTCCTGACCAAAGGGGCAGTATGGACACAGTTAAGGAAGGCAAAGTGACTGGTAAAAGTGAGCAATTGACCGCCGCCATCGAACGCATCAAGAAAGGCGGGGCGCCCAAATATCACCAGAAGCTCAAAGAAGACAAAAAACTCTTTGTGCGCGATCGCCTGCGTCTATTGCTTGACCCTGGTTTTGAAATTGAAGATGCCCGATTCGCAAACAACACTCAGCCTGATTTGCCAGCCGACGGTGTAGTCACCGGTGTTGGCCAAATTGAAGGCAAAACAGTGTGCTTCATGGCCAATGATTCAACTATTAAAGCTGGGTCGTGGGGCTGGCGTACTGTTGAGAAAATCATTCGCATTCAAGAAACAGCCGGCAAGTTAAAAGTGCCAATGCTCTATCTAGTTGATAGCGCGGGTGCTCGCATCACCGACCAGATTGAGATGTTTCCCGGTCGTCGCGGTGCAGGACGCATTTTCTACAACCAAGTAGAAATGTCCGGTTATGTGCCGCAGATTTGTTTGTTGTTCGGGCCATCGGCCGCTGGCGGCGCATACATTCCTGCATTCTGCGACATTGTCATCATGAATGATGGCAATGCTTCTATGTATCTTGGTTCGCCACGTATGGCCGAGATGGTTATTGGCGAGAAAGTCACCCTCGAAGAAATGGGTGGTGCCAAAATGCATTGCTCAGTCAGCGGCTGTGGTGATGTCTTGGTTAAGTCAGAAGAAGAAGCAATTCAACTCTGCAAAGATTATCTGCGCTACATGCCTGTTAACTGCGACCAGAAAGTACCGGCCTTGCCTGCCTGCGAACCGAAGGCTTTTGAGAAAAATATTGAAGAAGTGATTCCTGAGAAAGAGAACATTCCTTTTGATATGAACCTGGTCATCGAGCGCTTAATCGATGCCGACTCCTTCTTCGAAATGAAGAAGCTCTTTGCTCCTGAATTAATTACGGGCTTTGGTCGCATCGGTGGAAGAGCCGTTGGTATTGTGGCCAACCAACCACGCGTTAAGGGTGGTGCCCTCTTTGTCGATTCGGCTGATAAAGCATCGCGCTTTGTTTGGCTCTGTGATGCCTTCAACATTCCACTACTGTTCTTGGCTGATGTACCAGGCTTTATGATCGGATCGAAAGTCGAACGTGATGGTATCATCCGCGCTGGTGCCAAAATGGTTGGCGCTGTTTCTGCAGCCACTGTGCCAAAAATATCAGTTGTAGTAAGAAAGGCTTATGGTGCTGGATTGTACGCAATGTGCGGACCGGCCTTTGAACCTGATGCTTGTTTAGCTTTACCGACCGCCTGGATTGCCGTGATGGGGCCAGAGGCCGCAGTCAATGCTGTCTACTTCAACAAGATTCAAGAACAGCCTGAAGCCGAGCGTGCTGCCTATGTTGAGAACCTGCGCAATGAGTATCGTCAAGACGTCGATTTGTACAAACTTGCTGCTGAAATGGTTGTTGACGACATTGTTCAACCACTAGCATTGCGCAACGAGTTGATCAATCGCTTCAACGCTTATTCATCTAAGCAAGCTTCTGGCTTCAAGAAGAAACGCAGTGTCCTACCTGTGTAGAGCGAAAAAAGGTTATCGAAGAAGTGTCTCAAAGTGAGCTTTGACGATACCCATTTCTTGTCTCTTGGTGGCAGCAGCAGGTCAATTAGACCGGGTGACGATATTGGGGGTTACACTCTCAAATCGTTGCTTGGTCAAGGCGGCATGGGCTATGTTTTTTTGGCCGAGCATAAGGTCATTAAGAGAGACTATGCTTTAAAGATCATTCGGCCAGATAAATTGGATGACTTCAGTTGGCAGCGCTTTGAGATTGAGGGGCGCGTAATTGCCAAGCTCGATCACCCTAACATTGTCAAAATCTATGATATGGGTATCGATCACGATACTCCTTATTATGTGATGGATCTTTTGCTGGGAGAGCCATTGTCTGAATACATAAATCGAGGGGAGGGACTAACCTTCGAGCAATGTCTAGACATCTTCTGCCAAGTGGCTCATGGCCTGGCTTACGCTCACAAGAAAGGAATTGTTCATCGCGACGTTAAGCCCGGCAATTTTATTATGCTCAAAGAGAATGAAAGTTTTCAAGCAAAGATTGTCGATTTTGGCCTGGCCAAAGTGGTTGATGCTGGTTCGCGTCTGCAAGCGATAACAGCTAAAGGTCAGGTATTTGGCTCTCCTTATTATATGAGCCCAGAACAGTGTCAGGGCGAAGGTGTCGACCATCGTTCAGATATTTACTCGCTCGGTTGCGCCCTATATGAAAGTATCGCTGGCGAACCACCATTTATTGGTGCCAACGCTGTACAAACTCTGATGATGCATACCGATGCGGTAATGCCAAAATTGGCCGATAAATTCAGCGAAGAACCAGCTATCGCAGTAGATTCGCTTATAGCTAAGATGACAGCAAAGAATCCACACGATCGCTACCAGTCAATGGCCGAGGTTGCTGCTGCCTTAGAGCGCTTGCAAAAGCGAGCTCCATTGCTTTCATTGAGCAATAATGCACGCGCAGATTATGGCGCTGATTTTAGTGGTGATAGCAGTACGGGAGTTACTTCTGGTCAGTCAACTACAAGGGCCGCTCGAGCCGATGCCAAATGGCTGTTGGTTGGCTCGTTATGTGTGGCTTTTTCAGTGCTGGCAGTGGCTGCCTATGCTTTTAAAGATATGTTGTTGCCTCAACCTAAGCTGGTGTCAATGCCACCAGAGGCGGTTTCGCTACTTAACTTTGGTCCTATCAAATCTCACGGCACCGGGGAGGCAGAGGCCAGAGTATTTGAATTTCCACAGTATCAAATTGGTTATTTAGTCCCCTTAGACCACCGTCAATCTCTAAAGGCAAGTGGTTCAGTACGGGTGAGAAATCGCAAGTTCTTAGCCTTGTCTGTCGACGAATTCGAATCGCCGCTTGTGTTTAAGTACCCCCAAATCTTTGAGCAGATTGGCAAGGATGAATTTTACGGACTTGAGCTCAAAGCTCGCGGAAGCTTAGTCACCTTGAAGGATAATAAAACCTATAATAAAGAGTTCAATTTCGATGGTCTAGGCAGAACTGCTCAAATTGAAAACTCGCAGAAGCAGTTGCTTGAGATACTCAAGATCGTCTCTAGCTGGTCACGTCTTACCGCCATAAACCTCGACGGCTTTAACGAGAATGAAGCCGTCTTCAATTTAATTGACCAACTGCCCTATCTTAAAATGCTGGTGCTAAAAAGATCTGATTTTAGTATCAAAGAATTTGCTAAGCACAAAGTTTTGACACGATTGAATTATCTTAGAGTGCAAGATCCGCTCGAAAGCTTTGTGGACCCCATCATTTATAAGCTTGCGGGTAGTTCTAATCTAATTGATCTGCAGCTTGACGATGTTGAGTTTACTTCGGCCGCATTTCTTCAGTTAAAGCGCTGTCCCAATCTGAAGAGTCTAGGTTTGAATAAACTAGATATTTCTGATGATGTGATCAAGGCAATGGGTCAGTTTAAAAGTCTAAAGTTTCTTTCGTCGGACGGCACTAAATTATCTGACCGCCAATTAGAGGCTTTAGCTAAAATGAAAAACCTTACGGTGACGCTGGAAGCTTGTGATTATGCCGGTGAAGGCACAGGGCGAGACCATGCACTCTTGAAGGCCTACCGCACCAAATTTCCGACCATATTCTTTCACTGAGCTATAACTGACCTATAATTTGTATATGGATAAGCCAGAGTGGAAATCACTAGAGCCGAAAGCTGAGCTGAAGGCTGAGCTGAAGGCTGAGCTGAAAGAATCTCCAGATTTAGTGTCAATACCTGAGCCATCAATGGCTTTGGTGCCAAATGGTGAGCCCGTCTCACAAGCTAAATGTGAATCCAACTCTGCTATTTTAAGGTCAGATGACCTCAGTACTGTTCAGAGTGCGCCTTTTTCAAAACTGACGACGTATATGTTGGAAAATGAGAGCCAAATTTTTTGGCTCTGCGCCTCGGCTTTATTTGTAGTTCTCGGTATTTGGTTCCATGACGTCCACGGCTGGTTTCGCTGGAGCTCGCCGATATTCAGCATATGTTGTCTCTTCCTAAGTTTTCTGTCACCGCTGTGCTGCATAGCAGTTCTATTTTGTAAGCCAAACAAACTAGAGGGGCCTGTGCTGAGCCTAGCCGCCTTTGTTTCACTTCTGTTTTGGAACCAAGTAGTAACAGTCAGCGCCTTAATGCTAATGCCTTTTCGTTTTAAGGGTGCCAATAGGGCCCTTGGAATTGCCGTCTTATCTGGTTTGCAAATTGGGGTGATTTTTCTCTATCCCCAATTTGCTGGTTTTGTCCAAGTGAAAGATCGCTTGCAAAGTCGTGCTTATGATCTAGAACTCTGTCAACATAAGATGCCATTAGATTCTAGGGTGACGCTTACTTTACAAGAAGACATTGCGGTTGGACCTTTTCTCACTTTTGCTAAGGTGCACTGGCGCATGATTGATTCGAGAGTCCCGAGATCGGTTTCAATATTACCCATCGATGCTACCCATGTGGCGATTTTAGTAGATCGCTTCTCGCACTATCACCGCACTGTAGTTGACTTAACAGTGAAAAACTTACCCATTATGATTGAGACCATCCCTAAAGAACGGTAGCGGGTTTAAAACTTGTTGTAGCCGTTGTATCTGTTCGACTTTCCCTTTAGGAAATCATTGAGGTTGTCGCCACGTATACTTAGATGGTCTTTCTTGAATAGATGAAGTTCAAACTGTGTGTCAAATATTTGCGATGGTGGCAATTCTAGGTTTGAGTCAGGGTGGCGGATTTCGTGGATAAAGTCGTTAAATAAAGGCACGAGCTGAACCATAGGTTTATCAAATGCCGCTTCGACAAAGGTGTTATATCCTTTCTTGTTGTTAGCGATCGTTAGAGCAAGGTAGTGATCTAGGTGGTGGTACCTTTGTAAAAAGAGGGCAACCAGTCTTTGTTGATTTTCCTGGCTAGCATCAGCGTGCTTCGCTTTGCTTACGATGTCGGATAAGTTTAGGCCCCCGCCCAGCGATTTCACCGCTAATGCCTGAGGAAACCAGTTTTCGCCGTAACCATGGAGCAACTGAAATTGTGGCTTAATTGCTCCGTATACTTTTTCGAAATAACAAGGAATACCTTCTTCGGCCCAGTATTCTAGATTGTTTTGGCGACTTAGTATGGTGTGCATCAGTTCGTGTAGGTAAGTGCCAGCACCGGCACCATCATAGGTGGCAAGCAGGTTGCGGCTGCTGATGAAGACACCATGTACATGGTAGGGGAAATTGAGACGTTCTTTGAGAAAGGCGCGCACGGCCATCTTGTCGTGCAAAATGAAGATACTGACTGGTTCAGGAGAATCGGCTAATTTCTTGAAGGTATCGCTGTCAGATTTGGATACATGTGGAAAATCAGTATTGGTCAGACCATGGTGTTGTAGAAAATCCAAAAAGCCCTCAGCAATAGCACCATAACGCTCTAACTTTGCCTTTTCGATATCACCGATAAAAACAAAGTGCGGCGTGGCCACAAAACTGGTCATACCGGCTGTAATATTGTCTTTCCGAATAACACTCTCTGGTGCTGTGTTTTTCTCTGCTTCGAGCTTTTGAGTCAATTCAGCTATTTTGCTGTTATTGTACGTGCGCAGCGAGGCAATCATTTTTTGTAATGCTTTTAAGCGATTGCCCTCTATAAGCGCCCTGCCAATTGTCTCTATTTGATGAAGGTCGGCAGTTGCAAGTGCATCTAACTTCGCTGCTTGTTCAAAAGTCGTTAGGCTCGCCTCGCGCTCTCCCAAACGAGCCTGACAGATGCCTTTGTGCACTTGCGCATCGAGTAGATTTTTGTCGAGGTCAATGGCCTTGTCGTAATCAGATATGGCATTGCGATAGTCGCAAATTGACCAATAGGCATTGCCACGATTGAGGTAGGCCTGTGCATCTGGATTTTCTCTAAAGCGTTGATTGGCTAAATCAAAAGCTTTACTAAATTGCTTTTTTGCCAGCAGTTCGTTTACAGAAAACGGCGATTGCTCAACTGGTGGCGTCTCTTGCGCCATTACTTGCGCCATTAGTGTAACCGCTTGTAAGCAGAAAATTGTTAACAACAGCGCTGGCCAACTGCCTTTCATTACTCTTCTGAATTGAGAGCCACGGGCCGTTCGAATTGAGCCCTAATCAGGCGAGCGTAAGAGGCATCACGCCCTAACAGTGCGTCGTGAGTGCCCGACTCTACAATTTGACCTTGCTCTAATACCAAAATTTGATCGGCGTGACGAACGGTCGAGAGACGGTGCGCAATTACCACTACAGTGCGGCCTTTCATCAAGTTGTTCAGTGCTTCTTGCACCATTGCTTCTGATTCGTTGTCTAGTGAACTTGTGGCTTCATCGAGAATTAAGACAGGGGCATTTTTCAAGAAAGCTCTAGCAATGGCTAGTCTCTGCTGCTGGCCGCCCGATAGTCTTACGCCCCGCTCACCGATTTTAGTTTCATACTGCTCAGGTAATTCCATAATGAAATCATGACAGTAGGCCGATTTAGCTGCACTAATGATTGCTTCTTTATCGGCTGTGGTGCAGCCAAGCAAAATGTTTTCGTAGATAGTGGTGTTAAAGAGGAAGTTATCTTGAGTAACCACTGCAATCTCTGATCGGAGCGAGGCCATGTCTATTTCTTTGACATTGATACCATCGACTAAGATGCTTCCGGCTGTAACGTCAAAGAAGCGTGGTATCAGATTGGCCATGGTTGACTTTCCTGAGCCCGAGAGGCCAACCAATGCCACTAGCTTTCCTGGGGCGATATCTAGGCTGATATCGCGTAGCACCATGTTTTCGTTGGCAGGATATTGGAAAAAGACATTTTCAAATTTGATGCGGTGGGCACCGGGTTTAAGCTTTATTGCTTGCTCGCTGTTGCGGATGTCTGGCACTTGATCAAACACTTCAAATATGCGAGTGGCTGCCGCCATGGCCGGCTGAATGGTGCCGTTGATACGACCAATATTTTTGATTGGCGAGTAAAGAGTTAGTAGGGCGACGATAAACGATGTTAGAGCGCCTGGAGTCATCTCATGCTTGATTAGCATTGAGCCAGCAACCCAAATTACGCAAGCGATGCCGCTGGCGCTAATCATGGCAAGAATGGGCGAAAGAATTGCTTCGGCGCTCACTGCTTTGATTGTATTTTTAAAGAAACCATTATTGGTTTCGATAAACCGTTTTACTTGATAGTCTTCAAGATTGAAAGATTGAACAATCTTGGCACCTTGAATTGACTCAGAGATTACTGATACTAAATCACCAATGGCTTCCTGCCCACCTCTTGATGATTTGCGAATCTTCTTGCTCAATATAGAAACTGGCACCACGATAAGCGAAATTATGCAGAGAGCAATTAGGGCCAGCCAAAAAGCTTGTAGCAATATCACTATTGCTAGTGAAATCACTGTGACAACTCGAGAAATGAGCGATTGGAAAGTTTGCGAGATGGCATGTTCGACAATGGCAATATCATTGATGAGGCGGCCGATTAATACCCCAGAAGATTGACCTTGAAAATACATAAGCGGTTGCTTTTGCAAATGGCTAAACAGCTGATTGCGTAGGTCGCGAATGGCCGATGCGCCGACATATTTAATGGTATAGGTTTCGATGAATCCAAATAAACCTTGTAGGAAGGCCACTAATATGACCGCCGGTGGCACCCAGTAGATATATTGCATTTGCCCTTCGGCAATGATTTTCTGCAACCCAGCACCGGCAGCCCAGGCAATGACGCCGTCCATACTGCCCGAAGGAATAGCGGCTATGGCACCAACAACAAACAAAAATGTATATGGCTTGATATAGCCAAGTAGACGCAAATAGGTCTGGAACTGAGTAGGGCTCAGAACCGCTGGCATCTTCTTCAAACCTTGTAGTTCATTGGACAAGTTGTAAAAGCTCCTGGGCGCAATTCTCGACAAAATCGCCCTGACCGAGTTCGGCCCGTAGAGTGAGCAGCTCGCTGGTGATTTCTGCCCGTAAGCCTGGCACATCGAGCATGTCGAGAGTATATTTTACGAGCATTTCCCCGCGACAATCTAGTTGAATTAACTCAGGAACGAGTTGATGACCAGCCAAAAGGTTCGGCCAGCCGAAGTTTTTCACGCTTTTGAAGAGCATTACAAGTAAGTAAGATAACCAGTTGCCCATGTAAAAGATAATCATGGGTTTGCCAAATAGGGCAGTTTCAAGAGTTGTAGTGCCAGATTTTGCCCAAATCAGGTCGCAATTTTTCATTAGTTCAAAATTACGGTCTGAGTCTAAAATAGTCAGACCCTTGCCAATTTTCTCGCTTAAACCAGAGGCCTTGAGGCTGGCATCGATCATTGTGGCCAACTTTTCTGTGGCACGGCACAAGACAAATTGAGTATCAGGGCGAATTTCAAGCATTGTCGCAATTGCTCGTTCAACCACTGGCATATGGGCCAGCACTTCTTGTTTGCGACTACCAGGCATAACCACAATAATCGGCTTATTGGGGTCTAGGTTGAGGGAACGACACATGGCCTCTCGATCTGGAATCGTGTCCAATTCTGGTAGAGCTCGCAGAAGAGGATTTCCCACAAATCGAGCAGTGACGTTCTTTTCAAGATAGACGCCTTCTTCAAAGGGAAAAATAGTAAATATCTTTGTGATCGAGCGCTTGAGGGCGTTGATACGCCAAGGTCTGGATGCCCAAACTTGCGGAGAGATAAAGTAATAGATGGGAACGGCCCGCTTACTTTTGCGCACCCCTTGCCATTTTAAATAGTATTTGAAGCCGAGTCTGCGCACCATTTCATCAAACCATTTTTGCAAGATATCTTTTGGTTTAAAGAGTAGTGTTGCTAGTGAACGGTCATTATCGATATTAGTGGTATCACCAGGTATTGCTGGCATAATGGCGCGTACCGACTGGGCAAAGCCCACATTGAAGCCACCAAAATCGACCAGCAAGATAGCAGCGGGGTCTCGTTTTATGACATTGGCCAAAAGTGTCCAGTGCATTTTTGCAAAGAACCAAACATAGTCTTTGACTTCGAATATGCCCACAACTGTATAGTCAGCACTATTGAAGAGCAGCTCCATGCCTGCTTTTTCCATTTCATTGCCGCCCACTCCCCAAATGTGCAAATCGGGGTCTTTTTCTTTTAGTTCGCGAATGATTTTAGAGGCGTGCTTGTCACCAGAATGATCGCCAGCGACAATCATGATAGATCGAAGCTTATCTTTCTCTGGCGCGGCCGGGCCGTCGGCTGTCAACGTTTAATTCCCACATGCAATGCCACCGTTCCTAGTGCTTGAGGAATATGGCGAATGTTGATTAGCCCGGCTTTCCTAAACATCTCAGAAATAGCTTCTGGTCTGGGATATGTTCGACCAGACTCTGGTAGATATTTGTAGGCTTTGAGGTCGTTCTGAAGGATTCCACCAATTACTGGAACTACATTGCTGAAGTAGGCATCAAATATTGGCGCAAATAGTGGCACAGTAGAATGACCTAAGTCTAAATTGACCACACGGCCGCCGGGTTTAACTACCCGAGCCATCTCGTCTAGCCCTTTTTGCAAATCGGTGAGATTGCGCAGGCCAAAACTTATGATGGCGCCGTTAAAAGTGTTGTCTTCAAATGGCAGATTCTGGGCATCTCCGCAGATCCATTCCATCTTTACTGTTTTGACTTTATCTTTGCGGCGAGCTAGGCGTTTCTGTCTTTCAGCAGCCAGGTCAAGCATATTTTGCGAAAAATCGAGGCCGGTAATTTGTGTTCCGGCTTCTGCACGCTTCGCCAGAGTAAGTGCTAGATCGCCAGTGCCGCAGCAAATGTCGAGATATTTCTCGCCATGCTCGCTAGCTTTATGGCCTGCTAGACCTAACAGCTCATTGATCGCCCGAATTTTCCAGGCTCTGTGCATACCAACGCTGATAACGTCGTTGCTTAAATCGTAGCCCTTGGCGATTCGCTCAAACTGATCGTGCACATAGTCGTGCTTGTCTTCTTTCGTTGGCAGTTTGAATGACATATGAGGTGGGCCTATACGGAGCGAATTATTTGACGAACCCGAAGCCTAAAATCAGACAGACGAGCATAAAAAGACCGAAAATTGTCCAAGTGAGGCGGTCAAGCCCAGCTTCAGCGCCACGTTTGCCACTGAAAACCGTTGCAGCAGCTCCGATTCCCGCCATGCCATCACCTTTCGGTGCGTGCAGAAGAATCAGAATAATCATGAGGACCCCTAAAATGGCCTCAAAAACTAGCAGTGCGATGTAAGGTGCGCTCATGAAATTTCACTTTGGTAGCCATGTTGGCCACCTGAATGCAGTGTGACATGGCAAAATTATAGCCTATAACTTTGAAGACCCTTCCATAAGCAGCTTTCTACTAAACAATTAGAACCAATTCGAGAGGCCATCCATGAGCGCATCACCGGCATCTAGTTCATCAGGCAACTCTGAGCATCACAAAATTCTTATTGTCGGAGGCGGAACAGCAGGTATATCTGTTGCCCACCGCTTAATGCGAGCGATTGGGAATGTCGGCATTGCCATCATTGAGCCCTCTGAGAAACATTACTACCAACCACTTTGGACCCTCGTTGGCGCTGGTATTTTTCCTAGAGAAGAGAGTGAGCGAGATGAGTATTCGCTTATCCCCTCAGGGGTTAAATGGATTAAAGAGAGAGCTATTGATGTCAAGCCAGAGCGTAATGTTGTCAAGCTCGAAGGCGGTCGTGAAGTAAGTTACGACTATTTGGTTATGGCTACCGGTTTGCAACTTGACTGGCACAAAATCAAAGGTTTGACCGAGGCTCTTGGTAAAGATGGAGTTTGCAGTAACTATTGTTATTCACTTGTAGAAAAAACCTGGGAATTTATTTCCAATTTTTCTGGTGGCACTGCTTTATTTACGCAACCAAATACCCCAGTTAAGTGCGGTGGCGCGCCGCAGAAAATTGCCTACCTAGCAGAGGATCACTTCCAGATTTCGGGAATTCGCGATCGTGTAAATATGATTTTTGCTTCTGCCAATCCCGGTATCTTTTCAGTAGCTAAATATGCTGCAACTCTAACGAAAGTAATTGAGCGCAAGCGCATCAAGACAATGTTTCGCCATGATCTCATAGCGATTGATGGTGAAGCTAAAAGAGCAACTTTTCAGAATCTAGATACTGGTGCAACAGTCGATGTTGACTATGATTTGTTGCATGTTACTCCACCTATGAGTGCGCCTGATTTTATCAAGCAAAGTGCCTTGGCTGACGGTGGAGGTTGGGTTGATGTGAATAAAGCAACTTTGCAGCATACTCGTTTTGCCAATGTTTTTGCTTTGGGTGATTGTTCCAACTTACCCACATCAAAAACTGGTGCCGCCATCCGCAAGCAGTCACCAGTATTGGTGGCAAATTTAATCAGTCAAATGCGTGGGGAAACCTTGGCAGAGTCATACGATGGTTATACATCTTGCCCATTGGTAACTGGTTATAGCAGCCTGGTGTTAGCCGAATTTGACTACGATTTGATTCCACAAGAAAGCTTTCCTTTTGATCAATCAGAAGAGCGTTATTCAATGTATGTCTTCAAAAAAGACATACTGCCGCAAATTTACTGGAAAGGCATGATGAAGGGTCTAGTCTAAATCTGAGAACTAAGCAATTGGCGGTGGGCTTTTGCGATCTAGATACTTTTGCAAAATGATGGCGGCGGCTTGCTTGTCTACCATGTCTCGATTTTTACCTGTTTTCACACCTTGAATTGTCAGGGTGCGGATGGCCGATATGGTGGTTAATCGTTCGTCTTCATAGACGATTGGCAAGCCTGTAGCGTTGGCCAACTTCTTGGCAAACGACTTTACTTTTTCAGCCTGCTCGCCCATTGAGCCGTCCATGTTGTAAGGAAGCCCGACAATGATTTGCACGGCACCATGACGAGCGGCAAGCAAGGCAATGTTGTCAACGTCGGTGTGCATATTGACGCGATGAATGGTCTCCAGGCCCGCGGCTGTCATTCCAAGGGGGTCTGAAATAGCGACACCTATGCGGCGGTCGCCGACATCCAATCCAATCATTCGTGGCTTCAAATTACTCATCTAATAAATATTACTCTAGTCAAAGATAAGTTCCAGCAATTTCTACCACGTAAAATAGATCAAGGCTAAATGCTTATTCAAAAATGTTGGTGGAGGTTGCCATGAGACTTTATCTGGTGAGGCACGGAATTGCATCTGAGCGTCTTGGCGCCGGAGTGACTAGAGACGCTGATCGCCCTCTTACTGACGAAGGTAAAGACGAGATGAGAGTGGTGGCACGGGGCTTGGCTAGGCTCAACGTAAAACCAGATGTGGTGCTTGCAAGTCCGCTTGTTCGAACTCGCGAAACTGCTGAAATTTTAGTAGAGCAGTTTGCTTGCGAGTTAAAGTTCACAGATGCCCTTGCTCCTGGCGTTACTGCGGCCAATGTATGGAAGAGCGTGGCTCGCTATCCTCAAGCGGAGCAAATTTTTCTTGTTGGTCACGAACCTGACATGGGCATGCTAGTGCGCGACCTGA
>Ga0172379_10006594_pt1 | contig 15436 bp, 16 predicted proteins | sample GrowelOW334metaG_FD_119756 | JGI IMG/M metagenome (GOLD analysis project Ga0172379, IMG submission 119756) | Groundwater microbial communities from an aquifer near a municipal landfill in Southern Ontario, Canada - Groundwater well OW334 metaG | ecosystem: Environmental > Aquatic > Deep...
ACATAGCTAGGGGTAGGTGCACGCTTTCTTTTGGCTTTTGTCATAATTCCTTGCACTTGGTTATTCAAATTTAGCTATAATTATCTAAATTTCAGTACTATTATACTTAAACAGCAGACCCTATGTAAACATTCCTAAAATTTTTAGCCAGTGTTGCCAGTTCTCCACCAAAGGGATAGCCCCCATGGAAAAGGATAAACTGAACATCACGGTATTTGAGGAAAAGATTTGCCAGAAGCGCAGGATTGGAGTTTTCAATGTAATTGCCATCCCCGGTTTGCAGCCCGGTATGGATTTGTACAGGTCTCTTGTATTTTCTGGCAAGATCAAGCATCCGGTGCATCATATAGTCTGAAAGCGGTTTAACAGTTTCAAACGGCAAAGTTTGGTTCCCGCTGTTGAGAATAAGTCTGAAAACGGATTCTGCTTTTTCTTTACTTACATCTTCGTAAAAGAGCGACCGGAAATAGGCTGCCGAACTTTTTATGGTGACAAACTTTGGATCCATGGCTCCTTCAAATTCATCCGTAAGGGATTTCACCAGGTCGTCCAATGAGGATATTTCTGTACCCCTCTTTTTTGACAGTTGGTCTATTTTTATTTTGGAATCAAATTGAAAATAGTCGAATCGTTTTGTATACCGGATCTTTGTACTTTCTCCTAAACTATAGTCGGTACCATCTTCGATTAAAAATTCAATCTTACATTTATCCTTAAGAACGGTTTTGTACCAATTGGTCTGATACGCTTTTTTGATTCTATCTGAAAGTTCGACAACAGTTTTTTGATCGAAATCTTTTATTCCAAACAACTTGTCCGCAGCAAGTAAAACCACCCTGTTGTAACCTGTATTGAAGGATTTGTCCCAATACGGTTTAAGAACTGACCATTTTTGGAGAATTGAGAGAGAATCTTTTAGCAAAGTCTTGAAAGTTGGTGTCGACATGCCACTGGACCTGATATCATCCTTTGCGTATTGGTGGAATAAAAGCATAAAATCAAACATGCCACTAGTCGTGACACCTTTTTGGTTTATCAGGTGTTCGTGGGTATCCACGATGGCCATGGTATCAATGTATGTCTTGATTCGCTCTCCAAATCCATTTTTCGGAAGATCCCTGACCTGTAATTGAGCCTGTACAGGAACAAATGAGAGGAGGACGAGGGCATTGGTCACTATTTTTTTCATAGGTAATAAATTTCGTTTTTTTTTGGTTGCATGGAGCCAAAGATCTGCAAAGCCAATATCTGACTGCCAATCGAAGGATCTTCTTCGTATGATGTGTTTATTCATTCATTGGTATTTAGAGGCGTCAATCTAAGCAATATTATTTAAAATTGTATCTTTGAATTATGACCAACAATGATATATTAAAAAAATTAAGGGTTGCTTTGCAACTGAAAGATGACGATATCGTCAAAATACTTTCGCTCGTAGATTTTAAAGTGACTACGACCGAACTTGGTGCAATCTTTCGTAAAGAGGATCACCCCAACTACAAGGAGTGTGGAGACCAATTGCTGCGGAATTTTTTGAATGGTCTGATTATTCACCTTAGAGGTCCGATGGAGAAGCCTTTGGATAGAGGCACGGATGTTAAAAAGAAGATCATTGTCAAGCGGTTAAAGGACCCTTCAAACCTTCGACAGACTAAGGGACCGCAAGCTCGGGGCAAGTAAAGTCAAAACGATAAAGTAGGCGTGGTTGCATATGATTGATATGGAAGCTAACTTCCAACAGCTAATCATCATTTAGTGAGAAAATAGACCATACTAACATATGAACAAAATTGATCAGAACAATCTGATGCAAAAAGGTGATCCAAAAGTAGTTAAGGCCTGGGTTATGTACGACTGGGCTAATTCGGTCTACCAACTCACCATTTCATCCACCATTTTCCCTATTTATTACAATACCGTCACCCGACATGGTGATGATTTTATGGTCTCCTTCTTTGGGTGGAAAGTAGTCAATACTGTGCTCTATTCCTGGGCCATTGCCGCAGCTTATCTTATTGTAGCTGTAGGCTCTCCGCTATTTTCTTCCATTGCGGACTATACAGGGCGCCGAAAAGGCTTTATGCGGGCCTTCACCTGGATCGGCGCTGTTTCGTGTGGCGCCCTTTATTTTTTTGATCCGGAACACATTGAATTGGGAATCATCGCTTTTACGCTGGGAACCGTTGGATATGGAGGTAGCATAGTTTTCTACAACTCCTTTCTGCCGGTTATTGCGGAACCGAAAGATCAGGATCGTATCAGTGCGAGAGGGTATTCAATGGGTTACCTCGGGGGAGTAATTCTGTTGCTTTTCAATTTACTGATGATCATGAAACCTGAGTTATTCGGATTTACCCCTGACTCCTCACAGCCTGCCAGAATTTCATTTCTGACGGTCTGTATATGGTGGATTGGCTTCTCTACCATGACTTTCAGAAAACTCCCCAAATACACTTTTGGTAAGCGTTTGCACCGCGAGAATGTATTTACCAATGGATACAAAGAGTTAAGGATGGTATTCAGGCAGGTGCGAAGTTCCTATCAGCTAAGTATCTATTTGCTTGGTTTCTTTTTTATCATGATGGGAATCCTTACTACCATGTTTATGGCCGCCACCTTTGGGGAGAAGGAGTTGGGGTTGAAAGAGGGTGTACTCATCCCAACAATTCTGGTGATCCAACTCGTCGCTATGTTTGGGGCCTGGTTTTTTGCAAAACTTTCAGGCAGGATCGGCAACCTTAAGGCTATGATTGTGTCTGTTGCCATTTGGATTGTTGTCTGTATGTTTGCATTTACCATCAAACAGGCAGTTGGATTCATTGTCGCAGCCGTTGTGATTGGCATAGTAATGGGTGGGTCCCAGTCGCTTGCCAGGTCGACCTATTCTAAAATGTTACCCGAAACGACCGATCATACGTCCTTCTTCAGCTTTTATGATGTGACAGAAAAGCTGGCCACAGTAGCCGGGACCTTTAGCTTTGGTATCATCGAAGCGATCACCGGAAGTATGAGGTACTCGGTATTGGCTATTACGATCTTCTTTGGTATTGGACTGATATTTCTGGTGATGTTGTTGGCGCACCAAAAGGATAAAGGATAAAGTCAAAAGGATAAAGTATGGCGCTGCAATCATGATTACAGCTTCATAACTTATAACTTATAACTCATAACTTTTCATTAATGCTGTAATATCTGGACTCCAGCACTTTATCCTTTTTACTTTATCCTTTATCCTTTTTACCTAATCCTTTATCCTTCCTATGTTGAACGGCGAATCTAACGAGCATAATCATCACCGGTACCTCCACCAATGGTCCGATAACGGCTGCAAAAGCCTCACCTGAATTGATGCCAAAAACTGCAATAGCTACCGCGATTGCCAACTCAAAATTGTTGCTTGCCGCGGTAAACGATAGCGTCACTGTCTGTTTGTAAGTGGCCCCTGCCTTTTTGCTCAGGAAGAAGGAACCGGCAAACATCAATAGAAAATAGATGACAAGGGGTATGGCAATTAATACTACATCCAGAGGTAGTCTGACAATGTATTCCCCCTTCAGCGAAAACATAACAATGATCGTAAAAAGTAGGGCAATCAGGGTTAGCGGACTGATTTTTGGGATGAAATTTGAATGATACCACTCCTTGCTTTTGACCCTTACCAAGATGAACCGGGTAAGAAATCCGGCAATAAAGGGGATTCCCAGATAGATAAAGACGCTTTTGGCAATCTGACCGATGGTAATGCTTTCGACACTATCGTTGGTTGGCAATCCGAACCAACCCGGCAGGACAGCAATAAAAACATAGGCATAAACAGAAAAAAGGAGTACCTGAAAAATGGAGTTAAAAGCCACCAACCCGGCTGCATACTGAGTATCCCCATCGGCCAGGTCGTTCCAAACGATGACCATGGCAATACAGCGGGCAAGACCTATCAGTATGATCCCATACATGTAAGGCAGGTTGGCATTGTTCTCTCCAGGGAAGAGTTTAAAGAACAGGATGGCCAAAGCGAACATGAGGATCGGCCCAATTATCCAATTTTGGACCAGGGAGAGTCCCAGGATTTTCACGTTCTTGAATACATCGCCCAGCTCTTCATATTTCACCTTCGCTAGGGGCGGATACATCATGATAATCAATCCGATGGCGATTGGGATATTGGTCGTTCCCGATGACATGTCGTTCCAGAAATTTGCTACAGACGGATTCAACCAACCTGAAAATACCCCGGTAAACATGGCCAGAAAAATCCACAATGTCAGGTTCCGGTCCAGAAAATTCAATCGTTTTTGAGAAGACATAGTATTGATGTGTTGATGTTTGATGTGCTGATGTGTTAATTCGATGATGTGCTGATTGGATGATTGGTGGATTGCATATGTCCAATTTGCCAGGGGAACAATCAGTTACAAAAACAGAATATCGGGAGTCCTTACTTTATCCTTTATCCATTTTACTTTATCCTTCCCCTCGGGTTGGTTTTTCGGCGTAGACCGTAATGCTGAAGATTCCGGCGCCGGAAGCTTTGTATTGTTCTAATTCATCTTTGCTCAAATAATTCAACATTATTTCATCAGGAACGGTGATCGCTTTTTCTTTGTGTATTTTGAGATGAACAAAACCTGTATGTTCAATAATCCCGAGGTAATGATTCAGTTGAATGGCGCCTGAAACACAGCCAGCGTACATCTCGGCAGCTTCCTGGATTTTTTTTGGCAGTTCACCTTTTAACACGACATCAGATACCGATAAGTGCCCTCCCGGTTTCAGGACCCTGAAGATTTCACAGAAAGCCTTCTGTTTATCGGGGACTAAATTCAACACGCAATTGCTGATAACAACATCTGCCTTGTTCGCTGTGACGGGCATTTTTTCTATTTCGCCGAGTCTGAATTCTACATTTTTGAAATGTAGTTTTTCTGCATTCTCCCTGGCTTTTTCTATCATCTCTTTGGTCATATCAATCCCGATAACCTGGCCGGAATCACCGACAACGGCCCTCGCAACAAAGCAATCGTTGCCGGCCCCTGACCCCAGGTCTATGACGGTATCACCCTCTTTGATCTGCGCAAACTCCGTTGGAATGCCACAGCCCAGTCCCAGATCGGCGTCAGGATTGTATCCCTTCAGATCCTTATAGTTTTCACTAAATATCGTGTAATCGACTGACGAACAGCATCCTGTGGCGCCGCAACAAGAGCTTTCGTTTTGAGTTTTAGATTGTTTGGCTATCAAACTATATTTTTCTTTGACCACCAATTTGAGATCTTTTTCCATAACTGTATGATTTAAAATTGAATACCTACCTTCTTTAAAATGAATATCATCGCAAAATAGCCAATGATCATGACGATGAGCGAAATAGCTAATGACCACCAAAAATCAATGTTTCTCTTTAGAAATACCGAAAAGAGGAAAAAAAATAGTAGCGAAGGAATCACCAGCCAGAAAATACTGTGAGATAAACTGGCAATTTTTGCCGTATCTTTTGTATCGATGAACATCCAAACGATCGCCAATAGGGAAACGATTGGAATTGAGGCCAAAATACTCCCTGCCAATGTACTTCGTTTGGAAATTTCGGAGATAGCGACAATTGTCACTGACGAGAGTAACACCTTGATAATGTAGTAAATCATGGTAGTTTATTTTTGATATTATCCTGATAGAATTGATAAAACCCTTCTTTGATTTCATCTCTTACACGCATAAACTCGCTCCAAATAAATTCATCGGTACCAATGGCATGTGATGGATCGTCAAAACCAATGTGCAGACGATGTTTTACTTTACCCAGGAAAGCTGGACAGTTTTCGTTGGCCCCACCGCAAACAGTGATCACATAATCCCATTGCTGATCGAGGTATAGATCGACCGAATCGGAGGTGTGGTGACTGATATCGATACCGATCTCTCGCATAACGGCCACGGCTTTTTGATTTAATTTACCGGATGCTTCGGTTCCGGCAGAACAAACAGTGATCTCCGGATCGAACGATTGTAAGAACCCATGTGCCATTTGACTACGGCAACTGTTTCCGGTACAGAGGATTAAGATTCGCATAAAATGAGTTTAAAAATTTGAAAATGTGGAAATGAGAAAATGGTCAGCAATCGCAACTAATTTCAGAGGAGCCAATCTCAGTGAAGAAATCAGAGAACATCTTCTTGTATTTTGCAAGCTCCGTATTGCACAGACAATAATTGATCTTCAGGCCTTCAATCTCGCCATGAATCAGGCCCAAATCCCTGAGCTCCTTCAAATGTTGTGATACTGTAGTCCGACTTAGCGGAATGAAATCGGTAATATCTCCGGAAATGCAGCTCTTGGTTTCAGCCAGGTACTGCAAAATTGCCAATCTTGCGGGATGGGAGATTACCCTTGCAAACCGGGACAGTTCCTGCAAGTTGTCATCGAATTTTTGTGAGTTGTTCATGTTTTTATTTCTAATGACGCAAACATACGACATAAAATTTAATACACAAAAATAAATCGATATAATTTGTAGCTAACTTAAGTCATTATCTAAATTCATAAGATTGAAGAAACAGCGGGAGTTAAAATATAAAATCGTAATTTTAGCTAACCTAATTTAACAAACAGATGAATGATTACTAAAGAGGCAGCCTTTCAGAAAATATCGGAACTGGTCGAACGCTTTGGCGAGCAATTTGATTCTTATAAAAACGTAAACTACAATGAAACCCTTACCCGCAGGGACTTCATCGATCCGTTTTTCAAAGCATTGGGTTGGGACATCGACAACGAACAAGGAAATGCAGAAGCCTACCGGGAAGTGATCCACGAAGACCGGGTTAAGATTGGTAAAGCGACAAAAGCCCCCGACTATTCTTTCCGGCTCTCCGGCGGGAAAAGGTTATTTTTTGTTGAGGCGAAAAAACCCAGCGTTGCCATAAAAGACGATATTTTACCAGCCTATCAGGTAAGACGCTATGGATGGAATGCCAAACTTTCGGTGAGCATCATTACCGACTTTGAGGAATTTGCCGTCTATGACTGCACTAAAAAGCCAAACCCCTTAGACAAAGCATCCGTAGCTCGCATAGAATACCTGACTTTTCGTGATTACCTTAAAAGATTTGATTTCATCTGGGATACTTTCAGTAAGGAAAGGGTGCTCAAAGGGAGTTTCGACAAATATGTGCAAAGCAATGCCAACAAAAAAGGAACCGCTACGGTTGACAAAGAGTTCTTGCTATCGCTGGATAGTTGGAGAACATACCTTGCTACTTCAATCAGTTGGAACAACAAAAACCTGGATGAAGACGAAATAAATTTCGTGGTCCAGCAAACCCTCGACCGTATTATCTTTTTGCGCATAGCAGAGGACAGGGGCATAGAACCTTATGGCAATCTGCAAAACGCGGTTAAGCAAGGCGACAGTTACCAAAACATGTTTGCTATTTTCGGAGAGGCCGACGCGAAATACAATTCCGGACTCTTCGACTTTAAAAAAGATAAGCTCAGTAAGGATATAAAGATCGACAACAAGGTAATTAAAACCATCATCAAAGAGTTGTATTACCCCGAAAGTCCATACGAGTTTTCCATATTGGCCGTCGAAATATTGGGAAGCGCTTACGAGCAGTTTCTGGGTAAAGTGATCAGGATAACGCCTGGGCACCATGCCAAAATTGAAGAAAAACCCGAAGTCCGTAAGGCAGGCGGCGTCTATTATACCCCGCAATATGTGGTGGAATACATTGTAAAAAACACAGTCGGCAAACTCGTTGAAGGCAAGGCGCCCAACGATATCAGCCAGATAAAAATTGTTGACCCCGCTTGTGGCAGTGGTAGTTTTTTGATCGGGGCTTACCAGTATTTGTTGGACTGGCATAAAAATTACTATACCAACAACGGCAAGATTTCTAAAGGGACAAAAAGCAATCCGCTTACTCCCGAAGGCAACCTCACCACCGCCGAGAAGAAACGCATTTTGCTCAACAACATCTACGGCGTTGATATTGATGTAAATGCCGTTGAAGTAACCAAACTGAGCCTACTCCTGAAATGTATGGAAGGTGAAACTTCTGCTTCAATCTCTTATCAGTTATCCATTTTTCACGAACGGGTTTTGCCAACACTCGACGACAACATCAAAGACGGGAACAGCTTGGTGGATATGGATTTTTATGATAGGCAATTAGATTTTGGGTTTGAGAAGAAAATTAAGCCTTTTAATTGGCAAAAAGCTTTTCCTGAAGTTTTCAGCAGGAAAATTGAAAACCCGGAAGATGAACTGAAAATCATTGCACAAAAAGCCAAACAACATGCCTCTAAAGCATTGCAATATGTTTCGGAGTTGGAAGAAAAGCTGAATGTGGCCAATGAACCAGCGATCAATGTTAGTCCAATTGGAGGTTTTGATGTTGTGATTGGAAATCCTCCTTACTTGGGTGGAAGAGAATGGAAAGAAGCAAATGGAAATGTTTATGACTACTTCATAGGCAAATACAAAGTTGCAGAATATCAGTTTGACATTTACGCTTTGTTTTGGGAGGCTGGTATTAGGCTATTAAAAGCAAATGGACTAATTGGTTACATCACACCTAATACATGGCTAAACAATCAAAGCAATAAAAAATTGCGAACTTATATTTTAAAAAATACTTCCATAAAAGAGATTGTTGACTATTCAAAGATCAAAGTATTTGACCAGGCAACTGTTTTGCCAATCGTTACAATTATTGAAAACCATACAAAGAAAAACCATACTACTGAAATTTTCGAACCCGTTGAAAATGGGTTTATAAGGACGCAATCCATTAACCAGGAAATATGGAACGATGGAGATTTAAGCATTATCAATATCAATTTAAGTCAAAGTGATTTATTGCTTAGGGAAAAGATTGAAGCAAATACACAGTCTCTTGAAAAGTTAGCGTTAATAAAATTTGGAATCAAGGTTTATCAAACTGGAAAGGGAAGGCCTAAACAAACTCCCGATGCAGCAATAAATAAAATATTTGAATCTAAAGCAAAGATATCAAATGAATATTTGCCATACCTTAAAGGTAAAGACATTAATAAATACAGTTACCATTGGAACGGTGATTGGTTACATTATGGAATGCATTTAGCTGAACCAAGAAATATTGATTTGTTTTTTGGAGAAAGAATATTGGTAAGGAGGATTGTTGGTGAAACCTTGATCGCCACTTATATAAACAAAGAGTTGGTCACTGGTCAACTTTTGCAAATAGTAAAGCCATTTGACCAATCTATTTCAAAATTTTTATTGGGAATTATTAACTCAAAACTTTTGGCTTTCTATTTCCGGAAAAAATACAACCGACAAGACAAAACATTTCCGGAGATTCGAATTTATGAATTAGCTTCTTTGCCAATCAAGCAAGTTGATGAAGCTAAGAAGCCTTTGCAAAATGATATTGCAAAATTGGTCGACCAACTCTTGAAACTCAATGAAGAAAAATCAGAAGCCAAACTGCAATCCAAAATTTCGCAAATTGAAGGCAAGATTGATTATTGCGAAAACCGGATAAATGAAATCGTTTATCAACTATATGATTTAACTGAAGATGAAATAAAAAATGTGGAGGGGAGATGAAATGAACGCGATTTCAGATAAATTTGACCTGATTATAAGGCTCTTTTCAATAATTAATAATCTCTTATATAAATCGATTAATTATGCTTACCAAGGATAAATTAAACAAGACTATTCAAAGCCTGCCCGATTCATTTTCAATTGATCAATTAATTGACCAATTGATTTTTATGGAGAAAGTTGAGCTGGGGTATCAACAATCGGAAGAAGGTAAAGTAATTTCGAACGAAGATGCTAAAATGATAATTGACAAATGGTCAAAATAACCTGGACTGAGGTATCCCTTGATGATTTAAAAGAAATCTTTGATTATATTTCTGAAGATTCTATCCGTTATGCCAATATTACGGTGAATAAAATATATCAGGGAACTCAGGTAATTTCGGTCAATCCCCATTCAGGAAGGATTGTTCCGGTTTTAAATAAGACCTCAGTCAGAGAGTTAATAATTGGTAACTACAGGGTTATTTATCGAATTAAAAGTGGCGTTCAGATTGATATTTTAAGGGTTTACCATTCTGCCAGACATCTAAAAAAGAATAATATAAAATAATTTGTGCCAGTTTACTTCGCCAATGACACAATCCCAGAAACATTCCTGATACAAGCACCTTATTAATAACTTGTTTCACGTCCTCTTTCTGATCAATTATAGTCCTACTTTTGTTAAGAAATTGAGTTCTTTTTCAACTATTCAGAGTTGTGTTGTCGAACATTATTCGAATTATCGTATTATTAAGCCGATTATTAAAATCAAGTTATGAAACCAAAAATACCGGCACAATCGGGAACCTTTGAGTCGAGCGATGTCATTGTATTGATTGAACCACTTCCAAATCGTTCGGGCAGGAAAATCGAGATCTCATCTACTGTCATGAAGCAGTATGGAGCAAGTTTCAGACAAATTGTGGATGAAATGCTGGACAAGTATGAAATGACAGATATCCATTTGATTGCCAAAGATAAGGGAGCGTTGGAGCCAACCATCAAGGCCCGGCTGGAAACAGCCATCAAACGTTCACTCGGTCAACAGGAAGGAACATTGACATAAAAGATTCATGATGAAGAATTTTAAGAATAGGAGGACGATGCTATACATTCCCGGAAATAATCCGGCAATGATACAGCAGGGTGGAATATACGGAGCCGACAGTATCCTGCTGGATTTGGAAGATGCTGTTGCCCTCAATCAAAAGGACGCCGCAAGGACTTTGGTCAGGAATATGATCCTTGTAACAGATTTCTACGATTCAGAGGTATGTGTACGGGTCAACCATTTAAGTACGCCTTTTGGATTGGCCGACCTGGAGGAAATTGTTCCCCTTCAGCCTTCAGCCATCCGGTATCCCAAAACGGAGTCGCCCGAAGAGGTCATTGAACTTTTGAATATCATCGAAAGGATTGAAGACAGGCATGGCCTTCCCCATGATAAAATGACGCTTCATGCCATGATTGAAACAGCCATGGGTGTCCAGAATGTTTTCAATATCGCCAGCAAATTTAGCCGGATTGATGCCATTACCATTGGAGGCCAGGACCTGACGGCCGATATGAATATCATCTACACGCCGGATGGGACAGGAATTGATTTTGCCCGAAAGAGGATTGTTATGGCTGCAAAAGCCAGTCACATTGATGTCATTGACACGGTTTTTCCCGATGTAAACGATGAAGAGGGATTGCGGAGGGAGACCGAATATGCCAAAAAGATTGGATTTACAGGGAAAGCGATCATCAACCCGCGCCAAATAGATGTGGTCCACGAGGTATTTACACCAACGGATGAAGAGATCAGGAAGGCCTACCGGATTGTCAAGGAATGGAGATCGAACAGCGCAGCGGGCATCGGTGTGTTTGCCATTGACGGCAAAATGATTGATGCCCCCATCGTAGCCCGTGCCGAGTATTTGCTGAGGCTTGCCAATGTAACGGTGGGATAATGGTTTCGTACTGAGACCAGAAAAAATGAAGATACAATAGAGATCAAAAGCATAAAAACAACCATACAATGTTAAACAGTTTAGGAAGGGAAATCCCTGAATACATTGAAGGAATAGGGAAATTGGAACCTTTTCAGGGAGCCCTCACGAAGTTGAGCAAAGGCTGGATGGATGAACCCACGATACCTGCCCCCAACAAGGCATACCTTCCGCATCAAAGTAAATTGTGCAAGACCCTGGAGGAGGCCATCATCAGAAGTAATCCGCACAATGGAATGACCGTCTCCTTCCACCATCATCTTCGAAACGGGGATATCCTTTTGGTGCAAACTTTGACCATCCTGCACAACATGGGCATTCGTGAGATCACACTGGCTTCTTCGTCGCTCAACGAATGTCACGATCCGATCCTTCCTTATTTGGTAGATGGTACGGTAACCCGGATTTTCTCTTCCGGGATCCGCAGTGAACTGGGACATGCCATTTCAAAGGGTGTCCTGGATACCCCGGTGGTGATTCATTCACATGGTGGAAGGGTAAGATGTATCCATACCGGTAAGATACAGATTGATCTGGCAGTTATTCCCGCCTCGGCTGCCGATTGTGAAGGCAATGCGACAGGTTCTCACGGAAAATCAGCCTTCGGTTCGATTGGCTACGCCGTCATTGATGCGCGGTATGCAAAACAGGTGATTGTTGTTACTGACAACCTGGTCAATTTCCCCTGTATTCCGCTTTCCATCTCACAGAACTTTATCGATCATGTTGTGCTGGTTGATTCAATAGGTGACGCGTCGAAGATTGCCACCGGTACAACCCGTATCACCAACTCCCCAATGGATTTGAGGATTGCCAAGCTTGCTGCTGATGTGATCGAACATTCAGGGTTTTTTGTAACCGGATTCGCATTTCAGGTGGGAGCAGGAGGTGCATCATTGGCTGTTGCAAAATTCATCCGGGAAAAGATGAAGAAAAAAGGGCTGAAAGGTAGCTTTATGTTGGGAGGCATCACCTCCTATTGCGTCGATATGTTGAATGAAGGTCTTTTTGAGACCATATTCGATGTGCAATCTTTTGATGCCGTGGTAAGTAATTCCTTACTGAACAACCGCCACCATATTGAGATACCTGCTGCTTTGTATGCTAATCCGTTCAATTGCGGTTGTATCACGAATAAAATTGATGTGGTCGTGCTTGGGGCACTTGAAATTGATGTTGATTTCAATGTCAATGTAATAACCGGATCTGAAGGAAAAATCAGGGGAGCCTCCGGAGGGCACTCCGATACTGCCTCGGGAGCAAAACTGACCGTAGTTGTTTGTCCTTCGTTCCGGGGCCGGATCCCTATTATCAAGAAGCGGGTTCATACGATAGTGACTCCGGGGGAAACCGTGCATGTTCTTGTAACTGAGCGTGGCACTTGTGTAAATCCGGCTTTCCCGGAATTGGAGGCCAATCTTCGCAAAGCGGGGCTCAATATCAAAGAGATTCATGATCTTGAAATTGAGGTAGATAAAATTACAGGCATCCCGGCGCCACTCGAGTATACCGATAAAATAGTGGGAGTAGTGGAGTACAGGGATGGAACGATTATTGATGTGATACACCAGCTTAAGGAGAAGTGAAGGGAAACGGGATACAAAGAAACGGAGAAACAAAGAAACGGAGAAACAAAGAAACAAAGAAACAAAGAAACGGAGAAACAAAGAAACAAAGAAACAAAGAAACGGAGAAACGGAGAAACGGAGAAACGTAGAAAGGAATAATTTAGGAGGAACAAAATCGAACCACTCCAATCCATATTGATTGCCCGGGAACAAAGGGCGCTTCTGAAAAGTAAAATAGCAGGAACGGGATATCCGTGTGTGAGTTTGAGCATAAATGTTCCGGGGTATCCCAAGAGCAATCATGCCGTCACCTGTTTTTTTAAATACTGCCTCCAGGATCTCCAATACTTGCTGAAATCTCATTTGATTGAAGTTCTTAACCGGGAAGCCATTGAAAAATGCGATGCAGCAGGCGATTATTTTGTGGCTCCCGTTTCAGCGGGTAATTTGGGCATCGTTGAGCTAAAGCAAATTTGTGAGGATTTTGAAGGGGGCCATCCGCTTGGAAGGTACATTGATGTGGATGTGTATGATGAAAAGGGCAATTGTATCTCCTCAGGAAAATCCAAGTTTTGCTTTTATTGTAAGGATAAACCGGCCATCGAATGCCGGCGTGAACAGGCACACGATATGGTGCAATTGCGATCCCTGATGTTTTCTAATATGCGGGATTATTGCAACCGGCAAAGAGAATCTCTCCTTTCGAAGCAACTCGCCTCTTTGGCAATGAAAGCGCTGCTTTATGAAATTTCGCTCACACCAAAACCGGGGTTGGTTGACAGGTTAAGCAATGGTAGTCATGCGGACATGAATTTCCTGACTTTTGCAGATTCATCAGCAGCCATATCCTTTTATTTTGAGGAGTTGGTGCAGGCAGGATTTGCTTTTCAGGATGAAAAGTATATCCGGGCATTGCCAATCATCCGGAACATTGGTTTGCGAATGGAGGCAGCAATGTTCCGGGCGACTACTAACATTAATACGCACAAGGGATTGATTTTTTTGATGGGACTCACGCTTTTCTCCTGCGGAAAACTTTACAGCAGCCTCAATCATTTCGATCCGGAATATTTTCGGAGCATTGTCAGGGACATTTGCCGGGATATTGTGAAACGGGAGCTACAGGACAGCAAGTCATCAAATCCCACCCATGGATTGGCCGTATTTCAATCCTCGGGATTCAGCGGTGCACGTGGTGAGGCAGAAGGAGGACTCCAAACTGTATTTGAGATCGGATTACCCTATCTCCTGAAGGAAAACCAATTGAATGATACTGCCCTGACCCAATGTTTTCTTGCCATCGCATCGAAAAACATGGATACAAATATTCTTTACCGGGGTGGGCAAGCTGTATTGATAACCTTTCAAAAGCTCTGCAAAACTGCGTTGGAAGATTACACTGATTCAAATTTTATGAAGGTTGCCGAATTCTGCAAAAATGAAAATATTTCGCCGGGTGGATCTGCCGATTTGCTTGCGCTTTCTATTTTTTTCTGGTCTGTAATGAAATGTGAATCACCATTTTTTATTTCTTCATTGATACAAAGCTATGACATTTGAAGATACTGATTTCAGGCAAGAGACCCTTGACCTTAACAACCCGTTTGATGTAAAACTTGTAACTGGTTTCCTCCTCGAACTTGGATTTGAGTTCGATCCTGTAGATGTTGAGAGTACCATGATCGTCTACAACCTGAAGGGGGAGCTTGTCGGTCCCGGTTCACATCAGGGTAGGATATTAAAATATGTGGCAGTTTCCCCAAAATTCCGTGACACAACCGCTTTTGCCTTGATCGTTACCTACATGACTGAGAAACTCCTGAAAATTTACAAACACACTTTCGTCTTCACCCGACCGGAGAATTCTGTCAGGTTTAGGGGGTTAGGTTTCTCGGAGATTGCCTCCTCACCACCATTGTTTACGCTCCTGGAGTTTGGCTTCGAGTCAATTTTTACTTACCAGGATTATCTTAAATCGTTGAAACAAAAGACCGAAACCACATCAATTGCGTCCATCGTTGTCAATTGCAATCCTTTTACCAACGGTCACTTATTTCTGATAGAAAAGGCTGCTGCTGAGAATGAATTGGTCTATCTGTTTGTGGTAGAAGAAGATCTCTCTGTATTCCCTTTCGCTATCAGATGGGAATTGATCAAAAAGGGAATTGCCCACTTAAAGAATGTCCTGATGGTTCGTGGCGGGATGTATATTGTTTCGGGATCCATCTTCCCGGCTTATTTTCTGAAAAATGAAACGGTCAGCGATGTGATGGAAAAACAGGCAGAACTGGATGTC
>Ga0172379_10006595_pt1 | contig 15436 bp, 13 predicted proteins | sample GrowelOW334metaG_FD_119756 | JGI IMG/M metagenome (GOLD analysis project Ga0172379, IMG submission 119756) | Groundwater microbial communities from an aquifer near a municipal landfill in Southern Ontario, Canada - Groundwater well OW334 metaG | ecosystem: Environmental > Aquatic > Deep...
CGGCTCGCCGATCGGGATGGAGGCCGACAGGTTGAGCTCGAAATTGGTGAACGGTTTGAAGCCGGCGGAAAGGCCCACCAAGGCGCTCATATCATTAATGTTGTAAATCGCGAATACCGCCGGGCTGAAGTCCACGAGGCCGAAGGGTTCCGGCATCGATACTTTAAGGTAGGCGTAATCCTTCATCAGACGGGGACTGCTGAAGTAATTCCGCCGCGTCTGCAGTGCCTGGGAAACGGCGGTCGACGTATTCGCATCGGCGGCGTTTTTCAAGTAAGCCGCGTAGTCGGCGAATTCGTCGGCGGTCAAGCCTGCGTCGTCGTGGTAGTATTCGAGGATCGCAGTCATGTTCCAGGAGCTTAGCCAACGCAATCCGATCAGATAGGAAAATCCGTCTACGCGGTCGGCGGCGGCGCTTGCTCCGACGATGGTGTAGCGCTCCTTATCGATGAAATACCCCGCCTCTCCGTGCAATTCAAGCGACGAAAGGATGTTGCGGGAAAAGTCGAGCCCGATATGCTTCGCTTCGTACGGATCGTAATAGCCCATCAGATCGATGTCCGTGTCCCAAAAGAGCATATACAATCTGAGCGCGTACGAGGTCCTTCGGATGTCGAGCGTTTCCTCAGCCGTCCGCAAGTCCGGAGGAATGGCGAAGAACTCGACGGCGGCATTGTCGAGCGGTCCGGCTTGGATGCTTTTGGTGAAAGAGTAATTGAGCGCCAGGAGACCGGGGGAAAGAGCGTCCACGTCTTCTGGATTTTTGACGGGGTTCACGTACCCTACCGCGTTGAACGCGTAGCCTTTGCCCCAGGCGTAAATCCTTTTTCCGACGGAAACGAGCGAAGAGTCGAAAAGCTTGAAACTCCCGTACGCTTCAATGAGGCTGAAATCCACCGTTCCATCGTTCGTGTATACGGTACGAGTTTTCACATGCGCTCCGGCGTTTGGATTCTGGTAATCGCCGTTAAGATACATACCAAGGGGATAGGCGCTCGTGACCGTCGCCGCTTCTTTTCCGAAAACCGAAAGCCGGTAGATAGGCGAATCCGATTTGTTGAACATGGCCGAGTACGCGACATCGATATTGCCGCTCAGCTCCAAGGCGGGCGCCGTTGTTTCAGGCGGAGGAATCTCGAACGTCGCTTCCTGGGCAAAAGCGGCGAGCGCCGCAGCCGCCCAGAGTCCCGACGCCAGGAGCGTCGCTATTATGCGTTTCATTTTCGCAGGCTCCCGATCTGGCTCATGAAATTGAGCGTGAACGCTTCGTCCTTGAACGTCCTCGGAGTTATCTGCCCGTAGATCATCGACGACTTATACCCTTTATAGAGCGGGCTGTACGTCTCGATAACGGCGGGCCGAACGATCCCGTTTCCGAAATCCTTGATGTTCTTGAATTCCAGCGTCTTGATGAGCATGCCGCCCGCGGAATAGCATTCGACTTTCGTGACGATATCGTTTTTCGTCGCCCACATCTTCAGACTGTCGTACGCGACCGTTTTATTTTTCGCGCGCAGCTGCAGCATGATTCCGTCGCCGTCTTTGGCGGACTGCTCCACGTTGTATTCAGTCGCGTATTCAAGCTGCATGATGTCGGCGTTATTGAAAACACCGCCCGTTATGGACTGCAGGCTGGTGATTCGCACCGGCTTGCCGACGTTGGGAATCAAGAGCCACATATTCTCGCCCAGCCGGAGCGTCGTCCGACCTTTCTCGCTCGTCGGCGCCAAGAAAAGCGTCGCGGTCTTTTCGCTGCCTTTCTTGATGGAATAGACGGTGAATTCCTTTTTCTTTCCGTCGGGATATTCATCGATCAGCTGCCGGTACGATTCGTAGCTTTCGGGCAGGAGCTTCTTATCGATCCTGCGCAGAATGTCGTTATCGTCGGCGAACGCCGCGGGCGCCATCAAACCGGCGATAAGCGCGACAAGAATCAAAGTTATCGTATTTCGTTTCATTTCCTTCTCCTTCCTATACGTGTCTGAGAGCGTCGACCGGTTCCATCTTGGCGGCTTTAATCGCCGGAAGCAGCGTCGCGATCAACGAAATGACAAGCACGACGGCGATCGACAGCGCGATCTCCGTGTACGGTATTTCCGGCGCGATCAGGTAGGTTCTATTCCCGAATCTGATCGGCAATTTGACCGCGTTGAGCACCAGCAGCGTTACGACTCCGAGTACCGCGCCCGCGATGGAACTGAGCAGCCCCATGGCGAAGCCCTCGGTAAGGAACAAGCCCATGATCTTGGACGGAGAGGTTCCGATCGCCGCGATGGTGCCGATTTCTCCGATACGCTCGTACACCGACATGGTCATCACGTTTAGTACGCTCACCAGCACGATGAAGAGTAGGATGAATCGGGTCATAAGCAAGAGGAGCGATATGATGTTGGCGATGCTGGAGAAGGGTGACAATTCGCTCCAGGTGTGCAGCTCGAGCATCTGCTTGCCGTTCTGACCAGCGCCCATTTTTGCGAGCTCGGCTTTCACGGCGGCGGCAGTCTTCTCCAATTTGTCGAAGTTCTTTACGCGCACAGCGATTTCGGAGATCTCCCCGCTTTCCATCCGGAGTATGGTGCGCGCGTCTTCAATATTGATGTACGCGTCTTTGCCCTGCGGTCCCTGCACGTTCTCCGTAATGCCGGAAACCGTCAGCATCATGCCGTTCACTGAGCCGTCTTTATTAGTGGCGATGATGACCGTTTCGCTTCCGACTTTCAGCTTCATCCCTTGAGCGATGTTTTGGGGGATCAAAATAGTACCCTGCGGGATCAGCGCGTCTTTCCCGGTTTTGCCGTCCTGCACCCGCTCCACGATGCCGGGACAAGTCGCCGTTTCCTGCGCGGGATCAACCGCGGTCAGCCGCACGTTCGTCGTCTGCTCGTAATTGCTGATCATCGCGCCGAAACGGATGCGTTCGGAAAAGGCGGCGATTTCCGGATTGTTCTTTAAGGTCGCCTCGATCGTCTTGATCGCTTTTTCGGGAATATTCATCGTCAGCGGGAGCGTATCCATCGACCCGACGTAACCGGTCTTGTGGATTTGGAAATCGCCCAAGTTCGAGCTGGTAAGCGATTCTATCACTTCGCTTTTGAACGAATTGCCGATGCCTCCAAATACGATAACCATGAGCACGCCGATAATGATGAGCGCGGCGGTCAATGCGGTACGGCGCTTGTACCTGAGCAGATTTCTCCAAGCGATTTTGACGATGCTCATTTTTCTCCTCCGTGCTGTACGGACACGATCAGTCCGTCCTCAATCGTGAATACCGTTTCCGCTTCCTTCACGACCTTAGGGTCGTGGGTCGCGAAGATGAACGTGGTGGAATACTTTTCCTGCATTTCGTGCATGAGGCGGATGACCGAATACGCGGTCGCGTGATCCAGATTCGCCGTCGGCTCGTCGGCCAGCACGAGCTTAGGTTCAGTCACCAACGCGCGGGCTACGGCCACCCGCTGTTTCTGTCCGCCGGAAAGCTGGCCGGGAAATTTATCCTTTTGATCGGCCATCCCGACTTTTTCCAGCAACTCCATTACTTTGGCTTTCCGCTTCTCCGGCGATTCGCGGCGCACCATGATCAAGGGATACTCCACGTTTTCGTATACGGTCAGAACGGGAATAAGATTGAAGCTCTGAAAGATGAAACCGATATGATCGCCCCTGAACTGCGCCGCCGTTTTCCTGTCCATGGAACCGATCTCCCGCCCGGCGATCGTTACCTTCCCGTTGGTCGGTTTATCCAGGCAGCCCATCAAGTTCAACAGGGTCGATTTGCCGCTCCCGGAAGGCCCGATAAAAGAGATGAAGGCCCCGGCGTCAAGGGAAAGGTTGATACCTTTCAAAGCCTCTACGGAGACCGTATCCGTCGCGTATGTTTTCGTTACGTTTTCAAGCGTCACTATGCTCACTTTTCGCTCCTTTCTAGCTTTCACTATATAGTCAAATAGCAGATATTGTGCCAAGCGTGAACGCATACTTAAATCTCTACAATACAAGCAAAAGAAAACAAAGTTTCATTTTCAAATCCATGAACGACTGGGAAAACACGCCCCTTCATGGGAAATATTTGCCCGCAGGCGAACAAGATAGGGTGTTAAAAGCTCAGTTTAGCGCCGATATACACGCCGTCGTTGTCGTCGTAGCGGCCGAAATCGCCCTCCGTTCCCAGGAAAATGTACGCTCCCGCGAAGAACTCAAGCGCGTCGGACGCGTCCCAGGTCAGCTTCGGCTTAATGAGCGCGTTCAAGGGATCCAGCCCGACATAGGTGAAGATTTCAGCGGTCAGGGTGTCGCGCAGGAAGGTTTTCGCGACAACGAAGGTTGCCGTATTCTTGACCGCGTCCTCTATCAGACCGGCCTCGTGCTCAAGGATCAGGTCCTGGATGAACTGCGCTCCGAAGTTGAACCCCTCCACGGAAAAGTCCGCGCCGACCAAGTACTGGACGGCGTTCTTTTCGGCGTAGCCGAGAGCATAGGTCATGGGATTCCCTTGGCAGCGTTTGCTCCCGTACCACGCGCCTTCCGCCCGGAGGACGAACGGACCGAGCGCGCCCGACGCGGCGATGCCCGCGGCCGCGGTCCGATAGTATTCCGGCCGCACAGTCAGCGCGGTCAAGCCGACGCTAGGCGTGAAGGTCTTGGCCGTCACCGCGTAGGCGGGCGTGTCGTTCCAGAACCAGCCGCCGATTAAAGAAACATCGAAGGCTTCCCCCATGAAGGAATACTTGGCGAAGTACTCCCCGTTCTCAAGGGCAAGGGCCGGCGTCGAGGAGGCCGCGAAGGTCGGCGTGATCGGGAACGGCAGGACGGGCGCCCAGAGGGTATCGGCGCCGGGAGCGACCGACGGCGTGAACCAGGGGAGCCAGACCAGTTCCAGGCTGTTGGGGCCCAGATAGAGGTCGACGCGCGCCCCGGTCACCGCCAGACGGAGTTCCTCGAAGTCGGGAACCAGAAAACGGGAAAGGTCCTTGGGCGACACGATGTCGGTGATGAAGACGCCGTCCCCTTTTCCCCAGATGATCTGCTGCTTGCCCACGCGGAGGTCGAACGCGTCGCCTTTGAAATCGATGTAGGCTTCGCGCAGGTCGGGGAGCGCGACCGTGCCCTCCCGTTCGTACAGCACGGGATTGGCGAAAAACGACGCGTCGCCCGTTTTGTAAGACAGTCGCAGATCCAGCGTATTCTCCGTCAGGAAATACGAGCCGTCATTGACGAGCGCGCCGACCTTGGTCCGCCCGTACCCGTGGAGCGTAGCCCCATCCTCGGCGCCGAGCGTCGCGAAAGCGGCCGAAACAAGAATCGCCGCCGTGAGGATAAGCGCGTACCGTTTCATCACAGCCCCCTCGTCATGGCGCGCTCGGAGAACGCGTCCTCGGCTATCCCGGAGTCGATGACGACGTCGGAGAATTCCATACGCGTGCTCGTGTTTTTTTGAACGTTCTTCATTTCCGTCTGCCGGATGACCCAAACGGAGGAGAGAGATTCGATCTTCGCTATCTGCAGCGTTTTGAGCAGGGTTCCCCGCTTATCGTAGTAATCGCGTTTGAGGCCGACGTTTTTTTCTTTGGAGACCCAGGTGACCGTCCGCGAATACAAGTTCTTGGTGTCTTTGGGAACGCTCTCCACTACCCAGCACGACTCTCCGTCTACGCTTTCGGTACCGGTCGTCTTGTGGGTATCCTCCGACGGATGTCGGGCGCCAAGGTCGTCGTAGGTAAAATCCGAACCCATGAAGGAATCTCCGCGCCCTTCGGACGAAATGCGCTTTACCCGCTTCAGCGCGGGCAGGTATATCCACTGGTCGTCGTTCTTCCCCTCCGCGTCGTAGCTCCAGTTCATGAAGGAAGTTCCGCGCACGTCGGCGGGGCTTTGAAAGACCATGAGCTTTTTGTCCCCCGCCGCGAAGTTCCCGGAAATCTGCTTGATGGACCGCACGCGTTCCTTGCCGCGGGCGTCGACCAGGGTCATCGTGAGGAGCCCGCTCAGGTCCTTGCCCTGCGGCCGCTCGTAGACGGCCTGCATGATGTCGGCGCCGCTCGGTTCGGCGGCCATAGCCGTAACGGAAATAAGTGCGGCGGCTAGAGTAGCGATTGTTCTTTTAGCGAAAACGTTCATTTGCGTTTCTCCTTGACGGTGACGTAGGATTTCCTCAAAACGAGGAACATGATGGTGACGGTCCCCGCGAAGGCGGTAACCATATTGAGCGACACGAGCGCGCCGACTTGTCGGTTCGGCGGGAAGACCGAGAATAGAAGCACCAGGAAACCCGCGATCACGATGGCGGCGTTCAGGAAGACGGCCCTGCCGGTGAGGCTCATCGCGAAGCGCCCGGCCTCGTCGGCGGCGTAGCCTTCTTTCAGGCGTTCCCGGTAGCGTTCGATGAAGTGGATGGCGTAGTCCACGCCGATGCCGACCGCGATGCCGGAGATCAAGGCCGTGGAAGTGGTGAGCGGCACGTTCAACAGGCCCATAACGCCGAAGTTCACCGCGATGGAGATCGCGACGGGTATCGTACCGATGAGTCCGAGAAGGAAACTCCTGAACATGAAGCTGACCAGAAGGAAGACGATCAGGACCGACAAACCCAAGCTGCTCAGCTGACCGTTCAGTATCAGGCCGGAAAAGATCATGCCCTTATAGCCGGAACCGGCGTAGCGGATTTTGACGCCGTATTCGGCGAAGCGCTTCGCGTATGAATCGATGTACTCGACTACTCCGCCGATAGTCCGGGAATCGTCGCCCTTGAGCTGCACGGTCAGATTGGCCGACTTGTACTCGTTGTCCACGACTTTCCAGAGGTTGTCCGGATCGCCCGACATTTCGTAGAGCAGCAGGTATTGCGCCGTCATCTCCGCGCTTTCCGGGACCTTATCGAACTCCGCGCGGTCCTCGTGCATCACCTTGTTCATGCGCTTGAGGTAGTCGGCGATGGAAACGGAGTCGCCCACTTTGGCCTTGCCGAGCACCCCTTTTTGCACTTCGATCAGAAGCGTAAGCAGCGCCGGGTCCTTGAAGGCGTCCGCCTTCTCGGCCTCGAAGATCGCGTTGAGCGTCGACGTGCCGCCGAAATGTGCGTTCATGAACGCGTCCGTTTTGACGATGTCGCTTGATTTTTCAAAGTTGGCCAGAAAGCTGGAGTTGATCCATACCCTCGAGACGCCGAAAAGAGAAAGGATTACAACCAGGAGCGAAACGCCGATGATCGTTTTTGGCCGAGAAAAAACAGCGTCGGCGAAGCGGGAGCCGAAAGAGACTTCCCTCACCGGTTTCTTCGCCGCTGCCGAGGCCGAAGCCGCCGCTTTCCGTCTGCCGAGTCCGAACACGACGATGCCCGCCGGGATCAGCAGCATGGACAAAAGAAGGGCCGCAAGCACGCCGAAGGCGGAGAAGAGTCCGAAGTATTTGATCGGATATACTTGCGAAGTCACCAGGGAAACGAAACCCGCCATAGTCGTCAGACCCGCAAAAAGAACGGGATTCCAAATGACGTCGACGACGTTCGCGGCAACTTCTTCCCGACCGGCCTCCGGATGCTCTCCGGCGTAGAAATCGATCTGGTTGTACAAATGAATGCCGTACGCGACGCCGATGGCTATCAGCATGACCGGGATCATGATGCTCACCGTGTAGACCGGTACCCCCAGGCCGACCATCAGCGCGAAGGTCCAGATCGTGCTGAATACAACCACCGCCAAGGCGATAGCCGCCCGCAAAGCGCTCCTGAGCACGAGAAAGAGCACCAGGGCGATAACCAGGATCACCAGCGGCCCCATCCTGGCCATGTCGCGCGGACCGAGCACGGCCATGGTGCCTTCCACGATGGGGCGCCCCGCGACGCGGATCGTTTCCGGGCCCTTGTTCTTTTCAGCTAAGCCGAGCACGCGGTCGTAAAGGTTTCGTGAGAAAGCTCCCTCCGCCAGATTTACCAGAATCAGCGCGGTCTTTTCATCGGCGGAGACCAAGCGCCCGCGGATCATTTCGTTCGTTCTCACCGCGCCTCGTATCGCGTCCGCCTCCGCCTGGTCGCGCGGCGCTTCCGTGTAGAAATCGCGTACGTCCAAACCTTCCGCCGTACCGAGGATATTTTCAGCCGTGTGGAGGGATCGAATATCCGCTTCCTCGATCTCGTCGAAGGCGATAAGGTCTTCCTCGATGCGGATGAGTTTAGCGAGGGTTGCCGGGTTGAAGACGGACTCGGGATGCTCCACGGCGATCAGGACCGCGTCGCGGATCATGAAACGGGCTTCCGCCTCGTCGCTGTAGACGAAGGCCGGATGCGTCTTCGGCATGTATTCGTCCAGGTTCGTCTCCATCCGCATGCGGGTCGCGACGACGTAGCCCGAGATTGCCGTGATGAGTACGGCCGCCGCGGCTACCAACGCAGGTCTGCGCGCCGACCACTTGAAGAAAGCTTTCATCGATTCTCCTTTTAAATGTGAGTTATCGATAACTCACATTGACGATACAAAACAGCCGATTCCGGCGATCAACATTCCCCACATTCGAATCGAAGATCGCCGCTACTTTTTCAAAAGCGCCAAGACGGATTTGACGAAAGACGCCGTCCGTTCGCTGAGATTGAAGGGATAGTCCCCCAGGCGCCAAGTGGAAACGAGCAGCCGAAAGCCCCCCGCGAGCATCAGCGCCGCGTTTTCGGTATCCGCATCCTGCCGGAAAAATCCGGAGAGCTTCCCTTTCTCTATCTCGGCGCGCAGCAGCGCCTGCGTCCCGGAAATAATGGCGACGACGCGGGAGAGCAGCTTCGCGTCGTTGCGGAAGACGTCCTCGGAAAAGAGAATAGTCGTCAACTCGGGCCGGCTCTGGAATTGCGTCGCGTGGGCTTCAAAAAAGGTCAGGAGCACGGACTCCGCGCTCTGACCGGCGGTTTTTCCCGCGCTCATCGCGCCGGATCGGGCGGCTTCCATCTCATCGACCACCGCCGAAAGGATTTCCGACTTTGAGGGGAAATGCCGGTACAGCGCCGGTTCGCTGACGCCCACGGCCGCGGCGATGCGTTTCATCGTCAGCTCCTGGATGCCCTGGTCGTTGATCAACTCAAGCGCGGCGTCGATTATTTCCCGCTGTCTATCACTTAACGGCATATGTCCCTCATTAATGTTAGTTATCGATCACTAACTTACGCCTGTTTTTAAAATACGTCAAGTAAATTCCGGAAATAGTCCGTTTGTTAATGCGCGCCGGTTTGTAGTATACTTGCTTCATGAACCACCCCGGTGATACCGCCGTTGAGGGAACGGCCGCGCTGAAAAACGAAAAACGCTACACCTACGCCGACTACAAAACGTGGCCCGAAGGAGAACGCTGGGAATTGATCAAAGGCGTCCCCTACGCCATGAGCCCGGCCCCTGTCCGACGGCACCAGCGTCTGGTCGGTTTATTATTCTTACAGCTAGGCAAATGGTTCGAGGGGAAGGCCTGCGTTCCGATGCTCAGCCCCCTCGACATATTCTTGCCCGAAACCGACGAGTCGCTCGACGCGACCGACACCGTCGTTCAACCCGATCTGGTGGTTGTTTGCGACGAGTCGAAGCTCGTGGATGAAGGGGTGCGCGGCGCCCCGGACTTCGCCATAGAAATACTTTCCCCGAGCACGGCCTGGCGCGATCAGACCGAGAAGCGCGACTTGTACGAAAAACACGGCGTGCGGGAGTTTTGGGTCATCAACCCGGAAACTCGCGAAGTCACGGCCTGGAACCTGGAAAACGGTAAATTCTCTCTGCCGAGGGCAGGGTCTCTGGCGGTCGGCATGGACGTGCCCATATATCCCGGCTTGAATCTGAAAGTTACCGAAAAATTGTAAAAGAGAATTCTCAAAGCCGACTATTCAGGCATACATTCCCGTTTAGTCTTGACTTTTCGGGAATTGGAGACACACCGATCACCCCAACCGCGTTACGCGCGTCGTATTGAGTTCACTCTTCCCCGGAACGTTTACAAACTGTTCCACGCGATATTTCGACCTGTCCAACGTTTTCTCGACCTCGGGAAGCGACGGGGTATAGGAAAAGGCGCCTCCGATTTTCAGCGAGGCGAGTATCATGTAATAAGTTTCCCGATATTTTTTCGCCAAGGACGTACCGCGATTCCGGGTGAAAATGAAATGATTAGCGAACGACATGTGGGCGATCACGCTGCCCCAATAACCCGGCAAGTATTCAAACTCAAGCCAATTCCTGCACAGGACATCCCCGGAATTGTCTAGCGGCACGTATTGATCGATGCCGACGGCGCGCCTGTTTTCTCTTCTGAGTGATTTCACCAGCAGCGCTTTCTTACCGCAGCCGATATCGAGTATCGGCTCCATCAAGACGGCGGGATCGAGCCGCAGGACGCTTTTTTGTAATGCTAGGCTATATTCGGCGCAAGGGAGGATAGTCCGCGCCAGCGGCTCAAGTCCATCGACTTCCCGCAGAATATCGATCAGCGCGCGACGGTGCTCGCCGACGATGCGGAGGATGTCGGACCGGGCCGCTTCCGCGGAAGCCAAACCGCGGAGGGCGAAAACGAATTTTATGTATAGCGCGTGGATTTGCTCGTACTGCCGTTCGGTGAATACGGCATACTGGTTGCGCGATACGCATTCTCCCAGAAACCAATTATAGATCGATCCGGAATAATCCAGCGCGGCTTCCGCCGTATCCAAATTCTGATAGTAGACAAGGTTGTCCACAATGGCGTCGACCACCGCCTCTTTCGTTTCAACGGCCCGCAGATATTCAATTACGTTCGTTTCCTCAAGTTTCATTGTTCCTTAGATTTGACTCTCCAGCCCTATTAGTCAAGGAAACCAGCCTCAATACGATGTTTTCAAATAGTATGCGAAGCGTTTTGCGTAGATACTTTAAAAGCGTTAAACTGAGGACGAAGAAGGTCCGTGATGCACAATGACCGAAAAAAAGTCGCAGGCGCGCTGCTTATTGTTCTCGTATTTTTATTTCTCGGCTGCTCCGGCAAGCGTAATCCGCCGGCGCCGCCGGTAAAACTCGTCGTCGCTTACCCCGAATACCAAAAGAACGCGGAACTGAGCATCGTCCAGGAGAAAATAAAAGAGATGGCGCTCAGAAAGATAGGCGTCGAATTAGCTCTGATGCCGATCCCTCGCTCCGACTGGACCATTCAGACCGATCTGCTGATCGCGAACAGGACGCCGGTCGATCTGATGACTGGAGGCACGCTCCCCTTCATGAAACTGAGCGCCCGCATCTTGGAGGGGAAACTCAAGCCGCTCGATGAACTCTTGAAAGAATACGGAGCCGGAGTAGTATCGGCAATGGACGCGGAATTCTTAGCGGCGGGCCGATTTCAAGGCAAGCAATTCATAGTTCCGACCGTCCGCGATTTCGCGTCCAGCTATTCTTTGCTGATGCGGGGCGATATCCTCCGGGAAGCCGGGATCAAACCGGGAAGCATCCGAAACTTGGACGACGTCGAAACCGTTCTCATAAAAGTCAAAAAAGCGAAACCGGACATTGTACCGCTGATACCCTATTACGCGCTTTCAACGGTCATGGACGGGCTGCAAACCTGGGACAAACTCGGCGGAACGATCGGCGAACTCCCCCATTTCGGCGATGGAACTTTGGTGATCAATATCTACGAAACGGAGGAATACCGAGACCTCCTGCGGCGGCTTCATAGATGGTACCGGGCAGGTTTGATCCACCCCGATGCGGCGACCAATAAAACGACCTGGTTCGACCAGATGAAGACGGGCAGCGCCTTCGCCGTCATCACCGCTTCAAAACCCGGGTTTGATTCCCAGCAAAGCCTGCTCGCCGGTAGGGAGATGGTCTCCGCCGAACTAATACCACCGTTTTCTACCACCGACAACGTCATCAAGTTCGGCTGGACGATGCCCGCTACGGGCGAACACCCCCTGGAAGCGATGAAGCTTCTCAGCTTGCTCTATTCCGACGCCGAGTTCTTCACGCTTCTGACCTGCGGAATCGAAGGCCGCCATTACGTGCGGACCGCGGACGGATTTATCGACTTTCCTCCAGGGCTCAACTCGAAAACCGTAGCGTATTCCTATGTCGGCACCAGCTGGCTTTTCGGAAACCAATTCCTCGGGCCGGTGTTCAAAGGCGATCCGGCCACGATTTGGCGCGATACCGCGGACTTCAACCGCCGCGCGATCAAATCCAAAGCCCTCGGCTTCGTATTCGACGAAACTCCGGTAAAGGAAACGGTCGCGGCCTGCAAGAAAACGCTTGTCCGATACCTTCCCGGTCTTGAGAATGGAGTCCTCAACCCGGACATCGTTTTGCCCGAATTCCTATCCGCCTTGACAACGGCAGGCAGCGATAAAATCATTGCCGAAAAACAAAGACAACTAAACGTTTGGCTTGAAGGGACAGCCGACAGATGAAATTGCGGGCCAAGCTCGTTCTGCTCGTCGCGGGTCTATTGACGCTTTTTATCGGCGCGATACCGGTTTCCTATCTGTTCCTCGCTCCTTTGTCGGATATTCAGCGGGAACGTACGTATTATGAAACTTTCCAATTGGCGAATTTTGATCTGCGAATGGAAGCGAACGCGCTGGCTGTCGAACCGCTGTATAAGGCGACCCTCGATTTTTGGGCCGCGAAAGTCCGATACGAGTCGGCGGTCTACGACTTGCGTAAGATTGAACGCATTCCCAAGATGAACCGCGTAGCCGCGGAAGCGGCGGACGTTCTCAACAATCTCGGAAAAATCGCGGACGACTCGATAGATGAGATTATCACTGTCCTGGCAGAGATTAAAACGAGCAAGGAAGGCGAGACGCTCATTCAACTCTTGGAAGAGACCCCTGCCCGGTCCGTACCCGGCGCCGATTCCGTATCGGCCAATCTGTACGGAAAAACCCTGCTCAATTCGATCAGCGATTACAATAAAAGCTGCGGCTCTATTCTTCAATCACTCGATCGGCAGCTTTTGGTAATTGACGCGGAAATCTTCCGGATTCGAAGACGAAGCTACAATGCCGCGATCAGCGTCGTCATCGCCGCTCTTATGGTCTCGCTCTTCCTTTCTTTTTTCTTCGCCCAAAACATCGCGAGAGTCTTGCGTCGAATCAACACGGGAATCGCGCACTTGAGCGAAGGGGACTTCGAATTCAGCGTCGGACCCGGTACAAAAGACGAGTTGGGCGAAATCGCCGCTAATTTGGGAATACTCGCCGAAAGATTGCGAGAACGTGAACGGTTCAGGCACGAGCTGGAGAACAGCGTAGCCGAATTGAAACGAACGCGGATACAGGCAGTGGAAGTGGAAAAAATGGCTACTATCGGCGTTCTCGTATCGAATCTTGCCCACGAGCTCAATTCGCCCCTCGGCGCCATCGCTTCCGGCACCGAGTCAATCAAGCGGCTTGTCACGAACGTCGTTGACCGGTTCGAAACGATTTGCCGCTTTGAAAACGACGCCGGCTGGAAAGAGATGCTCATACAGACGCTGCACGGTCAGTCGGACGTGAGAACACCGCTCCGATACCCTTCCCGACAGAAACGGGAATTCGCCGAAATACTCCGAAAAGCCGGAATACCGAATCATGCGCAGTCCGCGGAACTTGTTTTGGGGGCAGGTCTCCCGCTCGACGCGGAAGCTTGCGTTCGGTTGCTCTCCAGCCCCTTCGGAAATGAGCGGCTTAACCTCCTTTCCGATATCGCGAACATCGTCGCGCTGAACCGCGTCCTCAGGCTCTCGGTAGAAAAATCCTCGGCCGTGATTTCCTCTCTGGAATACTACCGCAACGCGAACTCAGCGACCGAGCTTAAAAAGGTTTCCGTCGCGGCAACCATCGAAGATAGCCTTCGATTGTATCGCAACTGGTTTGAGGGGGCCGTTCATTTGACGCTCGACATCCCGGAGTTTCCCGATATCCGGGCCCGCCCCGAGGAGTTGGTCATAATTTGGACGAACCTGATTAAAAACGCCCTGCAGGCGATGCGCTTTTCCGGAAGGTTGGAAGTCACCGCGAAAAACGAAGCTGATTCCATAGTTGTTACCATCAGGAACGATGGACCGGGAATCGCACCAGAAATTCGGGAGAAGCTGTTCACGCCGTTCTTCACCACGAAACAGGTCGGAGAGGGCGTCGGACTGGGTCTATATACGGCGAAGAAATTAGTGCAGCGCCAGGGCGGATCCATCTCGGTCGAAAGCGGAGAAAACAGTACCGCTTTCATCATCAGGCTGCCGATCAAGAATGATAGCGGCGGGAACCGGATCTCGGCATTGGACTATTAGCACTGCTCTCCCGTTTCAATTCTCCGCGCGATGCGATGCTTCATCGGCGAGATCAGCGCGAAGTTGATCACAAGCGCGTAGAGCGGACAGATAAGCGCGACGGCAAAATTTGGACCTATACGTTTCATGTCGGCAAGATCACCAAGAATCGCGATTGTGCCGATAAACACGCCCAGAACGGCCGCGTACCACACATATCTGCCGAGCGCGGCGACGACGGGGAGCGTCGCTCTCAAGTCGGCGACGCTCAGAGGTTTCTTACCGAACGATGCCGAAAAAGCGGTACCGATGGCCCTCCATCCATAATCCCCGGCGCAGAGCGCAAGAGAGGGAACCACGATGACGACTAACGAGGGGATATCCGTATACCAGGCCGGATGGGAGCCGCTGACCAGCACGCCGAAAAAGAACGCCCCGATAAGAACTCCAATAGATACGATATACGATACCAGCATAGATCACTCCTTAACGATTGATTTTCCGAGCATGAACACGACGTCTAAAAAAACCCGCGAAGCGGAAGTACGCAACGCGGTGTTTGCGACTAACTCTTCCGCGCCCCGAAATACCGGATTGGCGGCGCGGTCGAACGGAAGGAGCAGACACAAAGCGGCCGCCGCGGCGACGCCGGCCATACCGAGCACCTCAAAGAAGGGGCTACGACGCGCGATTCGACCGCGCTTATTTTCACCTGCTCCAGAAACGAATTCGGGCGGAGAAGGCACCTGAATCGAGCCGATTTCAGATCGATAATAAGCGACGATATCGTCCTTCAGTTTATCCTTCACCCACGTCCTCCAATCGTTTCCTGAGCATGGCCCGGATTCGGAACATCCGGTATTTCACAGTCCCCGCCGGGCGACCGACCAACAGGCCTATGTCTTTCACCGACAGCTCCTCAAAGTAGTACAAGTAACAGAGCTCACGGTCGCTCGGCGGCAAATCCTCAATTGCCGCGGCGATGCTCCTCCTGTCGTCCTCCCGTTCAGGACAATCGGAGCGGTCGCTTACGGCGTCATCGGGCAGAGACTCGGCGGCGTCTCTTTTTTTCCGCAGGTGGTCGACGCAGAGGTTTCTGGCTACCGAGTAAAGCCAGGGAGCGGGGGAACGTTCGGCGTCAAGGTTTTCAAGGGACGCAAACGCTCGCGTGAAGGTTTCCTGCGTCAGATCCCCCGCCTCGCCC
>Ga0172379_10006596_pt1 | contig 15431 bp, 17 predicted proteins | sample GrowelOW334metaG_FD_119756 | JGI IMG/M metagenome (GOLD analysis project Ga0172379, IMG submission 119756) | Groundwater microbial communities from an aquifer near a municipal landfill in Southern Ontario, Canada - Groundwater well OW334 metaG | ecosystem: Environmental > Aquatic > Deep...
CGTCGCCACTCTTCTCATGGGCGTGGTCTGGGGCTGCATCTATTATAAGTATCCGAACTTCTGGGGTGTGACCATCTCGCACGCCCTCCTCGGGGCGGTCGCCATTACGGCAGGCATGATTTAACGGCTTCCTGTTGACAAAACGAGAAAATCCGAACAAGCTCATCAATCATCTGATCGATACGAACGTTCCAGAGATCAAAGCGATTCTATTCCAGGGCCACAGGCTTGCACAGATATTGCTCATCCTTTGCCGCACGGGCGCACTTCCTGCAGATGAATTTCGGATTCCCGACAATTTGTTTAAGGGTCTCCATGTGTTCTTCGATTTTTTCTTTTTTGTACTTGCACAGGGTTTTTGTATCATCGGACATTTGACCTATCTCACTTTCACAATTGATATGCCATAATCATCCACATTACAATCTATGTCATGGACCCGCAGCCATTCAAGCTCGATGGTCATCTGGTCTTGGCGGCTTTTCTTCTCCTTCTGTACATCTGCCTCAATCTTTAATTTCACGGGATCATCCGTTTTCGTGATTCAATGACAATCCGGCCATTTTTCAGAGCGGCGACCAAGTTTTCCAGGTGCCGGACCGTCTCCATGAGGCCGATGGTTATCTTGACCTTTATCCGCCCCTCTTTCAAGGGAATGGGGCTCGGGTTAGTTTCTTTTCTCTGGGGGAGATGGGCGGCTGGCGTGTCATTGACCGTTGCCCATCCTTCCGGAGACCCACAGGACTTCGGTTCAAATTCTGTGATGCCGTCATCCGCACAAACGACTGTTGCTGCAGGCATTGGCGCAGCGACATGGGCGGCCTCGAAGCAGTCCAAGGGCAAGGCCTTGAAAAATGCCATGACGTCCTCTGGGATATCATCCCTCCGGTCGATGGGTACGGACATGACCGCGTTGATAAAGGCCTCCATAAGGTCGTCATAACCTTTTTTGTGGATGGTAATCCTTGTTTCAAGGAGGTGTTCGTGCTGATTAAAGATCTTGCAGATCTCCTTCACATCGAAATAGCTGATATCATGAGTCTTTTTATGTGCCATTGATTCTTCCTTTCTAAAGGGTGGGTCTCAGTGGTTACTGACAACTCTATAGCGAACAATTGTTGCAGTATTACGACGTTTTGATGAAGATTCACGAAAATTCCTGTTGTCAAAATCCTTCTTCATATATCTCCATCATGAAATCCGTCTCCGTTTATGTTCATCAATTCTTAATTAAACGTTGATACGCCTGTAACAATTATCCCCTATACTATGCCCCAATATGATCAAGCGCGATGTAAAAAAGAAGACCAAGATCGTCGCCACTATTTCCGATAGGCGTTGCGACGTGCCGTTTCTTACGTCCCTCTATCAGGCGGGAATGGATGCGGTCAGACTCAACACGGCCCACCAAACTCCGGAAGGGTCCATGAAGGTAATTCTAAATATTCGCGCCGTATCGGACCATATTGCAATTATGGTTGATACGAAAGGCCCTGAAATCAGAACTACCCATATTTCCGAACCGATTGCCGTCAAAAAAGGAGATATCCTGCCCTTCAGGGGCGATCCGGGCGGGGAATCATCCCGCTCATACGTCTATGTCAGCCACGGGGCATTTGTCGATGAAACTCCGATCAAGAGCCATATTCTCATCGATTATGGAGATACGGAACTCCTTTTCTGCATCGATCAGGATGTGGATTTCATCGCCCATTCCTTCCCTTCGTCAGAAATAAGGAAGATGTGATATCACTTCAAGAGATTCTGGATAAACGGAATAGCCCAATCAAGATCATCGCTAAGATCGAAAACCAATCCGGCGTGAACCATATCGATGAAATCCTCGATCATGCCTACGGTATCATGGTGGCCCGCGGTGATCTGGCCATCAAAATTCCCTATGAAAGAATACCGGGCATTCAAAAGATGCTGATCAGCAAGTGCATTGCCCGTCGGAAACCCGTAATCATCGCCACGCAGATGCTCCATTCGATGATCAAAAATCCCCGTCCGACACGGGCCGAGCTCAGTGACATTGCCAACGCGATCTACAGCAAAACGGACGCCATCATGCTGAGCGGCGAGACTACCGGCGGAAAATACCCGCTGGAAGCGGTAAGCACCATGGCAAAAGTCGCCGTGGAGGTCGAAAAGTCCCGTAGTGACATCCATAAAACCCCCAGCGTTATTTTGACGAACGATAGATCGGCCTATCTGACTAAAACGGCGGTGGAATCGGCTATAAAGCTCAACGCTAAGGCCATTATCGCCGACACCTCGTCGGGTAATTCCATTCGCAACATTGCTGGATTCCGGGGCCGCAAACCCGTCTTCGCCCACTGCTACGATCAGCACGTCGTAAGACAACTTTCCCTGTCCTTTGGCGTCTTTCCTGAATATATTCAAATGACGGAGAGCCCCATGATTTTGTTCGCAAGGCGCTTTTTCACCATCTGGAGAGCGGCAGTCTTCAGGAGAACGATCTTGTGGTCGTTTTGGCCGGAAACTTCGGGAACAGTTTCGGACCATCATTTATTGAAATTACACCGGTCAGCCTTTTCATGATGGAGAAAAATATAAAGGAGGGTTCTTGAGAAAAAAAATCTTTGTTCTTGACACCAACGTCCTTCTTCACGATCCTCGGTCCCTTTTTGCCTTTGAAGACAACGAAATCGTCCTTCCCTTCAGCGTCATCGAGGAAATTGACAATCAAAAAAAAAGGCAGGACGAAATTGGCCGCAATGCCCGGACAACATCTCAGGAACTGGACAGACTCCGGGGGAAGGGGCGTCTGTCGGAAGGCGTCGATCTGCCGTCCGGCGGTCGTATCAAGATCGAATTGAATCATCGCTGGTCAGGGGAATCATTGCCGGCGGGCATGGACAGCAGCAAGCATGACAACCGGATCCTCTCCGTCGCCCATTATCTGCATCATTCCGAAAAGAGGCAGGTTTATCTCGTAACCAAGGATCTCAATCTGCGCATCATGGCCGATGTGTTAGGCATTCCCGCCCAGGATTTCTTTAACGACAAGGTGGATTATGCCAGACTATATAGCGGGATTGAAGAGTGGCATACCTCGGCCGAAGTGATCACGTCCTTTTATCGGGAAGGTTGCGTCAAGGTTGATGAAAGCCTTGCCGCCCGTCCCAACCAGTGCATAGTAATGCGTAACGGGTCTTCTCAGTCGGCCCTGGCCCGTTTTTATCGTGGTCAGCTCCACAACCTCTCCCACGGGGACAGCGCGAATTTCGGAATCCGGGCGCGCAACAAAGAACAGCGCTTTGCCCTCGAAATGCTGCTCAACAACACCATCAAGGTAGTCACCATGATCGGGCGCGCCGGTACGGGAAAAACCCTTTTGGCGATTGCCGTGGGTCTTGAAAAGGTCGTGGAACAGAAAAGCTACGCTCGTCTCCTTATCACCCGCCCTGTTATGCCCATCGGGAATGACCTGGGCTATCTACCCGGTTCCAAAGAGGAAAAACTCAGGCCATGGATGCAACCGATCTATGATAACATGGAGCTTCTCTTCAGTAACAATGCCCAGCCGAACAAGCTCATAAATCATCTGATCGACACGGACGTTCTGGAGATGGAGGCCCTCACCTATATCCGCGGCCGGAGCATTCCCCGGCAATTCATCATCTGTGATGAGGCGCAGAATCTATCGCCCCACATGATCAAGACCCTGATTACCCGGGTGGGGGAAGGGACGAAGATCGTTTTTACGGGGGATCCCGAACAGATTGACCATCCCTATCTAGACGCCAGCAGCAATGGGCTAAGTCATCTCGTGGATCGATTGAAAGATGAGGAAATCGCCGGTCATGTTACTCTCGTTAAGGGAGAACGCTCCCCGGTGGCGGAGATGGGGGCCCGCTTGCTGTAGATATCCAGATGAAATAGCTTAACATATCTTTAACGCAAACGTAATCGTTCCTTCATAAAACAATTGTACAAGCCACGGACTACTCGCGTAAGGTAACAATCTTAGCAATGAAAACGGAAAAAGACGGGTTCCCCGTCCCTACAGAGATTACGGAATGGGAGCAGGCGGTATATGATCGGCTCGTTTCCGTTGAGCTTAACGAGGAACAAGTTGAGCGCATCATTCATCCAACCACTATTTATGAAAAAGAAGATACCGTGCTGGCCATTCACTGGCATCCGGAGATGGCGTCCCTGGAACTGGTGCGGAAGCGCCTTCGCGCCATGTATCCCAACGCCGTTCAGACCCTGATCATCCCGACGCAGCATAACGAGTTGATGACATACGACGACTACACAGGAGCGGAGGTGGATTGCCGCGCTGCGGCGTTCAACAGGAAGATTCAGATCCTTCTGCACTTCGCAAAGGAGAAGATCGCGGAGGCGCATGTCCTCAAGTCCATGATTGCCCATACCTATAAATACCGCCAGACTCAGTTCTTCGAATTCATTGATACTATCCTGGAGCCAGCGTACGAAGAACGTCTTCAGGAAGCGGCGCGTTTAACAGTTACAGAAGCAGCGCTGGTGGCCTTTACCAGGGATCATACACGAAAACTCCTCAAGCTCGTTATGAAGAACTTTTCCGCAACCCCTGAAATTTCTTTCAAAAATAAGCTCCTGATCAATTATTTTTATGCCCTCCGGGAACGTTACGAATCCCATACGGTGGAGCGGGCCGTAATTTTTCTGGCCGGGGTGAAGGAAATCGTCAAAAAACACTTCCGCCTTGATTATTTTTATGAAGTCAATGAAATTATTGAAGAGACGAGGGCCTTGGGGGGCGGGGTGATTGTTCCCCATCCCGAACAGTTCTGGCCCGTGCTCCTGGCGGATTACAATGTGGACGGGTATGAGGTCTGGAACCCCCAATCCCAGGAATTCACAGAATTTCTCATTCAGGTCGTGCTAAAGAAAAACAGGGAGTTAAGGGGAGTCCAGCGGCCTTTCCTCGTCGTCATGGGAGATGATACCCATCTAAGTGAAAAGATCCTTGCTCCGGCCAGTCAGCAACCTGATAAGGCGGGCCGTGAGGTTGGCTATCAGCCGGCGTGGCAGGATTTGGCTATCCGCAAGAGCCTCAATATGGGAGATTTCGAAAAGCATAAGATTATCGAGGAATACAGAAGCCGCCTTCGTTAAGGGGCCGCAAATAAGGGGGGTGAATATGGAGGAAGAGAAAACCTTTCAGCATGAATCTGTCGAAGATAAAGATTCCATCGTGAAATACCTGCAGACGCTGTCCGAAGGATTCCGGAAGCGGAAACTGGAATTCCAGAGCGGACAGGAAAAAATCGTGCTGGAGCCTGCCGGGCTCATCCAGGTGGAGATCAAGGTGAAAAACCGCAGCCGTAAATCAAAGATATCATTGAAGTTTACCTGGAAAGATCAGCCGGCTCGCCGCCGGGAACGTCATTTGAGCATAGAATCCAGCCATGAATAAATCCGCCATGTTTGCCTTTGAAGGTTTGAATGAGAATTTTCAGTTTCTCGTCCTCAAGATCCGCCAGCAGATGGAGGACACGCTCAAGACACTGGAATCTCATGAGCAGGTGATTCCTGCGGAGGTGAAGTTCCGGGAAGACTACATCGACAATCTCAAGGTCATTATCGAGCGGAAAAGCTACAAGAAGATACTGAAGAGCCGGACGGATGAGAACCGCGTTATCCGCATCATGGGCTCCCTGAACACCGCCGTCAGCAATCTGGAGGAGATCGGCGATCACCTCGTCAGTATCGTGACCCAGACCCATTACTTCAAAGATCGGTACTTTCTCGATCAGTTCGATTATCAATCCTATTTCCGGGAAATACTGACGGCGACGGATCTCATCGTGGAGAGTCTTTTCCGGGGCAATATCAAGAACGCCCTGATCATCTGCCGTTCGGAAATCGAACTGGACCGCCTCTACAAAAGAGATTTCGACACGATCATGAGCATACTTCAGGTAGGTAGGGAGATCGGCGATGCGATTACCGCCTTGAATATCCTGCGCTATCTGGAACGTATCGGCGATTCCCTCCTGAATATCGGCGAGGCCATCATCTCCGCCTATGCGGGAACGCGCCTGAAGATCTTTGAATATATCGCCCTGAAGGAAACCCTGGATTCATCCAGCGAGGAATTCGTTCTCGAAGACCTGAACGTGGAAACCAAATCCGGCTGTCGGATTGAGAAGGTCATCAACAGGCCGTCCCGGACGGATACCCAGGAGGTCATTTTTAAGGAAGGCGATGCGGGGAAACTCCAGCAGGAAAACCGTAAGCTGGAGGAATGGCAGTCCCTCGTGCCGGGCCTGACCCCCAAGGTGTTCGGATTCCAGGTCCTGGGAGAAAAGGCGATTCTGCTTCTCGAATACCTCCACGGCCATGATTTTCAGGATATTCTCCTCGGCAAGGACAGCAGCGTCCTGAAAAAAGCCATCAGCCGTCTGACGTCGCTGGTTGAGGTGATCTGGACGAACACAAAGAGCGATGAGGTCGTGCAGGCCGGCTTCGTCAATCAGTTGTTGAAGAAAATCCCCAACGTCTATCACGTGCACCCCAAGTTTGTCGCCCAGACGAAGTTCATCGGCGGCCTGAAGCAGTCCTCTTTGCAGGAGCGCCTGGAAAGGGCCGCCGCCATCGAAGCGGAACTTGCCGCCCCTTTTTCCGTTTTTATTCACGGCGATTTCAACACCGATAACATCATTTACAATATCCAGGAAGACAGGATCTACTATATCGATCCCCATCGGTCCGTCCAGATGGATTACGTTCAGGACGTGTCGGTATTCATGGTATCCAATTTCCGCATCCCCGTCTTCGATGCCAACATCAGGGAGCGCCAGGCTTGTGTCATCGATTTTTTTTACCGGTTTGCCAAGTCGTTCGCTGAGAAGAATCAGGATGTGAACTTTGATGCCAGGCTGACTTTGGGTATTATCCGTTCCCTTGTTACCTCAACACGGTTTATCGTCAAGGAGGAATTCGCTAAGGTACTATATTTCCGAGGGTTGTACCTCCTGGATAAACTTCTCGATCACGAGGGGGCTTCTTGGGACACCTTCAGGCTTCCCGATGATGTATTTATGAGTTAGCGGGTATCGGCACAGCCCCATAGGGGAGTGTTTAAATTAATTTACGAGGTGACGCTGTATGATCAAAATAGGTGTGGTGGGCGTGGCAGGGGGGTGGTCCTCCGAGGAGATTGCCAGGACTCTTGAGGAACGGACGGGATACCGCCTGCTGATTGAGATGGATCATGTGAAATACTCTTCAGAGCGAGAGAGCATGTTTTTTGGAGATGTGGATCTCATGAACCTCGACGGGCTTATTGTCAAAAAGATCGGCGCCCGTTACAGCCCGGACCACCTCCAGCGCCTGGATATGCTGAAGTATTTATACAAACGCGGTCTGCCGGTTTTTTCCAAACCGTCGGCCATTGCCCACTGCCTGGACCGGTTGAGCTGCACCCTTACCCTGCGGAACGGCGGGGTCCCCATGCCGCCCACGGTGCTGACCGAGGATATCGAAGAGGCGGCAGATGCGGTTAAAAATTTCGGACGGGCCGTCTTCAAACCCCTTTTTACATCCAAGGCGCGGGGTATGCAGATCATTTCCGGAGACGACGCAAATCTGTCCGCCCGGATCAGGGAGTTCAAAAATATGGGGAATTCAGTCATGTATATCCAAAAAATGATCCATATCCCCGGTCGCGACCTGGGGGTGGCTTTTCTTAACGGTAAATATATCGGTACATACGCCCGGGTGAGCAACGGCGAGTCCTGGAACACGACGACCGCCAACGGCGGAAGGTACGAGGCCTGTGATCCGGAAAGCGATGTCATTGAATTGGCCCGGCATGCCCAGGAACTGTTCCGCCTCGATTTCACCTGTGTTGATGTCGTCGAGACAGTGGACGGACCAATGGTATTTGAAGTGTCGGCCCTGGGAGGATTCCGAGGTCTCTGGGAAGCCCGGCGCATCAATGTTGCCGGCATGATTGTTCATTCCGTATTGGAGAGTATTGGTCATGGAAAGCTTGATTGATGTAAAAGGGCTGAAGGAATCCCTGCTGGAACGTTATCCGTTGAAAGCGAGTCTGTTTCTCGGTCTGGGGGATATCATCATCCAGATAAAATCCAATTCCGAGGCTTTAATCGGGGACCTGCGCCGCTATTTTCGTGAATTTATCTCCTGGGAGTCCCACGAAGACATCCTGATCTATGCCATCGAGACGGATCGTGAATCCTTTTTTCTGCCTTTCCAGGAAAAGGAACCCGATCCCGGCAAAACGAAGATCAAGGAAGAATACTGCGATCTTCCAGATGGACGTATTGTTCGCAAGCGTTTGACTGGACTTGTCCTGATATTCAGCGGCCAATGCAATCTGGCTGTCGGCCCCTGCACGGCCAACAGCAATCAAATCGTCAATTTCATCAATAACCGCTTCATCGAGTGGATGCTCCGCCGGGGCAGTCTGCTGGCCCACGCCGCCGGGGTATGTCTGGGCAATCGGGGGTTGTCCGTTGCCGGTTTTTCCGGGGCGGGGAAAACGACCCTCGCCCTGCACCTTCTTACCCGCGGTGCGGCCTTTGTCAGCAACGACCGCCTCCTTGTCCACCGCCGTGACAAATCGGTGCGGATGTACGGCGTTTCCAAACACCCACGTGTCAATCCGGGCACTCTGCTCTCCATCCGGAGGCTGGAAACCGTCATGTCGGAAGAGGAACGGGAGGCTTTTGGCCTCTTGAACGGTGACGATCTCTGGGCCCTGGAACATAAATATGACGTTATTATTGATGAGGTTTTTGGAAATAAGAAATTTAATTTGAGCGCCCCCCTGAACGGTTTGCTACTCCTGAACTGGAAGCGGAACGGCGTACCCCTGAATATCCGCCCCATCGATATCGCCCAAAGGTCTGATCTCCTCGCCGCCTTTATTAAATCACCAGGACTGTTCTTTCTTCCCGAAAGCGGGGTCGCGCCTCCTGACCTTTCCCCCGAACGCTATGTGAACATCCTACAGCGTTGTGAAGTGTTCGAGGCCTCGGGCGGCGTTGATTTCGACGAGGCGGCGGATTTCTGTATCGATTTTCTCAGCCGGGAAGGAAGTGACCATGTTAGAACCTGAGACCAGGGGCGGACATGTCGAACGACAACGGGTTCTGGTCCGGCATACGGCAATCGTTCCCGACGACGCAAAACTGGCCCGTTATGAGAAAACACCGGAACTTGGACCGCGCCTCCTGTTTTTCAGCGGCGGCTCCGCCCTGAAGCGGGTCAGTAAGAACCTGATCGACTATACTCATAATTCTATCCATATAATTACGCCCTTCGACGACGGCGGATCTTCGGCGATGATCCGCGATGCCTTTGACATGCTCTCCATCGGAGATTTACGCAACCGCCTCATGGCCCTTGCTGATCAGACCGTCAAAGGCAACCCGGAGATCTACCGCCTTTTTTCATATCGCCTGCCTCAGGAAGGGCGGCCGGAGGCGCTGAAATATAAGCTTGGGCATATCGCCGCCGGTTGGGATTCCCTGATTGACAAGGTTTCTGTTCCCATGAAGGATATCATCTGTAATCACCTCCAGATCTTTCTAGATCTCATGCCCGAGGAATTCGATCTCCGGGGGGCCAATATCGGCAATCTGATTCTGACGGCGGGCTATCTGAACAGCCGCCGCAACATCGGGGCCGTCCTTTTTCTTTTTTCCCGGCTCGTCGAATCGCGGGGGATAGTCAAGCCGGTCCTGGCTCAGGATCTCCACCTCGCGGCGGAACTTAGCAACGGCATGATTATCGGCGGGCAGCACCTGATTACTATGGGGGAACTGGTCTACAAGGCCGGAACCACCATCAGGAGACTCTTTATAACCTCGTCCCGGGAAGTCCCCGCAGAGATTCATCCCGCCGCCGACCCAGATGTGACGGCCCTGATCGGCTCTGCGGAAATGATCTGTTACCCTGTAGGGAGTTTTTATACCAGTCTGATGGCCAATCTGTTGCCGACAGGCGTGGGGGAAGCCATTGCGGGGAATATCTGCCCCAAGGTCTTTGTCCCCAACACCCTGTTCGACGGCGAGCAGTTCGGCATGAGCCTGGGGGAGGCCGTGGAGACCATCATCGGTTATCTCGCGGCTGATGCACCCGGCAAGATACCGACTGATTTCCTCAATCTCCTTATCATTGACAGTCAAATCAGGTATCCTTTCGATCTGGAGATGGACCGTATCCGCGCCCTGGGCATTGACATCCTGGATGTCAGGCTCGCGACCCCGGAGAGTTATCCCTACATTGATCCCCGTTGTCTGTGCGATGTTTTGTTGTCGCTAACATAAACCATAACCATTAAAAAGAGGAGGTAAAAGCGTATGGCCAGTCAGAACTTAAAGATTAAATCCACCGCAGGTCTTCTGGAGATTGTCCGACATCTGGAGAATCTCATCGCTTCTTTCAAGGAAGGGACGATCTGCATTCGGAAGGATGACGAGTCCATCATCCTGAAACCCCAGGAACCGGTATCACTGGAACTGGAAGCGGAGGTCAAGTTTGATAAGGAAACACTACGGGAGAAACTCACTATCGAGCTGAAATGGAAAAAAAAGGAGACAGCGGCAGAAGATAACATCTTTTCCATATCCCACGAAATCCCCCAGGAGGAGCAGGAAAGCTGAAAAAGGCACGATCAAAAAGAAAGGATCCGGGAGGATGATCAGAAGATACGCGATTAACGAGTGCAGGCTTGAGGTTTGCGAACACGCAGAAAGTGAGATTATTCTCTGTCTGGATCCGGATGATGCGGAAAAAAGGATGCTCATCGAAGGGTACGCCCTCGATGAGCATACCTTGAATTCCGCCCTGGATCCCAACGAGCTTTCCCGGATCGAAACGGAGCCATCCCATACAGCCATAATTTTTAAGATTCCGAAAAATTACGATCCCCGGGAAGAATTTGAGTTTCATGTGACTTCCCTCGGTATCTTCTTGTTCGAAAGAAAACTAATCATTGTTGCCTCTGAAGACATTGTCCCCTTTACGGGCAAGGCCTTCGCCCGGTTGGAGAGAATGCCGGAGATCATGCTGAAGATCCTCAATGCCTCCATCAGCCATTTCCGGGCCCATCTCCAGGTAATTGACCGGGTGTCGGAGGAACTCGCCGACAAAATCAGTACGTCCATGGAAAACAAATATCTTTTGCGTCTCTTTGCCCTGGAAAAGAGTCTGGTCTATTACCTGAATGCCATGGCCTCGAACAGCGGTGTGTTGGAGAGGATGAAGCAGTACGCCCATCGTCTGGAATTCCATCAGGACGACCGGGAACTCCTTGAGGACATTATCATCGAGAACCACCAGTGTTTCAAGCAGGCCAAGATGCATTCCAACATCCTGTCCAGCATGATGGACGCCCGGGTGTCCATCGTGAATAACAATCTGAGTATTCTCATGAAACGCCTGAATATCCTTACTATCGCGATCATGGTGCCGACTTTGGTCGTGAGCACTTTTTCCATGAACGTGGCCATTCCCCTCCAAAAAAACGAATTTGCCTTTTGGATTATTCTCTCCCTGTCCTTCATCTCCATGGCGGGGGTGCTGCTGTTCTGGAAATTCAAGAAATAGGCGCCCATTATAAAAATAAGTCATATCATAATGTTTTGGCTGATGTGAACGGATACATTCTCTAATCTGATGTCCCTAGATTACAGAATATTGGGAAAAAAGGATCTGTGCAAAAGGAAAGATCAGAGTCTGATCAATGTTAACTAATTGATATTGTTAAGCGAAAACGGACTATGCGGTGATTGTTGAGTATTTTCTTTGTCATCCACAAAAGTGATTTATATCAAGATGTTAACGAGTGGTTAGAGAAGATGGTGTCCGATATTATCCATTGCTTGATTTCGTCGCGGATACGGCGAAATATGGCCAGGCGTTCCTCCGGCGTTCCCGGTCCTATGGACGGATCGTGGAATCCCCGATGCAGCCTTTTTGTTCCACCGGGGAATATGGGGCAGGCCTCGTTGACGTCATCGCAAACCGTTACCACAAGATCGAAGTTTCTCCCCAGGAAGGAAGCTACATGTTTGGACTGATTTGCCGCAATATCGATGCCGATTTCAGCCATGGCCGTAACGGCGTAAGGATGGACTCCCCGTGGGTCCGTGCCGGCGCTGAAAGCCTCCCATTGCTCCCCATGTATGGAGCGGAGCAGACCTTCGGCCATCTGGGAGCGGCTGGAATTATGGGTGCATAGAAACAGGGCGGTTTTTTTGTCTATTTTTGATGGATGTTGTCGCATCATGTTTACCGTGGGCGATAATCGGTGGGTGGTGATCGATTAAATATTACCCCTGACTGAGGTTCTCTTTTTCAGGGATGAACACAGGAAAAAACAACAAGACTGAGGTCCCCTGGCCGGGAGTACTGTCGATTTCCACGCGTCCGCCGTGGGCTGCCATGAGGTGCTTGACAATGGAGAGACCCAATCCTGTCCCCCCTGAGTCACGGGAACGGGTCTTTTCCACCCGGTAGAAACGTTCACCCAACCGGGGAAGATCATTTTTCGGTATGCCGATGCCCGTGTCGGCGATCCGGACGGAGACAGTTTCGGCGTCTCTTTGGGCGGTAGTTATCTTGATTGCGCCCCCTTCGGGAGTAAATTTGACGGCGTTATCGAGGATGTTCAAGAAAATCTGAAAAACCCGATCCCGGTCGGCGCGGACAGGTGGGACATCCTCGGGGAAATTCTCTGCCAGGGTAATCTTCTTGGCCGCTGCCTGGGGTGCCAACGTTTTCAATACCTCCGCGATGACTTCCGAGACGGCTAGCGTCTGGAACTGCATTTTTATTTCCCCCATTTCGATATTGGATAAGGTGAGGAGATCGTCAACAAGGCGATTGAGTCGCAGGGCATTGTTATGGGCAGTCTGGAGGAATCTGTCCGTCTGTTCCCGATCAAGAACGGCGCCTTGCTGCAAGGTTTCAATGTAGCCAATTATGGCTGTAAGGGGGGTGCGGATCTCATGGGTGACGTTGGCCACAAAATCCATGCGCATCCGCTCGAGCTGTTTCAGGCGGGTGACGTCATGAAAGACCATCATGATCTTCCCTTCGTTTCCCGGATAACCCTTGATGGCGGAGATATTTACATCGAGGATCAGGGACTTTTCGTCTCCCAAGGCAACCTCCTGCCGTACCGTTTCCCCGGTTTCCCGGAAATGGAGATAGGCCACCTGCAAATCGGCGCTCCGGAAGGCCTCCAAGGGTGTCTTCCCCAGGATGTCGGTGCGTTGTTTACCGACCATTTTTCTCAGGCCCCGGTTGAACTGGTCGATGCGGCTGTCCCCGTCCAGGGTAAGGACTCCTTCCACCATGCCGTCGAAAGCAGCCTCGAGTTTGCTTTTCTCTTCCGTTGCGACGCGGATTTTCTCCTGCTGCTCCTCGATAATATAGTTGATGTCCTGGGTCAGTCTGCCCAGTTCATCGTCTGATTCCGCCATCATGGGGGGCGGTCTTTCCCCGGCCCGTATTTTTTGGGTAAGCTCCATCAATCTCCGGACGGGGGATGCGATGTTTCTGGCAAACAGAAATGCTAAGATTAGGGAAGGGATGGTGATGAGGAAGAGGGTAAGATAGATGGACCGATATAGATGTTCAATTGATAAGGCTACTTCCTCGAGGGAGCGGGCGAGGCGAACGTAGCCTCGGATATGGTCTTTTTCCGGGACGGCGACGGCCACGTAGAGCATGCTTTGCTGGAGGGTGCGGCTATAGCGGATGGCCGTGCCCTGGCCTTTGAGCCGCGCTTCCTGGACCTCAGGGCGGTTGAGATGATTATCCATCTTTTGGTCCTTCCACGAGGAGTCCGCCAGGACTTTCCCGGCGGCGTCAATAATGGTGATCCTCGCCTCGGATCTGGCGGCAAGTTCCGTGACCTTCCTCAGCATCTCATCCAAGGTCATGAGGGCCATAATCCGGCCGTGACCGATCATCCTTTCCATAACCCCTCTGGTGATAGTCTCACGGATCTTCGGTGTCAGGAAAAACTCCATGACGGCCATGACCAGGAGCACCAGTATGAGGTAAGTGGCAAAAATCTTGAAAAATAAACGACTTTTCATGTCTTGTGTTTCCGGTAAGCGACGGATGTTTCCTCTTTGCGTTACGTCTCCTGGCCTTCGAATGGCCATTGATGGCGTACATTCATTCCCGTGATCATGAACACTACCATGTCAGCGATACTTTTAGCATGATCGGAAATACGTTCCAACGTTTTGGAGATCTGCATGATCAGCAGGGATCTATGGATCGTCCGGTGATCCTCCATCATGAAGGTCAGGAGCTCCCGGAAGATCTGTTCATTGAGGCTGTCCACAATTTCGTCCTCCCGGCGGACCTTGTTGGCCAGCTCCACGTCTTCGTTTACCAGGGCGTCGAGACTCTGCCGAATCATACTCCGGGCAATTTCCGCCATCCGGGGCAGATCGATATAAGGTTTTAACTGGGGTTCTTCATTGAGGAGGGCTATCTTTTCACAGATCTTCACGGCCATATCGCCGATCCGCTCCAGATGGCCGTTGATCTTGATGGCGGTCGTGATAAATCTGAGATCCCGTGCCGCCGGTTGCCGGAGGGCTAGCAGACGGACGCATTTTTCCTCAATCTCGTCGTCGAGTTTATCAATATTAACGTCATTGGCAATTACCTTCCGGGCCAGCTCCGTATCCCGCTCCAGAAGAGCCTGGATGCTGTCTTCGATGGCCTCTTGAACCAGAGCGCCGAGATAAAGGAGATTTTCCTTCACCTCCAGAAGCTCCGCCTCATATTGCTTGCTCGTGTGTCGCTTTGTGTCCATCTTCCCTCCTCTTGGTTATCCAAAGCGCCCGGTGATGTAATCTTCCGTCTGCTTGATGTCGGGGTTCGTAAAAATCTTTTCCGTGGCGTTGTATTCGATCAGTTTTCCTATGTAAAAGAAACCGGTTTTGTCGGAAATCCGGGCCGCTTGCTGCATGTTGTGGGTGACGATGATGATAGTATAGGTTTTTTTCAATTCGTCAATCAATTCTTCAATCTTCGCCGTGGAAATCGGATCGAGGGCCGAAGTGGGTTCGTCCATGAGCAGGATGTCGGGTTTCATGGCCAGAGCCCGGGCTATACAGAGGCGCTGCTGTTGCCCCCCGGAGAGGGTCATCGCCGATCTTCCCAGGATATCCTTGACCTCATCCCAGAGGACGGCCTGCTTGAGGCTCATCTCCGCCAGGGCTTCCAGATCCGATTTATTCGCCGTGCCGGTGAGCCGGGGGCCATAGGTGATATTGTTGAAGATTGACTTGGGAAAGGGATTGGGTTTCTGAAAGACCATGCCGATCCGGCGCCGGACCTCAACGGGATCTACCTCGGGGTCATAGATATTCATCCCTTCAAAGAGGACTTCTCCTTCCACCCGCGCC
>Ga0172379_10006597_pt1 | contig 15430 bp, 21 predicted proteins | sample GrowelOW334metaG_FD_119756 | JGI IMG/M metagenome (GOLD analysis project Ga0172379, IMG submission 119756) | Groundwater microbial communities from an aquifer near a municipal landfill in Southern Ontario, Canada - Groundwater well OW334 metaG | ecosystem: Environmental > Aquatic > Deep...
GCGGAAGGGACGACGTATCGTTTTGCAAAAGAGGATCAGAAACGTTTTCCCGGAATTCTACAGGCGGGGACAAGAGAGGCTCCGTATTATACCAACTCTTCACACCTTCATGTCGGAACGACCGATAATCCGCTCGATGCACTTGATCATCAAGATGAACTCCAGACGAAATACACCGGCGGGACAGTTCTCCACCTCTTCCTTGGCGAAAGATTGCGCGATTGGAAGACGGCCAGAAATTTTGTGAAAAAAGTTGCCGAGAATTACCGCCTCCCATATTTTACACTTACACCGACCTTCTCCGTCTGCCCGACGCACGGATACTTGAACGGGGAAGTGCCGAAATGTCCGACCTGCGATGCTGAGTGCGAAGTCTGGTCTCGGATTATGGGATATCATCGCCCGGTGTCTCAATGGAATTACGGAAAGAAAAGCGAGTACGCGGAGAGGAAGGAGTATATTGCACCGGCGACACCTCACAAGACGGAAGAATGCGCCCCAAACGAGAAGAAAGCGGAGAAAAAGGAGAAGGTTGGTAACGGAAGGTATCAGGAATTATCCTCATTATCTGTTGGTGATAATACCATCTCTAACTAACCTCTTCCCACCAAATCCGTAAAATTTCGTCTGTGAAATTGATAAAATTTTTCAGCTTATCCCGATAAACATCAAAATTTTCTCAATCTCACAGCCGAAATTTTCTCGGACTTATGGGAAGATCTTAATTAGAGATGGTATAAATAAAAAAACAACCGCTCCGAAATTAACCGGGGCGGTTTTGTATTATTTGAAACCGAGAAGACGGTTGGCGTGAAGGATCACAACGTTGGCATAGGTTGTCTGCGCCCACTTCGCGGATATTTCGAGATCCACCGTCTTGTGTAAGTCGCATTCTTTGAGGGCTTCTTGTAAAAGTTTGCTTGCTAGAGAGTACACTTTTGAAACTTCCGAAGCGTTTGATTCGTGCGGTTCGCAATATGCGTATTCAGGAAGATTTTCTTGTTTTGGAACAAATGTTTCGCAAGGAATTGAGCCGGACGATCTTATGTGAACAAGCAATACCTGTTCAAAGATGGTTTTTACCGGTGATGCGAAATAACTTTCGCCGAGAACGGTTTCGGATGAGTCGAGATCTGTCGCTTCATCTGCCAGAAATTGATTGTATAAAGTTTCGTATCGCACATGGTCAAGATAAGGAATCTTATGCATTTCTCTCTCCTTTATTATAAAAGAGTCCGTTTACAGTTATAACTCATTGCAACTTTTGAGTCAATAAAATCAAACATCATTTAGTATTTCTCTCTTTGTGATATAATAAAAAAGCCCGCATGTGCGGGCCGGGAGTTTCCAGCTAATAGATACCTGGAATTCCAATTTTTTCTATTTGTACTGCACATTCTTGGTTTTTATAACATTCGTGCAAGGCTATTGTAAAAAATCCAAGCAAACACACGAAGATAATAAAAATCCACTGAGCAACATTTTTTGAACACATAGTTAACCTCGAATCTGTCAGAAGAAGCTGGTTAAAAGTATACAGAAAATATCTATATTTGTCAAGTTTTTCTTTTGTCATTTTTCTGGCGTACTTGGAGGAGAGACGACCTCCAATGGGAGAACTCACCGCTCATTGCATTAAATATTTTGTACGTATTTTTTTCGCCGACCGGCGAATCCTTTGGCGGAGAAAAATCTTTAAATCCGTAAATCGTTAATCATAAATCTTTAATCGTATGCTCATCGGCGGCTTCGAAAAACTTACACTTCTTGACTATCCCGAAAAAACGGCGGCGATGGTTTTTACACGCGGGTGCACGTTTCTTTGTCCGTTTTGTCATAATCCGGAACTTATTTTTGCCGACCAAGATACGGAACATATTACCGAAGAAGAGGTCTTTGCGTATCTCAAGAAAAAGAAAAAAATGCTTGATGGTTTGGTTATCACCGGCGGAGAACCGACGATACATAAAGATCTTGGAGATTTCATAAAAAAAGTTCGTGCGCTTGGACTTTTGGTGAAACTCGACACAAACGGCACTTCACCCGAAACTGTCGAGCGGTTTCTCAAAGAAAAGATCGTTGATTATTTCGCGATGGATATGAAACACATATGGGAGAAATACAATCTCATTGGGCGCTCAAAAAAAGAGGGGATGATCGATGATGTGAAGAAAACCTTCTCTTTGATCCAGCACTCCGGCGTGCCCCACGAATTCCGTACCACTGTTTTTCCGGGGTGTCACAGTGAAGATGACTTTTTTACAATGGCGGGATACATGCTTCCGGGTGAAACATATTTTTTACAGAACATAAGATACGGGAAGACACTGGATAAGAATCTTGATCAGAGTAAGAAATTGGATGTGACAAAGATCGTAAAAGGGTTGAAAGAGAAGTTTCCGGAGCTTACCATAGAGGAGAGGTAAAATATTTTTTCATATTTCGCGTATTAATGGTTATTAACGCTTAATTAAGTAAATTTTATGATGGGATATTATTATGACGGGTATTACCCGCGTCACGATGGGTTTGAGATGTTTTTCGGTATGATTTTTGTTGTGATAATCGTTTCACTTATCATTGTTGCCGCCAGACGTCACGGAATGTGTCACGGGAAACATTGCGGCGGATACAAAGAGATCGGAGGAGCTTCCGCACTTGATATTTTGAAAGAACGTTACGCAAAGGGGGAGATTGAAAAAGCGGAATATGAAGAAAAGAAAAAGACGTTAATGGAATAAGAACAAACTAAAAAATTCCGGACATTGAATGTCTGGAATTTTTTAGTTTGTTCAGATCATCCCATCGAGAGAAGAATTATTGACATAACCGCCAAAATCATCCCGATTATTCCCGTTGCACTGAGTTTTTCTCCGAAAATTAAAACCCCAATGAGGACTGTTGCAAATAGACTTAACACCGACCATATCGTACCGGCAATTGAAAGTGAATTTTTTTGTAAAATTGCAGGAAGCCACGCGAGTGTTCCGAGGGTGTAGGCACCAAGAATTAAAACAACATAGAGAACTTTAGGAGACAGAGCAAACTTTTTAGATAAAAATTCACCTACCGCAAAAAATAACGCAGACAGAACAAGCCAAAAAATATAGTTTATCGATAATAATGACTTCATGGTATTGTCGGGCTGCCGGGAATCGAACCCGGTCTACATCCACCCCATGGACGCGTACTACCGGTATACTACAGCCCGCCTTCGCTCTACGAGCTATGGCGGGCAAAGCCCGCTTGCTCATTGTTTTTTTCCTGCTTCGTTCGTGGTGCGGGTACGGAGAATCGAACTCCGGTATACACTTTGGAAGAGTGTCATTCTACCATTAAATTATACCCGCCTTACACTTATAGATAATAGTATACTGAAAAAATAAAAATTTACAAGGTGTTTGACAAAAAATAGTGGTGTGGTAATGTGGACTCAGCCGTAATTTCGCGGCTCTTTGAAATCCAAGGGTGGTTCGCGTGATGCGTTCCATCTTTCAATACGGCGTGACGCCGAGGGAGAGTACAATGAAAACACAAAATGAACTTACCCCGGGTACTCATGGAGGATATGGTCCCGAGTATAATAAAAAAAATCCGATGCCTCGCACAAAAATTGACGCATTTTTTGAGGAATTTCCTTGGCTTCAGACTTCGCTTTCCTTAAGGATTAGTCAAATTTATGTTTCAAGAATTGAACCAAGTATTCTCGAGTATCGACCTATGCAAAAGAAGCACTGGTTTTATGAAGATGATTACGAAGTAATGAGATTTCTTGACAAGGAAGGACTCCACCTGAAAAGCCTACATCCTTGGGAGAATAAAACTGTCGGTGAATTTATCCACTGTTATTTGGAAGAATTTAGAGAACGAGTATCTTATATTCTCTCTACTTTCAGATACACCAACGCTGCGATTATCTACAAATCTCCAAAAGGTATTTCCATTCCCAAATGGATAGAAAAGCTGATCGCGGACGAAAAAGCGAAAATTCACGCCGAAGTGGAAGCGATTGATGCGGAGTATGTGATGCCGAAATTGCCGGAAGGACCCCCGAATCGAGTGATAAAACCACGTGAATATGAATCTTCTGGTCGTTTTTCAAATTATGAATAAGTAATTTGTTCCCCGCAATTCTCTTTTGAGGATTGCGGGATTTTTATATAAAAGAGCTTTGTTATAAATATCCGGCGTACTTGGAGGAGAGACCTCCAAAAGGGAGGACTCACTTCCAAGTACGCCTACTCGTCGTTCGTTGTCATTCGTATATTTGTAATCCTTTGCAATTCGTATATTGGTATCTTCATTCGTAAATTTGCATTTTTCGCCGGTTTGTATTATATTGGCGTAATTGGAGAAACTTTCGAAAATCGCCTTAAAAAGTGTACTTGGCGGTTAAGCTGCGAAAAATACTCTATTTTATTATACAAATATATTATGCCTACAATACGACAACTTGTTAAAAAGGGAAGAAAATCTTCTCCGAAGAAAGTGAAGACCGTGGCGCTCGGAAGGAGTTTTAATACTCTCAAGAACCGCCCGATGTTTTCCCCGTCTCCATTTAAAAGAGGCGTGTGTATCCGCGTTACGACGACCACTCCGAAAAAACCGAACTCGGCTTTGCGAAAAATCGCGAGAGTGCGTTTGTCTAACGGTTTTGAAGTTACCGCGTATATTCCGGGAATGAAGCACAATTTACAGGAACACTCGGTGGTCATGCTCCGTGGTGGACGCGTGAAAGACTTGACCGGAGTTCGCTATACAATCGTTCGCGGCGTGCTTGATGCCTCCGGCGTTGAAAATAGAAGAAAAGGAAGAAGCCTTTATGGTGCGAAAAGGCCTAAAGCGGGAGCTCCTGTCGCTGCCAAGAAAAAATAAAATATATGCGAAGAAAACTTAAAGCAAAGAACCCGATCAAGCCTGATATCAAGTATAAGTCGGTAAGATTGGAGAAATTCATCAATTACATCATGTATGATGGAAAGAAAGAGACTTCCAGAAAAGTGGTTTATGATGCGATGGATGCAATCAAAACGAAGATGTCTGTAGAAGACCCTCTCGAAATTTTTGAAGCCGCTATGAAAAACGCCGGACCTGTTATGGAAGTTCGCTCGCGCCGTATCGGAGGTGCGAACTATCAGGTTCCGAGAGAGGTACGTGCAGAACGCCGTTTGTCGCTTTCCATGCGCTGGATCATCGGTGCCGCTCGTGCGAAAAAAGGTTCTCCGATGGCAAATCGCCTCGCCGACGAACTCATTTCAGCAAGCAAAAACGAAGGGGAAGCGATCAAGAAGAAAGACAACACTCACAAGATGGCGGAATCGAACAAAGCATTCGCGCACTTCTCTTGGTAACAGCTGTCTCAGATACTAAAAAAATCACTCCGAATTGTGGGGTGATTTTTTGTGTGTCAAACAAAAGTAGAAAGACAAAATTGACAAAAATACGATGGAATACTCTTCCGAATATACCTAATGCGAGAGACATGGACGTGGGGATAAATTTTGCAACGGAAAGAGTGGGTACAAACTATTGTTCTCAATACGCCGTCGCTTCTCGCTAAATATGTTATTTCAGGTCTTTCTTGTTCGGAAGTGATTCCTGTTCTTAATATTAAGATCTTTAACAATTGGATACCGCCCGTAAAAGCGCTTCGAGTCCTCACGAGTATCGTAATGTCATTTATAAAGAATTTTAAGGTCGTACCAAAAACACCCTGGAAATTGATCTTCCGGGGTGTTTTTTTGTTTGTTATTGACAATGTTCTTGTCTCTTGCTAGTATGGAAACACTGTTATTTTTCTACGGAAAAGGCTCGATGCAACCCTTTTTTGACGAAATGGTAGCAGGAACGTGAACGGGATGTAAATCCCTCCGTTTTTTAGTGAAAATTTATACATTAATAAATATGGCAAAGACTTCAGTCGTAGCAAGATCGTTAAAGAAACCTAAATTTTCCACGCGTGTTATCCGCCGATGTTTTCGGTGTGGCCGAAAGCACGCTTTTATGAGAGATTTTGGCCTTTGCCGCATTTGTTTCCGAGAGCTCGCCAATGAAGGCAAGATCCCGGGAGTAAGAAAATCATCATGGTAACTGACCCTATTGGAGATATGTTGGCACAGATCCGGAACGCGGGCGCTGTTAAAAAAAGCACCCTCTCTTTACCGTTCTCAAAACTTCGGTTCGCTGTTGCGACCGCTCTTTTGAAGGAGGGGTATGTCGGTTCTGTCACAAAAAAAGGTAAAAAAGTTGTAAAACTTATGGAAATCGGTCTTCTCTATGTAGATGGAAAACCTCGAGTAAGCGGCACAACACGTCTTTCGAAGCCGTCGCGCAGAATGTATTTCGGCGTTGAAGACATCAAATCGGTTCGTCACGGTTACGGGCTCCTTATGCTTTCCACTCCGGATGGAATTCTTTCCGGAACAGAAGCAAAAAAGAAAAAGGTCGGCGGAGAAGCACTCTTTAAGATTTGGTAAATATATGTCAAGAATCGGAAAAAACCCTATAATTATACCCGCAAAAACCACGGTGTCTGTAAAAGAACAAACGGTGGCGGTTAAAGGACCCCTCGGAGAACTTTCGAGAACTTTTGCGCCCGGCGTGGCTGTTGTTGTCGCAGAGAATGAAGTTTTGGTATCAAAGACAGAAGACACGATTTTTACTCGCGCCCTTTGGGGTACGGTGGCGTCGCATATCCGCAACATGGTTTCCGGCGTCAATCAGCCTTTTGTAAAAAAACTCATTGTTGAAGGAGTCGGTTTCAAATCAGCTGTTTCTGGTAAAGATATCATATTGAATCTCGGTTTTTCTCACCCCGTCAATATGCAGATTCCCGCAGGACTTACCGTAACCGCAGAAAAGAACGTTATAACTATTTCAGGAATAGATAAAGAATCGGTTGGTTCTTTCGCCGCTCTTATTCGGGCGAAAAAGAAACCGGAGCCGTACAAAGGAAAAGGCATCCATTACGAGGATGAGGTCGTGAAGAGAAAAGAAGGAAAGAAAACGTCATAAATATATGAAGGCAATAAAATCACAAAAAAGAGAACGAAGACATAACCGTATTCGCGCGAAAGTCTTGGGAACGACCGAGAGACCGCGTCTTTCCGTTTTTCGTTCGAATAAATTCATCTACGCTCAGATTATTGACGATGAGTCCGGAAAAACTCTCGCATCCGCAACAGATCGCGGAGTAAAGAAAGCAAAAAATGCGGGAAAAGTTGCCGGAGCTAAGTCAATTGGTGCTGAAATTGCGAAGATCGCCAAAGAGAAAAATATTTCAAAGGTCGTTTTTGATCGCGGCGGATATCTGTATACCGGAAGAGTTAAGGCTGTTTCTGAAGGAGCCAGAGAAGGCGGATTATCTTTTTAGTCAAAAATCACTTTATTTTTTATGGATCAAAAATCAACTCATAGTCAAGGAGCAAAGCGCCCGGGCCCATGGACAAAAGGTCCGGGACAAAGAGGTCCCGGAGGTGCCGCGGGAGGCGCAAGACCTCCCCGTACTACCGACGGAAGACCCGGAGGATCATCAAGGCCGGGCGGAAGATCCGGAGGATCGGGCGGACGCGATGGTGGAAAAGGAAGAGGCGGAAAGTTCGCACCGGAATTCGGTCAAAAAATTATCGACATCAGACGCGTGGCTCGTGTTGTCGCAGGAGGACGTCGCTTTAGTTTTAGTGTTGTTGTCGTAATCGGGGATAAAAAAGGAAAAGTCGGTGTAGGGACGGGAAAAGCTTCCGATACCGCGCTCGCGATCGAAAAAGCCGTTACATCAGCAAAAAAGCACATGATTCTCGTGAAACGAACCAAAGAAGGATCGATCCCTCATGAAGTGAGTGCAAAATATTCCAGCGCAAGAGTTTCCATTATGCCGGCACCCGGAAGAGGTTTAGTCGCAGGAAGCTCCGTTCGTTCGGTTCTCGACCTCGCCGGAGTAACGAGTATCACAGCAAAACTTCGCTCGGGTACAAAAAACAAATTAAACAACGCACAAGCGGCAATTCTTGCCTTGTCTCAGCTTTCAAATCCGAGAGAGAATACGTTGCCGAAGATTGAAGAGTCGATAAAAACAGAACCCGCCTCCGCCGACCTCGGCTCCGGCGTGGCGAAGGACTAAGAATACACTAAATATGCAAATTCATAACATTAAACGAACGCACCCGAATAAAGAAGCTCGCCGCGTCGGTCGCGGAGGAACGAGAGGAAAGAACTCCGGGTTCGGTAATAAAGGTCAAAAATCTCGCGCGGGACATCGTATCCGCCCCGAGATTCGTGACACCATCAAAAAACTTCCGAAGAAACGCGGATATGGAAAGAATCGTGCACGTTCGGTTGTGCCCGATGATCTTCGCGATCTCGTACTCAATGTCGGACTTCTCGAGAAAAACCTTGAAGCGGGAGAAATAACGATTGCCGCTCTTCTCGATAAAGGAATGATCAAAACCCAGAAAGGAAAAGTTCCTCCGGTAAAAATTCTCGGCAACGGAGAATTGACAAAAAAGTTTTCAGTTAAAGGCGTAACTGTTTCAGAGGGGGCAAAAGCGAAGATTGTTAAAGCGGGGGGGTCTGTTGAGTAGAAAATCCAAATAATGTCTAATTACTAATTCCTAATTTCCGGTAAATTCATTCCTATTTTATTGGAAATTAGATATTAGAAATTGGGAATTATTAAATGAAACAACGTTTTTCTTTGAACTAATCTTCATTTTTACACAAGGTGAGTTAGTTAGAATTTTATCTTAATTTTATGTTTCAAACTTTTTTAGAAAAAACCGATCTCGTATTGCATGACAGAATACTCCGCGGACGTATTTTGTTTCTTGGCTTCGGTCTTCTCCTTTTCCGATTACTCTCGGCGATTCCCGTTCCGGGTGTTCAGGCGGACAAGCTCAGAACTCTTCTTACTGATTTCCAATTCCTCGGTTTTCTCAATGTGTTTTCCGGCGGAGGACTAAGTCAACTTTCTGTTATCATGCTTGGACTCGGACCGTACATCACCGGGTCCATTATTATGCAGCTCATGACCGTCATGTCGCCAAAATTGAAGGCGATGTATCATGAGGAGGGTGAAATAGGTCGCAAACGATTCGTTCAATACGGACGCCTCCTTACCGTACCGCTCGCAGCTCTCCAGGGCTACGCGTTGTTGACCTTGCTTGTAAAACAGGGGATTATCGCACCCCTTGATTTCTTCGGAATGGTGACCAATATTGTCGTCATTATCGGTGGCGCCATGCTCCTCACGTGGATCGGTGAGCTTATGACCGAATTCGGTGTAGGAAACGGAACTTCCATTCTTATCTTTGCCGGTATCGTTACAGCACTGCCTTCACAGATTTCTCAATTCTTCGTCACCTACGGCATCTCCTATTTCCCTTACATTGAACCGTCAATAATCCCGACCGCCCTTGGCTTTATTGTTGTCGCCGTAGCAATCGTAACGGCGGTAGTCTACGCGACCGAAGCTGAACGCCCGATTCCAATCACCTATGCCAAGCAAGTGCGCGGTAGCAGACAATACGGTGGAATTTCAACATATCTTCCTATTCGTATCAATCAAGCCGGTGTTATTCCGATCATCTTTGCTTTGTCATTACTTGTCTTTCCTCAGGTACTCGCCAGTCTTTTTGCTTTATCAAAAAATGCTGTCCTTTTGAAAGCCGGAAAAGGAATGCTGTGGTACGTTCAAAATCCATGGTTATATTCCATTACCTATTTCATCCTCGTCTTCGTCTTTACGTTCTTCTATACCGCCATTACCTTTGAGCCTGAGTCTGTCGCTACAAACCTCCAGAAAAACGGCGCATTCATCCCCGGCGTTCGCCCCGGACAATCCACTGCGGAATACATTGAAAAGATCGTCGCTCGCGTCACCCTGGTCGGAGCAACATTCCTCGCTATTATCGCCGTCTTACCTCTCGTTATGCGCAGTATGACCGGTATCCAGTCGCTCGCCATTGGTGGCACCGCTCTCTTGATCGTCGTTTCTGTCGTCCTTGACCTGATCAAGAAGATCGATGCGCAAATATCGATGAGAGAATACTAAAAACATAAAACTTTAAACAACCCGCCTTGATATAACAAGGCGGGTTGTTTTTTTTGATTGTTGATAATATTTGCTATTTTTTACTTCAAATATGTTATTATGTAATTATGAAAACAAAGAAGTTATTAAAATTATTTGGTGGGGTCATTATTTTGGCGATGCTGGTTTTTGTTTGGGTATATAATGTGATGCCCTACGATATGATGACAGTAAATAATTTTGATTATGAGGAAATCGTGACGGGCTCGATCGGAAAAGAAGGAGGAACGTTAACGAATAGGGGCGGGACGATTTCTGCCATAATCCCACCACTCCAAAAAGCTTCTGAGATCAGCCTCTCTTTCAAGAAGAGCTCTTATGAAGTGGTAAGTGGCGAGAGGTCTCCCATTACAGTAAACATCTCGCCGGAAAATTTTCTCGATAAAGAGTCCATTATTCCGATAAAGATAATCGTAAAATTGGGCGGGCAGTATGCATTACCTGTACCTTATTTAATTGATGAAAAAAACAAGCTTCATCTTGCTCAGCTTACACAAGTAGATAGGGAAAAGAATATTTTTACCATCGAGACTTTTCGTGGCGGTGATTTTTCATGGGTTTATGTTCCGGTTCGCGAATAATTCATCACTGAACACTAAAAAGCTATTTTTCTCACAATGTGTTAACAAATCATTTAAGTTGTTAAAATATGTTGTTTTGCGGTCTCTTATGGGACATTTCATGAAACGTATTTACCATGAAAACCATTCGCTGTTCGGTTTCTCTCAGATTGATTTTTTGTTTGTTGTAATACCATCTCCAATTATCCCCTTCATTTATGACGGGGATAGTTGGGAATGGCATAAAAGTTTTTAAAGTACATAAAACAAAACCGCTTCAAAATTTTGAGGCGGTTTTGTTAACAAAATTGAAAATTTTTTTCACAACGCATCCACAAATTCCGCGAGTCCTTTTGAATCTTCGCCCAATTCCCCGATCTTCCGAAATGTTCCTTTTTCTTCCGTAGTTTTTCTAGGAAAGGTTTTATCAATAAGCTGTCCGATCCCGTGAAGGCGTCCGGTCATCATCGCGCTCTCAAACAGTTCCATCCCTTCGGTTTCGTCTTTGAATTTTCCCGGATTTTTTGTAAAGAGTTTGCTGACCAAGTTGTGGAAAGTTTTTCGTTTCGGGCTATAACCATAGGCCATATAATGGGAGTTTGTTTTTTGAGGTATCTTCAAAAATCTCCTAATGACATTTCGTAAAGGCCGCACGTCAACCTCTTCCATGAAATAGAAATCTCCAAGATCTTTGGACGGGAATTTCTTTTTTTCTTTGCGTGTTTCTTCTTGTTCTTTTTTAAATAACGGATCACTGAGGAGTTCCGCCGCATATTTTTTTGTCATTCTTTCCGTTATCGCTTCATTCAAATTACGAAAGAATATCATGTCTCCATCTCTCGAGGCCGTTTTAATCCCCAGGCGATATTCAGCAAGAATTTTTTTATCCCCCATTAAGACCTGCGCCGCTCCGTATGATTTGAAGTGGAGGATCTCATGAAAAACTTTTACCGCATAGTTACTGATCGAACCTTTATCTTTTATGTTAACCTCTTGATGGTTTTGAGTAAAATACGCATCAAATTGTGGCTCTTTCCAAAAATTTTTCAATATAACATGTATGTTCTCTTCCGGAATATCAAAAGGTGGAAGCCCATACTTCTCCAGGAGTTTGTTGGTTGCTTCGTTGATGAGTTTTGCTGTTTGTATCTGCTCGGGGCTCATGGATAACTCCCCTTCTTTGGTTTTTTGATTGGAAAACCGTGTGTCAGCTTGTTCTAAAATGCGCCGCTTTTCTTGTCCCGGGATACTCCCGACAACACGACTAATGGAGGATTTTTTTTGGGATTATTTCTCCCCCTTTCTCTTCTTTTTGGAGTGGTTTCATTGCCGCACTTTTTTCCGTTAGTCCTTTTTTTGTGTCTTTTGCTCTTCTATCTTTTTATCCCATCGTTCTTCCGCAAAATCTAAAATTTTATAGAGTTCGAACTCTTTTTCTTCTTTGCTTCGCTCTATTTTATATGGATTTTTCGGGTCGTCTTCCAGTTCGTCAATCCGTTGCTTAATTTTGGCAATTTTTTCAGCATCTTCAAGCTCTTCCTTCTTATTTTTACCGTGTGATACTTTTTCGTATCTCAACATCTCCGCCGTATCAACGTGGTTTTCCTCAGTCAGTATTTTTTCAGTTTCCTTTTTGTTAATTCCTTCCATTACCATATTATACATAAAACTGCGCGGGAATGGAAAATATGATAAAATATTGATGTTATGAAACAAGAAACATTTTTAAATCGACCAACAGACAAACCCGAGAAATTCAATTTTACTGAAGTGGGACAACTTCGCGGACCTGTGGAAAAGATACTCAAACATCTTTATCCGAAGATCATTGCCGGTGAATATGGGGTTATTATCGGCGATGACGCATCCGGAAGAATTCCCGCATTGTTGTTTAATGACTTTATTGCCGGCGTTTACAAAGAGTATGGATTTGAAAAACCGGATATTCGTTTTATTGCCGGAAGCAAGGATCTTCATGACGAAGAAAAGGAAACAAAGAAAAAGCTTATTTTTGAATATTTGAATAAAATACGTGAAAATTTGCCAGAAACCAATGCTTCCAAAAAAGCACTTATCGTTACCGATGTTATCAACACTGGCGTTTCTCTTGACCCGCTCATTGAGGTGCTCAAAGAAATCGGAATGGGTTTTGATGTTGCCTGCATAGGTGATGACACAACCCAGGACGTTGAAAAAAGATGGGGAAAAGAGGTGTATTTCGGTGAACCTGGTATACCGTATATTTATGGATTTGGAAGTATAAGCGGCGTCGAGAAAAAAACAACCGAATTGTTTTCAACCCCCATAAAAAACAACCCGACTTACTCTAAGGACGAGAAAAAAGATATTCAGTTAAGTATAAACGAATCGCGGGAAGATGTACGACTTCTTGCCGGACAAATTTTAGAAACGCTGAAGAAAAAGAAATGATGTTATTGATGACCCCCCCAATTTCTTTTTTGCGGGCGCACGTAGACTTCCCTGCTTCGCTAAAAGCTACGCAGGACAAGGAACCCCATGAACCTTCCGGATATATCAACATTTCAAAGGTGGGCGCACATGGACTTGAACCATGAACCTTCCGGAGATATCTCCGCTTCGCTACGATATAATGAGGGCGTTCGTCTGAAATATAAAGGTGGGCGCACATGGACTTGAACCATGAACCTTCCGGATATAAGCCGGATGCTCTAACCAATTGAGCTATGCGCCCGTATCGCGCCCACCTTTTTATTTCAAACTCTCTACTCATTATAAGCCGGATGCACTAATCAATTGTGCTATGCGCCCCCACCTTTAAATTGTTGATATTTTTAGCGCTCGTTCGGAAATGAAAGTTGATACTTTCATTTCGCTCACTTTCTCCAAAAATATCTGCACTTCGTTACGATATAATTCCTTCGTTCAGGAAAAATGTAAGCACACTTTCATTTTCTCCCTCTCTCGAAATTATAGCCGGGTGCACTAACCAATTGCTTGCCCTGCCGTAGCTCCAGCGGAGGAGGGTGCTGCGCCCGTCAATACACAGAATTTTAACGTATTTATTGACAAAAAACAACCCCGCAAAGTCACTATGTGACCGCGGGGTTTAGTCTATCTTTCCATTAACCAAAGAACGGAGGAGATGAGAATGATATTTTCAAGTCCCAGGAGGGAGCCTTCCAGTAATGAAAGGATGTTTTTTTGTTCGCCGTATTTTGCAAGGTAGTTTTGTTTATACATCACCAGTTTTTGCGGTAATTGTTCGACGAAGATCAAATTGACGAGCGTGTCCGTGACAAATATCAATAAACCGAGCATCATCCAGTTTGTCGGCAATTCGTGAGGAAGGATGTATTGTTTAAAAATCGGGTAGAAAGAGAGCATGTCGGCGGCAACCCCTCCGAAAAACAGAATGCGCGGATCCCATTTTTTTGTACGTCGTCCGTATTCACCCCATACGGAAACAGTGACAATGATTCCGTAAATAATGATCATTTCTTCTTGTCTCAAATTGAATGTATGCCCGCCAATAAAAAGCGCTATCACAAGGAAAACTCCTTGGCCCAAGACCCAACCTAACGGCATGAACCAGCCGGCAAACTTTTGTTTCCACGACGAGTACGCGATCATTCCGCAAAGAATAAACCACAGACTGAGAGAAGCGATGTTTATTTCAGGGGGGTGTTGTATTCCACCGATGATGAGCGGTACATAACCGCCGGCGCCAAGTAAAAATACAATCCATTCGGTATATGTTATTTTTCGAAAATTATTGCCTATTTTATTACTTTGCATCAAGTTTTGTCCAAAAACTAACAGTGTCTTGTTTGATGATAACACAAAATATAGACTTTCGCAAATTATTTTTTGAGCAAAAAAGCCCCGGCATGAATGCATGGGGCGTTGTTTATCATTCTACTTTTTTAAAGTCATGGCGCATATTATCGAAAATGCCGATGAATATGAAAATAACGTGCAAGACAGTGCTGAGCAACAGGCAGGGGAGATACAGTAATAACCCGGGAATCCAGCCGAATTCACCTTCAATGTATGTGTTCCACCACTTACTGTTTTCTTTCCATTCTTGCATCAGTACGGCAAATTTCCATTTATAAAACGAGTTTGGCTCGTCCGCCCATGCGCATAAGAATATTCCGTGTTCGGAGGTGACCGCCCAGGATAAATAGAGAATGATACACATTATCACAAACCAGAAAAGAAAGAGCCAAAAATAGCCAAATAACATACTGACTGCGGCATACAACAGTATGCTCGCGGTTACTAATGCCATCGGGCGCAACAGAGCGTAGGTTTCTCCGCACCAGGCGGTAAAATTTTCTTCATAATATCTGAGAGCCGTCAAAAAATCGTATACTCGTTTCATATCTCCTCCCACGGGTTTGGAAACAACCGATTCTGTTATAAGGATAGCATTCGGACGGTAAAATACAAGTAAAAACCCGCCGATCGCGAAGGAAAGGCGGGGGGGGGTGAAGAGTGTTTTTATTTCTTGTTCCTGTACTGGAAATACTGGAACAAGAGAACGACCGAGAAAATAATACCTAAGGCGTCCGGGACAAAGATATACCATGACGCGATCGATGTGGCATAACACGCGCGTGACACGTATACGCCAAGCGGCAGGATAACCATGAGGATATCTAATCCGCATTTTTTCTCTCTTTTATTTTTTATTATTTGTCGCGGCAGAGCGATGATTACCATCGCCACAGCCAAGATCATTGTTGAAGAACCAAGTATTTGGGTTAACATAACCCACCTCCGTTGTTGAATTGATTAC